>Ga0187784_10005668_pt1 | contig 10079 bp, 8 predicted proteins | sample 1015_SJ02_MP15_2_FD_132964 | JGI IMG/M metagenome (GOLD analysis project Ga0187784, IMG submission 132964) | Tropical peat soil microbial communities from peatlands in Department of Meta, Colombia - 1015_SJ02_MP15_20_MG | ecosystem: Environmental > Terrestrial > Soil > Wetlands > Peat | place... | reverse complement strand
CGTTGAAATCGAAGGGTCCGGTCACGTCGAACTGGTCCACCGGAGTGCGGTCGTCGAGCAATTGCAACAGCCCGATCTTGGCGGTGCGCAGGTTCACGGTCGCGGTCTCGATTTCCGACTCGTACTGCACGCGCTGCAGTTCGATGCGATCCAGGTCGATCTGCGCGATATCGCCGGCCTTGAAACGATTGCGGCTGATGTCGATGATGTGGTCGTAGTATTCGAGGTCGGCTTTCGCCAGATCGAGGATGAACTTGGCCTGAAGAGTGGCCACGAACTGCGTGCGCAGCGCGAAGACCATGTTGCGCTCCAGGTCTTCGTGCTGCGATTGCGTGATGCGCGTGCCCTCCTGCGCGCTTTCCAGGCGCAGCTCGCGCTTATGCTCGCGCTCGTGCAGATAGCTGAAGTTGGGCTGCACCCACGTGCCCGATAACGGCTCCCATACGCCGCTGCTGGGGGCGATCTGCGTGCCGTCGACCGTCGCAGTGAACGTTGGGTTGGGCCGCAGGAACGCCGTGATCTCCTCGGCCTTCATCTCGTCTACGTTGTCGGCGTCGGCCTTGAGGGCGGGATTGTTGGCCTCGAATCGCGCTCTCGCTTGCTCCCAAGTTAGGCTCTGCTGGCCCCGCGCCGGAGTACTCAATACAAAGAAGGACACGACGAGAGCCGCCGCCAAAAGAGCGCGACTCAGACCGTTCTGAATGTGCATCTCGAAATCTCCGGTTGCGCTCACGCAGCAATCAACTGAACTCGGGTCGGCGGGGTGCTGAAAAGAATGTGAGCGAAAAATCAACTAGAGCATAGTGGAGAATCGGTTGCCGCAAAGCCTATCTTTCAGGCGAATCAAGCTATCGGCAATACAACCATTGGCTATCTTTCGGACAAGCAGTAAAATCGTTTATAAATCGCATAGGATTCATATATTTTTTCCTGACGAAGTCTATATGCGACCCTTACGACTCTACGCATACGCCTACTTAACATGAATCATTGAGATTCTGTTCGCACCGGAGCCCGACTGGAAGCGGCCATTCGATGTTTGCACAATTATTTCAAGGAAGCAGACGGGCCGTTCTTTTGAAAGCTGGCGCTTTCATCGCTGTCGTCGCGCTTGTCGATTGGCGCGTGATCGGTGAGGTGGCGCTTGGCTTTCTCTATCTCGTCCCCATGCTCATGATCGGAAGCGTCGCCAATCGCCTCACCATTGTCAGTGGTGCGGCGCTGTGCACTTTCTTTGCCGAGCGCTTCGGCGATCTTCCCTGGAACGCGCGCATGGGCACATCTCGCGTTTTGCTCCACTTCGCCGCGTTTGTCGGAGCCGGCCTTTTCGTTCGCGAGGTGAATAACAGCCGCAAGGCAGCGGCCGACAGCCTTCATCAAATCGAGCAGGAGCGCGATGCTCGCCGCGACGCCGAGGAGCAGTTGGAAATTCTCATCGAGAGCAGTCCGGTGGCTATTGTCACTGCCGACGCGAGCGGTACCGTGTTGATGGCGAACGGAGCCGCGCACCGCATGCTGGGCGTTTCCCAAGGAGAACTGCCTGGCAAGCGCATCCAGAAATACCTTCCTGCCCTCACCAACATCGCCATGGAGAAGTCATCTCTGCAGTTACTTCGCGCGGTGATGCAGGCACGCGGACTGCGCGAAGACGGCGAAGCGTTCCTCGCGGATATTTGCTTTTCCACCTACCAAACCGGCGCCGGCACGCGGCTCGCGGCTATGGTTCTCGACATCTCCGAAGACCTTCGCGCGCACGAGGTTGCCGGACTGCATCAGCTCCTCGAAGGCTCGCGCATCGCCGTCAGCGCGATGTCTCACGAGATTCGCAATGTGTGCGGCGCCATCGCCGTCGTGCACCGCAATCTCAAGCGCGCTCCGTCGCTCGCCGGCAACAAGGATTTTGAAGCACTGGGCAGCCTTGTTGATGCTCTCGAAAAGGTGGCGAGCGTCAACGTGCAGCAGTCGCCGAGCCAGGCTACCGAGGTGGATCTGACGGTGCTTCTCGACGAGCTCAAGATCATTGTCGCGCCTGCCCTCGACGAAAACGGGATCCGATCGCAATGGACGACGGAACCGGGATTGCCGCTTGTCTGGGCTGATCGCTCCAGTCTGATGCAGGTGTTCCTCAACCTGATTTCCAACAGCGTGCGTGCGCTGGCCCGAAAAAAACATCGCACACTCGCGATCGCCGCGCGAAGCCAGGGAACTCAAGTGATGGTCGAAGTTTCCGATAACGCCGGCGGAGTTGCTCAACCCGAGCATCTCTTCCGTCCATTTCAGGCCGGAGCCGAGGCGACAGGCCTCGGCCTATATCTTTCGCGCGCGTTCCTGCGTTCCTTCGGAGGCGAACTCCGCTATTCGGCCATGGCCAATGGCGCCTGTTTTATAGTGGAGCTGTTGCGCGCGCAGGAAGCCGCCAAGGAGGCATTATGGATGAAATCCGCGTCCTGATGGTGGACGATCATAGTCTCTTTCGCGAAGGCCTGAGCCGGCTCTTGGAATCCTCCGCTGGATTTCACGTGGTCGGTGAATGCACGAATGTGTCGGATGCACTGACTGCGCTGGCTCGCACCGAGACCGATGTTGTGCTGCTGGATTACGATCTTGGGACGGAGCAGGGCACAGCGTTGTTGGACGGCATACGGCGATATCACAAGAACACCAAGGTGCTGGCTGTTACCGCCGGCATGCCCAATGCAGCTACTATCCGGATGATGGAAGCGGGCGCGTCGGGGATTTTCCTGAAACACAGCAGTCTCGATCAGCTTCTCTCAGCGATTCGCCGCGTGGCGCACGGAGAGCTTTGGTTCGATCCCGGCACATTTCGCGCAATATTGGCCGGGAGAGGCTCGAAGGCGGAAAGCGACGATCGGACGCGGCCACTGACGGCGCGTCAAAGCCAAGTGATGCGTGGAGTGCTCGATGGACTGACGAACAAAGAGATTGCTCTGAATCTGAATGTTTCGGAGAGTTCCGTCAAGGCAGTGATCCAGGAGCTGTTCCAGAAGGCAGGCGTGAGAACCCGCAGCCAACTCGTCAGGATCGCCATTGAGAAGCATTCATCCGATTGGCTCAAACCGCAAGTTAGGGTCTGACGGGGAGTCTTTCAGGCGTAGCACGCAACGGCCAAGACTTGCGATCACGAGGTTAGGTGCACCACTCCACGTTGTCTGCTGCTGAACTCGCGGTAGACAAATATGGGTTCGCAATTCGTCCATATCGCAAAATGAACCGGTGATACTTTTGGAATACTTTTTCCCCGATTTCAGTGCCCAGTAGGTCCCTGAGCGTATGGATTTGTATCACTTTTCGGCCGTCCCTACGGGGCTTGCGGTACGAAAAGGCGGCCTGATCCCAGGGTTTCACCTTGGGCTATTCTCGTCGGTCCCTCCGGGACGGATGTTGGCAAACGGTACTTCTTCATGTGGTCAGAGAGCTAGGTATGGAAAGAGGGAAAGTCGCGCCGGACCCGGCGCGGCAGGTTCGAATGCGTAGCGAGAGCGATGGCCGACTCCGATTCCTGAGCCGGGACGAATACCTAAGGCTTTCAGAGATCATTTTCCACGACAGCCCCGAGCAGCGTTCGGCCTTTGTGGTGAGTGTCTCAACGGAGATGCTCTGGGGCAAACAGTTCTCCCTCAACTGGAGCCAAGTCGACATGGGGCGGAAGATCATTGGGTTGACACAAACGAAAAATCGCTGCGCACGAAACGTTCATCTGAACTCCGTCGGGCCGGAAGCTCTTCAGCACTAGCAAGCGCAGGTTGCGTACAAACCCGCTGATCTTGTATTTCCCCTCAACAGCGACTCCGACCGCTGCCTGTGATGGTTCGGGCGCGCGCTCGCCGAGGCGAAGATCACCGGATTCACCTGGCACAAAGACCGGCACACATTTTGCTGCTGGCTTCCAATGGTGGGTGCCTCGATCAAGGAAATCCAAACCCTGACGGGATACAAGACGATCACGATGACGGCCCGTTATGCGCATCTTTCACCGGATACCGCGGCTTCTACATGCGAGCGCATGGTCGTGCACAACTGCATGATCGAACATGCACCAAAACAGGCACCAGACGTTAATAGGCCATCCGGAGTATGAATCTCAGATCGCTTTTAAGTTATTCACAATACTTGACTTGAAATGGTGCGCCCGGAGAGATTCGAACTCCCGGCCTACTGATTCGTAGTCTCATCTTTTCGGACACGAGTCGGACACGAAACAAAGGCACTTTTCTCAGACCCGCATAAACACTGAGTCATTCTTGACAAACCCTGAGACAATGTGAGACAGTCAGAGACGTTTTTATCGGACATGGGTCGGACACAGAGAATTTTGGGGTTTGAGGTGCAACCATGAAAATCCGCATTACACAGACGTTCGCCACTCGCGCCAAAGCGCCAGAGCAGGGCAACCGGATTCACTACGATTCCGAAATTGCCGGGTTCGGCTTGCGCGTCACAGAGAAGGGCGCGAAGAGTTTCGTTCTCAATTACGTGATCCACAGCAAGGAACGCCGGTACACCATCGGCTCCCTGGGCGAGTACACAGCGGAGACGGCCCGCGCGAAAGCTGTCGAGTTGCGCCAGCAGATACGGGATGGGGTTGATCCGTTCGCCGTGCTGGAGCAGCGGACACAGGAAGCTCTCGAAGCCAAGGCCCGCCGCCGCACACTCAAGCAACTTTCCGATGCCTACCTTGAGCAATACGCGGAGCCGAACAAACGGCCCGGAACGGTCTACGATGATCGGAGCCTATTGAACGGCGTCATTCTGCCGGACCTGGGCGACTTGCCCATCCGTGGGATTCTCCGGCGCGATATTGCCAAGTTGCACGCATCGATGAAAGACACACCTTACCGCGCCAATCGCGCGCTCGCCCTACTCCATCACATGTTTGAGTGGGCCAGTGCAGACGATAGCGGCGAATGGGCAGTGGACAAGAATCCGGTGGATGGCGTGAACAAGTACCACGAAGAGAAGCGCGAACGTTGGCTGTCGGAAGATGAATTGCAACGGCTCGCGGACGCGCTCGAAGAGTACCCGCGCCAGTGTGGACAGGGTGCACTTTCCGAAAAGCAGCGGGAATGGTTGCAGACGGAAGCGCGCCGGTCAATGGACGCCTTGCGCCTCATCATGGTCACGGGATGCCGCAAGGGTGAAGCTCTCACGGCGAAGTGGGCGGACTTCGATCTCGCTCGCGGCGTGTGGACAAAGCCAAGCCATCGCACCAAAGAGAAGAAAACCGAACACGTTCCCCTGAGTGCGCAAGCTCTGGCCCTGCTCGAAGGCATGGACCGCACAGGCGAGTACCTGTTCCCCGGCAGGTTGAGCGGAAGCCTAAAGGACGTAAAGACACCGTGGCTCCATGTGTGCAAACTGGCGAAGCTCCAAGGTGTCCGCGTCCATGACTTGCGGCATAGCTTCGCTTCGCACCTTGTCTCTAGCGGCGTGTCCCTGCCGGTCGTAGGCAAGCTCCTGGGCCACACGCAACCGCAGACAACCGCACGCTACGCGCACCTTGCCGACAATCCACAGCGGGAAGCAGCCAACCTGTTCCCTGCGATCCTGCCGACTGGACGCATGGTGCAATGACGGATAGTGACGGGTCTATCTGTTTGTCCCTTACGTGCGCGCGCGCGTGACGCGGATAATGGGTGAACCCGTCACAACCCGTCACTCAGACTCAATCCCATCGAAAAAATCAGCAGTGCCAACGATTAGTGCCGAACAGTGCCGGAAGAGTCACACACAGCGAGTGCCGACAGAAAAAAGGCCCATCTTACGGCTTGCTACTGAGTCCGCATCTTCGGGTTTGAGGATAGCTTCTGGCAGGGCCAACACGTTCCAACTCGTCTATTCACAGGGCCATTCACACGTACAAGCCATTCGCCGATGAAACCTGCTTTCTTCACCGTGTCCGACGGGAGTCCGATGGGCACAAAAAAGGCAACCCAATTGAGGGTTGCCCTTGTTTGGTGGAAGTCTACGCTCTACGCGGCCAGCAATTCCGTTTCGAGCCGCATCAGGGACTCGCGGACGTTGCCGCAAGCCTCTTTGATGATCCGGGCGAAGTTCGGCATATTCGTGCTTTTTCCGCCTTCGCCAAACCATGCGCGCTGCAATAGTTCGGACGCATCGGACTGGATGCCGTAGGTGGAAAACTCCAAGAGCAGGTTACGCGACATGAAACGATCTTCGAGCCGGTCATGCGCGTTCGCGGTGAATACAAAGATGGTCAGCGGAACGGGCGCGGTCCCATCCAACCGGGACAGGCAAAAGTCTTGCGCTGCTTTGCTCATCCCGTCTGCCTCATCAATCAGGATCATGTGGAACCTGCATCCGGCCATCGGCACAAAGTGGCACGAATAGACAGTGCGCTCAAGAGCGGCCAGCGTACAGGTTTGCGACGGCATGTGATGGACTTCCGCGCCAATCTCGCGCGCCAGGGCCAGGGCCATTGAAGTCTTGCCCGTTCCCGCAGACCCCAAAAAGAAGAATCCAATGGGGCGCGGATTGGCTGCGAATCGGGTGAGAATCTTCTTCGGTTTGTCGAGTCCGGCGAAGTCCGCGATGCGCGCGGGCCGGTATTTCTCTGTGAGAGACTGCGGGAAGTCAAAGCCGGTTTGCGACGGCTGCTCAAATCCGAAGAGGTTCATCACTGCGCCTCCGTCTGAGAAATATGGAACACCGTGGTTCCCCACGGCCTAGAGCTAACACGCTTCTTGACTTCGCCGGTTTGCTCGTTTGTCTCTTCTTTCACCGTGTCGATGAACGTGAGAACGTGTACGCCGTGCTCGCCCTTTTTCACGGAACGTCCTAACGCTTTCCACGCATTGAACGTGAATACATTGACACGTGGTTGTATCTCAGATTCGGGGATGCCCTTCGCCATGAATCCGGCGAAGATCGCGGGATAGTTTGAGAGGGTCAAGCCGGAAGTGGCCCGGCTCAATGCCTCTTGCCTCATTTCGAGGGTATTCTTGGAAGTGGCCATTGATTGCGCTCTCCTAAAGCGCGGTTGATGGTTTGGCCTGCCGGGTGCGCTAACACTCGACAGGCCGTTGACGTTTAGGCACGCTTCCCAAAAGAGCGTGTCTTGTACTCTTTGGCGCGGCTTAGGTCTGAGTCAGTCCATACCCGGCTTTCCACTCCACCAAAGGTTTGCATCTTAGGTTCGGGAATCTTGCCCGCGTAGAGCCAACGTAGGAGTGTTCTCTTACTCACCCCTAGTGCCTTTGCCACTTGCGCGGTTGAGTAAGTTTGCTTCATGACAATACCTATTGACACGATTGCTCCTGTCTTGTCAATAGGTGCTGACACGATTTCTGTGGAAAACTTCTAGGCTGGCATTGGCCGGGCCGGAATCGATTGCGCTCCTATGTCCGATGCGTGTCCGATCTGCGGGCGATCCGCGCTCATTCTGCGGACCATCCGCGAGCCATCGGCGCATGAATATGGTTGCCGGTCGCGCCGCAAACCACTCTCGGCAGGCAGCGCGCAAAGCATTTATGGTCAATAACATAGGCAAAGAATTCTTTTTGGGCGGACCCCATGCCCCCCATTTGCCGGGGTGGGATGCGAGTCCTAACATCCCGCTCACCGATTTTTTTCGCAAAAGGGGTTTGGTGACTAGGGTCACATGCGGTCCTCGGCAGGTGCGAATAGAGTTCTCAGATCGGAACACACAACAGACAGACTCTAGTCTGCGTTGTTTCTCAATGGCCCACGTAACCGGCCCGGTGAGTGGGCCATTCCTTTGAGGGCCGTTTCCGGCGCGAACGCGCTCACGTCCCAGGCATAGGCACGGAGGTGGGGCGTCACACGAATTCTCCCGTCACATCAAACAGTGACCGACAGTAGGCTTCATGGATTCTGTTCAGATGTCTCATACAGACCTTTGAAGGCGGACGATTTGAGGGCTTCTCCTCCAACATTGATTTGATGAGATCCAGTAGCTCAACACCCTGAGCGCCCTTAATATCACGAATGTCCAACGTGATTGGGTCCTTGACTTGGTCGGGCTTGGTCTGCGGATTGAATCCCGTCAGCAATTCGTAAAAAACCGTTCCGAATTGATAGATGTCGGATTTCGGCGAAATTGGTGTCTTGTGGTCTACGGCTCTTTGAACCAGCTCCGGCGTTCGATATCGGTATGGCATTCCCGGCCATTGCGTTCCCTCGAAAACATCCGCTTCGCCTTCTGGGGAGAGGTCGGCCAAAGCCTTCACCAGACCAAAATCAGCGAGCTTTGCTCCCATTTCACTGATAAGAATGTTTTCTGGTTTGATATCGCGATGAATGAGCGGCGGGGACACGCTGTGCAGGCAGGTGATCGCTGAGAGACAGTTGAACGCAATTCGGATAGCACGCAGCCGATCGATTTGTCGGGAAACGATCAGCGCGCGGGCCGTGACAGGGACATATTCGATTACCGCGAAGGGATACTCCCGACCATCCGACAACTTAAATGTCCCTTCGTCGAAGATCTTTGTGATGGCTGGGTGGTCGAGTGACCTCAGGTGCGAAATCTCCTTGAGGAACGCCACACGACGAGTTTCGTCGCCAATTTTGTGAAAGACCTTGAGAACGAACTGCATTCCGAGATTCGGGCCAGAGGAGCAGGTCACCAAGAAGGCCGTTCCGTTACCACCTCGTCCTAAGAATCGTTGGTTGTAATACCAGGCATCGTTCCCTTGAACCGACTGCAAGTGGCTTAGAAAGAAATGCTCGTGTTCGAAACTGGCGACAGGATGCAGTACAGTCGGCACCAGTAACTCCTATTCGCTACGCGTGTGTGGCGACGTTGTGAGGTCGATGGGGAAAAATGATAACAGGTTGCGCGAACGCTAGGCATTGTGCTGATTGAGAGCGTCGATGATGTGATCGAGTTCAACCGGACGAAGTCAGCCGTTTGAACTATAGTTATTTCCAAAGTTATGGCAGAGAAAAGCACAATTGCGGGCCTCATCTCGAAGGCCGCCAAAAAGCTGCATGATGAGTTCCAATACATCCGTGAAACGAATGCCCATCCTGGGGCGAAGGGCGGTGAAACGGAAGAGAAAGTTCGCGAGTTCTTAAACGGTCATATCCCGAAGCGTTTCCATGCCACCGCGGGCTTCGTGATCGATATGGACAACCAGATGAGCGATCATCAGGACGTCATTATCTACGACGCACAATCGAGCCCCGTTTATCGATATGAGGGCGATAACCAAATCGTTTCCGCAGACGCTGTCGCGGTCGTGATTGAAGTCAAGTCGGTGCTCAACAAGGCGCATCTTGAGAACGCCTATCAAAAAATCGAAGAGGTAAAGAGGCTAAAGAAAAGCCCGATCACCGACATGGATCAGAATGCCACGGCGAGTACACTGACGACAACTGGCACTTTGGGGGTAATTCTAGGATTCGAGACGGATATTGAGTTGGACAAGCTGGCAGAGCACTGCCTCGAACTCAACGAAAAATACGATACGAATCACCGTCCTGACCTGATCGTGGTATTGGATGTCGGGGTTATCAATTACACAGCGCAATTCATCGGGATGAGGCAAACTGGCGATTTCGCAACGTCGACCGGCGAGGGCGCGGTCGTACCCCCTTGTTTCATACATCTTGCCGCGCGCGCAGATGGCGCTTACGCGCTCAACCGCCTCTTCACACACCTCATTTCCCATTTGGCTTTCTATCCACGCCGCCCAAGCATCCCTCCATATTCCGTGCTGCTGGAGGGCACAAGCTCAATCAGCCATAATCTTGGGATCTATCAGTTCAACACTGAAGGCAGGCTGGTTCGCTATGAGCCTAAGGAGGGAGTCGCGTCGGAACCTCATCCTGTCATCAAGATCAGAGAGAAAGGGGCGAAGGAGGAGCTGGCATCACTTACCTACATACCGTGGCAGGACGGTGGCGTCATTCGGAAGAAGGGAAAGATTCCCCTCATGGGGCTTCTGGTTTGGTTTTCAAAGGGTCCGCCGCGGACAATGCAGGTCGACGATTCGGAATTGTCGATGGTGATGAAAGTGACGAGACCGGAATTCGAGAAGTGGCCAGCCGTAATCGAACGGCAGAGCAACCTTTCT
>Ga0187784_10005667_pt1 | contig 10080 bp, 9 predicted proteins | sample 1015_SJ02_MP15_2_FD_132964 | JGI IMG/M metagenome (GOLD analysis project Ga0187784, IMG submission 132964) | Tropical peat soil microbial communities from peatlands in Department of Meta, Colombia - 1015_SJ02_MP15_20_MG | ecosystem: Environmental > Terrestrial > Soil > Wetlands > Peat | place... | reverse complement strand
TGCCATCGTGAGCGGGTGAAGCTTGCGGAGGGCCTCCCCTGCGGCCCGGCCCACGATTCTCCGGTCGAAGATCGACAGCTCCCTGAGCGCACGTGTCTCGTGACCCATGTGGAGACCATGGATCTTCTCGATCGGGATCTGGGATCGTCGGGTTGTCATATTCCGAAATGCCCCGAGAAGAACTCGGTGAGTGGGCCGAGAGCCAGCATTGGGAAGTAGGTGAGACCGACGAGGACGACGACGATGCCGGCGAGCAGTGTCGTGAACAGAGGCCCGTCGGTGCGCAGGGTGCCACTCGTCATGGCGTAGGTCCGCTTTCGGGCGAGGGATCCCGCCAGGGCCAACGCTGGGACGATCTCGAAGAACCGACCGACCCACATGGCAATGGCGAGCGTCGTGTTGTACCAGTCGGTGTCCCCCGAGAGCCCAGCGAAGGCTGAGCCGTTGTTGTGCGCCGCCGAGGTGAAGGCGTACACGACCTCGGTCACGGCATGGGGTCCGGTTGCCGAGACCTGTCGCGCTGCGGAGGGAAGGAGCAGCGAGACGCCCGTGAAGACGAGGACCGTGACCGGGAGGATCAGAATGTAAATGGCCGCCAGCTTCATGTCAGCCGCCAGCAACCGTTTGCCGAGGTACATCGGCGTGCGGCCCACCATGAGGCCGGCGATGAACACCGTGATCAGGACGAAGATCAACATGCCGTAAAGCCCGGTTCCCGTCCCGCCCGGCCCGACCTCCCCGAGCATCATGTCGAACAGCGGTATCGCCCCTCCGAGCGGCGTATAGCTCTCCATGGCCGAGTTCGTCCCGCCAGTGGAGGTTCCCGTGATCGCCACGGCATTGAGCGCCGATCCAACGGCACCGAAGCGCAGTTCCTTCCCCTCGAGATTGCCCCCGGGACTGTCCGAGGTCGCTGTCTGGGTGACGCCGGAAGGGCTGAGCTTCGGATTGCCGTGACTCTCCAAGGCCATCGTTCCCAAGGTGGAGAGGCCGAACAACGTCACCATCGCCACCAGGACCACGACCGCTTGGCGCATGGAGCCGATCAGTTTGCCGAACGTCCATGGGAACGCAAACGGGATCATGCACAGGAGCCAGATTTCGAGCAGATTGGTGAGCCCGTTCGGGTTCTCAAAGGGATGGGCCAGATTGGCTGCGAAATATCCTCCACCGTTGTCCCCCAGGGTCTCGATAGGGACCATGCTCGCCACCGGACCTCCGGGGATCCATTGTGTGGCCGACGAAGCAGCGTCATGGGTATCGGCGGCCACGACCGTGGGGACGGTTCGTGTCGCGTTGAAATTCTGGATCAGTCCCGACGCGAGGAACACGACAGAAAAAGCAAGACTGATGGGCACGAGGACGCGTAGGGTCGTTCGGATGGCGTCTACCCAGAAGTTGCCCAAGGTCGTGGAGCGTTGACGGATCAACGCCCGGATGAACGCCGCCGCAAGGGACATGCCCACCGCCGCCGACAGGAACTGGTGGGTCACCAGTCCCGTCATCTGGCTCAGCTGGCTCATCGTCGATTCACCGACGTAGTTCTGCCAGTTCGTGTTGGTGATGAAGCTGACGGCGGTGTTGAACGATAGTGCCGGGCTCACATTGGCGAGGTGATCGGGATTACCGGGGAGAAAATGCTGGAGCCGCAGCATCCCGTAGGTGAGCAGGCCCCCGACGATGGTGAGCGCCAGGACCGAACCGACGTAGGACGTCCAGCGTTGCTCGTTCTGCGGGTCGATCCGCAAGAGCCGGTAGGTCATCCGCTCGACGGGCAGGAAGACGCGGTCGCCCGCAGCCGGCCCCCCTCGGTAGACCGCGGCCAAGTAGCTCCCGAGAATCGGGGTGCTCAACGCCAGAAGGGCGATCAGCGAAGCGAGCTCCGCCCAGCTCGAGCCCGCCACCTACAGCCGTCCGGGATTGACCAGCACGTAGACCAAGTAGACGCCGAGCAGGACGGCGATGCTCAGTGCCACGATGTCACCAGTGCTCACCTGATCCCGGCCCCCTTCGGCATGCCATCGACCTCCCCACCTTCGGCCAGAGCGTCCTCGTCCCGTCCGATCATCCGGTCGCAGGCCACGATGAACAGGGCCGTGACCCCGGTGAGGAGCAACAGCGCCGCCACGAACACCACATCGGCCATCTCCCGACCTCCCTCGCCTCCTCGGTGCCCGATCACGTCAGCACCCGTCCGTGAGGACTCTACGAGCAGCGCGGGCCCGCTCCTAGGACCGAAGGTCCCACCTCTGGCCCTCGTCGCCCGGCCTGACCAGGACCTTTTCCTCTGGTCCGGACCGAGCTCGGTAGCTAGGTTCAAGAATGGAGGAAGCGATGGTCGCTGGCGTCGTGGCAGGTGTGCCTGGTGACCCAGTCACCGACACGGGCATGGGACACGCCCTCGTAGGGACGCCACACCAGCGGGGGCGGCTGGAGATCTTCCTCGGAGTCGCTCCCGGTGCGGGAAAGACCTACGCCATGCTGGAGGAAGGAAGCCGCCTGGCCGCCACCGGTCTCACCGTGGTCGTTGGCCTCGTGGAGACCCACGGACGACACGACATCGACGCCCTGCGTCACGGACTGCCCGAGATATCCCTCCGTCCTGTTGGCTACCGCGACACGGTATTCGAGGAGCTCGACGTGGACGCCATTATCGACCAGCACCCCGACGTCGCGCTCGTCGATGAGCTGGCGCACCGTTGCGTCCCCGGGAGCCGGCACGAAAAGCGCTGGGAGGATGTCGAAGAGCTGCTCGATGCCGGTATCGACGTGGTCACCTCGCTCAACGTTCAGCACCTCGACAGTTTGAGCGAGCGCGTCGAGACCATCACGGGTGTGCCTCAGTCCGAAACCGTGCCCGACGCCGTCGTGGCCGCGGGCACCGTGCGGTTCGTCGATGTCACGCCCGATCGACTCCGGACCCGGCTGGCCGGTGCGTCAGGGACCCAGGCTCTGGGCTCCTTCTTCAACCCCGAGCACCTTGTTGTGCTCCGCCGGATCGGACTCCGGTGGATGCAGGACCACGGGTTCCCGATCGATGCAGCATGGCCCTCACCCGATGACACATCCATGGGCGACAAGGAGCGCGTGGTCGTGGCCCTGACGGGCGGTCCCGAGTCCGAGCACGTCCTTCGACGGGCGTCCCAGATCGCCCTCGCGAGCGGCGGTGCCCTCATCGGCGTCTATGTGCGAGTGCCGAGCGACACCGTGTCCGCCGAACCCTCCTGGTTGAGTGGCCAACGCCGCCTGCTGAGCGAGCTTGGCGGTCGTTACGCTGAGACAGCCGGGATCGACGTGGCCACCGTCGTTCTCGAACTCGCCCGCAGTGAACACGCCCGCCACCTGGTGATGGGGGCCACCCGTCGGACCCGATGGGAAGAGATCCTGCATGGTTCGGTCATCAACAAGGCCATCCGTTCGGCCGGACAGCTCGAGGTGCACGTCATCCCGCCCCTGGAGCCTCCGACACGAGACCAGCAACGGTACCGCTGGGCGCGGGACCGAGGCCCCACAGTACTGTTACCCGGGCCTCGCAGAGCGACTGCCTGGTCCCTGGCTGCCGCGCTGCCGGTGCTCGTGACCGTAGCGCTCATACCCGCTCGCTCGTCGCTGGAGCTCGCCGGTGTGCTCCTGTGCAACCTGCTCGCCGTCGTGACGGTTGCCCTGCTCGGCGGTTTCCGCCCTGCCTTGTTGGCCACGGTGTTGGCATTCGCGGCGTGTGACTTCTTCTACGCGCCTCCCTTCTACAGCCTCCGGGTAGGGCGTCTGGTAGATCTCATCGCCCTGGTGACGTTCTTGGTCGTTGCACTGGCCATGGGCATCCTCGTCGACCTTCTCACTCGCCAGGGGGTGCGGGTGGCCCGAGCGACCGCCGAAGCCCACAACCTCGCACGACTCGCGGCAAGGAGCTTGGTCACTGGCGAGGGACTACCAGAAACGATCGCCGTGACGCGCCGGATCTTCGATCTCGACGGCGTCGCGGCATTTCGTCGTCAAGACGACCAGTGGCACATCGATGCTACCGCCGGAGAGATGACTATATCAGCGCCGAATGAGGCAACAGTCAGCGTCGACATCGGAGGTGGGCGGGTGCTCGCCATGGCTGGAGAGAGGTTGTCAAATCCCAGTGCGACTCTGCTTCGGGCGTTCCTCGACGAGCTCCGCCATGCGCGCGAGCAGAACATGCTCCGAGAACTCGATCAAGCTGACGCGGCAACACCAGATGGTGAGTGAGATCGACGCGTCGGTTCCACTGCGAGAGCTCCTCGTTGCCATCGCGGCTCCGAAGCAGATCGGGTTTGAATAGCGAAACGAAGGTGGCTGAGCGACGGGACATCAGAATGGGTTTCTGACGTGCCCAAACGTTGTGTTTTCGACAACGAGTGGGCGCTGAGGGACTCGAACCCCCGACCTGCTGGTGGTAAGGGAGAGCAAGCTCAGATCGGAGGATGTCGGTACGTCAGGCGGTGTTGCATTTTTGCAGGTCACAGGGACAAGGCGGTCGATGTGCTGAGATCCCGCGATCCTGTCGGCGACGGCATGAGACGCTCTTTACTGGGATGATGTTGGGATCTGAGCCGATCTCGTGCTCATCCGATCGACTCCGTCGGCGGGGCGCAAGGGGTCTCTCAACAGATCCATTCCAGTCCGCTCGACGCGGCCGGCGTTAGCTCAGTCACGCTCAGCGGAATGGGCGCCCGAGCTCCCTATTGCTGGAATCGGCGCAGGCGGGCACTGTTCCACACGACGAACGAGGACGACAACGCCATCGACGCGGCGGCAAGGAGCGGGTTGAGCAACCCACAAGCAGCCAAGGGGATCGCCACGACGTTGTAGCCGAACGCCCAGACGAGATTCATCCTGATGGTTCGCAGCGCCTGGCGGGCCAGTCCGATGGCGTCGGGGACGCTCTGGAGCGAGTCCCCGACGAGGATCATGCCGGCCGCATTGATGGCTACATCGGTCCCCGAACCGAGGGCGAGGCCAAGGTCGGCTGCCACAAGGACGGGACCATCGTTCACACCGTCACCGACCATGCCGACAACCCGTCCCTGCGATTGCAGATCCTGGACAAAGCTCACCTTTTCGGTCGGCAGGACCTGGGCGACTACGCCATCCACGCCCAGCTGCTCGCCGACGGCCTCGGTGACGACCTCGGTGTCACCGCTTAGGAGAAGGCAACGAATCCCCATCGCCCGGAGACGCGACACGGCCTCGTGCGCTGAATCCTTGACGGCGTCGGCCACCGCAAGAGCCCCCATGGCGTGGTCGTCCAGGGCAACGAGCACCGTAGTGCTGCCCTTGTGCTCCCACGTCATGCACCACTCGAGGACCTCCTCATGGACCGTGATCCCCTTCTCGGACAGGAATCGCCGGTTCCCAACGAGAACCTGATGGCCCTCGACAGCTCCCCCCACCCCCAACCCCGGCTCGGAGAAGAAGCCCTCGACCTCGGGCAGGTCTGGGAACTCGTTGCGGGCTCCGGCCACCACGGCCGACGCGATCGCATGCTCTGAGCTGAGCTCGACTGCACCCGCATATCTGAGCACCCTCCGCGCGTCGCCATCCATGAGGGAGAACAAGTCGAGGACGGATGGCGCACCTTCGGTGACCGTCCCGGTCTTGTCGAAGACGACCGTGTCGACGGCTCGAGAGGCCTCGAGTGCCTCGTAGCCCTTGATGAACACGCCCATCTGGGCCGCCCGGCCGGTGGCGACGAACAGAGCGGTTGGCGTGGCCAGTCCCAGGGCGCAGGGACAGGCGATGATGAGGACTGCCAGTCCTGCGCTGAACGACCGATTGGTCGATGCCGTGGTGACCATCCAGATGGCCACTGTCCCCAGCGCGATCGCGAGCACAGCCGGCACGAAGACGCGCGCGATGCGATCGGCCAGGCGCTGCACGGCCGCCTTGTCGTTCTGCGCCGCTTCGACGAGCGCCACCATCCGGGCAAGTTCGGTGTCCGGCCCGACACCGGTGGCGACGACCACGATGTGGCCACTCAGAACGATCGTCCCACCGATGACGGCCTCGCCTTCTACGACTCGCACGGGGACGGACTCCCCCGTCAGCATGCTCTGATCGATCGTCGAGCTCCCCCGGAGCACCCGGCCGTCGGCGGGCACGGTCTCGCCGGATCGGACGACAAGCGAGTCCCCCACCTGGACGTCCTCCACGGGCACCCTCGACTCCTCACCCTGGACCCCCAGGACCACCGCCTCCTTGGCGCCGACCGAGGCCAAAGAACGCAGGACGTCGCCGGTCCGCCGCCTGGAAATGGCCTCGTAGAAGCGACCGGCCAGGAGGAAGGTCGTCACGCCCGCTGCCACGTCGAGGTAGATGGCGCCACTGGCCTGGCGGAACAGCACCTCGACCACCGATTGCGCCTTCTCGCGGTGATCCCGGAAGAACATGACGTACTCGGACCATGCCGTCGAGGCGACGATGCCGATCGACACGAGCGTGTCCATGGTGCTGGTGCCGTGTCTGGCAGCCCGGAGCGCGGCCACGTACATGGGCCACGCCGCCCAGGTGACGACCGGAAGTGCGAGAGCTGTCATCACCCACTGCCAGCCCGGGAAACGCAGGAGAGGAACGAGAGAGAAGGCCAGCGACCCGTCGCACAGCGGCATGAACAAGAGCGCCGCCACGATGAGGCGCCGACGAAGGTAGCGAACACGGACGTCGTCGGCCGCAGCGTCAGAACTGGGCGTGCCGGACTCCGCTGGAGCGTCGGCTTCGTAGCCGGCTTGCTCGACGGCCTCCAGCAGTGCCGTCAGAGGGAGATGGGAAGGGGCCGTGATCGTGGCCCGGTCGGTTGCGTAGTTCACCGTGGCCGTGACGTCCTCGAGCTCATTCAGTCGACTCTGCACTCGGGCGGCGCACGATGCACAGGTCATACCGCGGACGGTAAGGGAGATGACCCGGGTCTGCGGCGCCGACTCAACCGTCGACGTCGTTGCCATCGTCAGCCCCCGATCCAACTGCAGCTGATCATGTCCTCCACCGTCCCGAGGTTCCGGCCGCAGACCCTCGGCGAACCAGGCGCCGCATCTGTGCCGAAAGTGCCACCAAGTCTAACGCCCCCTCGATCGAGAGCGCCCCGGGCACCTTTTGCTGTCGGCCTATCGACTGGGTGAGCTTCGCCGCTTTCGCTTGGAGCCACTGAGCGCCTTGCGCAGAAGTTCAGCTTCCGATTCACTCAGGCTCTCCACGAAGCGCTGTAGGGCGAAAGCCGGCTCGCTGGCGGCGGAGAGGGCGTCGTACATCAACACCGCCGTATGGCTCCCGCGATTCCCCGTCGTCGCGTACCGCTTCGTCCGACCGTCGAGCTCCGACCGAAGCGCTCCCTTCGCGACGAGCCGATCCATGATGGTCGCAAGGGTGGTGTACGCGTATTCGGGAAACGCATCAGCGAGGTCGCGGATCGTGGACGTTTCCAATTGCGCCACCCACAACCAGTCCATGACCCGCTCTTCGAGGGTGCCGAACCTCGTCGCCCCACATTCGCATTCGCTGCAGCCACACGGATCACACGAACACAATGGATTCCGACAGGCGGAGGCTGACTGGACCATTATGTTTCACCTTTCTCCGGGCTTCGGCTCAGACCCTCACCCGATCGAGCCAGGCCACTTCGAATTCGTCGCCTCTGCCTTTTCTTCAGAGCATCAAGATGAGCATAAACCCCATGCCTATGCACATGACCACGTGGCTGAGGTCCTCGAGCACCGGCATGGTGAGGATGTCCAGGCCACGGCGGACAATTGTGTTCGGCGCAGCCGATACTTCAGGCATGGTGACCGGAGCGCCCACGGTGGCATAGGCGGAACGGTGTCGCCTGTGGGTTCCGTGATGTGACGAGCCCTTGTGGGAGGAGCCGAGGGTGAAGATGGCCGAACCGAAGAACGTTACCGCCAAGAGGAGGCCGACGCCCGGATCGAGGATGCCATGAGACGAGGGGGACGACCCCGACATCGACATGGCGGCCCCGGTAGCCCCCATGGGGTACAGGTACATGAGGATCATGGCCAGGCTCATGACGGCGTGGATGCCCTCGTGGGGAACGTGCACTCCGTACTGTTGCAGCGACTGCAGGCTCCGGACCACGAACCAGACAGTCAGGGTGAAGAAGACCGCCTCCCAGAACCAGGCCGGCCAGAAGGCCCAGTGGGGGACGAACATGCCGGCCATGGCGATGCCCATGACGAAGTGGGCGACGTCGATGTCACGGCCGACGGGGTCGGAGGTCTTGAGGGAGCGTCCGAACAGGCCCGACGAATAGGCCGCGACTCCCAGCATGGCCACGGCGAACAGGTAGTAGAGCCAGGATGGCGTTCCCATCGCTCACACCCCCGCTACGCGGAAGCGAGGTTCGACGCCTCCCTGGCGAGATCGCGATCCCGAGACTATGGGCCAATAGAGCAACGCGAGAAGAACCACGAGGGGCCCGGAATTCGGATCGGTGGCACCGCCCGCGAGGATGCCTCCCAGGTTCTGCACGGCCACCCAGATGACGGCGAAGGCCACGGCGACGATGATGATCATGAGCCGCATGAAGTGCGGAGAGAGGTACACGCTGGCACCGGCCAGAACGCAGAGGACGGCGAGGAGAACGGCGGTGGGGGTCCCGTGATGGAGGAAGAAGGCCGACGAGACCTTGTCGAGGTGCTCCAGCCAACCCGGCTGCCCGGTGGCCGCCTTGGTCACCAGGTCGTGCAGGGCCTGAGGCTCGCGCCCCGACCCGACCACGGCGAGCAGGGCGAGCACTCCCCACACTCCCACCCAGAGGAGTCGGGCTGCGCGTGCACCGACGGCGCGGGCTGCCACGAAGGGTTCGTCCCCACCCTGGCGGGGCCAGAGAAGAACACCCAAGAGGGCGTAGTACAGGACGCCACCGGGGCCACCACCGAACGGCGTGGCCGTGCCCAGGAAGACGCCACCAGCACCCTCCCCGAACCACCACACGCCCAGGGCCCAGACGATCGACAGGGCGAGTGCGGGGCGGACGGTGCGGGGGAAGACGATGCCGAAGGCGATGACGAACTGGATCAGGGCGAACAGCGCATTGGTGAGCACGGGATCGTGGTAGACGATCGAGGCGTTCCAGGTGATGGTGTGGGCCACGAATCCGGGATTCCCCGACGCCATGCTGTGCAACATGCCGCTGAAACCGTTCGAGCCCCTGGTGAACATGAAGGGCTGGATCTGGAGCACGGCGTCGGTGAGCCAGATCGTGGCCAGGACGAGCCGGAACGTCCGCTGGACGTCGCGAGACTGGCCGAGACGGGGCAGCGCATCCTCCTCGACCGCGACGTTCCGGGCATCCGGAGCGGCCAGGGCCGTGTCTGTCACCTCGCATGCCTCCCGATGTCTACGACGTTGCGTAGTAGTGTGCCCCGAGATGGGTCCCCCGAGCAACCCCCACCGGTGGTCGTGGCGGCCGTGGGCCGCCACAGCTCTGATTGGCATCGTCGCCACAGCATGTGGATCGCTGGCGGCGGCACCCGCTACGACCCGAGCACCTCTGCCCGCCGGATCGACACCATCGCAAATCGCCAAGATGGTGTGCCAACCCAAGGCCCAGCACGAGATAGACGCCGTGCTCGGTGTCAGCTCGACGATCGAGACGCCCGCGTGGTCGAACCACCTTTACTCGTGTCGGTATGGTTTCGCCGACGGAGCCTTCTCACTGTCGGTCAAGGAGCTTTCGAGTTGGAACCAGACTCTCGGCTATTACCGGGGGCTCGGGGCCGACCTGGCGTCCAGTCACGCCATCTATAGCCTCGGCCAGGGGGCGTTTCAGACAAACACGGGAACGGTGGTTGTGCGCAAGGACTGGAAGGTGCTGGTTGTGGACGTCTCCTCGCTGCCTCCGCAGTTCGGCAACCCGAGCGCACCCCCTGACAATGTCGCTCTGACGGTCGCCAATGTGATCCTCGGATGCTGGCACGGGGACTAAACCTCGATCCACCGATTGAACCCCTTGTAGCCGGGGTGACGTGCTGGTCCTCGGACGGAACCGGCGCAGGTGGCCGGCGGAGGAAGCAGGGGCGTGCTCGGTGAGGACCTCTTGCGATC
>Ga0187784_10005666_pt1 | contig 10081 bp, 9 predicted proteins | sample 1015_SJ02_MP15_2_FD_132964 | JGI IMG/M metagenome (GOLD analysis project Ga0187784, IMG submission 132964) | Tropical peat soil microbial communities from peatlands in Department of Meta, Colombia - 1015_SJ02_MP15_20_MG | ecosystem: Environmental > Terrestrial > Soil > Wetlands > Peat | place... | reverse complement strand
TCATAATTCGAACTGCGCCCGTGGATGATCCTGGCGGCTCCAACCAGCCGGCCGGGATATTGCGTTCGGTAGTTGTATTCGAGACTCAAGACATAAAAAGCCAAAGGGCTGCGCCACAGCGCGCGGCGGAAAGGTGCCTGGCACACGGCTTCTAAGACGAAAGGCAGCGACTTCGCCCAAAGTTGGTAGATCGCGCTCTAGCTGATGAGAAACGTCTCGACGGCGGCAGTTTTGCGCAGCGCGATAACCCCGGTATTGAAATCATAAAACGCAAAGATCGAAGACAATGTCGGCGCCTTCGCAGTCGCTTTGATCGAGGCAATGTATCGCGCGTCGCTGAACAGCGAAAAGAACGCCCGATCGCTGATGAGGTTGCGGCCTTGCGACGAACGGGTTGACGTGTCGGCCTCGACGCCGAGTGGATCGATATCGAGTCGCGTTCCGAGCTCCGTTTCGACCAGCGAAATTGCCTGCTCCGGCGTCAGATGGACGATTTGCTTGCCAATCGAGAGAAGCCGACCGGTGATTGGGCGAAAGCGGTGCTCCCGCAGGATCAGGCGAGCAACTTGACTGGGTATTCCCATGCCGACGGTTCTAGCACAAAAGCCCACGCCGGCAGGAACATCGCGCATGACCGCCGCCTGTTGGACGGTATGTAGATTTTGCTAAAAAAGAAGCGGCGTCATAGGGTCGCCGCCAGGTTAATCGCCCGCAGTTTGGGAGAAGGGATGGCTGACGGCAGCGATATTGCGTCCGGGGCTACTGCCGATTTGCGCCTCTCACGGAGGTTGAAGGTGCTCTGCATCGGCACCGGGCGCGACGGGACGCAGTCACTGAATCACATGGTCGAGCATATTTTCGCGTCGTCCGGCGATCAGCGAACGATGCACGAATATTGCTGCCGGGAATTCAATCAGGCGTTCTGCGATCTGGCCGAAACCGGCGACGACGGCGCAACCGCCGCGCTCGAAAGGATGATTGCGGATTGTCCCTACGAGTGCATCGTCGGCCACGGCTATGCGGCGATCCTGCCGCTGTTTGCCCGGACATATGGCCGCGACCTGAAAATCGTGCATCTCTACCGCGCCGACCGCGATTCGTGCATCGCGAGCCTAGTCAAGAACTGCGAGCTGTTTCCGACCGCGTACCGCTACTACTCGCTAAGTCCCGCAGCCTCGGTCAAGCGCATCGCGGCCTTCCACTTCGGCGACCTATCGCGGGGCGCTTGGGACCGGCTGAGCCTGCCCGAGAAGTTCGCCTGGTACTACGACAAGACCCACGCGCTCGTGAGGCAGCACTTGGCGTTGTTCGACGCCTCGATATCGATCCAGATGGAGTGCCTCGACGATGCCGCGACGCGTCGCGGCATCGCCGATTTCATCGGCGGCCCAGCCATGCCGCTGCCGCCGAAGACTCGTCTCAACGCCGCGAAAATAGACATCAGCTCGTTCGCGGAAGACCGCCGGATCAGGATGAGTTGGCTGCTGGGCCGCCTCAACCTTGAGGAAGTAGCGGCCGACGACGTCTATGCGCTGGAGTACTTTCTCGGCAAATTTATCGCCTGGGCCGGTTATCAAATCGGCGATGCGCCGCAATTGGACGGGACGCCGGCACCGCCCAAAGCGATGATCGCGGCCAATCTTGAACGCGCCGCCAAGCTCCTCAATGAGGGGGTGCGGAATATCGATGAGCTCCGCGCGTTGGTAAACGATCGACAGGACAAAGGCGGCACATGACGCCGTCGGACGGCAAGCGACACGGATGGGTGGCCGAGCGGTTTAAGGCACCGGTCTTGAAAACCGGCAGGGGTGCAAGCTCCTCGTGGGTTCGAATCCCACCCCATCCGCCAATCATATTCGCGATAAAAATCGCTGGATGCATATCACTCGCTTGCGACCCGGGCGCCTTTCGCCGCGACGGAGCGTCTCATCAGCAGCACCAGGAACACGACCGCCAACGTCAATACCGCGACCATCCAAAAGCAGTCAAAATAGGCAAGTGACGAAGCCTGCTGATCACGCAGATTTTCAAGCTGCTGCCAGGCAAATTGCTGCGCCGCCGCCGGATCCGCGGTTTGTCGCAGAAAAAATCCTCTGGTTTGCGCGAGGAAGGAATTGGCGGCCGCGTTCAGCGGATCGAGATACTCGCCGAGACGCAGGGTGTGGAATTGATCGCGCCGCTCTTCGACGGTCTGCGCCAACGACACCCCAACGCTGCCGCCCTCGTTGCGCAGAAGGCTTAATAAGCCGACAGCAGCGGCGCGCAATTCCACCGGTACGTACAGATACGCCGCGACATTGGCGGGAGCAAAGCAGACCGCCAAGCCGGCCACCAGGACAACACGAGGCCAGACGGCCTGGCCGGGGCTGATGTCCAGGTTAAGCTGCGACATCCAGTAATCCCCGGCGGTCATGAGCAAGAGCCCCATGGCGATCAGCCAGCGAGCATCCATTTTCAGGCCGATCAGGCGTCCGACAATCGGCATCGCGATGACCGCAAAGATGCCACTCGGCGACATGACGAGTCCGGTGCTCAGCGCATCGTAGCCAAACAGCGTTTGCAGGAGACCGAGCAACGACTTGGTGGCCGCAAAGAGCGCAAGATAAGCGCAAAAGATGATGATGCAGCAGGCGGCGAAATTGCGTTCGCGGAGCGGGCGAAAATTGACCACCGGATTGCGGTGACGCAATTCCCAGAAGACAAGCCCGACCAAGCCGACCGCAGCCAAAATGACAAGCGTCTGAACGCGCCAGAACGGATCGCCCAGCCAGTCCCACTCCTGCCCCTTGCTGAGCATCACTTCCCAACTGACCATCACGATGGCCAGCAACGACAAGCCGATCGCATCAAAGCGGAACGGTTGCTTTCGCAACTCCGCACGCTGAGCGATGAGATAGTCCGGTTCGCCAAGCAGGAAATAACACCCGGCCAATGCCAGGACACCGACCGGCACGTTGATCAAAAAGACCCAGCGCCACGAGTAGGAATCCGTTATCCAGCCACCGAGCGTCGGACCGACGATCGGCGCAATCAGGGCCGCGAAACCAAATAGGGTCATCGCCATTCCCTGCTTCTCGACCGGGAACGCGTCGAGCAAAATACCCTGGCTGCTCGGCTGCAGGCCACCGCCAGCCAGGCCCTGGATCACGCGAAAGAGGATGAGTTGGCCGAGGCTCCCCGCCAATCCGCAGAGCAGTGAGCTGAGCGTGAATATGGCGATCGATGCGAGGAAATAGTTGCGGCGACCGAGATGTGCGCTCAGCCAGCCGGTAATCGGCAGGATGAAGGCGTTGGCGGCAAGATAGCTGGTGATAACCCACTCGCCGTCGTCGGCCGTGGCCGAGAGCCCGCCCGCGATATAGCGCAACGCGACCAGCGCGATCGTCGTGTCCAGCACCTCCATGAAGGTCGGCACCACCACGACTGCAGCCACCAGCCAGGGGTTCGCCGCCGCGCGGGATTTCCCCAGGGAAAGCGCGGCGACACTCACTTGCTTGCACCCGGTTGGTTCCCGCCCACGCCGTCTGTTCGCGCATCAGACGCCGGCGTTTGCAGAAACTTGCCGGCGTCGGGCCCGGTGGGCGACTTGTTGATGTAGACGTAGGGGACGACCGACGTGCCGATGAACAGCGGGTTCTTGTCCGGATCGTAGTCTTCGAGCTCAATTCGGATGGGCAGACGCTGCACCACCTTGATGAAATTGCCGGTTGCGTTTTCCGCTGGCAGCAGGGCGAGCGTCGAGCCGGTGCCCATCGTGAAACCCTCGACCCGGCCTTTGAAGACGCGCCGGCCACCATACATGTCGACATAAAGATCGACAGGCTGGCCGATACGCAGATCGGCGAGTTGCGTCTCCTTGAAATTCGCGTCGACCCAGATTTCGGTCAGCGAGCGAATCGCCATCAAATTCTGGCCGACCTGGACGTAATCGCCCGGATTGACGTTGCGACGCGTCACGACGCCGTCGATATCCGCGACGATGTCGCAATAGCGCAGATCGAGCTCCGCTTGAGCGAGTGCCTCATTGGCGACTTCGACTTTGGCCTCGGCTTGCTTTACGGCCGGTGCCTCCATCGTGAGCTTGGCGAAAATGGCGTCGACATCGCCCTCTTTTTCGAAGTCCTCGATCATCTGCTTCGGGCTCTGGTCGAAAGAGTGGGTCACGCCGAGTTGAGCGGCGCTCTCGATCAGGTCCGCCTGAGCCTGCAGCACGGACGAAAAGGTCTGGTCGAGATTGGACGGGACCTGGTCCAAATCCTCGCCGTTAGCGGGCTGTGTCGGTAAACCCAGCGAAGCGCGGACTTGGCGGACGGCGGCCAGCGCCTGGGTGACCTGTGCGCTTGCGGTTGAATAGGCCTCCTGGTACCGGTCGTATTCTTGGCGGCTTTCGGCCGGGGTCCCGAGCAGCTGCTTTGCCCGATTGAAGTCGGCTTGCGCCAGTACCAGCGTGGCTTTGGCTTTTTCGAGCGCGGCGACCCGGTCGTGCAGAAGGGCGACCTGGTTTTCGAGGTCCTCCTCCGCGCTCTGCAATTTCCAGCGCCGGCTTCGAGCCTCTGCTTCGATACCGCGCACGCTGGCGATGGCTGCCTGCAAATCCGTGTTCGCCGTGTCGACCGCTGCCTTTTTCTGTGCGACGGCGATATCAAACGGTTCCTTGTCGATCTGCGCGATACGGTCGCCTTTGCGGACGCGGTTGTTGTCGTCGATGAGAACCCTGGAAATCTGTCCGGCGACGCGGGGCGCCACGAACGTCACGTGGCCGTTCACGTAGGCGTCGTCCGTTGAGACGGTGCTCAGAGCGAGGCGAATTTGCTGAGCACCGAAGATGCCGGAGATGATCAGCACGACCACGACAACGACCCCGATCACCAGTCGCCGCCTCCGCGCTCGTCGCGGATCGGACGGCGGGGCCGGCGTTGCCGATTTGGTTTCGTGCGCGCCGTCTTCCGACAGACGGCCTCGCGGCCGGGTCGCCTCTTCCGGTTTGTCTGTTATATCGACGGGCATGGCGGCTCGAGCTCCCAATTTGAGCGACTCTGCGGCTTGCCAGAGCGGAATTGAATGTTCGTTAGCCGGCAGACACCCTTCCGCCTTATGCCGGGTATCCTGTTGCCTTGACTCGTCGCGAACGGGCAATCGATTGGCTGCTCTGTGCTCGCCTTAACGAGATTCGAATTTCAGAACTAACCCGGAAACAAGTACTTTTTGCGGACGGGAAGGCGGCCGAGGAAGTTGGTCCACCCCCCGGTCGACAGACACCTACCAGGTGCGACCGAGTCTGGGGGTGTCGCCGCAATCAATCACGCGGCGAAAGAGTGTGTGTCGAACAGCGAATATTCCGCCAGTTGCGATTGAGGGCTACCACGGACCCACCACAGGGCTGATCGGGCCGCTCCGGTTAGCATTGGGTCAGGGAGATCCTCATGGACGCCAAGCACAAAGTCGCGGTGATCACCGGCGCGTCTCAGGGCATTGGCGCGGCTCTCGTCAGAGCTTATCGCGAGCGCGAGTATCGGGTCGTTGCCACCGCTCGGTCGATGCCGTCGTCCGACGATAGCGGCGTCGTGACCGTCTCGGGCGATATCACTCTCCGGTCGACCGCCGAGCGGGTGATTGCCAAAGGGATCGGTCATTTCGCGCGCATCGATACGCTCGTAAACAACGCCGGAATCTTTATCGGCACACCATTCACGCAATACACAGAGGCGGACTATGCCTTGATCGTCGGCGTCAATCTCACCGGCTTTTTCAACATGACCCAGCGAGCCATCGCCGAGATGGAACGGCGCGGCAGCGGTCATATCGTGCAGATCACGACGAGCCTGGTCGACCACGCTCGTTCCGCCGAACCTTCGGCACTTGCGTCACTCACCAAGGGCGGCCTTAACGCAGCGACCAAATCGCTGGCGATCGAATATGCCAAACGCGGCATCCGCGTGAACGCCGTCGCGCCGGGGATCGTCAAGACCCCGATGCACCCACCCGAAACGCACGCGCTACTCGACGCGATGCACCCGATGGGGCACATGGCCGAAATCTCCGACATTGTCGGCGCGATCCTCTACCTGGAGGAGGCGAGCTTTGTAACCGGCGAGATCCTGCACGTCGACGGCGGCCAGAACGCCGGCCACTGACGCGAGCGCCGCGGTCAGCGACCTTTACTAGAGGTTCATATTTGGCCGCCCGGCCCGGCGAGCGGCCAAAGCACCCACACCAGGAGGAGATAAGATGGAGATGAACAAGGCGGTGGAAGCCGAAATTCCATGCTTGCGGCGCTACGCGCACAAGCTCGTGCGCAGTCACGCCGCAGCGGAAGAACTCGTTCAGGAGTGCGTCGTCCGCGGCCTCAGCAAACAGCATCTGTGGCGCGAAGGCAGCAATATGCGCGCATGGCTCTGCACGATTTTGCACAACCTCTATGTCAACGAAATTCGCCGCATCGTGCGTGAGGGGACTGCCGTCGAGCTGTCGGAAGTGGACGAGCAGCTCGCTCGCCCGCCCGAGCAGGAACAGATTCTCGCCTGGCGCGACGTCCGCCGCGCGCTGGCCGATCTTACTCACGGACAACGCGAAGCCGTCATCAGGATCGGTCTCGACGGGTGGAGCTACGAGCGTACCGCTGGATTTGCCGGGGTGCCAGTCGGCACCGTCCGTTCGCGCCTCTCACGCGGACGCGAGCGGCTGAGAATGGCGGCGTAAGGTGAACTGGCGTCTATCTTCGTTCGCCCTCGTCGCGGGCTTCGCGCTGGCCGGCATGTGGGCGGCGAAGGCACAGGCGCAGGCTGCGAGCGCACAGGCGCTGACCCCGGGCGGACAACCGCTAACCCTGGGCGTGCAAGCGCCGGCCCCGGACTTACAAACGCAGACTCCGGACTTACAAACGCAAACTCAGAGCGCGCAGGCGCTGACGTATAGTGTCGGCGATTGGCAGAGCCAGCTGGCGAATTGGCTCGCACAGCCGACGATGACCGGTGACTGGGGCGGATTGCGCACCCGGCTGGAGGACAAGGGGATCAACTGGCAGACCTGGTTGACCGCCGAACCCGTTCACAATTTCGAGGGTTATAAAGGCACCACCACTGCTTGGGCGGATACACTCGCCTGGGGCGCCGATGTCGATCTCGGTAAGTTATATGACATCGACCCCGACGGCACATTCCGCATCTGGATGACCAAGCGCGATGGCCGCAACCCCGGCGCCGACAAGATTGGCAGCCTGTTCCAGACGCAGGAAACCTATGGCCAAGGCCGTGATTTCCGCCTCAACGAAATCTCCCTCGCTCAAGCGTTCTGGAACAACTTTATCAACGTCAAGGGCGGCTTCTACCCGATGGGCAAGGACTTCGGCAGCCTGCCCGCGTTCTGCAATTACATTTCCAACGCCTATTGCGGACATCCGCTGGTGATGCCCTACGACAGCGGGTGGGATGACGACCCGAGCGGACGCTATGGCGGCCGCGTTCGGGTCGGCGACCCGGACTTCCTCTACGTCCAGACCGGCGTCTTCCAGGTCAACCCGACCTATCCGCAGGAGGGGAATGGCTGGAAGCTTGGGTTCAACGGCAACACCGGCGTGCTCTTCCCGCTCGAGGCTACGTATTTCCCCTCACACGATCCGCGTTACACCGGCGAATACAAGCTCGGCGGCTATTACGACACCTCAAGGGCGCCGGACGAGTTCACCCCGACCAAGCACGACAAAGGCCGCGAGGGCTTCTATTTTGAAATGCAGCAGAAGGTGTGGAGCGAAACCGCCAACCCCAATCGCGGGTTGTCGGTTTCCGGCTTCTACGCGCAGGGCGACGAGAACACCTCCGAAATGATCAACACCTATCATTTCGGCCTGTCCTACAAGGGGACCTTCTCGGGCCGCGACCTCGACACGGTCAACTTCGGCTGGGTCGCCGCAAACATCAACCCGCGCCTTGTCGCCTATGAACGGCTCAACGGCAAGCCGATGCAGTCGGCGACGGAGAACCAGTTCGAGCTCAATTACGACATCGTGCTGGGCCCCTGGCTGCATGTGCGACCCGGACTCGAATACGACACCGACCCCAGCTGTTACGCTTCGCGAACCAACGCGCTTGTCCTCGCGCTGTCGACCAAGGTCATATTTTAAATCCGGGCCAGGGGGCGACATGACGACAGGCAAAGCCGATCCTGACATCGACGCCGCAGCGAAAGCCGTTCGAGCGCTCGCGCCGATGGTGCTGGTGGTGATGGGAGTTTCGGGCAGCGGCAAGTCGACGATCGCGCTGGAACTGCGCCGCGCGCTGGGCTGGCCGTTTCAGGAGGGCGACGATCTTCACCCCCCGGCGAATGTCGAAAAGATGCGGTCCGGCCGCCCGCTTGACGATACCGACCGCCGTCCATGGCTCGAGGCGATCGCGCGCTGGATCGACGACAGACTGGCCGCCGGCGAACCCGGGATCATTACCTGCTCCAATCTCAAGCGCGCCTATCGGCAGATCACGATCGGAGAGAGAACGGCGGTACGCCTCGTCTATCTGAAAGGCGAGGAACCGGTGATCCACGACCGCATCGCCCGGCGACACCATCGCTACATGCCGCCGGCGCTGTTGCGCAGTCAGTTCGAAACGCTCGAGGAGCCCGGGGAGGACGAGCACCCTGTGACCGTCCTGGTGCACGGCTCCGTCGAGGACATCGTGGGTCAGTTGTTACGGCAACTCGCCGCAGGCGATCGCCGATAGCGCTCGCCCCCGGCGATTTCATTTGTTGACCATGGAGGGTCGAATGTCCGCACGCACCGAATATAGCAGCCGGTGGGCACGGCTCGCCGCCGTCGTGTTCATCACCTACAGCCTCGCCTATGTCGATCGAGCGAATTACAGCATCGGCGCGGCTGGCGGCTTGTCGGGCGATCTCGGCATTACCGGCGAGGCTGGCGCGTTGCTCGGCGCGTTGTTTTTCCTGGGCTATTTCCTCTTCCAGATTCCGGCCGCCTGGTACGCGGAGACGCGTAGCGCCAAGCGCCTAATGTTCTGGAGTCTGTTGGCCTGGGGCGTTTTCGCGGCGCTCACCGGCGTCATCAACGACATACGGTTCCTCTATGTCGATCGCTTCCTGCTCGGCGTGTCGGAGAGCGTCGTGCTACCGGCGATGCTGATCTTCCTTAGCTATTGGTTCTCCAGCGCCGAGCGGTCGCGCACCAACACTTTCCTCATTCTCGGCAACCCCGTGACGGTGCTGTGGATGTCGATCGTTTCGGGCTATCTGGTCAACGCGATCGGCTGGCGGGGCATGTTTATCGCCGAAGGCCTTCCGGCGATAATCTGGGCCTTCATCTGGGTTCGCCTGGTACAGGATCACCCGGCCGATGCCGCATGGCTCGACCCGCGCGAGCGCGAAGCGCTCGAGCAGCGGCTACAAGACGAGCAGCATCAGCTGAAGCCGGTCAAGAATTACCGTGAGGCCTTCCGCTCGCCGCTCGTCATCGCGTTGGCGGCGCAATATTTCTGCTGGAGCATCGGCGTTTACGGCTTCGTGCTGTGGCTCCCCTCGATCCTCAAATCGGGAAGCCAGCTCGGCATTGTCGATATTGGTTGGCTTTCGGCCGTCCCCTATCTGGCGGCGGCGCTGCTTATGCTGATCGGCTCCCACTACTCGGACATGTGGCGCAGCCGGAAAGCCTTCGTCTGGCCGTTCCTCATCGTCGGCTCGTTGGCCTTCGCCGGCTCGTTTCTGCTTGGTCGCTCGAATTTCTGGTTCGGCTTCGTGCTGCTGGTGATCGCCGGCGGCGCGATGTATGCGCCTTACGGCCCGTTCTTCGCGTGGATCTCTGAGCGTCTGCCGCGTAATGTTGCCGGCGGCGCGATCGCCCTCATTAACAGCTGCGGCGCATTGGGATCGTTTGTCGGGTCCTATGCGATCGGCTGGCTCGATGCCGCGACCGGCGGACCCGATGTCTCTTACCTGTTGATGGCCAGCGCGCTGCTGGTCAGCGGGATCATCACGCTCATGGTCGGCGCCGAGCAGCGGGGTGAGGCCGTCGTCCCCGCTTTGGTAACTCACCCGCAATCCCACGCCGGAGGCTCAGCATGAAGCCGGAAGTCCTGCTGAT
>Ga0187784_10005664_pt1 | contig 10083 bp, 9 predicted proteins | sample 1015_SJ02_MP15_2_FD_132964 | JGI IMG/M metagenome (GOLD analysis project Ga0187784, IMG submission 132964) | Tropical peat soil microbial communities from peatlands in Department of Meta, Colombia - 1015_SJ02_MP15_20_MG | ecosystem: Environmental > Terrestrial > Soil > Wetlands > Peat | place... | reverse complement strand
GCGGGACCGGGAGCGGCCGCGGGCGCTTTGGCGCCGGTGGCCGCGCCGCACTTGTTGCAGAATTGGGCTCCGTCGGAAAGAGTTGCTCCGCAGGAATTGCAGAATGCCATGAGGGACCTCCGTGGGGAGTAACGGGTGAGTAAAGCGCAGGGCGCTAATTGTTGATTGTTGATTTTTGATTGTTGATCGAAAAGCCCAAAGGTATCAGCCAAGGTGTCCGAACAAAGAGATTTTATTCAACAATCAGAAGATCAAGAATCAACCATTGCAGCCCTAGCGCGTGCCCTTTCATGGCTCTGAATTCACAATCGCGGCGAGCACTCCGACGTGGCGAAGACGGTTATATCCTGCTCACGCTGCTGCTGGCGATGGCGTTGATCATCATTTTCGCCGCAGCGATCGTGCCCACAATCAAGTTTCAGATCGAACGCGACCGCGAAGAGGAGATGATCCACCGCGGAGTGCAGTATGCGCGAGCGATCCAACACTACTACAAGAAGTTCAACCGCTATCCGACCAGGATCGAAGATCTCGAGGACACCAATAACCTGCGCTTTCTGCGCAAGCGCTACAAGGACCCGACAAACTGCCCCCAGGGAAAGTGCCAGGACTTCAAGTTGCTGCACTTCGGCGAGGTGAAGCTGACTTTCAGCGGAGGGATCGGAGGCGGCGGAATTGCGGGCGCAAGCCCGATCGGTTCCCCAGGAGATCAGAGCGGAGCCGCAGGGCTAGGACAGGCTGCGTCGTTGGCAGGGAGCAGTGGGTTTGGCCAGTCCTCTGGTTTCGGCGGGAGCAGCGGGTTCGGGCAGTCGTCTTCGTTCGGCGGAAACAGTTCGTTCGGGAATTCCAGTTCGGGATTGGGAGGGAATCAGCCCTCTGCCAATTCAGCGTCTGGATCGGACAGCTCGCAGCCCTCTTCGCAGGATACGGGGGCGGTGGGATCGAATCCAGCGGGATCCAGCAGCGACACCGGCGGCGGTACTTCCGCCAATTCCGGAGATAAACTCTCCGGCCAGGTTTTCGGTGGAGGACCCATCGTGGGTGTCGCCAGCTTGACCAAGTAGGCTGGCTACCGCGAGTTCAACCACAAGAAGAAATACAACGAATGGCAATTCATTTACGATCCGGGAACCGACCGCGGCGGCCTGCTGATGACGCCGTACCAACCGCAGCTGGCAGGATTCGGGACGCAGCAGAACCTGAACGGACAAAACAATGGCAGTAATGGCTTGAATAACGGAAGCAGTATGGGATCCAGCAGTTTTGGTCCCGGCGGATTTGGCTCCAACGGTTTCGGCTCATCTCCGGGAACATCAAACAATCCAAACAATTCGAACTCAAGCGGATCCGGAACGCCTACCCAACCGAATTTTCCGCCCGAGCAGCAACAACAGCAGTAGATCGCGGCTGAAAACGTCTCCAGGATATTGGGTGTACGAAGACGCCAGCTGTGAGGACGGAAGTCGCGCGGTTCGGTTTAGGTTTTACTGAGCGGTGTGGGCAGACGTAGTCAAAAAGCAAAATCCCCGCTTCTCGCAAAGGCGGCGAGAAGTGGGCCCCCAATCTGCGTTGCCAATCTGTTCTGTGAAATTCGCTTACACGCTAAACGAGGATCCGCAGCCGCAGGTGCTCTTCACATTGGGATTTTCGAACTTGAAGCCGGCGCCCTCGAGCGTCTCGACGTAGTCGACAATGCAGCCATTGAGATACATCACCGAGGTAGCGTCAACAAATACCTTGAGACCGTCCATGTCGAAAGTCTTGTCCATCATTCCGGCGCCGTTATCAAACTGCATGGAATAGGAAAACCCGGAGCATCCTCCGCCCACCACGCCGATACGCAAACCGGCGGGAACGGGATTCTGTTGGGCCATGATCTCTTTCACCTTGGCGACGGCGTTGGCGGTTAGAGTGATGGGTGGCGTCTTCTTTGTAACATCCGGGACGGTTGTAGTGGCCATTCGTATCTCCTTGGCTCTAAAGCTGGTTAATTATAGCAGAGCCCTGTTTCCTCGAGCATCATCCGCCGGTTACTATACCCGGGGAAGGTAACCCACCCATTCGATGCAGACGGTCAGCCCCTCGTCGCACACTTCCTGGTTGTATTACGGATTCGGAAGGGAGGGATTTTCTTGCCTTCGGCCTTGCCAAACGGGGCTATAATCGTTTGAGTTAGGGCGTTTCCCCAGAGTGGGTGCAGGGTTCAATCCTGACCCCATCCGGCAGTGGGAGAGCCCGCTGCTTGGGTTGGAATCCGCGAGGTGGCTTATGACGCCGATTGAAATCGTCGGGGGGTTGTTTGGGATTTTCGCTGTGGTTCTGATCATCCTTCTAATCTACAAGAGCACACTCACGATGCATGAGGATGACCAGTTGTTTCTGGATGAAGCGAATTCGCACATGCAGGAAGAGCAGACGGAACTGTTGACCAAGGTCAACCGGCTCGTGCTGCCGGTGCGGGTCTTCAGCATCGGTTCGGGAGTTTTTCTGCTTGCTTTCCTCGCGCTGCTAATTTACCAGAAGCTCAACGAAGTGCAGTAAAGCCGCTGGCGGCCTTGCGGGATCCGGGCTATATTCTTGCGAAGCGCAATGAGAGGCGGTCGCGATGCTGGGTCGCGAAGCCGCGTCTGTGTGTCCCTTCCGTGGCATGGCTTTCGCCATGAGGGCTGTGTGGCCCGGGCCTCAAGGTGGGAAGAGCTGCCCCATGCGCAAGCCTTTCGTTCAAACGAACTACAGGGACGGGCTGCAAGTATCGCCGGTTGACGCGATCCCTTTACAGCATGGTTCAAGGAGTGGAAGCAGGGCCGCAAGGGGATGCAATCCTATTGGAAACGGGTGCGGTGTCGGATAAGTTAGTCGGATAACTCCTAGGTGCGGATGGCGGGCGGGCAACGTTTGCCGCGACCACAGATTCCTACGACGGGGAGTAATTTGTTATGCATGCGGCGCCAGCAGAACTGACTCCTGACGTTCGGACCAAGCCGGGCCCTCCTTCGCCAGGTAAGGAACAACCGGTTAAGGAACAACCGGCGAGTGGCGGCCCACATCGCACATGGCTGCGCCGGGGAATTGTGCTGGCCGCGGCGGCGATCGTTGTATTCGTGATTGTGCTGGTCGCGACCCACAGCAACTCTCCTACTGCCGGAAACAGGACGCCGTACTCCTCTGTCCACGAGTTACAAATCCTGCGTCTGAAAGGAACGACGGAAGCGGTGCAGTCACGAGCGATCCTGGTGCCGGTGCTGGAGGGGCAACAGGTTCCCACGCTCACCATCATCCGGTTGGTGCCGTCGGGAAAGCGAGTGAAACAGGGAGACCTGCTGGCGGAGTTTGACCGGCAAGCGCAGTTGCGGGATTTCATGGACAAGCAGGCGGAATATCGAAAGCTAGTCGACCAGGTCGCGGAGGAACAGGCGAAGGAGAATGCGGCGCGAGCCAAAGATGAGACCGAGTTGAAGCAAGCCGAAGACAATCTGCGCAAGGCAGAATTGGAAGTGCAGAAGGCGGAACTGGTCTCGAAGATTGACGCGGAGAAGGATCAGGAGAGCCTGGAGGAAGCCCGGGCCACGTTCGCCCAGCTGCGCGAAACGTTCGACCTGAAACGCAACGCAGCCCAGGCGGGAATCAAGATTCTCGAGATTCAGCGCGACCGTACCCGGCAGACCATGATGCACGCTCAGGGCAATGCCGAGCTCATGCAGATTCATTCCCCGATTGACGGCGTCGTGGTGCTGAACTCGATCTGGAAGCAGGGAACGATGGGCGAAGTGCAGGAGGGAGACCAGGTGTACGCCGGAACGCCGTTCATGCAAGTGGTAAATCCTGCGGTCATGCAGGTCCGGGTGCTCGCCAACCAGGAGGATTTTCCCAGCCTGCGGATCGGGCAGACGGCGAAGGTGCGGCTAGACGCCTATCCAGAACTGACGTTCCCGGGCCAGGTGGAACAGCTGGCACCGATCGCCGAGCATGGCAGCTTCTCGGATAAAGTTCGCGTGTTCGCGGTGATTGTCTCGATCCAAGGAAATGACCGCAAGCTGATGCCCGACCTCTCCGCGGCCGTGGACGTAGACTTGGCGGGCCAGAGCGCGGGGCAAGTTGAGAAACCAGGCAGCGAAGGCGGTTCGTGATGAGGGAACGTTTCCGTCAGCTTTGGATTCGACACAAGGCGATCACCATTGCCGTCGTCGTGCTGGCGGGCTGCGGAGTAGTGCTGGGTGCGGTTGGCCTAAGCCGGCGATCACCTACGGTTCCAACCTACCAGGTGAAACGCGGTGAATTTCTCGACTCGGCGCAATTCCACGGCGAAGTAAAGGCGCTGAAGTCGATGACGATCAGCGCCCCGGCGGAAGCGGGCGACCTGCAGATTGTCAAGTTGGTGGCGGATGGCACGGCCGTCAAGCCGGGCGATGCAGTGGTGGAGTTCGACAAGACGAAGACGGAGCAGGATCTGGCTCAATACCGCTCTGCGCTGAAGTCGGCGGACGCGAGCATTGAGCAGGCACGGGCCCAGGCGCGACTGACGGAAGAGGAAGACAAGACGGCGGTGCTGAAGGCAGGCTACGACGTGGAAGCGGCGAAACTGGAAGCCAGCAAGCAGGAGATCGTTTCCAAGATTGAGGGCGAGAAGGCCCGGTTGTCGCTGGCCGACGCCGAGCAGAAGCTGAGTGAGTCCAAGGCGAAGCAAAAATCAGATCAGAGTCTCAACCAGGCGACAATCGAAAGCACGGAACAGGCCAGGAACAAAGCCAAGTATGACGTGGAGCGGGCGGAGCACGCGCTGGCCCAGATGAGCGTGCGGGCGCCGTCAGCCGGGACGATCAGCATTTTGCAGCACTGGTCGGGCTCCGGTATGGCTCCCTATCGCACCGGAGACCGGGCATGGCCAGGGGCGGCGATTGCCGAACTACCGGATGCCTCGACCCTGCGGATTTCAGCTCGCGTGGACGAGACGGAACGCGGGAGGCTGGCGCTGAAGCTGCCGTGTACCGTGCAGTTGAATGCCATCCCCGACCGCCAGTTCACCGGGCACATCGAATCGATCAGCGAGATTGCCAGCATGGATTTCTCGGGTGTCTGGCCGCCAGCCCGCAACTTCACCCTCGAGATCATCCTCGATCAGACGGATTCACGATTTAAGCCCGGCATCACCGGGGAGGTGACCGTGGTCGTGGACCGCGTGCCCGATGCGATCAGCATTCCGGCGCAAGCCCTGTTCCAGAAATCCGGGCACACGGTGGCCTATGTGTGGGAAGGATCGCAGTTTGAGGAGCGTGAGGTTCAAGTCGGCAGGAGAAACCCGGAGAAGGTCTTGATTGCCAAGGGGCTCGATGCCGGAGAGCAAGTGGCACTGAAGGAACCTGCAGGGAAGGAGTGAGCGCCATCGGAATGAGAGGGCGACGCGCAATCACGTGGGCGGTGGTGGCGGTGGTGCTTTGCGCGGTGGTGGGCGTAGTGGCTGCGGCGCGGCGGGCAACGCCGGTGACGGCGGGAGACGACATCCCGACCAGCCGTGTGAAACGTGGCGATCTCGACATGAAGGTCTATGCCATTGGAGAAGTGCGCGCCAGCCATTTCGAAATCATGACGGCGCCCCCCATCGGCGGGGGATCACTCGAGATCACGCACCTGCTCCACACCGGCGCAGTGGTGAAGAAAGGCGACCTGGTCATCGAGTTTGATCCCATCGAACAGCGTTACAAGCTGGAGCAAAATCGCTCCGAGTTGTTGCAGGCAGAGCAGGAGATCACCAAGGCGAAGGCTGACGCCGCAGTGGTAACGGCGCAGGATAAGGTCGCGCTGCTCAAGGCGCGGTTCGACGTAAGGCGGGCCGAACTGGATGTGCAAAAGAACGAACTGGTCTCGACCATTGACGCGCGCAAAAATGATCTGGCGCTGGATCAGGCCAAACGTGTGTTGGCGGAACTGGAACAAGACGTCAAGTCGCGCAGCGCATCGAATCAGGCCACCATCGCACTGGCGGAGGAAAAGCGCAACAAAGCCAGGCTGGCCATGGACCAGGCGCAGCAGAATATTCAGAAGATGCGGGTCACAGCCCCCATGGACGGACTGGTTGCCCTGGAGAAGAATGAGAATGCCGCCGGCGGAATTTTCTGGGGTCAGTCCTTACCGGAATATCGAGAAGGCGATCAGGTGGACGCGGGCCGAAGCGTGGGCCAGGTGATTGATCCCAGAGAGATGGAACTGACGGCAAAGGTGGGAGAGCTCGAGCGCAACAATATCAAAGAGGGGCAGTCCGTCGATATCGAACTCGATGCGTTACCGGGCACCACCTTTCATGGCACGGTGAAAACTCTGGGTGGCGCGAATAGCCGCCAGTTCTGGGAAGCGGATACCAACGCCAAGTTCGACATCACCATCGCGCTCACCGGCAAGGACTCGCGAATGCGGCCCGGGCTTACGGCACAGGTGGTGATTCACGGCGATCCCCATAAAAACGTGCTCTATTTGCCGCGGCAGGCCCTGTTTCTGAAGGACAACAAGCGCGTGGTCTATCTCAAGGACGGAAATAATTTTGCGCCGCGGGAAGTGCGGATTCAGGCCGAGAACGAAAGTCGCGCGGCGGTTGAGGGAATTGGCATGGGTACGGAAGTCGCATTGGTAGACCCGACCGCTCCGACCAAACGGCCGAGTCCCGGCCAGCCAGCGCCAGGCCCGGCGGGAGGAGGAACGCCCTAGTGCCGACTCCCAAGCCAGAGACTGTCGCACGTCTGTTGCGCGGTTCCCAGCAGTGGCTGCCCGACCTGCAATTGGGACTGCAGAATCTGCTGCTGCACCGGCTGCGCTCACTGCTGACGATGCTGGGCATGATTTTTGGCGTCGCGGCAGTGGTTTCCATGCTCTCGATCGGAGCTGGAGCACGGCAAAAGGTAATGGCGCTGATCGAACAAATGGGTGTCCACAACCTGATTGTCGAAGCAAGAGAGACCACGGAATGGCGAGCCCATCGGCAGATGCGCAAGATCTCTCCCGGGCTGACATTTGCCGATTACCGCGTGATCCGGGATGACGTGGATGACATTGTTGCGGCCACACCGCGCAAACGGATGACGCCTTCGAAGACGATGCCGAAGTCGCAGCAGGATCCGCCAACCGTGTACGGGGTGAATCCGAGTTACTGGAAAATTGCCGGGATGCAGGTGCTGGAAGGGAGATTCTTCACCGACGATGAAGACGCGCACGCTGCGCCGGTATGCTTGCTGGGCGCGGCGGCGCGGTCCAGCCTGTTCGGCGCCGCTGATCCGGTCGGCCAGTACGTGAAGGCTAACGAGGTGTGGTTTCGCGTGATCGGGGTGGCCGCGCCGCAGCTCAGTTCGCAAACAGAAGTGGCCGGAGTCCCCACGCAGGATCTCAACAATACAATCTATGTCCCGGTGAACTCGGCAGTCTTGCGTCTCGAGGACAACTATAGCGATGTGCGCGACGAAATCGAAGGTATGTATCTGAAGATTCGCGACGATGCCGACATGAGTTCTGTGGCACAGTTGGTCCGGGCCATCCTCGATTCGTCCCATCATTCGGCAGGAGATTTCAGCGTGATCGTGCCCGCCGAGTTGCTGGCAGAACAAAAGCGGACGGAGCGATTGTTCAACGCCGTGATGGTGGCGATCGCCTCCATTTCCCTTTTGGTGGGCGGGATCGGGATCATGAACATCATGCTGGCCAGCATCCTGGAACGGACGCGGGAGATTGGCGTGCGGCGGGCGGTGGGAGCACGGCAGGGCGACATCATTCGCCAGTTTGTGGTCGAGGCCATGCTGATTTCGTTTGTGGGTGGAAGCTTCGGCATTGTTTTCGGTTTCCTGATGTCACGGCTGATCGCGTGGCTGGCAGGCTGGTCGACGATCGTAACCGTCAGTTCGATTTTGCTGGCCTTCATCGTCTCGATCTCGGTGGGACTGGTGTTCGGGATTTATCCCGCTGTCAAAGCCGCGCGTTTGGACCCGGTAGAAGCGATTCGGTACGAGTGAAGACATTGTTGATTTTTGATTGTTGATTGTTGAATGAAAACGGCTGGCCGGAAACCAAGGGTTCAATTCAACAATCAACCATGCTCTAACTTCTTGCGGAAAGCCTGCAGACACGCACTTCCATCAGGTAAATCTGGAGGATTGAATGAAAGACTCTCGCCCCTGGCTATTGATTTGTCTTTTCTTCCTTTTCATCGCGCAGGGCGTGGCGCAACAGAAAGAGGGATACCGCGAACTGGTCACGCAGCAGGTTCGGTCGGGCAAACTGGGGGCGCCGGAGCATCTGCGGAACTACCTGGTGGAAGGCAAGCTGCGCCTGAGCCTGCGGGATGCGGTCGTGCTGACGCTCGAGAACAACAGCTTTGTCCGGATTCAGGAGACGCAGGTGGAATCGGCCAAGGTATCGCTGCTGGGCGCGCACCAGCCGTTTGATCCGCTGCTGACCGGTAGTTACAACGTGAATAGCGTGTCAACGCCGCCGTACGGTTCAGGTCTCCCATCGAGCGCGAGCACAACCCAAACCGCGCAATTCGGCTATTCGGAGACTTTCTGGACGGGCACGAACGTCCAAACATTTCTTAATAGCAACAACGGTTACGTCAGCGGCTGTGCCCTCTTTGTCCAAGGTCGCTGTGCACTGGCCGCAGCCACTGGATACAACCCAAACATCAGTTCGACGCTGAATTTCCAGATCACGCAGCCGCTGCTGAAGAATGGATGGCTGTTTCCGAACGAAGCACCGCTGATCATTGCGCGGCGCAATCTGGAGCAGTCGCAGGCCAACTTTGCGGCTCAGGTCAGCAACAGCATTTTGCAAGCGGTCGCTCAGTATTGGGCCGTGGTGGGAGCGCAGGGAAATCTCGACGTCGCGAAACGGTCTTTGGAGGCGGCCGAAGCCTCGTACAAGCGCGACAAACGTGCGCTGGAATTGGGCGCGCTGCCCCCACTCGACATTTACCGCTCGGAGTCGCAGGTGGCTTCGCGGCGGGTACAGGTGATCCAGGGCGAATATTCTCTCAAAGAGGCAGAAGATGCGCTCCGCATGACGATCGGTGCGGACCAGGATCCATACTTCGAGGCGCTCGACCTGGAGCTCACCGAACCAGCCGAACCCGGGGGCGAACTGCGCACCACTGACGCAGCCACCGCTTTGCAACAGGCGCTGCTGAAGCGCCCGGAGGTTGAAGTGGCGAAGCAAGCCCTGGCCATTGACGACACGCGGATCCGGCTGGCGCATAATCAGCTGCTGCCCGAACTCGATCTGACCGGCATCTATGCCAGCAACGGCGTGGGCGGCGCGGAGTTCAACGCCATGGGCAACAAGATCACGAGCTCTTCGCTGAATCAACTGTTCGGCTTCGGCTACCCGACGTATGGCGCGCAATTGTCGTTAACTCTGCCGCTGAAGAATCGCGGGGCGAAGGCAGCCCTGGGCAATGCGCTGGTTTCGCGGCGGGGCGATCTGTATGGAGAGCGGCAGGTCCGCGAGCAAGTCATGCTCGACGTGAACAACGCCGTCCACCAGCTGGAGCAGGCCAAGCTCAGCATCGCGGCCGGCAAGGAAGCGCTGGACCTGGCCAAGAAGAACACCGCGGCCGAACAACGCAAGTACGAGTTGAGCCAAGGGACAATTTTTCTAGTGCTGGAAGCGCAAACCGAAGAAGCGACGGCGCAGCAGACCCTGCTGCAGGCGCAAGTTGGCTACCAACTGGCGGTGGCGGGACTGGACCATGCGACCGGGGAGTTGCTCGAGCCGTATCACGTGCAGATTGCGGAACTCACGCACTAGGGCAGTGACCCCGTAGTTTCTGCCCTTTGCCAGCAGAGGCCTATGGGTAGCGCCGCCGAGGGCGAGACGCCCTCGGGACAGCCGGCAGGATGCCGGCGCTACAAAGGAACCATCATCCTTTCGCGGCACCAGGGCGATGCGTTGGGAGTCGCTGGCGCAGGTGCGGCAAAGCGCACAGGTCTGATCTATCTGTCTTTCTTTCTTTCTATAGCCTCAGCTTCTTCTGCACAGCTTGCAGAATCCGCTGATGTGTCTGGCCGGGCGTGCCCTGCGCGTCCACCGTCACCACCCGCCCGGGTTCCCGGC
>Ga0187784_10005663_pt1 | contig 10085 bp, 9 predicted proteins | sample 1015_SJ02_MP15_2_FD_132964 | JGI IMG/M metagenome (GOLD analysis project Ga0187784, IMG submission 132964) | Tropical peat soil microbial communities from peatlands in Department of Meta, Colombia - 1015_SJ02_MP15_20_MG | ecosystem: Environmental > Terrestrial > Soil > Wetlands > Peat | place... | reverse complement strand
GTTTGGGCCGTTTATGTGAAACCGAACCTTCCGTTTGGGGATCGCCTGCACGACTGGCAGCTCGTGCGCAATCGGCGGCAGGATTTCGATTCCACGGGCCTCGGTGGCGAAGGGTTCCGGCTCGTTCTTCCTCTTTTTCGGCGTGCTGGCGTTTTTCATTCACGTGCTTTCTCCCAACAAGTACCTGGGCTACTTCCTCTTTATCGCGTTTGCGCTCGCCAACTCCTTCATTTGGGATCCATTGAACGTGGCGACAAACATGGTGAAATTCGGCACCGCGCCAAGCGTGACTTACTCGGACATGTTCGGCGACGCTCCTTACATCACGGCCTGGCGCTGGTTCACGCTTTATTGGGTGCTGTTCTGCGGGTTGCTGGCCATCGCCACAATCATGTTGTGGCCGCGTGGCCGCCAGACCGGCTGGCGCGAGCGCTGGCGGAACGCGCGCCTGCGTTTCCGCCGTCCGTGGACGGCTCTGACTTTGGGGTGTTTGGTGGCGTTCGCCGCCACGGGAGGATGGATCTATTACAACACGGAGGTTTTGAATACCCTGCTGGGGCCCAAAGACGAGAAGCGCCGCCAAGCCGATTACGAGAAGAACTACAAACGATATGAAAAGCTGCCGCAGCCGCGCCTGCGCAGCGTGAAGTACGCCATCGACATCTTCCCCGCCTCCCGCAACATGCGCATGCGGGGTGAGGAAGTCATCTACAACCCTTATCCGCAGCCGCTCGCCGAAATCCACTTCTGGTCGAACGGGAACTACGACACAACGATTGAGGTCCCTGGCGCCACCCTCGCCAAAGACGACACGCGCTTGAATTACCACATTTACCGTTTCAGCACACCGCTTCAGCCGGGCGAAAGCCGGAGCCTAACCTTCACCGTGAGGAGCCACAACCGCGGCTTTGAGAATTGGGTGAGCACCGACGAACTGGTGCAGAACGGGACGTTCTTCAACAGTGCGGTAGGGCCGGAAATCGGCTACTGGAGCCTGGGCGAGCTCACCGATCCGAGCGACCGGCGCAAGTATGGACTCGGAGAGCAGGAATTCATGCCCGCGCTCGAACGTCATTGCACCGACGATTGCTGGGACCCTTGCTTTCCCGGGCACCTCGACTGGGTGGACGTGGACACGGTGATCAGCACCTCGCCGGACCAGATTGCCATTGCCCCGGGGTCGCTGCTGCGGGAGTGGCAGCAGGACGGCCGGCGCTATTTCGAGTACAAGCTGGATCACCCTTCCAACTTCGCCTTTTCGTTCATGTCGGCACGCTACGAGGTGCTCCGCGAGGAATGGAACGGCATCAAGCTGGAGGTCTACTACCACCGCGACCATCCCTGGAATGTGCCGCGCATGATGAACTCTCTCAAGAAATCGCTCGCATACTACACGCGCAACTTCGGCCCTTACTACCACAAGGAAGCGCGCATCGCCGAGTTCCCGCGCGTGATGACATTGGCCCAAGCCTATGCCGGCACCATGCCTTATTCCGAGTCCGTCGGCTTCATCGCCAACCTGAACCATCCTGATGACATTGACATGGTGTTTTACATCGTGGCGCACGAGACGGCTCACCAGTGGTGGGGTCACCAAGTGGCGGGCGCCAACATGCAGGGAGCTCTGTTGCTTTCAGAATCGCTGGCCCAATATTCCGCCTTGATGGTGATGGAGAAAGAATTCGGCCGCGACATGATGCGCAAATTCCTCCGCTACGAGATGGATGAATACCTTCGCTCGCGCGGCCGCGAGCAGCTCGAGGAACGCCCGCTGCTGACCGTCGAAGCGCAGCAGGGCTATATCTATTATCGTAAAGCCAGCGTGGTGCTCTATTACCTAAAGGAGATGATTGGCGAGGACAAGGTGAACGCCGCCCTACGCAAGCTGATCCGCCAGTACGCTTACCAAGCGCCGCCCTATCCCACTTCCTGGGCATTAGTCGATGCGCTAAGCGAGCAAACGCCGCCGCAATACCAGTACTTGCTCAAAGACCTGTTCGAGGACATCACCCTATTCTCCAACCGCACCCTCGACGCCACCGCGCGCCAGCGCCGCGACGGCCAGTACGACGTCACCATCGACATCGAAACGCACAAATTCAAGGCCGACGGCAAGGGGAACGAAACGGAAGTCCCGGTAAACGACTGGATCGACATCGGCGCCTTCGCCAAGCCCGAAACGGGCCGCAAGTACGGCCGCACACTCTACCGCGACCGGGTCCACATCGCGCAAGCCCGCTCCACATACACTTTCACAACCCGCGAATTGCCTGACCAAGCCGGCGTCGATCCGTTCCTCCTTCTCATCGACCGCATCCCAGAAGACAACGTGAAGAAGGTCACACTCTCGCCATCCAAAACCTCTGCCGCGCGATAGCTGAGGCCCATCGGAGCACTGAGTTTCTCGCTTGCTACTAATCCTTGTCCTTCTCGGTCCCTTCCAACACCAGCAGCCGTGCTTCGTGGTCAAGCACGATGGCGCGGATGTAGCGGCCCAGTGTATGGATCTCTTTTTCCGTCTTGAGTTGTGCCTGGGCAATCAATTCGACCGAATGGGTCAGCGCTTCCAGCTGTTCGTCAATGGTCATCGTCGTATCCCTTCCGAGCTACCAACAGCGATATTGTAAACTATGTGGGGCAATAGGATTTAAGCCCCAACGGGGCGAGCCTGGGCCTGGTTAGGCCGTCCCCTCGGGCCTCAACAAGCGACCAGATTCGCGCGGATGAGCTTCACAGATAGCTACCGCACTCCATGCGGCCTCAGACCCAGACGATTTTGAGGACACTGGCAACGCACTTAAAGTCCTTGTCAGTCGTGACTAGGGCGGCTTTCCTCGTTAGGGCGAGGGCGGCGGCGAAGCAATCGGTGTAGGGAAGATTATGCCGCGCTTTGAGGCTGGCGGCCAGCCGAGCAAGTTCCGCGTCGACGTTCACCAACGCAACCGGAAGCTGAGCAGTCTCTTGAAGCTTGATATTGGCCGCCTTCTCTCCGTGTGCCCGCCAAATCGCGTAATAGACCTCGCCCCAGTTGATTACGGACATCAGCAGGGGGTGCTTGGCCTCGGCAGCCTTGGACAGAAGCTCTTCGACTTTTTCCCCGCCCGCACGATCCTCGAAGAAGGCCATTAGCGCGCTGGCGTCAAGGACGTAGTTCATCACGGCGCGGCAGAGCCGCACTCCAAATTCAAGATTCGAAATTCCAGAAACCAGCGAAGGGAATGAGCCCTCGGGCGTGGAGCCTTCGCGCGCCGCGAAGAGGCTCAGCCCCAGCATTACAGAGGCCGTTCTTGCTGGCGCTCCTTGAGCAAAACGTCGAGCGCGGAAGGCTCCCCCTTGAGGGATCCGCGCAGTCCGCGGATGAATTGCCGGGTCACGGGCTGCACAATTATGCGCCCCCCCTCCTCGAGGAAGGAAATGGTGGTTCCTTTCTTAATCCCGAAGCGCCGACGCAGCCGTGCCGGAATCACGAGTTGTCCCTTGGTGGTGACAACACTGGTCTCCGCCTTCATGGCTCACCTACTCATTCACGATAATCGTACCAATACGCCAATGGTAAGTCAATTCAAAATTACCATACCATCCGCATAAGGTAAGCGAGCAGATTCGCGCGGGTTGCCTACACATTGCTTTCATGTCGGCGACCCGGGCGATGGGGCCTGCACGTGGCGTTCGGCGGATGTCGCGGGACTTGCGAATATACGCCGCTCAAGTATGTGGCCCGCATTCCACAGTTACGAATTCAGGATAAAATCGCCGCTACGCCAAATCCAATGGCTGGAGCAATTCCTCCACGTTGTTTTCGTCCACCACCAGATTCAGGCTCTCCTCGCGAAGGTACTCGAGCTCATCAAAGGCGCGGAAGAGCCTCATCTTGGCCAGGGCGTACTGCTCGCTGGGGTCGAGTTCCCTGCCGTGGGCAGCGTGCCAAGCCGCGATCGCCGCTTGTGAAACGAAGACGCGCAGGGCGAAGGGCGGCCCTTGATCCGCGGTGAGCACAAAGACGTAGTCGCTACCCGGCCCGAGTCCAGAGGGACGGACGACGCTTCGTCGCGACTCAAAGAAATACCGGTAGACGATCCCGGTTTCAGCGGCGTAGGATTTGTAACGACGCGCCATGCGTGAAGAAGTAGTCAGAAGTCAGAATACAGACGCGCCGGCGCCACGGCTCAGATGTCAGGAGGAAGCACGCCCGAGGCTTGTGCATTCTGACTTCTGACCCCTGACTCCTGACTTCTGACTCCGGCTCGTCACTCGTCACTCGTCACTGTTTTTGGGCGCTCGAAACCTCGGCATGAGAAACTGGCGCCAGCTTGTCCAACGAGCCGGAAAGATCAAGCTCATGGGGTGAGGTTTCTGTGTCAGCCTCGTCGGCCCGGGTTAGCCATCGGCGGCGAAGGCGCTGAAGGTCTGCGGCGACGTGCAAATCCACCGGCCCATCGAAGGCCTGTCCGCCGGACAAGCTTATTTTGGCGCCCGAGAACTCCAATGTGGTTTTCTTCAAGACGATGCGGCGGTCGTGAAGCTGAAAATTCAGGGTTACTGGACGAAGCCCAACCGGAGCTCGAAGCGGCTCCAGAGTCCCCTGGCCGACGAGGCGAACAAATTCTCCCACCGGATCAAATCCAACCAAGGTGAGATCGCCGGCGACGACTGTCACACGTCCTTCCAGGTTCTCGCTCGCTTCCTCCTTACTCAACCCCGCCGTCTCGAAGTGCCCGCTTATGGACATTGAGCCACGCGCCCCGCGAAGCGCGGGAGGGAGGTGAGCCACCAGAGTTTGAACTCCAACGCCGGACAAGGAAACATCCGCAGCGAGGTGGGCCGGCCTACTCGTAAAGTCCACCTGGCCGGTTAAACGGCCCTGCCCGCCCCCAGCTCGGAAGGCCGTGTCGTGGAGTCGAACCACCCTGCCTGCCACTTCAACGTTGGTCCTCAGGTTATCCAGGGTGATTCCCCGGTAGGTGACCTTGGAAGCCGAAAACCGCCCATGGGCGTTCAAGGAGGAGAATAAATTGGAGGCCACCTCGGGCGCAGCGGCCAATGCACTCAGACCGGGCAATCGTTGCAGCAGCGGAATGGATTTGCGGTGTCCGAGGGCCACAAACCACAAGGCCCCCTGGGCGAGGTCAAGATTGTCGCCATGCAGGTCGAAGGTCCAGGGGCTATGGCGGTCGCCTTGGTGTTGCAGCTTTCCGGAAAAGACGGTGGTGCCCAGGACAGCCAAAAGACGTTCAACGACGATTTGATCGCCATTGACCTGGATGTTGGCGCGAGGGACATTAATGGGCTCCGTGAAACCCGGAATCACTAAGCGGGCAGCACGTAGCTCGGCTCGGCCCTTCAGGGCGGGCCGAGAATACGGGGGGAGTGAACCCGTGAGATGAAACGAGGCAGTGCCTGACCCCGCAGCATCCCATCCCTGGAGGGCCCGCATACCGAGTGCCCGGCCAAAGTTCAGAACATCCCGGAGCGGCACGGCTTTGCTGGAAAGCGTCAAATCGTAAGGTAGCGGCTGGGCCGCCAAGTCGAATGACCCTTCGGCTTCAAGGGCCACCGAGGGCGCAAGCGTAATCCGTACCGGAGCGAGCCGTGCCCCGCGGTCATCGATGCGCACGGCGACTTGGGAAAGCGGGAAATTGCCCGAGCGGGTGCTGAGCACGACATCGCGCGCCCCCACAAACCCTCCGTAGCGTCGCGCTGCCCACGATCCGCGGATGGCCACCATTCCGTCGACGCGGCCTCTGATCCCAAAGCCTCCTTTGAGTGTCCAAACCCTCCCGGCCAGAGCCGCAAGGTCCTCCAAGCGGGACCGTTCGAGGGCCACGACCAGATCCAGCTCTGGAGAGCTCGGAAGGTAATCGACGGTTCCGGAAATGTGAACGTGGGAATCTGCGAACGAGGCCTCCGCAGTTTCCAGCAGGAGGCGGCCGCGCTCCCGATCCAGTTGCCCGCGGAAGGTTATCGCCCACGGCATGGGATTGGAAGGTGGAATCTGTTCCCACCGATGGAGCTCACTGAGCTGGCCTCTTCCCTCGAAATTGAGGGCCCGAATCGACCCATTGACGCGCAGCTCAGCATCCACGACGCCATACAACCCCGTGCTGCGCCCGGTTACCAAGGGCGCCCAGTCGTACACCAGCGCCTCACGCATGCGGACCGCAGCATTTAGTGGTCCACTCAAATCCCTGCCGGGAGTCCACTCTCCGGTTACTTCCACGGCCCCGGGGGTGGGCAAAGAACGGTCAGTGCGGATAGGGTAACCCAGCAGCCGGAACCGCAAAAAATGGTTGGCCGGATCAAAACTAAGGTGAGCGCGCAAATCGGTAATGGCGAAAGGCTTCTTGTTTTCTCCAAACTTGAAATTGACGCGGCCGTCTTCAACGTCCAAATCCAGCGGACGAGTGGCTACTTGCCGTGAAGATGACACTGCCAAGGGCGCGCCGGAAGACGCCGGACTCGGGGGAAGAAGCCGTTCCACGTTCCAGCCTCCTCCCGCCTCCCGGACCAGGTTAATATTCGGATGTTGAAGTCGAAAATGAGAGAAATCGAGTCGTGCGCCCAACAGAGTTTGCCAGCGCAGGTCGCATTCGATACGGTCGACGTGGGCGAAGGGCTCGGAGCCGAAAGCGGGGTCCTCCTGAATCACGGCGTTTTCCATGACGAAGCCCGGTCGCGGCAGGACACGAACCGACACCTCGGCAAAAGTGACCTTACGGTGCAAGGCACGCTCGAGCGCCGCCTCCAAGCGGTGGCGGTAGCGTTCGGCGCTGAAATATGAGGGAATGAGCCACACGCCCAGCCCGCTGAGGAGAAGGGCCAGCAAGATGATGCGACCGCGTCGGTGGACCTGTAGGCTCATCAGCGTGCCATCATCAAGGTGCGCCGCCACCGCGTCTTGGTGGGGAAGTGAATCACCAGGCTAAGGATCTGAGAGAGCCTGTCGCTCAGCGAAGTGTGCATGTACTCATCACGTGGAGTCTCGTAGGACCAGTAAATTAAAAGGGGGCGGCCTGAAATCAACTCGCGAGGAACGAACCCCCAAAACCGGCTATCCCAACTCTGCTCGCGATTATCTCCCATGACGAAGTACTTGCCCGCCGGAACTATGATTTCTCCACCCTTGACATAACTCCCAATTTCGGCGCTCCAGAGCGCCGTCGCGCCGTGGAGATACTCCGAGTCCGGAGGTGGAAAATCATCTCCCGACCAGAGCATATCGGGAAAGGCGTGATATACAAAGGGCTCGGAGAGGGGTTGGCCGTTTACATAGACCTGCCGATGGAAGATTCGGACCCGGTCGCCGGGCAGACCGATGACCCGCTTCACAAAGTGTTCGCCGGGCTCTGATTGCTCCTCCGATGAACCCGGGAACTTGAACACAATGATGTCGTCGCGGTGAACGTCGCGATAGGGCAGAAAGCGAGCCAGCACGCCGGCTTGATAAGCGAAGGCAAACTTATTCACCAGCAGGTGGTCGCCGATCAGCAGGGTTTTCTCCATCGAGCCGGTGGGTATTTTGAAAGCTTGAATGGCGAAAGTGCTTCCGAAGACGGCCAGGATGACCGTTACCACCAGAGACTCGAAGGTGTCTCGCGTCGAAGATTTCTTGTAAGGTTCAGCCATTTCCTACCGACTTCTCGCGCAGGCGTTCGAGCGCAATTCGTGCCGCCTCCTGCTCAGCGGCCTTCTTACTTGTCCCTTGCCCACGCGCCACCACGTTCTCACTCGCCCGCACTTCCACAGTGAATGTCTTTTGGTGTTCCGGTCCCGTCTCCTCCACAACCTGATACTCTGCCGACGGCCTGCGAAGCGCCTGAAGATGCTCCTGAAGCGCAGACTTATAGTCGACCGAAAACAACTCCTCCCCGGAAGCGCCCAAATCCGCCGGAAGAATAAAGCGCACGACGAACCCCTCGGCCGCCTCCAGTCCGCCATCCCGAAAGAGCGCAGCCACGAGCGCTTCCAAGGCGTTGACAAAGAGTGCCGACTTGTTTCGCCCCCCAGTCTTCTCTTCCCCTCGCCCCAGCCGCAGGTAGCTTCCCAGGTCCAGGCGCGCCCCCACTCGGCTTAGATGCGTCGCCGCCACCAAGCGCGACCGCGCCCGAGTCAGTTTCCCCTCTTCCCACTCAGGAAAAGCGTTGACCAACGCCACACTCACCAGGAAATTCAAGACCGCATCGCCCAGGAATTCGAGTTGCTCGTTGTCTCGACAACGCCCGGGTGCTTCCTGCGCGAAAGAAGAGTGAGTAAGTGCTTCCAAGAGAAGCGAGGGACACTGGAAGCGGTAGCCGATTAGTTCTTGCAAACGATCGATAGGATTCTCTGTCATGCCTTCAAGGCGCTACACGATGATTAGGGCATTGGCGAGTCCCTGACTCCCGCCCAATCCCCAATCCGGCAAACCCCCAGGCCATCCAGGGTTCCTGAAAACTGCAGCTACAGGCTAAGATTTTGGGGCGGCCGAACTCTGGGCCTTCCTTTTCCTCAATTCTTCAGCCTTCTGATCGGCGTAAGCCTTAATCATGCTACCCTGACCAAATTGGCTGGCCTTCGTGAAAGCATCCAGCGCATCGTCCAGCTTGCCATCCATCGCATAAGCCTCCCCCAGACGGTAGTAATCGCGGGGATCGGGACGGTCGATGGCCACGGCGGTCTTGAACTCCTGCTCGCACTTCGCCAGCTCATCCTTATCCGGGCCGGCCAAGGCCTCGGACGCCAAATCAAGGTGGACCATGCCGAGAGATGCGTGAACGGGCGAGGAAACCGCCGCCACGCGTTTCTGATAATCCACATCGGCCTCAGTGGCTTGCTTCGGCAACTTCGTGATAAGCTCGAGGGCATGATTGGCTTCGCTCTGTGCCGCCTGAAGGATCTTTTCTCGATCAGCAGAGTGGTTGTTGAGATACTGTGGCTGGGGCAGCATGCCAACGCTCAAAATCAAACACATGAGGTTATCAGGGTTCAGCTTCAAACCTTTATCAGTGTATTCAACGACTTTTTCCGCATCACCCTTTTGCTGATAACTATTGGCCCCGAAGGAGTAAACATAGCTGAGTAAGAGGCTTTGGGGATACTTTGCGGCGAAGTCTCCCATGAGCGCGATAGCCTTATCAGGGTCCAACTCACTCCTGATCGCGTCGTAGGCCTGAAGTTGCTCTTTGGGAATACTCACAGTGCCGGGCTGGCTAGAGCCCATAGTTACCCGCGCCGTTTGCGCGCGGACCTTGGGTCCCGCACTTCGGACCGCCTCCACCACTTCGTCAGTAGCCTTCGCCTTGCGAAGTCTCTTCTCGATTTCCGGAGTCATGTCAAAATCCACTCCGCGCTCCTTCACATCCTTGATCACTGTCTCCGCCGGGGAGGTCTTAATTTCCTTCGTCACGTCGCGCTCGGACAACGGGACAGCCCCCTTCGCGGCGTTCTGGGTGGTTTGCCCGGTCTGGTTTCGGTTCTGGTCCTGCACCTGGGGCTGGTTCATTTGGGAGGGCGGGTACTGAGACTGGGGCTGGGACTGAGGGGTGGCCGGCGCCGCAGTCCGTTGCGCGTAAAGAAGGCCGGTAAAAGCGAATGTTGCCAATAACCAAAGGATTCGATTGATTCTCATAATGAGTCTCGATTCTCCAAATTCGTCGTGCACAAATCCACATCAGATCCGTTGCGCTGAGCGTACAGGAACGACGCCCCCGTGTCAATCACATGTAACACGGCTTCTTCTCAATTATGAGTTTCTTGCTTGGAGCCGAACTGTCGTGCCTCGCCGACCTGTACAGCCCGCAAGGCCATCGGATAGGCAGCGGCTGTCAACGACGCCGCACGGTACTGGGCCAGCGCGTCATCGCGCTTTCCACGCAGGTCGTAAAGCCGGCCGAGATAAATGTGCGACCACGTCACCAGGCGGAGATCACGTGCTGTTTCCAGGGTTTTCTGGAAATACTCTTCTGCCAGATCCGGCTTGCGCATGTTGCTCGCCACAATGGCCATGCCGAAGAGGGCGCGCTCGCTTTTCGGATCCGTTCCCTCGAGCACCTTTTGGTAAGCCAACTTTGCGTCACTGTATTGACCTCGGTAAAAAAGGTTGTCGCCTT
>Ga0187784_10005662_pt1 | contig 10085 bp, 7 predicted proteins | sample 1015_SJ02_MP15_2_FD_132964 | JGI IMG/M metagenome (GOLD analysis project Ga0187784, IMG submission 132964) | Tropical peat soil microbial communities from peatlands in Department of Meta, Colombia - 1015_SJ02_MP15_20_MG | ecosystem: Environmental > Terrestrial > Soil > Wetlands > Peat | place... | reverse complement strand
ACTTGGTGCGCTCGGGCGATGCCTAAGCCCTTGCCGGCCGGGGCGAGGCCGTCGTCTATCTGCCCGGCGGCGGCAGCGTGGATGTGAACCTCGGAGAAATGGCGGGCAGTTTAAGCGCCAAGTGGTACAATCCGCGCAACGGGCTTTTCAGTCCGCCGTCTGCGTTCACAGGTGGAAAAATCCGAAGCTTCCAGGCGCCTGACCACCACGATTGGGTGCTCTACCTTGAAAGCGAGGAGGCTGCTCCGTGACGACTCTGCAGAACACGTTACCAGCCCAGCGGGCCTTTGACGCCTATCGTCAATCGATCGGCCGGCGGCGCCATGAACTGACGACCCCTGCGCTCATCCTCGACCTCGAGCTGCTTCGAAAAAACATCCGGACCATGGCGGAGTGGACCCGGTCGCACGCCAAGGTCCGTCCGCATACCAAGATTCACAAGTGTGTAGAAATTGCGCGCCTGCAAGTGGCGGCGGGCGCAGTGGGCCTCACCACGGCGACGGTTTGGGAAGCCCTGGTGATGGCCCGGGCGGGCCTGGATAACATCCTGATTGCGAACGAACTCATAGGGGACGAAAAACTGCGGCTGCTTGCTGAGGCAGCCCGCGAGACCCATTTCATTGTGGCGGTCGACAGCCGCGTGGGCGCAGAAGCGCTCTCCAACGCAGCCGTGGCAGCCGGAGCGAGAATCGGAGTCTTGCTCGACATTGACGTGGGTTTGCGCCGCGGGGGCATCCGTACTCAGGTGGAGGCGTGTGCCCTCGCCCCGGAATTGATCCGCCTGCCCGGTATTGTGTTCCGGGGAGTTATGGGTTACGAGGGGCATGTCGTGGAAGAGCACAATCGGGAGATCCGCGCGCGGCAGGCGGCCGAAGCCATGGAGCGCCTTATCGCCTGTGTCGACTTACTGGAACGCGCCGGGTTCGAAATCGAAATTGTATCGGCGGGCGGCACGAACACGTACGACATGACGGGCGCGAATCCACGCGTAACCGAACTTCAGGCGGGCTCATACGTTTTCATGGATACCACTTACGGGCCCATTACTCCGGCCTTTAAGCCCGCACTCAGCATCCTCGGAACCGTTATCAGCCGAAACGAAAAGACCGCCCTACTGGATTGCGGCACGAAAGTCCTGGCCATGGACCTGGGGCCGCCTGCGCTGATGAAACCGTGCGCCAAGATCCGGGCCGTCCACGAAGAACACACTCTGCTCGACGTCGAGGACGACCGCTTGCTGCCGGTGGGTGAGCCGGTGGAAATGATCGTGGGGTATTGCGGCGGCACGGTCAACGCTAACGACGTTTATTATGTTGTGGAAAACGACGAGGTGGTGGATGTCTGGCCCATCCTCGCCCGCGGCCCCGGCCGCAGCTTGGTAGGATAGCGCTGGCCTGTCGAAACGAGAATCGTATGAGCAATGGGACCTTCGATGCGGAGAAGTTGACGACCTACGAGCTGTGGTATGGCCGGAACGAACCGCCGCCGCCGCGCGCCCGCCTTCGCGCCGGTCCGCTTGCGGCGCTATGGGAAGCAGGTGACCTTCGCGGCGTGCGGCTCGAAGGTCTCGAAATCCTTCGTCGTGTTTATGTGTCGGTACGTGATGTGAACTGGGACACCATCCCGGCCTGCATGACGAATCTTTCGTTAGACGCCGGGCCGGACCGCTTTCTCATTTCGTTCGACGCCACCAATTCCTCTCGCACGCTCGAGTTTCAGTGGCACGCCACGTTCATTGGCGAGCCTGATGGCACCATCACGCTCAGCATAGAGGGCCAGGCAGCGCGCGATTTCTCTTACTGCCGTATCGGATTTTGCCTGCTGCACCCGCTCGCGGAGTACTGCGGACAACCTTACACCGGGAATGGCCCGGCCGGCCCGGTGAGCGGGCATCTGCCTACGCTGGTCGCTCCTCAACGCTATGAAGGCGGCTTCTACTTGCCATTGTTCCCCTCTGTTTCGAGCCTGGGGGTCTTACTGAAGAGCGGGATCGAGGCCAAGTTCGAATTTGAAGGCGACCTGTTTGAAATGGAGGATCAGCGCAACTGGACGGATGGTTCCTTCAAGACCTATTGCACTCCGCTCTCCCTCGGATACCCTTTTCAGGCGCACGCCGGACAGTCGTTCAGACAGAAGGTGACGCTCTGGGTGCGGGGTGAGCCCAGGCAGGAAAACGCGAGGAGCTCGATCGTTCGACTCGAGCTTGGCCCTTCGCTGCGGCGCCCGCTGCCGCAAGTCGGGCTGGGACTTGCCTCGCACGAAGAGAACCTCTCATCCCGGGACGCAGACCTACTCCGGCGGCTGCGCCTCGATCATCTGCGCGCCGACCTGCATCTGGGCAAAGACGGCGCCGACCACGAGTTAGCACGCGCCGTCGGCGAAGGCAGTGCACTGAAGTGCGGCTTGGAGCTGGCGCTGTTCCTCACGAACAATGCGGATCAGGAGCTTCAGAGTTTTGCAGCGCGATTGCCCCTCTCCGTTCCCGTCAAGCGCGTCCAGGTTTTCCATGAGCAAGCGCCGATCGCCTCCTCGAGCTTGATCAAGATGGCGCGGGAGGCCTTGACGCCGCGCCTCCCACAGGTTCCGATCGGGGGGGGCACAAATCTTTATTTCGCCGAGCTCAACCGCTTCCGGCCGGAGGTCTCCGCCCTCGATGCCATTGCCTTTTCGATCAACCCGCAGGTTCACGCTTTCGATGAAACCTCGCTAGTGGAAAACCTGGAGGGTGAGGCCGCTACGGTGGCCACGGCGCGGGCATTCTGCGGGAACCTCCCCATTGCTGTTAGCCCTGTGACTCTCAAGCCGCGCTTCAATCCTGATGCCGTAGGGCCGGAGCCACCGCCGCTTCCGGGCGAACTCCCCAGCGCCGTGGACGCTCGCCAGATGTCACTTTTCGCGGCCGCCTGGACGCTCGGCAGCTTCAAACAGCTCGCTGAAGCGGGCGCGGCTTGGCTCACTTTCTACGAAACGACGGGTTGGCGTGGGGTCAAAGAAACTCAGAGAGGGTGCCCGCTCCCGGAGGTCTTTCGTTCATTTCCGGACATGATCTTCCCCGTATATCATGTTTTCGTGGACCTGGCAGAGCTTAAGGACGGGGAACTGGCCGCATGCAGCTCCTCCGATCCGCTCAGAATCCAGGGACTCGCCGTCCGGAGAGGTGAAGGGCTGCACATTCTGATCGCGAATCTAACAGCCCAAGTGCAGGAATGCACCGTATCGCCCGTCGGATGCGGCCACGTGCTCGCGAGGACGCTGGACGCCGTCACCGCGCCGCTCGCGATAAGCAACCCTGAGGAATTTCGCTCGGCAGCAAAGCTCGTTGAGATTCCCATTCGCGATTCGATGCTGAGCCTCACCTTGAAGCCTTACGGCGTTGTGAGGATTGATTCTGCATTCAGGGCGTTCTGAGAAAAGGAATTACAAGCAGACATGACACGATTACTGGGCATCGATCTCGGAACCACTTCGTTCAAGGCCGTGGTCTACGATGGGCACGGCACAGGTCTCGGGAGTTCGCAGATCGCGACACCGGACGAGCAAGTCACCGTCAACGGGTTTCGGGTTACGGTATGGCGGGCCGATAAGCTCTGGGAGGTGATGTGCGCTCTGATCCGCGAGGCGCTCAGCCAGTTGCCCGACCCACGGATTGACGCCTTGGCCATCGCCGAGTTGGGGTTGGTCGGGTACCCCATGGATAGCTCCGGGAATCCACTTTACGCCGGTGTGACCTGGATAGATCCTTCCGCACCACCCTCCTCGGCGTTTCGAGACTGCGGTCTTGAAGATGCTGCACTGTTCAGCATGACGGGCAATCACCTGAGCCCCATTTATCCGCCTGCGTGGATCACCTGGATGTCCGAGTTCGAGCCGGGCTACGCTCGCGGGATGATTCGCTGGCTGAATGTGGGCGATTATGTTGCCTACAAACTCTGCGGCGAGATGGCGATTGACTACTCGATGGCCTCGCAGACGACCGTATTCGAGCAAAGTAGCTTAAGCTATCGCCCTGATCTGCTTCGTGCTTTCAGGCTTGCCGTCGACGTCTTCCCTTCCGCGCGTCCGTCAGGCACGCTACTCGGACGTGTGCTGCCGGAGGCGGCGTCCGCAACCGGTCTTGACTCGAGCGTCCCTGTGGTTCTCGGCGGGGCAGATTTCATCATCGGCGCCTACGCGGCAGGATTCCTTGATTCCGGCGACGCTGCCATACTGACCGGTACATGGGAAAACGTGATTGTGTGCTCGGACCGGCCGGAACTGGGCGCAAAGCTATTTAGATGCGGGGCTATTTGCGATGCTCACGTGGCGCCGGACCGATGGTCGATCCGCATCGAAAACTTGTCGGGCGAGGTGACGGAGTGGTACAGGACCAAGATCCGTCCCCACGGCCAGTCGGGGCTCGAAGGCGCTGAAGCGAGTTGGTCACGCCTGATCGAAGAGGCGGAAACTGCCCCGCCGGGCAGTTCCGGCGTGCTCTTCATGCCGCACGTATTTGGCAGCTACGGGCCTCGTCACGACCAACTGGCGCGCGGAGCTTTCATTGGCCTGTCGGGGGACTGCACCTGCCGGGAACTTACCCGCGCGCTATTCGAAGGGTTGAGCTTTCAAACGCGCCACGCGCTCGAGGCGCTGACGACAGGGATTGGCCGGGCTCCGGAGCGCGTGGTCGCCATGGGCGGCGGTACGAAGAACCGGTTCTGGGTGCAGAACAAGGCAGACATTCTGGGTTGTCCGCTCGAGGTTGTGACAACGCCGGACGTCACTCCTCGAGGGGCGGCGATGATTGCCGGCGTCGGCATCGGAGTGTTCCCGGACTTCCGCGATGCCCTCCGGCAGTTTGGTGGAACCGTCACGCGGATCTCCCCGAACCACCGTCTCACCGAGTTCTACGAACGAGTTTACAGAGAGGTTTACCTGCCGCTCTGTGAAGAGCTCGCTCCTTTCAACGCCCGCCTTGCGAATCTGCGGCCGCCGCAGCTCGAGGCCGTGAGTTCGAACGCTCCACTGAGCAGCTCAGGAGGTGACAAATGAGCGGTCTTGCCTTCCCGATTCCCATTTCCCAAGTGGCCCTGGTCGTAAACGACCTCGAGAAGTCGATGCGCGAGTATACTGAAACGATGGGCTGGGAGCCATGGAACATCTACGAGTATAAACCGCCCCGTATTCACGACATCCTGGTACGCGGCAATCCACAGGAATTCACTTGGATTGGGGCCGAGACTCCGGTGGGCTCAACCTACGTCGAACTCCTCCAGCCGCTGGAGGGACCCAGCATCTTCCGGCAGTTCATCGACCAGCGGGGGGAGGGACTCCATCACATCGGCTATTGGGCCAAGACAATGGATGAGGCGGAAGCGATCAGAGATATGTTCCAGGCCCGTGGAACCCCGTTGTTAATGAGCGCCTGGATTGATCGGGTCTTTTTTTATTACCTGGATAGCAGTCCGATGATCATCGAGGTTTGGACAGGTGACCTGGATTCGCTCAAAGCGAGCCGCATCTATCCCTGAAGTAGTCTTGAGTTCTGAACTGAGATCCGAATGCGACGTATTGTTCTAGTTTTGCCGCTGACTCTCGTGGCGATCAATCTGCGCAGCCAATCGCCCGACGAGCTCAAGCAGAAGGGAATCCAAGCCTTCGAGGCCGGCCAATTTGCCGCCGCGAAAGAGGCCTTCGCGCGCCTTGTGCAGCGCGACCCTTCGGGCGAGAATTACTCTTACCAGGCCACCGCAGAAATGCGCACCGGGGAAGTCCAGAACGCCATTTCCCATTTCCGGCGCGCGATCGAGTTGGGATACGGTCCCGGCAGCGTCCACTATAACCTGGGCCTCGCGCTTCTCAGAGTCCAGCAAACCCGTGAGGGCATTAGTGAACTAAAGCTCGCTGCCGCCCGGGAACCGGATAACGCTGAAGTTGAATATTCTCTTGGGGTCGCCCTGCTGGACGTCGGCAGCCCTCGGAGCGCGCTCCCTTACCTGCGCGCCGCGCTGGCGCGCTCGCCCCGAGACCCTGCAATTCTGGTGAATCTCGTGCGCGCCGACTTCGAATGCGGGGATACGGAGGCGGCAAGCCAAGCGATCGATAAGGCAGTAGCGACGGTGCCTCATAATGCCGCCCTCGAGGTGTCCTTGGCCCGCCTTTGCCTCACCCATCGGCAAGCGCCGAAGGCCATGGAGCTATTGGGGAGCGCGGCGGAGATCTTACCGAATGAGCCTGAAATTGGGCTCCTACTTGCCCGCGCCAAGCTGCTTGCCGAAAAACCGAATGAGGCAATAGACGCCCTGAAAGGCGCCTCACCCAGCGCCGGCGCACCCGGTGAATGGCACCACCTCATGGCTGAGGCCTTGGCGCGAATGGGGAATTGGAAAGAGGCCAGGGAACAGGTTTCATCGGCCATTGAAGCCGACCCTCGCAACACCGCTTACCAATTAACCTCGGCATGGATTGATCAGTTGGACCTGCAATACATGCGCTCCATTGAGACGCTTCAGCATGCCCGTGAACTGGACCCGAAGCAGGCTGGAATTCCTTACCGAATGGCAATCGGCTACTATTACACGCAACGCTACGCCCAGGCCGCCGAGCAATGCCAAGAGGCGGCTCGCCTGGCACCCAACTACGACCCTGCGTACTTCTTGATGGGCATCTCAAAACTCGCGATGCACGACCTGGAAGGTGCGCGGGTGGCGTTCCTGCGCGCCGTCGATCTAAAGAGCGCTTCACCCCTTTACCATTATGAGCTCGGCGAAACCCTGCTCGAGGAGGGGCGGACCAGTGATTGCAAGCGGGAGGATTCGCGGGCGCTCGAATTGGACCCCAAGTTTGCGGGCGCCTACTTTTGGCGCGCGCGAGCGCTTAAGCGGGAAGGTGACCTGACGGGAGCGATCCACGACCTTGAAGCCGCCGTGGCGATTGACCCAGGCCTTACCTTGGCCTATCACGACTTGGGGATGCTTTACAAAGAAACCGGACAGCTGGAGAAGGCGTCGGCAGCCTTGGCCAAGAGCGAGGAGCTTCGGGCCAAAATGCGGGATGAGCAGGAAGCGATCATGCGGGATGAGCAGGAGGCGATCCTGCGGAAGACCCTGCTGGCTCCAGAGTAGGCGATGTGCGGCCGGCACAGAGTGGAAGAAGCGAGGATCAAGCCTCACCTGGGAAAGGATTTTATGCTGGATAGCTCAAAGCTCCACCCGTCGCCTCAATCGGGTGAAGTCATTACAAGCTTTCCTCGGGAGTATTACATTTCGCCGGATTGGTTCGAGCGCGAGATGAACCAGGTTTTTTCCCTCCAATGGATCTACGCAGGACACGAGAGTGAGATTCCTCACTCCGGCGATTTCATCACGCGTGAGGTCGGGGACGAGAGCATCCTGGTGACCCGCGACGGGAGCGGCATCCATGCCATGTTCAATGTCTGCCGGCATCGCGGGGCGCGTGTGTGCCAGCAACCCAAGGGAAATGCGCGGCGCCTGGTCTGTCCCTACCATCGTTGGACGTACAGCCTGGAGGGGCAACTGATCGCCGCGCCTGCGATGCCCGCCACATTCGAACCGGCTCACTACCCGCTGTTCAGCGCCCACGTCTACTCTTGGAACGGCTTGGTTTTCATCAATCTCTCTGAACACGCGCCGGAACCGCTCGATCAAGTCCTGGAACCCGCAAGAGAACCTTTCGCGCGGTTCGACATGGCTGGTTGCAAAGTGGCGCATACCCTTGTCTATAGCGTCGCGGCGAACTGGAAGATCGTCCTCGAGAATTTTGTGGAGTGCTATCACTGTCCCAGCGCGCACCCCGAGTTCTGCCGGACTTTTGACTTGTCTCGGAATCCGGGCGGCCTATTGAGTTCCCCCGCCCACCCCCAAATGCTGTTGGACCTGGGTGAATTCCTTCTGAAGCCCGGAGCGAAGTCCAGCACTTTAACGGGACAGCCCGTTTGTCGAGTGCTTATGGGAAACCTGACGCCAGAGGATCTGCCGGCCGCCGTGGCCTTAACCTTCCGCCCGACCACGAGTGTAATCGTGTTTGGAGACTACGCGCTCGTGCACGACTTCCATCCGGTTGCCCCAACAGAAACACGAGTTCGTTGTCAGTGGTTGGTCAACGGCAAGGCAGAACCGGAGCGCGACTACAACGTTGAATCCCTGATGGCACTATGGGATATCACAAACCGTCAGGATTGGGAATTGTGCCAACTGACTCAAACGGGTGTCCGGTCGCGGCGCTACGTCCCGGGACCCATCAGCCTCCAACAGGAACCTGCCCTGCAAGTGCTCCGAGCAAGCTACTTCGCCATGATGGGTGAGTCTGGCTGAGCCGTTCGCGAGGAGATACCGAGTGGCTGCCGAAGGAATGGACAAATGAAAAACCAGTCCCGAAAAAAGGGCTTCCGTAGCAGCTTGATTATCTTCTTGCCTACCGCTGTCTTACTCTTCAGCTTGAGAGGTACGCCATGAAGGCCCCTTTACGAATCTTGTCCGATCAGCAGCTCGAGATGATTCACAAGGCCAGCCTCACTGTTCTCGGGGAAGCCGGCATGAGGATGGACCACCCGCAGGCGCGGGAGGTGCTGCAAGCTGCCGGCGCGTGCGTTGATCACGACTCCCACATCGTCAAATTCCCGCCCCACCTGGTGGAAGAAAAGCTCAAGTTGGTGCCCCGCAAGGTCACCTACTACGGACGCACTTCCGAATTTGACTTCACCGTGGAGGCAGGAGGCGAGATTTATTCCAGAGTGGCGGGTGGCGCGATCAACTATATCGATCTCAAAACCGGGAAGAGCCGCCGCGCCTGCCTGGCCGATTGGGTGGAATTTGCGCGTCTCGTGGATGCGCTTCCTAATATCAACTGCGTGTGCACTATGCACTGCGGCGACGTCCCGGCAGCCACGGCCGATATTCACGGCATGCGCGTGCTGCTCGAGAATCAGCGCAAGTGCGTCATTCACACTGCCTTCACCCTTAGAATTCAGCAATACCTGCTGGAACTCGCTCTCGCCGTACGCGGCAGCAGACAGGCCCTAGCCGACCGCCCGCTCTACCACCACATGCTCAGCCCCCTCTCGCCCCTCATCCTCGACGAGGACAGCACCGCCCAGCTCTTCTTAGCCTGCGATTACGGCATTCCGACCGATATCCCGATCATGCCGATTTCTGGTGTCAGCGCCCCCATCACTCTGGCCGGGACTCTCGTCCAGGCGAACGCCGAGTTCTTGGGCACCATGACGCTGGCGCAGACTTACAAACCTGGGCATGTGATGCCCTATTTCCCGGACCCGGTGGTGGCCAATCTGCGCACCGGTGCGCCCCTCTTCGCTGCTCCGGAAGTGGGCCTGCTGGTGGCGGCCACGGCCCAGTTGGGCAGTGAATTCTACGGGCTGTCTCCCCAGGGCATCGGGCTGGACAGCGATGGATATGTGGTGGAGCAAAGCTTGTTTCAGAGAGCTCAGAACGCCGTCTTCCAGTCGATGGCGGGCGGCAAGCTGCTAGTTGGCGCGGGGGCGGTCGAGGCGTGTATGGCGCTTAGCCCCAGCCAACTGGTGATGGACGATGAAATCGTGCGCATCGCCCGCCGCTGGGCGCGCAGCGTGGACGTTGATGAAAATACTCTGGCGGTGGACGTCATCCGCAAGGTGGGACCGGGAGGCCAGTTCCTCATGGAAGATCACACCCTGGCAAGACTGCACACGGGCGAGCTCATCTCGACCGAGATATTCGAGCGTGATAGCCGCGAGGCGTGGGAAGCGAAAGGCTCTCGGAGCCTGGAACAGAAGGCGCGCGAAAAGGGTTTGGCCCTTTTGGCCAAGCACGAGGTGCCCCCGTTGCCCGTCGAAGTACAGCATGAGCTGGCCGCCATCGTCAAGCGCGCCGATAATGAGTTGGCGAAACATCCTGGCAGTAAGAAAGCCGGCTAAGCGTTCGCAAATTTAGGAGGCATGACTTATGCGTCTGAAGGACAAGGTCGCTATTGTTACGGGTGCCGGGGCCGGAATCGGCCAAGCCATTGCCCGGCGCTTTGCCCGCGAGGGCGCCAGTGTAACCATTGCAGAGATTGATCCGGTGACAGGAAAGGCCACGGAGGACGCCATCCGT
>Ga0187784_10005661_pt1 | contig 10085 bp, 6 predicted proteins | sample 1015_SJ02_MP15_2_FD_132964 | JGI IMG/M metagenome (GOLD analysis project Ga0187784, IMG submission 132964) | Tropical peat soil microbial communities from peatlands in Department of Meta, Colombia - 1015_SJ02_MP15_20_MG | ecosystem: Environmental > Terrestrial > Soil > Wetlands > Peat | place... | reverse complement strand
GACTTGGCATGGAGTTGAGGTACATAGACCGGCGCACATTGACTTAACCGACACTTTACCCGCCATGGTGAACGAAGACCTTCGAAAGTGGGGCCGCGGGCTCAGTTTCTTTTCCGATATTTTCGCTTACAACGTCCTTGCTGCGTCGAAGTTCGTAAACGAACTCGTCCGGAAAGACGAGAGAAAGGTGGACATCATTGCCGCCCACGATTGGCTATCAATTGTGGCGGGTACATCGTGCAAGCGCGAGTTGGAGATCCCGCTTGCTTTTCATGTTCATTCCACGGAGCGAGGAAGAAACATGGGCGGCGGTTCCCCGGTCGTTACAGCTCTCGAGGGTATGGGTGGGACCGTTGCCGATAAGGTCATCACGGTCTCTTACAGCATGCGAGACGAACTACTGAGCCTAGGCTTTCAGGAGACCAAGATACGTGTCTGCTACGACGGAGTCGACCCAACCAAGTACGACCCCTCAAGAGTCGCCGCAGACGATATTGCAAGAGTCAGAGAATCCTACGGATTTACAGAGAAAGACAAAATGATCCTCTTCGTCGGCCGACTAACGGCAATGAAAGGAGTCGACCGACTTGTAAATGCAATGCCGCGGATTGTGGAAAAAATCCCAAACGCGAAACTCGTTATCCTTGGCGTGGGAGATATGCAGGACTACCTCGGTGGGCTCGTCTACTCAATCGGAATGGGCGACCACATCACCATACGCAAGGAATTCATCCCCGAAAAAGATCGAATCCTCCATTACGCGGCCTGCGATCTCGCAGTCTTTCCAAGCCTATACGAGCCGTTCGGAATTGTCTGCACCGAGGCGATGAGCATGGCCAAACCCGTCGTCGTCGGCGCCGCTGGGTTCAGCGGCCTGAGAGAACAGGTACTCTCAAGCGGTCCAGAGCAGACGGGGCTCCACGTGAACCCCGTAGACCCAGGTGATATAGCATGGGGGGTAACCACGATTTTAGCAGACGATTCACTCGCTAGGAGGCTGGGAGAGAACGGAAGAAAAAGAGTCATACAGAAATTCTCATGGGAAGAAGTTGCGAAGTCACTGATTAGAGAATATGAGGGCACTCTGTCGAAGGGCTCAGGTGCCGGTAGCATGCCATGATCGACGCTGAGGCATCCTCCAAGATCCCTTCAGATATGCTTCCAAGACCTCTTCATAGATTATCTTGGTGAGCACGGCAATCTGATTCCAGGAATACTGATCCTGCACGATCTTCGCCGCATTGGCTCTGAGGTTCTCGGCATAAGCTGGGTCATCCAGTACCCTAATGATGCTCGCGGCCAAAGATTCAGCATCATTCGGAATCGCCTTGACGCCATTAACTCCGTCATTCACAATTTCGGAGAAGCCCCCAACATCGGACACCACGACGGGAGCTTTCGCCGCCATCGCTTCAAGAGCTACTATTCCAAAGGGTTCGTAGAGTGACGGAAATGCGCAGGCATCCGCCACACGGTAGAGCCTACGGAGAGTCGTTTCGTCAATATATCCCGTAAACACAACGTGCTGATCGATTCCAAGTCGTTTCGCTTTCGCTAGGAGTTCTTCCTTCATGTAGCCTTCACTACCAATGATAACCTTGCAGTTGACCTTCTGAAGGACTCGTGGAATTGCCTCCAGAAGCACACCGGCGCCTTTCTCATACACCAAACGACCCACAAAGAGAACGATCTTTTCAGCGGGCGAAGCGAATTCCCTCCTGAAGTTTCGCTTGTTGAATGTTCCCACGAAGTCGGACACGTCGACCCCGTTTGGAATCGTTATCGTCTTATCAGCCGGCAGTGAAAATTGCGCGGATACCTGGCGAGTCATGTATCGGCTACAGCATATGATGCGCCACGCCTCGAATGTCAACCAATACTCGATCTGATCAATCATACGCTCATTATCGTCGTGTAGAACATAACGTCGGCCGGCTTCTGTGGCATGAATTGTCGCCATCATCGGCAGGCGCAACGTATGCTTTAGGCCGATCGCCGCCTTCGCCACTAACCATTCGTGTGCATGTAACAGGACGGGGTCTCCCGAATTCGAACTAAGAATCTCGGCGGCGAACTCCTCCATACTCTGATTCATCATCAAATCCCATGTAGCAAGATTAGGGGTCGGCGCCTTGTATGAGTCCACACGAAATATCCGAACGCCGTCGAGCTTCTCCTCTCTTGGAGCGCCGGGAAACTCGCATGTGAAGACCGAAACATCGACGCCCAGCTTCGCGAGCCCGCGCGATAGGCCGTAAACATGCCTGGCTATTCCTCCAACAATTCTGGGCGGATATTCCCAAGATAGCATTGCGACCTTCAATGTGATTCAACTCGACTACCGTACGTGGTCGGCGATGCCGCGGCAATCTCGTAACGCCTTACGAATTTTTCCGCGTCGAGTCGAAAGCTGGGAACGACAATCAACGCGTCCTCAAGGATTCCGTAGGTTCCCTTAACCGTACCCGCCATATTATTGTCCCTCAGAAATACTTGGGAGGCTTCCGTGCAACCCAGTCTCTCCAAGTACGTGATCGCCCCGCTTAACGGCCCGCCTGAAGACCTATTCGACTCCAGTGAGTGAAGAGAAAGGACAAACGGTACCGTCAACGTTCTCTTGAGTTGAACAGCGGCCGGAACACAAAGCCATTCAGACGCGTGGACAACCTGTTCACCTTCAGAAGCCAGCATGATGTCGGTCGCAACTCGCTCGAATTCCGTGTTCAAAATCATGGCCCACGTCACGATGTTTACGTGGGTACGAATGATGTTGCCAATACGATGGACTTGAAATCCTTCCTTTCGTCGTTCCGTTCCAGTAATGGACTCGTGAAAGGTGATTACGTCTACCGCATGGCTCGCCGTGACTAGGGCTTTTGCCAACGCCTCCATGTCTCGGCTGACTTGCCCGACGTTCCGGGGCGGGAACTCCCAAGTCAAGAGTGTGACGTGCAATCCATGTCACGAAGAATCAGGTGAGCATCGACACGGCTTTGAGAATACCAAGACCAGTTAAGTAGTAACGTTGCTCATTCTTATCATCCGATACGCTTCTAACATTTCCCGCGGCCTCCTCTGCCTTTAGGTGAGACTGAACTTGATCCACCGATTCCTGCACGAGCTTAGCCAACTCTGACAATGGTTTCGCGTTGTCCGGATTCACGGCGGCTAGATTATGCAGTAGATGAAGCAACCTATCCGCCAACGGCCTAGCCATTTTCAAAACCACTGCAGCAGGCAGCGAATGTGCTAGATGAAAGTTGCGTACCGGCGCCTTGCGGTATGTTTTCCTACGAAGTGTTTGCGATAATTCGGTTGACCGCCAGCAGAAAAGCCGCGTGAGACCATCCCAGCGGCAAGACGCCTACGGGCGTTCCGTCAAACGGGTTCACCTGTTCCGATAGAAGGTTGGAGGAAGAAGCCTTGTTCGCAGCCCATTCCAGCAACTCCAGAGCTCTACCTAAGTTACCCGTATTCGCGTGATACATTGCCAAGTAGAGCGTCGTGAGTATCCAAGGGTTTCCGATCACGCTTGAAGACACCCGCAGATATCCGTCTCCCGAGTAACGGGCGATTCCTCCGACGTTCGAGCTAACCCAGAGTCGTTGTTCAATGGCTTTGGCCGTTGCAACAAAGCGGGGATCATCCGGCCGCACGACCTGGAATTGGCCAATCGCTAACATCGAGGCGTCCAATGCTTCGTCGCGTGGGTTGATAGATCTCAGAAACCGTCCGAGTTTCGGTTCATATAGCCGCTCTAGAATTGCATCTCTAACTTCCACCGCGGCACGCTCGAATTTGGATTGATGATGCTCCAAGCCGATCGTACCCGCGAGGTAGGCTGCGGCATGTAACCCCGCATAGACGGCTGACGCTGAGTAAGTGGTGGTTGCTTCTCGTTCCTCCCAAACGTCCCAGGACGGGTGGGGTAGGCGTGTGGTCTTATCTCTCCAGCTAACAAGAAAGTTGGCGATCTTTAGCACGTGAGGCCAGTGCCGCACAACAAATTCAATGTTGCCGGTTGTGCGGTAAAAGTTCGCGAAGGCATTTAGAACGATACCGCTCTGATCGATCTGAATGAACGGCACCGGGTGCCAAGTTGATCCAAACAAACCAGTTGGATAATACTTGTGTAAGAAATACCCCTTCTCGGTAATTACACTGAATAGGAAATCGAACAGCCGCCGCGTAATCTCATGGTAGCCGCATTGATCCAGCGCTATGGCGCACCAGGCCGCATCCCTCGGCCAAACATAATCGTAAGTATCGCCCCCCACCCGTTCAATGTCCGAATCTGAAGAGGCGATCATTGCGCCGTTCTCACTGCTTAGCAAGCAGAGAATCAGTAGAGAACGATCGTATACGGCACTGATGTTACCTGGCAGGTTGAGCAAGGGCGCATCCTTATGCTGATCTCGCCCCAACCAACTCGTCCAATACATCCGCGTCTCGTTCAAAGCCTGCTCAAACCCCTGCTTTCTTGCTTGGACATGTAACTCTTGTAGACCCCTGAAATCCCTCGCGACGGTCATGAAAACGTCGACATTCTTCGTTTCGGCCGGGCGTATTGATTCGAAATTCCAGCCAAAGCACGAATCTACCGAGCCATTGCTAATTGGATTCCCGCTCAAGGTTCCGTCTTCGGCATCCTTCCAAGTTCCCTCCAACCCTTGCCACTCTTTCCGACCCGTCGCAAATTGGCCAAACGGAGGATCAGTGCAAAAGGCGAAGTAGAAATCATTCTTGTAATGAATGATTGCTCTCAGATGTGGATCGAGCATCGCCGTATCACCGAAAGGATTCTCGTCGATATGCAAATCCTGATACGAGAAGAGGCGGACCTGTCGTGCGCTTTGCGAAGTGTTCTCAAGTATTATTCTCCGCCACATCAAGTCGAATGATGGATGAACGAAATCTGTGACGGTGAGCTTCAAGCCAAGGTCGCGCGATGTGGCCGTGATCACGCCGACCGGTAGGTTATCAAGATGCCTTTCATCGACATCCCAGCCGTCTCTAACCCAAATCATTCTATCTGGTGAAAATACTCCGAGAGATATTCGATGTACATGGTGTGCGTATCCGACGTAGGGATAATAGACGTCTCTGATGTCGCCTCGCTGGTCAAGGCCCACATGTAGCCTATAATTGCCAAGAATTATCGGGCGAGTCACACTAAGTCACATCGTACCGCTTCGTTAACGTTTGCAAGGTGTGTACGGGGACACACACTTCTGCTTCGGGGAGTGTGCACGGGTGCATACCCTTCTCGCAGGGTGGCTTCCTCAAGTAGAGAACTTGTTACCAAGTATAGTTCAGCGCAGCTTTGTAGCCCGAACAAGAAGATTCGCGGGCCGTTTGTGACTAGGTCCGTTGGAACACTACCACTGAACGTTCCTCCAGCGTGACTTTTTCTCCTCCAGTAGCTAGCCTGTCGACATGCGTCGGGCGGTCTTCGTAGGTGTTAAACACCATCTTCCAACGCCACTCTTTCCCAGGGATAACGAATGGGATGGGTTGGGGGTCGGCGTTCAGGAGGATGAGGAGCGTCTCGTCGGATATTCTTTCTCCTCGTTCGTTGAACTCGTCTATGGCGTCGCCCGCGAGGACTATACCTATCGTATGAACCTGGGATCGCTGCCAAGCCTCCTCCGTCATTTCCGTGCCGTCGTGCTGTAGCCAAGTGATGTCCTTCACGTCCGAGCCGAACAATTTTCTCCCTTGGAAGAACCTACGTCTGCGCAGGACAGGATGCTGCTTCATGAAGTGAATTGCTCGTCGAGTAAAATCAAGCATTGCAATTTTTCGCTCGTCTAGCTTCCAATCATACCAGCTCGTCTCGTTGTCTTGACAGTAGCCGTTGTTATTTCCCATTTGCGTCCTGCATATCTCGTCGCCGCCCAGAAGCATCGGAACTCCTTGAGAAAGAAAGAGTGTGGCAAGCACGTTCCGCATCTGTCTATCTCTCAACTTATTTATCGCCGGATCGCGTGTTTCTCCCTCCGTTCCGCAGTTCCAACTGTAGTTCTCATTCGTGCCGTCTCGATTCTCTTCCTTGTTTGCTTCATTGTGTTTCTGGTCGTAACTCACTAGGTCGCGCAAAGTGAAACCATCATGACATGTGACAAAATTCACGCTCGCGTGCGGGGTTCGCATGCCGCTCTGGTATAGGTCGCTGGAACCCGTCAGTCGATAGGCCAAATCGGCTACTTGCCGTTCGTCGCCTCTCCAAAATTTTCGTATCGTGTCTCTGTACTTTCCATTCCATTCAGCCCAAAGTGTGGGGAAGTTCCCGACTTGATACCCACCTTGCCCCAGGTCCCAAGGCTCAGCGATCAGCTTGACCCTTGAGATAACCGGATCCTGGGCAATCACCTCAAAGAATGTTGAGAGCCGGTCAACCTCGTGAAGCTCCCGGGCGAGAGTTGAGGCCAAATCGAACCTAAAACCATCAATGTGCATCTCTTCCACCCAGTAGCGTAAGCTGTCCATTATTAGTTGGATCACTCGCGGATGCCTAACGTTGAGGCTGTTGCCGGTTCCCGTGTAGTCAACGTAAAACCTGGGATTCTCCGGGCTCAGCCGGTAGTACGCCGCGTTGTCGATTCCGCGAAAGCTCAGCGTGGGGCCGAGCTGGTTTCCTTCCCCGGTGTGGTTGTACACAACATCTAGGATGATTTCAATCCCTTCCCGATGAAGTGCCTTCACCATCTCCTTGAATTCTCTAACTTGGCCTCCAATAAGGCTTGAACCGGAGTAGGAAGACTGGGGTGCGAAGTAAGCGATGGTGTTGTACCCCCAATAATTCGCGAGACCCATCTGAACGAGTGACTTGCTGTCGACGTGCTCGTGAACCGGTAGAAGTTCGAGGGCTGAAACTCCAATGTCCTTGAAGTGTTGAATCATCTTTGGGGAGGCTAGCCCCGAGTAAGTGCCCCTCTTACTCTCCTCCACACCCGGATGTCTTACCGTGCAGCCTTTCACGTGGACTTCGTAGATTAACGTCTCACTCAAGGGGGTTCTCGGGGGCGTATCATCGTCCCAGTTGAAGTCCGGATCAATTACCACCGATTTCGGAACGTGCTCGGTTGAATCCTGCTCATCTTTAGAGAGGTCTTCATTCGGGTCGCCGACGCGATATCCGAAGAGTGCGCCGCTCCAATTGAAGGAGCCAACAGTTGCTTTCGCGTACGGATCAATCAAAGTCTTGTTAGGATTAAATCGAAAACCCCTCTGTGGTTCGTACGGACCATTCACGCGATATGCGTACACCTGCCCAGGAGTGATGTCAGGAAGGTAAGCGTGCCATACGTCTCCGCTCCTCTCTTCCAACCCAACTCGTTCCTTCGGTGTCTTTGCTTCGGGCTTGTCGAAGAGGAGTAGTTCGATACTGGTCGCGTTTTCAGAGAAAATAGCGAAGTTAACCCCCTTACCATCCCAATTCGCACCCAGAGGGTAGGGCTTGCCAACCCAGACTGGCTTTCCGCCCACTAACTTCAATTTTCTTCACCGATGCGAACTAAAACGTAGATCTGCAAAATGACCTATCTATGCTAAAAGCTACGCGAGAAAACAACTGCGCTCGACTCGGCTAGCTCTAGGCTAGTTTCTCCTAGGGATTCCAGCGACGGGGGGACCGCGCTCCCTTTCCCTCTCCACCTCACTTCCGCCGAATCCAATTCTCTAACCCAAGAACCAGAGTTGATCCTCAAGGATATCGTGTCATTACCACCGAAATTATAGATCGTGAGGATTTCATCGTGGTCGTGCCAACGACGGACGCAGATTATCTTCCCAGAGACGCTCGCCTCTTTGCTCGCGCCCATGTTCGTCATAGAGGGCAGTTTCCTACGCATGCGAATAAGAGTCGCATAGAATGCGAGTAGGGTTCGGTGTGGTTCTCGTGTCTTCAGGTTCAGGTTCAGTTTAGAGGCTCGAAATGTTGCTTCGTCCTGTGGGTCATGAGGCTCTCCTTTCCAGCCAAATTTGCGAAACTCCTCCTCTCGCCCCTTTCTTACTTTATCGATGAGCATTTTGTCTTCGTGGCTTACGAAGTACAAAAACGGAGCCACTTCCGCGTATTCTTCCCCCATGAAGAGGAGGGGGATGAATGGAGATAGCAACGTAACTGCGGCAGCCAGTTTGAGCCTCTCGAACGAAGCAATCGTGCCAAGCCGTTCGCCCACCATCCGGTTGCCGACCTGGTCATGATTCTGCGAGAATACAACGAACTTGGAGGAGGGGACGCCTCTGGATGAAGCGCCGTACCGGCAGGCTCGATACCGGGAGTATTCCCCCGTGTAAACGAAACCTTCGTTGAAAGCCTTGGCAAGCTGTCCTACGTAACCGTAATCGAGATAGTAGCCCTGCCGCTCGCCCGTCAGCAAAGTATGGAGCGAATGATGAAAGTCGTCATTCCACACTGCGTCCAACCCTAAACCTCCTAGTCCGGGAGGATTCACAAGTTTGGGATCATTCGCGTCGCTTTCGGGAATCAAGAAGACTTTGCGCCCGTGGCCGTTGCCCCAGCCGTGAATCGCATCGGCTAACTGTCGAAGGAACGGCCTTGCAGATAGGTCGCATATAGTTTGTACAGCGTCGAGGCGAAGGGCGTCCACATGGAAATCCCTGACCCAATATTCAGCGTTTTCCAGGAAGTAGCGGCGAACCTCATCGCTGAACGGTCCGTCAAAATTCACAGCCGGCCCCCAAGGCGTACGGAACCTGTCCGTAAAGTACGGACCGAACTGCCCTAGGCATCCGCCCTCAGGACCAAGGTGATTGTAAACCACATCGAGGACAACAGCAATTCTAAGGCCATGAGCCTTGTTAACGAACGCCCTGAGCGCTTCGGGACCCCCATACGAGTTTTGCACCGCGAACGGGTAGACGCCATCGTAACCCCAGTTCCGCGCCCCAGGAAATTGCGCTAAGGGCATCAGTTCGACGGCAGTTACCCCTAAGTCGTGAAGTTCCTCTAAATGAGCTGAGGCTGTCGCCAGTGTTCCTTCGGGAGTAAATGTTCCGATGTGGAGTTCGTAGATGATGTAGTCCTTCAGCTCCAGCCCTGACCAGTCGCAATCTTGCCAGTCATAACTATCCATGGTGACCTGCGATGGTCCGTGTACTCCGGACGGTTGAAATCGTGAGGCCGGGTCCGGGTGGTCCCTACCATCATCTAACCTGTAGAAGTATTGACTTCCGACAGCAAGCTCGTCGAGAATCACCTGATGGTATCCGAAATCTCCGGCGGCAAGCGGCATGAGTTTCTCCCGCGGCTTCACGACGTGCAAGGCCGCTTTCTTTGAAAATGGAGCCCAGACTAGGAAGGCGCATTTCCCGTCAGGCAGACGTATCGCGCCTATCTGGGACTCGTTGGAGTTCATTGGTCGCGTGGGCTCTTGAGAATCAGACAGGAGAGTGGAGGCAGCGTCAGATCCACTGAGTACGGTCGTCCATGGGCTCGAATGTCGGTGGTCTGTTTTCCCCCGAGGTTTCCTAAACCACTACCCGCGTAAGCGGGAGCGTCGCTATTCAGCATCTCTTTCCAATACCCACGCCTTGGGACGCCGACTTGATAGTGCAAACGAGGTACAGGGGTGAAGTTAAGGACGATTAGAAAATCCGCCGAGACTGTTTTGTCTCGGCGCAGATAGCTGATGACGCTGCTTTCGGTGTCGTTGCAGTCGACCCATTCGAACCCCGATGGGTCACAGTCCAGTTGATGTAAGCCTGGTTCGTTCGTGTAGAGTGTGTTTAGGTCCCTTACCCATTTCTGAACGCCTTGATGTGGCGGGTAGCTGAGCAGATGCCAGTCAAGACCGCTTTCGTGATTCCATTCGCTCCATTGCCCTAGTTCGCTTCCCATGAATAGCAGTTTCTTTCCCGTGATTGTGAACATGTAGCCGAAGAGCAGTCTCAGGTTAGCGAATTTCTGCCAGTCGTCCCCAGGCATCTTCCCCAGAAGCGAACCCTTGCCATGGACTACTTCATCGTGCGAGAGCGGAAGAATGAAGTTCTCGGTGAAGGCGTAAAGCGCGCGGAAAGTGAGATTGTTATGGTGGAACTTCCTGTGGATCGGATTCTTC
>Ga0187784_10005659_pt1 | contig 10087 bp, 3 predicted proteins | sample 1015_SJ02_MP15_2_FD_132964 | JGI IMG/M metagenome (GOLD analysis project Ga0187784, IMG submission 132964) | Tropical peat soil microbial communities from peatlands in Department of Meta, Colombia - 1015_SJ02_MP15_20_MG | ecosystem: Environmental > Terrestrial > Soil > Wetlands > Peat | place... | reverse complement strand
GCCGGGCCGTTATTCACGCGCTTTGGTCGCATTGCCCACAGCGTGCCGGGGACGCGACGGTAGTGCCACGGGCGTTTCCAGGCGTCGGACGGATCGATCTTGAGCGCGATCAGCCGTCGCACCGACTCGAGCGTATCGCGAAACAGAAACCGGGTCCGCTCGCGGGTCCCGAACAGGTTGCTCACCAGTGGAAAGCGGCACCCCTTTACTCGAGCGTAAAATAGAGCGGGGCCTTGCGCCTGATAGACGCGGCGCTGGAGTTCGGCGGCCTGGAGATGCGGGTCGATTTCGGTTTCGATCCGCACCAACTGGCCGGTCCGTTCCAGGTCGCGGACGCACTCCTTCAGGTTGCGATAGCCCATCGGTTTGAGCGGCTTTTTGACTGGAAATTTACTACTTGGAAATTCTCTACTGGGAGGGCAATCCGCCGCGGCGAACCGCCGAGCCGTCCGACGGATCAAAGAAGCGCAGCACGATCACCTGACGAAGGCGGGCAGACCCCCAGAGGGCTTGCGTTCATCTTTCCAAATCATGCCCAGGATGGTTTACTGACGACATGAAAGTAAAGCGGACCGCGCCGCAAGGCGAACCGGCGGAGCCGGATCCTCGGATCTTGCAGGAAATCCTCGGCTACCTGAACTTCTCCGGCGGCAAACCGGACCCGGCGTTCCAGCGCAACTGGAACACGCTGTTTCTCGACTGGAGTGCGCCTACGGCACGCGACGCGCAGGGCGTCAAGACGCTTCTGCTCGATCATGCGTCGCGGCTGCAAGCCTCCGTCCCGGCATTCGCCGAGTGCACCCAGGCGCGAGCCGCCGTCGGCCTGGCGTTTGACACGTGCCTGGCGGCTTATCGGAAGCATCACGCCGATTTGCTGTTCCACCTCGGCCCGGCGGATTTCGAGCATCCGTTCTTTCTCGTGCGGATGATCGAGGCGATCCTCGAGCAGGGGTCGCCCTGGGATCAAACCGAACGGATCGTCAACGGGACGCTTTCCCGGCTCAACGACTTCCTGGGGTACCGGCCGCTGGCCGTGCTCGAAAACGGCCGGCAGATGGAGCCCTATCCACACGAGCGGTTTCGACCTGTGCCGGTTTATCTGCGGGAGGCCGGGGCAGCGCACGGGCCATACAAAGCACTGATCGATTGCACGGTCGCCTTCCTTCGCGAGACGCCTGCGGACATTCTGCGGGAATCGCATTTCGACCCCGAGAAGATGGAGGAGCTCGCGATCGACATGCGCGCTCACGACCACACGCATCCGGTGACCAAGCGGACCAACTACACGTTCGGCGAGTGGGATCCGCACCGCATCGACACCAAGGGAAATTACACGCGGTTCGTGGTTCGCAAGATCGTGCTCGACGCACTTTTGGATTGGATCGCCGGCCAGCAGAAGCTGAACGAAGAGGAGCGCTACTACGACGCGGCCGCCGTGCTCAGCGGCACGATGCTGATGGCATCTTCGATCAGCGGCTCGGGCCCCGAATGTCACGATTCCAGCGTGAATCTGATTTCGCTTTTGCCGAAAGTGGCGCGTCAGCGCGACGCGTACTACGAACGCCTGATGAACGAAGCCAAGGGCGCGCGCCGCGCGCGATTGCGCCGCGACGCCAAGCTCACGCAGCAGCCGTTCGGGCATATTCGTCAGCACTTGAATATCGTGCTGGCCCGCCACGGGGCCGCCCAGGTGCAGGACCGCCACGTGTCGGAGATCTATGCACGGATCGGTTATCCGCAGGCGGCCCGCGAACAGAGCGCGCGGGTCCCGGCCGCGTCCGCACGGTTCGAGACCGAGATCGAATGGCGGATCGTGGCGGCCGGCCGGGCCGTGGAGCGCGGGGCGACCGACGAGGCTGCCCAGCTTCTCCGGGAAATCGAGGACCATCTCGATCGCGGCATCGATTGCGGGGCGCTGGCCGATCCCTGGAACATTCTGGGCTTTCAGGGGATGTTCCCGCTGTTCTCGTCGCGCGAAGACGCGGTCCAGGATCAACGCGTGGCGAAGCTCGCCGAATTCATGGAAGGTCTGTTCGGCGTCTATTCGCGCGCTCTGGGCGAAGCGGCGGCGCTCGCCGACGAGGAGATGGTCGCCAATCTGTCGTCGACGTTCGAGCGCCGGGCTGCCTGGTGGGACAAATTCGCCACGACCGCAGTTGAAGACGTGCCGCACGTGTCGGGTCGCGAGAGCTTCGAGTCGGCGGTCCGAGTTGCGGGCACGCTTCGCGCCTGGCGGGCGGCGGGCGAGGCGGCGGGCGATATTTCGTTCTGGCGGACGCACGTCGAGCATTTCGAGTCGGCCCGCGCTTACGCGCTGGTCGTCGACGTGCTGTTGCGCCGCCAGGACTACGTAGCCGCGATGGGCCTCTTGATCCAATGGCTCAGCAACGCGGAAAGCGTAGGGCTCGAATCCGAAGGCTATTCGTTCCACACGCTTTTGCTGCGCTGGATGTACGGCTTGATTGGGCCTGAAACGGCCGCGATCGCGGGAGCCACGCCGGAAGATTGTTGGCCGGCGATCCGGAAGCTGTTCGATTTCCTCGAAGCCAACGCCGGACCTTATTGGAGCGTGCCGACGCTCAACGAAGCTTTGGGCGATTCGGCGCAGGCCCGGACGGCAAACAGCGATGCGGACGACGCTGCCGGCGAAGAAGAGGCGGCCGCGGAAGAGGACTCGTCCGCGGAGGATCAGTCACTCTTCGAGGCGGCCTACGAGGGAGTGGTCTATCGTGACAGCACGCGGGACGGGCGTGAAGGAGATACGCTCGACTCGGGTCCGACTCCGCAGACAGCCGAGGTCGAAGCCCTGACGCGGTTCTTCGACCCTCGCCTGAGATTCATCAACACGCTGGCGCAAGCGTGGTTGATGGCCGCTCTGCACTTCGTCGGTAACGGTCGCACACCGCAGCCCTCGGCGGAATCAACCGGCAGCTCGCGGGAGGAAATCATCTCAGGCTGGCGGCGCAAGGCGCGTTCTCTGTCCCGAGAGCTGTCGAAACTGGCTGATCAGTTCGCCGAGTACGAGTTGCCGCTCCCATCGGGAGATCACGACGAAAACGTCGAATACGATTATCAGCGGCACGCCCAGCTATATTTGATGCATTCGGTCGTGCTCACTCAGGTACGCCTGCGCATGGCCGAGCGGCTGCTCACGGCCTGTCTGCCGGAACGTCAAAGCGAGGAAGAACATTCCGCGTCGGAAGAGCGAATCGTCGACGTGTTCCGGGCCGTCGTCCACCGCGACGTCGGCCGCTTGCGGCGCCTGCTTCCGGGACTGCGGAAGCAGTTGCAGTCAAAGCCGCTTTTGTACGTGGCGCTCGACAGCGGCGGCAAACCGGGGCAGTTCCGGCAGGCCAAGCTGCTGCAAGCAACTCTGCGGTTCCTGCTCTCGCAATTGCCTCGCGCCGGCTGCTTGCGCGAGACGTGGCAGCTTTTGCAAACCGTTTACCAGATGGAGCGGGGAGCGCGTCCGCCGGGGATGGTTGTCAGCGAGTTCGACCAACTCTTTCGCACGGCGCTCAAGAGCACGCTGGAGAGCATCGTACGATCCTCCAGCCACTGGCGGCTGGGCGCGAATGGTGGCCGCGGACGCGAGTCGACTGGACCGCGTTCCGTCGATCCGGCGGCTCCTCCTCCGCAGCGCCGGTCGTGGAATCGCCCAGCGCCGAGTCGGGGTACGTCCGCCGGCAAGGTCTCCCGATCCGCGATCTGGTACGCCGGCGCGCCGCGGGTGAGCGGCCCATATCCGGCAGCGAAGCGGGCCGCTTGGCGCAACGATCAGTTGGTGACGATGGCCAGCGATGTCGTGCAGCGCTACATGAAGCTGTGGCTGACCCACAGTCGCTCGATGCGGCTCTCCAGCGTCGAGGAGATGTCGGAAATCTCGGTCTGGAAGCGCGTGCGTGGCTTCATCGAGACGTACGGCGCGGACCTGTTCCACGCGAAGGTGCTCACGTTGGGGAACATCCGCACGATTCTCGAGGCGGGGATCGAGGACTTTCTCGATTACCTGGACGAGAGCCGCGATCCAATCCATCCGGTGAAGTTGATCGACGACCTGGAAGCCGGCGCCATCGACTCCGAAAAGGCGATGACTTACCTCGAGCTGATCTACGAAACGATCGTCGACAAGTTCGATCGTTACGTCGAATACAACACCACGACGACGCATTCCGACTACGGCGAGAAGTTTTACTGCCTGCTCGACTTTTTACGGGCGGAGTCGGCCTACGAACGCGACGCCTGGAACTTGAGCCCGATCAGCCTCTGCCACGAGCTATTTTCAGAGTGCGGCCGGCAGGCGGCGGCGCGGGCCTGGGAGCAGGACTTCCGCGCCCGATCGGGATCGGTGGCCAACAAGCACTTGATGCGGCTGCGCGTGCTCGAGAAGAAATACGGGATGCGGCTGCCGTCGATTTCGGACCGCCTTTCGGAGCGATTCGTCAAGCCGCTCGCCGTTCACCGCATGCGGGCTCTGTTGCCGCAAGCCCTGCGAGACGCTCGAACGGGGCGTGAATCGTCTCCCGCATTCGACGCGCTGCGTGCCGAGATCGACGAGTATCTCCACACCACCAATGGCTCGGGGATCGACGTTCCCGCGTGGCTGCGAACGCTTGAGCGAGACCTGGCGCATCTGATGGACGAATCCACGAGCGCGTTAGAGAAACTGGAAACGCCCCGCCTGCACTCCGCAACGCTCTTGACTTGGAACCGCCTGCAAATGGAATTGCAGCGCTGGGAGTGACGCCATTATCGCACGTGTTTCTCTTGGACCTCCGTCGTTCGCTCGATCGTGCCGTCGGGATGGATCTCGAACGTAATCGCGCCGGCATCGTCGGTCGACGTGATCCGCGTCTCCGGGCCATAGGCCTCGCGCAGCGACTTGAAGTCGACGCGGTGATCCGCGCTCACCACCAGTTCCTTGGGGTGCGCCCACTCTGCCAGCGCGACCGGATTGGCGCGCCGGCTGCCGTGATGCGGGGAAAGCAGAACGTCGACTGCCAGCGGCGGCATTTGCAAAAGTCGCTGCTGGCCGTGTCCGTCCAGGTCGCCGGTCAGCAGGATCCGCCGGCCGGCAAATTCGACCGCCAGCACGATCGAATTCGCGTTATCGTCGGAGTGGGGACGACCAAAGGGGGGGTGCAGCAGGCGGATTTCGACGTCATCATCGAGTCGCAATCGGTCGCCGTCGCGAACCAGGCGGATGGGCACTCCGCAGGCCGCCGTCGATTCGCACAACGCGGCGACGGCCGGCTGCTTGAAGTCGAGAAATTGCTGCGAGACCAACAACGAGCCGACCGGCAGCGACTGCATCAGGTCGGCGCTGCCGTTGAAGTGATCCATATCCGCATGCGAGACGATCAACGCATCGAGGCCGCGCCGCCGGCGCTGCCAGAGCGTCTGCTGGACCGCTCGCTGAGCAATCCGTCCATCCTGCATCGCGCCGGCATCGTAAAGGAGCGTGCCCCCGTTGGGACACTCGATCAAAATCGCACCGCCGTGCCCGACGGAGAGAAACGTGCAGCGCAGCGAATCGCTGTTCACGCTCCGCAGGCCCCACAGCAGGCCGATGATGAGCCAGGCGATCAGCACGCACCATCCACGACTGCCCCACCGGCGGACCGGCTCCACGAATGCCAAAGCGAAGACGATCGCATAATAGCCCGCGAGCCACCAATCGGACGGGCTGGGAACATAAAAGTGCGAGAGTCGAACGTGTGCGGCCCATTCGACCAGGTACAAGAGCGCGCCGAGGCTCCACTCAAACGGAGCCGCCGCGATCCACGAAACCCCCGGGGCGAGCAGCCCCAGCCCTAAGTGGATGTAGCCGCACCACAAGACGAGCGTCGACAGGGGCGCCAGCACGACATTGATCAGCACGCCAACCGGCGAAACCAGGTGAAACCGCGCCGCCACCAGCGGCAAGGTGAACAACGCTGCGGCCACGGAGATCGTCCACTCGTCCCACGTTCGGCGACGCAGATAGCTCGCGCCGGCGCGGAACGGTGCCCACAGCGGCGAAGGTTCGGCAGTCGGCATGGGAGCGTCAGCATCGCGGCGCCTCCTGCCGCGCCCGCACGCCCAGATGATGCCCAAAACCGCCAGAAACGAAAGCTGCGTCCCCGTGTTGAACAGGTCAGTCGGATTCCAGAGCAGAATCACCACGGCCGAAAGGGCCAGGCAGTTGGAGAGCGCGGGCCGCCGCAGGAAGAAGCGTGCCCCGGCGTAGAGACAGACCATCACCGTCGCGCGAATCACAGGCGGATTGCAATCCGTCAGAATCGTGTAGCCGAGCACCCCAATAATGATCAGCGCGCAGGTGCCGCGCACCGAAAAGCCCGCCAGCCGCCCGATGCCCCACAACAGCACTCCCAGAATGGCGACATGCATTCCGGAGATGGCCAGCACGTGCAAGAGGCCGCTCTCTTTAAACGCCTCGCGGATCTCTTCGTCCATCTGCATTCGTCCGCCGAACAAAAGCGCCGAGGCAACCGGTCCCGTGCGCGGTGACAGGTCACGAGCAAAGAGGGCCTCCCCCTCCGCCCGCAGGCGGGCCGCACAGCGCCAGATCGAGAAGGGAGGGCCCGCGCGCAACAGTCGGACCGCGTCGGGGTGATCGGCACGCAACATGCAGCGGATCCCTTGCGCCTGGTAGAACGCGGCCGCATCGAATCCTCCGGGGTTCTTGGCGGGCGAGAACGAGCTCAGCCAGCCGCAGACTTCGACGTCGTCTCCCACGTCGCAGTGCACGAGATGCCCGTTGATATGAATGAGCGCCCGGCCGCTGACGGCCAGGTCGTCACCTCCCCCCGACAAGCGTCGCACGGCCAAGGTTGCCGTCGACGCGTCGGGATGCGGCCACGCCGATCGCTTGTTGCCGGCCTCTCGCGAGATGATGTCGGGCCTCTCGAGCAACGTGCCGCTCACCCGGACCAGTCGCGGCTCATCGGAAGCAAAGAGCGAGAGGTCGTTGTGGGCCGCTGTCGACCAGCACAAATGGTGGCGGGCCCCTCCCAGGCAAGCCACGCACACGAGCAGCAGCCCGGCCGACGCCGGAGCAATTCGCAAGCGGGCCAGCACAAACCAGGCCAGAGCCAGCACCGTTGACGCGAGCAGCCACGCCCCCAACGGCGCGGGCCACAGGTGGTCAAGCGCGATGCCGCAACCGAGTGCAACGGCGATCGCGACCGCAGGATGCCGGGTGGGTGATCCGTCTTTCACGACAGGACCGTCACGTGGGGCCGAGGAGGCGTTCGTTTGCGAACGACCACCCGATACTCCGCCGCGACGTCAATTGCAAGCGCCCGCCCGCGCTCCTGGGCGGTCGCTTAGCGCACAATCTCGACTTTTGGCAGCGAGTCCATCAATTTCGCCACTCCGGAATCGGTAACCTGGGTATGGTCCAGGTAAAGCTTTCTCAAATTCTTAAGGGCCGAAAGATGCCCGAGGCCCTCGTCCGTAATGCGAGTATGACCGACACCGAGTGTCCTGAGATTCGTGAGGCGACCCAGATCTTTCAGCCCGGCGTCGGTGATCTGGGTGTTATCGATGTACAGCGTCGTCAGGTCCCAACAATCGCGGATCGTCTTCAAGCCGGCGTCCGTCGTTTGCGTGTGGCCCAGGCCGAGCGTTGTCAGCTTTTTCAAAGTCTTGAGTTCCTTCAAGCCGGCGCCCGTGATTGCAGTGTTGTCGATGTAGAGCGTCGTGAGGTTGGTCAGGTCGCGAACGCTCAACAGGCCAGCGTCGGTCGCCCGAGTATGGCCCAGCCCCAAATTCCTCAGATATGCGATCTTCTTTAGCTCTTTCAATCCCGCATCGGTGATTTGGGTGTTGTCGATATAGAGAGTCGTGAGTTGCGTCATCCCGCCGATTTTCGCAAGGCCGGCGTCCGTGATTCCGGTGTGGCCGAGTCCAAGCGTGGTGAGGTTCTTGAAAAACGCGAGCAGGACCAGATCGTCGTCTGTCAAATGGCGACTCCCGGCGAAATTGATGCCCGTTACCGGCGCGCTCAGTCCCTCACCACGCTCGAATGTGCCTCCCAACATCCGGATCTTTGTTGCGAGTTGCGAGAGGCTCGATTCGGAGTCGGCTCCTCCGTCGGAACCCCACCATTTCCTCAACACGAATTCGCCTGTTCCGAAGTAGGTGCCGCCAAAATCCGGCCCCCCTCCGGCCGGATAGAAGCTGACGTGCGGCCAACCCTGGCAGGTCATGGGTAGGAAGAGCGTAAACGCACCGATGCCGCGATCGACGACGGCTTGCTGAACTTTGAGGGTACTCCCGGTGCCAAAGCGGGAGTCTGCCGCCGTCGTTGCTGCGAGCAACATCGCCTTGTCTCGTGACGCGAGCGTGTACGTCCCCCTGATCCAATAGATGTTGCCGAGCGCAAATGTCGCTGCCGTCCCGCGAACTTCGGTGATGTCGATTTTGTCGCCGTCGAGGAGTTTGGATGCACCTTGTTCGAACTTCACAATGTAGGGGAATTCAGAACCGGACGGCCGATCGGGCTTGGCGGCCACAACGGACGTCGCAGGCGTGTCGGTCTTCGACGGGGTTTGTGCTTGAGTTTGCGCAGTGGTCGAAAACGTCGGCAACACCACGAGAGCGAGGAGTCCGACAACGAATAGCGATTTCTTCGAAGGGCCGGGCGCGAATCGGCTTTGGAGAAGCATCTCAATCCTCGCTTTCAGGGAATCGGAACCTAAAAAGGGACTTGCCGGCAACAGGCGCGGGCCGACCTGCGGGGCATTCAGCAGCTCGGCGGTTTTCAGCACGGTCTCGGCGTAACGTGTAGTGCACTCGGGAAATACCCAGCGAACCCAGGCGTCGCAGCAAAGGTCTTCGGCTTGGTGAATCTGCCGGCGAACGGCCCACGCCAGAGGGTTCCACCAATAAACAATCGAGACGATCAACTCGATCGCCCTCACCCAGTGATCGCGGCGCCGCAAATGAGCCAGTTCGTGAGCCAGAATCAGGCCAACCTGCTCGTCGTCACATTGTTGCAAAAGCCGGAATGGCAATACGACCGTCGGTCGCCCTCCTGCCCACCAAAGCAGCGGGACGTCCACGCACTCGGCACAGCGGACGTCGGGTGTTCGTCGCACGCCGAGTTTGCAGGCGACCTCGTGCACCAGGTTCTGTATGCGCTCGGGTGCCCGCAGAGTGCCTTTGAGGCCTTGTTCAAAACGAAAGATGCGCGCGACTACGACCAGCGCAAGCAAGATCGCGCCGCCCAGCCACACCGAAAAGAGAGACACGACCGATCGGTCCCAAGCCGCTCGAACCGAGATCCCGGCAAAGCGATTGGCGGCTCTGACCACGATCGCCGTTTGAGCCGGCTCGTCCGCGTTTTGACGCGGCGGAGCCGTGGAGGGACGGCTTCCTTGATCCAAGGCGACGTCTGTTTTGGGCACCGCGCCGCGAGGCGACGATAAGTGCTCAGACGTCGGCGGCTCATCTCGCAAGGGTTCGACCGCTTGCTTACCGTCCACGTGCACCGGGCGCGGCCCCAGCAGTCGCGACATGTCGATGGGCAACACCGGCGGGGACACGAGCTTGAGGAGAACCAGCAGCCACAGCAGGTGCGCAAGTGGGGGGACGCGCCGAATACGCGTGACCGCAGACACGCATAGCGCGAGGATCAGCGCTACGAGCGTGTTTTGTGCGGCGACCAAGAGAAGCTCCTTCACAGAGCACCTCGCGTTACTTGGAATAGTTGTCGAGCAGCTTGCGGATCTCTGCCGCTTCCTGTTTGCTCAGCCGCCTTTGATCGATGAGCTGCATGATTAGCGGAGCAATCGAGCGGCTGCCGAGCCGGTCGACGAGCGTTTTAAGTTCCTGCCCGAGGACGTCGGCCGGTGACGCCGTGGGCGAAAAGACGTGAACGAACGAGCTGCGGTCGCGGGCGACCAATCCTTTCCGCTCCAGCCGTTGCAAGAACGAATGAACGGCCGCGAATTCGCATTCCGCTCCGTCGGGATAGACCACCTCGGTGATTGCTTTCGCCGTCAACGGCCCACGGGCCCAAAGCACCTTGAGCACGGCGAGTTCGGCGTCAGTCACCGCCCGGGGCTTTTTCGCCGCCATG
>Ga0187784_10005658_pt1 | contig 10088 bp, 12 predicted proteins | sample 1015_SJ02_MP15_2_FD_132964 | JGI IMG/M metagenome (GOLD analysis project Ga0187784, IMG submission 132964) | Tropical peat soil microbial communities from peatlands in Department of Meta, Colombia - 1015_SJ02_MP15_20_MG | ecosystem: Environmental > Terrestrial > Soil > Wetlands > Peat | place... | reverse complement strand
GGTCGTGTTCCTGGGCCTACTTGCTGAAGCGAAGGCGGAGGAGCAGCTGTTGGAGTCCAAGTTCGGCGAGGTGTACGCTCGCTACCGCCGCTCAACCTGGCGTTTCGTTCCGCGGCTATGAGCGAGCAGGCGTCGGTTTTCGTCCCGTAGGTGTCTGTTCGCCCGGCTCCTGCCGGATCGCCCAGTCTTGAGCGCTGATCGCTTACCTTGTGCAACGTTCGCACTCGTAAACTCGTTGCTTGCGTTCGCGCGCTCAGCGCGACCCTACAACCGCGCTGGCTACTCCGCTCAGATCGGATTTTCAGTAAGGACAGCCAACAGCGAGTGTCAACGCCGGAGTAAAAGTACATCACCTGGCCGGAGCAAAAACATCAATAATGCACAGGGTTGTTGCTGAGGTTTCGACACGGGGAGTGCGAGGACTCCCCCCCTGTTCAGACACGTGCCCGGGTGGGTCAGATCTCCTTCGGCGACCTCCCCCCAGAAGGGTGGGTCAAGATTCGACCGGCGTTGACAACCGGCCTGACCCGGAGCGCTGACTCGTCGCCAGCGAGTTCGGTCGCGAGGCGGCTACCGCGGCTTGCGTGCGCGGATGAAGGCGCTCATGAATTTGCCTTCGACCACAGGCCCAACCTTTTCGATATCGAGATTGGCGCGAGCGAAGAACTCCTTCGCGTCCTCCGCGCGGTAGACTCGGGTCGGCTCTACCTCGACCGCCTCGAAGCCGGCGCGGCTCAACTTCGCCCGGTACTCGGATTCTTCGAGCGCTCCGGCGACGCATCCGATCCACAACTCCACACTGCGCCGGATCTCGCGCGGCACCTCGCCGCGCACCACCACGTCCGAGACCGCGAAGCGACCGCCGGGCCGCAGGACGCGAAAGGCCTCGGCCAGCACGCGATCCTTGTCTCCCGAAAGGTTGATCACGCAGTTCGAAATGATCACGTCGACCGAGTCGTCGGGCAGCGGGATGTTCTCCATCTCGCCCTTGAGGAACTCGACGTTGTGCGCTCCCGCCTTGCGTTGGTTCTCGCGCGCGAGCGCGAGCATCTCGTCCGTCATGTCGAGTCCGTAAGCCTTGCCGGTAGGGCCGACACGGCGCGCGGAGAGCAAAACGTCTATCCCGCCGCCGGAGCCGAGGTCGAGCACCGTCTCACCCAGCTTCAGCTCGGCGAGCGCGGTCGGATTGCCGCATCCGAGCGAGGCGGCGACGGCCTCGGTCGGGAGCGCCGACTTTTCGCTGTCGGCGTACAGGTTCGAGGTGATCGGATCGCCGCGGGAAACCGGGGCCTCGCTGCCGCAACACGTCGCGCGGCCGGCGTTCTCACTGACGCGGCGAGCCTCCTTGGCATAGCGTTTTTTGACTTGCGCCCTAATCGATTCCTGGTCTTCCATTTCGGTCCTCCTTCAGGCTTCAACGGCCGTAGCGCTCCGCCCAGTGCGGCGGCGGGCGGGTTGTTCTTCGGGACAGCAGGCGCCTCTCCCATCGCCGCTCGTCTGCGGCACCCGTGGTCCTCTCGAAAATTTGGTGTGCATGTCGGCGCAGCAGTCCTCGGTCAGAAATCGGATCAGGTTCGCCGCTTCGCGCCAGTTCACGGCGTAGTGGATGAAGCGGCCCGAGCGCCGCGCACTGAGTAGACCGGAGCGGGTTAGCGTGTCGAGGTGGTGGGAGAGCGTCGAACCGGGCATCTTGAGCCGGCGTTTGATTTCATCAACGCAATTGCCCTCCGGTCCGGCGCGGACCAGCTGTCGGAAAATGCGAAGGCGATCCTCCTGTCCCAGGGCGCTGAGCTGTTCCACGCGGTGTTTCATTACGACGTTTCTAGTATCATAGAAATATTTGACGGATCAAGCGCGCCGCCCCCGAAAGAGCGCGGCGCATCGCGCGCACTATGTGGCTTTCGCGGAGCGGATACGCCGCTTTGCGGCGGTGGAGGCTCTCGGATCACTCGCGGCTTCGCTCTTGCTCGACAGCCTGATCCTGACCAGCGCTTTCTCTTCTGCTTCGATCACGGCAGCCGGGAGCCGCGCATAGGACAAGGGTTCGAGATAATCTTGGCCCTTGGTCAAGCCCCACTGCAGAAACTTTACGATGGCAGTGTGCCTCACCGAATCCGCAATGACGGAAGGAACCAGTATCCAGGTAAAACTCGAAATCGGGTAGGCCTCTTCACCAGGCGCATCGGTGATCGAAACCCGGAAGTCGGCAGGCATTTCGGCAATGCCCGCGGCTGCCGCAGTGACGCTGGCCAGATTGGCTTCAATGAAATGGCCGCTGCGGTTGGCTACACTTCCATAAAACAATCGGTTTCGAATTGCGTAAGTGAGCTCGGCGTACCCGATGGAATAAGGGGTTCGGGCAACGGTTTGAATAACGCCTTCGTTGCCGTTCGCGGCAAGTCCGACAGGCCAATTGACCGAAATGCCGGTTCCTACACGCTGCCGCCAGTCGGGGCTGACCTTGGACAGATAGTCGGTCCAGACATACGTGGTGCCGCTTCCGTCTTGCCGATGGACCACGACGATATCGTTTGCCGGCAACGACAGGTTGGGATTGAGCTTGGCAATCTCGGGATCGTTCCATTTGGTGATCGTTCCCAGAAAAATGCCAGCGAGCGCCCGCGGGGTGAAGTTCAACGCCTGGATGACGCCGGGCACACTGTAGACGGGCACATCGGCGCCGATCGCCGTCGGAAAGTGCAGGACTTCACAATTTCGGTGGGTGCTGAAGTCCAGCATCTGTGTTTTGTTGAGCGGACCGTCGGTCCCGGCAAAATCGACCGTTCCTGTCATGATGTCGTGGATGCCGGCGCCCGATCCGTTCGACACATAAGTGAACTCAACGACGGGATCGTCTTTCTGATATTCCGCGATCCACTTGCTGTACATCGGGTAGGCGAGGGTCGACCCATCGCCACTGATCGTGAGTCTCTCGCCCTGTGCCGCTGCCATTGGGATCGAGGCAGACCAGAGGGCCAGCAAGAAAAGGACGACTCCTGTTATCAGTATCGCTTTACGTTTCACGGGTTTCTCCGTCGACAGCGGCTCCGTCCGGGAGCGAGCCAAGCGCGAAAGATTGCACTTCGATCGGTTGACGAGTCGACGATATCTCCATATATCTCAAAACATGAAGAAGTCAACCGCAGTCGCGGCGCTGGGCGCCCTCGCCCAAGAGACCCGCCTCGAGATCTTCCGCCTTCTGGTGCAGAAGGGCCTGGGCGGGCTTGCGGCAGGCGAGATCGGGGGGCGCCTCGGATTGCCGTCGCCCACGCTCTCATTTCATCTGAACCAGCTTCGCTTCGCGGGACTCGTGACCTCGCGGCGCGTGAGCCGCTCGATCATCTACACAGCGAATTTCAAAGCGATGAACGGACTGCTCGCGTATCTCACGGAGAACTGCTGCGGCGGACGGCGGGAACTGTGCGCTCCGGCCGCGTGTGCGCCATCAGCCGCAGCCGTCGAGATTGACGCGCCGGGGCACGAGCGCAGGGCCCGGCCATAGGCGGAGCGCGAGAGTTGAGCGACGATGCCTGATCGGACCTTCAACGTTCTTTTCCTGTGCACCGGAAACTCGGCACGCAGCATCATAGCCGAGTGTGCGCTCAACCGCCTGGGCAATGGGCGCTTCAGGGCATTCAGCGCCGGCAGCCATCCCCGCGGCGAGGTGCATCCGATGGCGCTCGAACTGTTGCGGCAACGGGGCTATGAGACGGCCGGGCTGCGCAGCAAGAGCTGGAATGAATTCGCTACGCCGGAAAGTCCGCGCCTGGATTGTATCATCACGGTGTGCGACAACGCGGCGGGAGAGGTATGCCCCGTATGGCCGGGCCGGCCAGTTGCCGCGCATTGGAGCATTGACGATCCGGCGGCGTTTGTGGGCGTCGAGGAAGAAAAGCGGGAAGCGTTCGAACGCGCGTATGTCGAACTGGAAGCGCGCATCGGGCGTCTCGTGAGCCTGCCGTTCGAATCGCTCGACCGCGAGAGCGTCGCGCGGCGAGCGGCGGAAATCGGAAGGGATGGCGAAACGACTCGCGGCAACCGGGAGAGGGAGCGATAACCAAATGGCGGAAGCTCAGTTGCGGAACGCGTCAATCAGCCACGCCGGAAATACCGGCGAAAGCGAACCGTCGCCCGCCTCGGCAGTGCGGCGCCTCTCGTTCCTCGATCGCTTTCTCACGCTGTGGATTTTTCTCGCAATGGCGGCCGGCGTGACCCTGGGCTACGCGTGGCCGGGCGTCAAGGCGGCCTTCGACCGGCTGAGCGTCGGCACGACCTCGCTGCCGATCGCGGCCGGACTCATCCTCATGATGTATCCGCCGCTTGCGAAGGTGAATTACGACGAACTGAGCGACGTCATCCGTGACTGGAGGATCCTCGGCCTCTCGCTCGTGCAGAACTGGATGATCGGACCCGTCCTGATGTTCGTACTCGCGATCGTCTTTCTGCGCGACCGCCCGGAGTATATGACCGGACTGATCATGATCGGCCTGGCGCGATGTATCGCGATGGTGATCGTGTGGAATGACCTTGCCGACGGCGATAACGACTACTGTGCGGGTTTGGTGGCGTTCAACTCGCTCTTCCAGGTGCTGTTCTTTTCGATCTACGCGTTCGTCTTCGTGACCGTGGTTCCCCGCTGGCTGGGGCTTGGGGGAGCGGTAGTGCAGGTGACGATCGGCGACATCGCTGCGAGCGTCGGGACTTATCTCGGCATTCCATTCGTCGCTGGCCTTGCGACCTGGAAAATCCTTGTCGGGCGCAAGGGAAAGGCCTGGTATCGCGAACATTTCGTTCCGAAGATCAGCCCACTGACCCTGATCTTCCTGTTGTTCACGATCGTGGTGATGTTCTCGATCAAGGGCGAGAACATCGTGCGGCTGCCGCTCGACGTAGTGCGGATCGCGATTCCCCTGCTGCTCTATTTCGCGATCATGTTCGGGCTTTCGTTCGTCCTGAGTTACAAGGCCGGTGCGACCTATGCGCAAACCGCGACGCTTTCGTTCACCGCCGCGTCGAATAACTTCGAGCTCGCGATCGCGGTGGCGGTCGCGACCTTCGGTATCGACAGCGGCGCCGCCTTCGCCGCGGTCATAGGACCACTCATCGAAGTGCCCGTGATGATTGGTCTGGTCGACGTCGCGCGATGGGCGCGGCACGTCTGCTTTCCGGCTTCAATCGCGACCGTAGCTGGCGTCGAGTGCTGCGATACGATCGGCGCGGCACGGCGCTGACTCCCGCGCGCCGATCAAGAAACGACAGTTCTCTTCCCCGCGTCTTATATCGAATCCGGCGCGAGAAGTCGCATCCCGTTGCTGGCTCAATGAGATCCTGGCGTCAGTTGATATGAGTAAGCGAACGTCATAGATTGAGTGTCAACGCCGCAGAGAGTCCTGGGGAGGTCGTCGGCTCCGATAGACCAGAGTCTTTCGAGTGATCTTCACCAGCCCCACCGCCCGGCGGGCGCTCAGCGCGAAGACAGCTTGTGTCCAACGCCCAAGCTCGCGCCGATAGCGGGGCTTTACAGCTTTTTTTGCACGATCTCCTGCAGGATGTGCCGGTCCAACGACAGGTCCGCCACCAGCCGCTTGAGCTTGCCGTTTTATTCCCGCAACTGGCGCAGCTCGCGCAGTTCGCTCAACCCAAGTCCCGAGTACTTCTTTTTCCAGATGTAAAAGGTTGCGTCGCTGACCCCGTGCTCCCGACAGATGTCGCTCACCAGGGTCCCCGACTCCGCCTGGCGCAACGCCCGCAGAATCTGCTCTTCGCGGTGGCCCTTCTTTGCCATCTTGTGCCCTCCTCATGCCGTTGCAGAGGACCACACCGCAAGCCCCTATCTCAACTTATCGCCGGCATACTTCTCGGGTTTTGGGTCAGTGCTTGTAAGCGCCGGAGTAAAAATCCCTCACTAATAGGCGCCGGGTAGTGGTTTGGCGGTTCGTATGCCGCAAGTTGCTTGCGGTAGTTCCCACGCAAGCCTCAACGCCGCAACCACTCGGTTCATAGGTTAAGATCGGATTTTTAGTAGGGACAGGCGCTAGTTTTTGGAACGGGGTTCCGCACCCTAGCGCGCAGTCTCCCAATATAACCGGCGCGACGAGAGCCAGGTTAGGGTATCCTTTGAGTTTCATTCGACCCAAACGCGCGGGTGGGTCGGGAGAAGATTTCAGGGCAAGTCGACAATCTGACCGGGTTGCGGACCTGGAACCATTCCCTCGAGATCCGCGTCTTGGTCTTTGCCGCCTTCGCTGGCCCGTTTCTGACGTTCGGCGGCGCGCTCGACGCGACGCTGCTCCTTTTGTTCCTGTTTCTGTTTGCGCGCACGTTCTCTTTGGCGTTTATCCATGCATGCTGTCTCCGTGAACGATATTCTCGACGCGGCGGAGGACCGCGACGCGATCCGAATTGATGACGTGGTCCAGCGCGCTCTCGAGCGGCGCGCCAGACCCGGAGATTAGCGCATCAACGCAAAATGCGACAGGGCGCTGACTTGGTGTCTACCAGCGGTTGCGGCCTCGACCTGCACCGCCACCACTGTTTCGATCGCGGTTGCCTCCGCCAAAGCTCGACTCGCGCGGTTTGGCCTCATTGACTTTGATGTTCCGGCCCTTGAGCTCGGAATCGTTGAACTGACGGATCGCGTTGGCGGCTTCCTCCGAAGTCGTCATCTCGACAAAGCCGAAGCCTTTCGATTGTCCCGAGAACTTGTCCGTGATGACCGTGGCGCTTTGCACCTGGCCAACTTGTGAGAAGAGCTCGCGCAGATCGTCATTCGACACCGAGTAGGCCAGGTTGCCTACGTACAATTTGCTGGGCATTTTGCCTTCCGAGAGTTTATGTCGGGTTAGCTCCGAACAGAGAACCCGGGCTCATTCCCGGGTAGGTGTGAAAGGAACGTCCGAACGTTAATTTTGAATTGTATACGTTCCACCGGGGTAAAGATACCCACCCTGTCTTGATCGACATCGCTGATTTCGAGCGCGTTGAGATCCAGCTCAACCTCCGCATGTACTTTCGCCCCGGCGAAGAATAAGGTGGTCGTACTCGCCTTCGGATACGGTCCATCCCAGACCACCAACGTCGCCCGTTGGGACAATCCGAACCGCTTGAGACGCACAAGGAGCTCGGTGATGCCCAAGGTGTATGTTGGCAATCTCGCCAGTTCGGTTACCAGCAGAGACCTCCTGGCGCATTTCTCACGCGCGGGGGACGTCCAGGCGGCGCTGGCAGTTACGGACAAAGTATCCGGACTCTGCCGCGGTTTCGGCTTCGTGGAGATGCCAGAACTTGCCGACGTGGTGGTCGCGTTCAGTCTGTTGAACAACACCCTGCTCAACGGACAGCGGATAAAGATCGAAACTGACCCGTCACTAAAGAATGGCAAGGCGCGAAACAGGACAGTGCAACCTTAGCGTGCACTCTGCATTCGGAACCTGGTCCAATGGAGGCCTGAAATTAAATGGCGGCGGTAAACAATTGGGAAACCCACGACTTTGCGGTCAAGATGCTCGACTGGTCCGCCGCTCGAGGGTCAAGGCTGGCATACAGGTGTCGCAGATGCGGCCGTAACTTCCGCCACTTCACCGCCGCAGGCCGCAACATGTGGGCGGTCGACGGAGAAGGTCGGACGCTGGAAGGCATCGTGAGCGATCGATGGCTATCAGAAGAGTGTCCCCGTCTCTTCAGCGTGAAGGACGACGAAGATCGCAAGCGTCTGTCCAAAGCTGTCGGCGCGTGAACGCGGCGTTCAAGCGGCATGACCAATAAGGGCCGGTAAAGCGTGATGCGAACCATTCGCGACCGGGTCTATCGCACCTACCTCGACTTTTTTGAAACGGCCGAGAAGAAGCGCCACTGGAGCATTTTCAACGATGTTCCATGGGAAGCGCTTGAGACCTCAAAATCGACAGAAGGCAGTGCGCAGTGTGTTGAGATTTTCTGTGCCGAGGAGCTTTACGTTCCGGATTACAGCGCAAAGGGGCTCGAGCTCGTCCGTTCGAGATTTGGCATCGCGTGGTTCCAGATGTGTTGGGCCTTCGAGGAGTCCAAGCATGGACTGGTTTTTCGCGAGTACTTGACCCGCTCGGGCCTGCGATCGGAAGCCGAGGTCGAGGCCTTGGAGGCGAGCGTATTCGCGAAGGCTTGGAAGCTCCCGTTCGAAACGCCGCGCCAGATGGCCTGCTACGGAGCTCTCCAGGAGGGCGTAACGTATGTCGCCTATAAGCTCCAGAGGGATAAGGCTCGCTGCGCAGGCGACAGTGTGCTGGAAAGCATATTCCATCTAGTCGGCCGAGATGAAGCGGCGCACGCGGGATTCTACCGAGCCATAATCGAGTTAGAACTCTCGCAGGGCCGGGGGGCAACAATTGCTGACCTCGCCCATGTTCTTTCGAGCTTCAAAATGCCAGGTGATGGGCTGATCGCTAACTATCAGAAAAGGCTGCGAGCTTCCGGAGCAGGGATAAGTCCTCGTGCGTTCGCCGAACGTGTGGTCTGGCCGCTTCTGATCACTTTGCAGATAAGCCGGCAAGAACTCAAACAAGCTCTGAACACCCGCGCGGTAGATGCTCGGATTTAATTCTTTTGCTAGTCCCTGACCAGATAATCAAGGGTGCTCGGGCGTCGCGGGAGAGAGCCCGACGAAAGGCTTGCGGCTCGATCCGGCGGGAGTGCCTGGACTACGTCGTCATGTTCAACGAACACCATCTTGGCCGGGTCCTTTCATCGAACGCGGACTATTACCATCGCATCCGCACCCACCTGTCACCGGATAAGGATTGTCCGGTAACCCGCCCGGTCCACCTACCCATGCGAGGGAAGGTTGTTGAGCGCGCGCAAGTTAGTGGGTTGCACCACCGCTAAGAACGCCTCGCCGCGTGAGCGGTGATTGGGCTCTTGCGCAAACGGGTCCGGTCGCCGTCGCTTGTCCCGACCGAATTGTGGTTCTTTAGCTTTTATAGCCCCTCTCTGTTTAGCGTTCGCGCGCCGCAACGTTCCTGCGGCTGTTCCTACTCAAGTCTCAGGCTGCCACCACCCCGTTCATTGCTTCAGATTGGATTTTTGATAGTGACAGGTAGCCAAACCCTGGGTCGGGGATACCCGGTCCGAGGCTCGAATGGGGCCGGCCCCGGTTATAATGCCTGATCCATTCTTTGAGAATGCTCCGCAGGTGCCTCTCGCTCAGCGGGATCAAGAAGTCCAGACACTCGCGGCGAATCGTACCAATCAAGCGCTCACAGAAAGCGTTCGCTTGGGGAGCTTGATATGGCGTCTTCAGTATCGCTAAGCCCATAGCCCTCAAGCCAGCATCAAAATCGCGCGAATAAATGGCGTCACGATCATGAATCAGAAACTGCTGCGCCCGTTCATCGCCAATTACCTCCCGGAACTGTTGCAGCGTCCAGGCTGCCGTGGGATGCGCGGTGACATTGGAATGTGCGATCCGGTGGCTTCCGACTTCCATGATCACAAACGCGTAGAGCAGGCGGAAAGTGGCGGTAACCGTCACGAAGAAGTCGCAGGCGACAATCGCTTGAGCATGGTTGCGGACAAAGGTCGACCAACGCTGAGACCGACGTCCATGTCCAGGTCCTCGATCCTTGGGCAGGTAGCGTCTGACCGTTCGCGGTGACAGGCGAATGCCAAGTTTCAAGAGGAGTTCGGTGGCAATACGCTCTTCGCCCCAAGTGGGATTGCTCCTGGCCATTTCGCTAATCAGCTCTCGCAGCTCCGCGGGAATGCGCGGCCTACCCAGCGGTTTCGATTTGTAACGCCAGAACAGCTGAAATCCCTTGCGGTGCCATCGAATTAACGTCTCCGGCCTGACGATGACGAGGGCGTCTTTCCAGACAAACAACCTCGAGAGCAGTGCCAAACTAAGGCGAGTGGCGTCATCGGCATGCCGCGGCTTCGCTTTGCGTTCCAGATACAGCGCCAGTTGCTTGCGCAGAAAAAGATTCTCGGCCTTCAGCGCCGCGCCCGTGCGTGTCCCCAGCAGCAGGAAGCGAATGGCATCTTGGAGCAGAAGCGCGAGCGCAGGGATTAAGCGCAGCCAGGCGATGCGCGTTAACATGGCACGGCACAATGCCACG
>Ga0187784_10005657_pt1 | contig 10088 bp, 8 predicted proteins | sample 1015_SJ02_MP15_2_FD_132964 | JGI IMG/M metagenome (GOLD analysis project Ga0187784, IMG submission 132964) | Tropical peat soil microbial communities from peatlands in Department of Meta, Colombia - 1015_SJ02_MP15_20_MG | ecosystem: Environmental > Terrestrial > Soil > Wetlands > Peat | place... | reverse complement strand
GCCAAATTCGCCTTGCCAGAGCTTCGAGGTACTATCGCGATCGCCTTCTCTTCGGCACGATAATACTTTGCCGTCGCGCCCCGTTTCTTGACTGTCTTCTCCAAACTAACGAGACCGGCCCTTTCAAGTTCCCGAAGGTGATAGCAAATCACCTGTTCACTTGTTCTGAAAGTCTGAGCAAGGTCCTTGGCGCATTTCCCTTCATTCACAAGCTCGCCAAGGATCCTCCATCGCATTGGCTGAAGAATCAACTGGGCCGTCTTGGGGTCGGAGAGGATTCGGGCGGGTAGCAGTCTGTCGTTTCGCCTTTCCTTTAGGAGCAAATAGGCCATGCGGCTTAGCCTTCAGAGGCGAATAGTAAAGGCAGCCTTTGACTATTAAGCCTGCTTTTGATTAAACTAGTCGAATGCTCACCGCATTTCAACAGGAAAAGTCGTATCGTCAAAACAAGGCCTTAGGAATGCTTATCATTTGTTCTTGGTGAGTTCGGCGGATTCCGGATGGAAGTAGGCTTAGATGTGCGGAATCTCGGGTGTAGCACTGAAGGACGGCGAAGTAGGTCCGGTACTGTATGATTCGTTGAAGCGCCTGGAATACCGAGGATACGACTCGGTGGGAGAGGCGGCAGTAGTCGACGGGAAAATCGTCGTAAAGAAGGACATAGGGAAGATAGACGAGGTTGAGCGTCGGCTTCGCATTAGCGATCTCTCAGGCTCGATAGGCATCGGCCACACGAGGTGGGCAACTCACGGGGCACCTTCCCAAGAGAACGCGCACCCCCACCTCGATTGCAAGGGAATAGTCGCCGTTGTCCATAACGGCATTATAGAGAACTTCATGGAACTAAAGCAGGAGCTAGAAGCCGCGGGCCATGTCCTAAGGTCGAGAACTGACACCGAAATAGTTGCACATCTCGTCGAAGAAAATCTGAAGCTTAAGATCGGTTTCGTAGAGTCTGTCCGCCGAGCCGCGAAGAGGCTGACCGGGGCATACGCCCTAGCCTTTGTGTGCGCTGATGAATCCGACAAAATCGTCTGTGTAAGGAAAGAGAGTCCGCTCGTCATAGGCGTGGGAGCAAACGCGAACTACCTGGCTTCGGATATACCCGCCTTCCTTCCTCGGACAAAGAACGCCCTCCTACTGGAGGACGACGAGATGGCGGTGTTGAAGCATGATCAGGTTCATGTGATGAAAGTTGAGACTGGCGAAGAGGTCGAAAGGAAATCGTTCGTTGTGGAGTGGAGCGTCGAAACCGCCACGAAAGGCGGTTTTCCTCATTTCATGCTGAAAGAAATCAATGAGCAGCCCCTGACGGTCAGGAACGCACTCCGCACACAACCAATCTACCTTGAATTGATGGCCTCGGCAATGAACCGTGCCAACAAGATATTCCTACTCGCTTGCGGGACATCCTACCATGCCTGCTTAGCTGCCACGTACGCCTTCGCAAATCTTGCAAAGGTCGATGTCACACCCGTTATCGCCTCCGAGTTCATCGACAGCTACGGCGCCTTGATCGACAAAGACACGGTCGTCCTCACCGTAAGCCAATCAGGCGAAACCGCCGACACCCTGACCGCAGTCAGAGGTGCGAAGGACAGAGGGGCAACCATCCTCGGCCTGACGAACGTGATGGGGTCAACTCTGACAAGGCTGTCGGACGTTTACATCGGTCAGAACTCGGGTCCGGAAAGGGGCGTGGCTGCGACAAAGACTTTCACCGCCCAGTACTCCGTGCTGATCAAGATCGCACTTGCGCTCGCACGGAAACGTAATGTCGTCGGTTCTAAGGATATTCAACGGCTTGAAGACGGATTCAATCGGCTCCCCGAATGGGTCTCGACGACGTTATCAGCTCAGAGGGAAAACGTGAGGCGGATCGTTCAGAAGAACTCCGACAAGGGCAGCTTCTGTTTCCTTGGGCGAGGCATTAGCGTTGCGACTGCGCTTGAGGGGCGCCTCAAACTCTTGGAGTTATCTTACCTGCCAGCCATCGCGTACCCTGCCGGGGAGTCGAAGCACGGGTTCATCTCGGTCGTTGAAGAGGGCTATCCGGTTCTTTTCGTAGCTCCTCAGGACGAAGCCTATTCGAAGATAATTGGAAACGTGATGGAGATGAAAGCGAGGCGTGCTCATGTGGTGTCCCTGGTTGAAGGAAACGACGGCCAGGTCGCGAGCCTTTCAGACGAGACAATTCAAATGCCAAACGGGATTCCCTCCCTGCTGACTCCCATCGTCTTTATCGTGCCTCTCCAACTGTTCGCTTATTGGATGGCAGTTATGAAAGGGTACGATCCGGATTTCCCGCGGAACCTCGCCAAGTCAGTCACCGTCCATTGATAGCAGCACCTGTACAGTCTCCAGAACAACGGTCGAATCCACTAGAACATACGACGATCTTCCGGCTATTCGCGCGCCGGAGTTTTTCTTGAAAAATGGAGATTGGGTTTGCTTCGACCCGCACCTAGAAATGAGTAGAAACACTTTTCTTGGTAGCTTCGTAGACAAGCTTGACAGGGTTTGACGAAGAACCCGAAAAATCTCACAATGACCATTTCAGGTGCAGCTGTCTTTGCAGCACTTGCTGCATTATTGACTCTCGCTCGCGCCTCAGTTCCATTCCCTCTTATCCCCTACCTGCAAATTGACTTTGCAGAATTGCCCATTATGATTTCATTCTTCTTGTTCGGTCCTCTTGCAGCCGTCGTCACTGAACTCGTGCATTGGTTGTTCCTTAACGAAACCGGTTCCGACGTGCCGTTGGGTCCGGCGATAAAACTCGTCGCCATCCTATCTACGTTCTTCGGCTTCTGGCTAGGTAGCCAGGCCTACTCCAGACTTGGGGGGCGAACCCACAAGACCGTGGGCCTCGGTCTGTCGTTAATGTTTGGTTTGGGAATGCTTCTTCGAGTCGCTGCAATGACTCTGATGAATTACTTGGTGCTTGTCTACATTGGCCCGGTTTTCTTCGGTGTCGACTACATGGCCTTCGCTAGGAGCACAATCGTCGCGACGACCGGGTGGCAGTTCAGCGGCGACGCAGCTGTACTATTTTGGGTTCTAGTCTTCACCGCGATCTATAACGTCATCAATCTTCTAGTGGCCTCTATCCCTGCAGGGTTGATAGTATCGCCAATGACCAATTCATTCAGGCATATGACTTCCGTCGAGACTTGGCTGATGCGCAGCCTCGAGGCACATACTTCTCGCTAAGCCGGCCAGACCTGTGACCGGTAAACCGTTGCGTCGCGACCTTCGCCCACGGAGATGAGTTTCACTTGAACCTTCATGATCTCCTCAATTCTCTCGATGTACCTTCTCGCCGGTGACGGTAAAGAGTCGTACCCTTCCTTCGCGATCGCGGCCCATTCTGCCGTTGAGAGGTCGGGCCACCCCTCCATCTCTTCGTATACGGGCTTACAGTTCGAGTATTCGCGCAATCCCGCCGGTTGTTGCCTCAAGGTTCCCCCGTCAACTTGGTATTCCGTACATATCTTAACCGGGTTGAATCCCCCTAACGTATCGATCTTCGTGAGCGCAACTCCCGTTAGGCTATTCACTCTAGCGGCGAGTCTCAAAGTCACCCCATCTATCCATCCGCAACGACGCTTGCGTCCCGTCACAGTTCCGAACTCCTTACCTTTTTCCTGCAACTTCGAGCCTAACTCATCAGTCAATTCGGTCGGTACCGGCCCCGCTCCTACCCGGGAAGTGTACGCTTTCACGACGCCGAGTATCTCGTTAATTCTCTTCGGTCCGACGCCGGCACCTGTGCAGACGGCCCCCGCCGTTGTGTTGGACGACGTCCCGAAGGGGTATACGCCGTGGTCAATGTCCAGCATCAGCCCCTGCGCTCCTTCGAACAGAACCCGGCGGCCATCATCCAATGCGCCGTTCAGTACGAGCGAGGTGTCGGTGATGTAGCTTTTCATTTCCCCGCCCAACTTCAAGTAGGTGTCAAGGAGGGCCTCCTGATCCAATCTGGAGTCTGATCCGTAAACCGACGTCAGAGTCTTCTGCTTCAGAGTTGTATTCTGTGTGATCTTCTGTCTCAGAATCTCTCCGTCTAACAGGTCACATACCCTAATCCCGTATCTTGCCACTTTGTCCGTATATGACGGGCCGATTCCCCTCAACGTAGTTCCCGAACGCAATGCTCCCTTGAATTTCTCCTCCGCGGCATCTAGCAACTGATGGTAGCTCAACGTCACATGGGCCCTATCGCTAAGCGCCAGATCCGGTCTGTACCCACGCGCCGTAAGGTCTGAGATTTCCTGAATCAGGATCGTAGGATCAACGACGACGCCGTTCGCGATCACCAATTTCTTTCGATGCAAAACCCCCGACGGCAACAATCGGAGCTTGTAAGTTTCATGTCCAACGTTGATCGTATGCCCGGCGTTGCTTCCCCCGTGAAAGCGAGCTACGTAATCCGACTGCGAGGCGAGATAGTCTACTACCTTTCCTTTACCCTCATCACCCCACTGACACCCGACGACAACTACGCTTGGCAAGCTCTCAACCTCCGGTCGGATAGGGCTACAAAGAATGCCTTAGACTTGGTTCGGGCGCGGCTGAAGATTTCGTAAGACGCGGTGCGCCCCACTCGATTTCCCCATCACGGCCGGAGAACACGGAATTTAAGGTTTGGCAATGGGTCGGAAAATTGCAAACGACCAGGACGAAGAACATGAGATGCTCAGAAAACTGCGTGCGTCTCGAACAAGTGCCGCAACACTCTGAATATCAGAGGCGTTCAAATGTTGCGTTTGAATCTGGGTGGATCAGTCTGCCCGTCGAGCGTCACGGCGCCGGCTGAAGGCGCTCTCCACTTAATGGACACTTCATCTCCGGTATCGATACGGCGCCTCCCCTACTTTTCTCTTACGCTCGCTCAAGCAGGGCGCGTTGGATCTAGCGAGCATTTTCCGGGGGGCACGATTCCGTTCTGCATAATAAGCGAGCGATGTTATCGCACAGATATGCCTAGGATAACGGAAAGGGGGGGCGGATTGCAGGTCACTTGTTCGGAGTACATGGGCGAGCAGCACGGATATGACGTTTCACGAGCTGCGGCAGGTCAAAACTCTGCTCCGCGACTTCCGGACGGAGTTTCTTGAGGAAAAAGAGTGGGACGGAGGAACGGCTTCAGGGAAACGAAAACACTGGCATGTGTTTTCGATTGTTGCGAAAAAGCTGTGAAGCACCGCATCGGACGGCATAGGAGATACTTTACGCGGATGTTGCGTTTGGCTAGATTTCTTGGAGTCTGTCTTCCTCGACCTTTCGGAGTATCGCTAGGCCCAGAGGGGTTATCGCGACCGTTTTTCGGCCGCCGTTGCTCTCTACTTGAACGAAGCCCTGGGATTGCAGTTCTGTCAAGGCTTGCGGTAGAGCCTCCGTGGGTCCGTTTGCCATTTGGACTTTCAGTTGGTCCTCGGTTAGCGGGTTAGTTCCTATGCCCCTAAGCTTCCATATGGCAAAAAGCACTGCTTCTTGGTGTTCGCTTAGACTATTTGCCGGGGGCATGGTTGCATCATTTTCTTCTATCTGGATATATCGATCTCCGATATGAAACTTCAGTGTTTGCCAAAGGGAACATTAATATACCAACCTCCATGCCATAACCCTTGAGCGTCAAATGCCAATAGATGAAGCCACCGCATTCATGGAAGTTCTATCCAAGAGCCCACAATTCAAGGTACTTACGATACTCGCAGAACGGCCGCAGGAAGAACTTACCAAGACAGAGATCGCCCAAAAGGCCGGCATCGGTCGCACAACCCTCTACCGAGTTTGGGACGACCTCGAACGGATGAAAGCGATTTCCCCTTCACGGCACGTTGGCGCCGTGACTCTTTATCGGATGAATGCTCAAAGCCCCGTGGTCCAGTCCTTCCTCAACATAACGAAGAGCCTCACGACTGTAACGGATGCTGTGGCGAGGATCGAACAACTCCGTAAACTTCAGGATTCTGCAAGAACTGAATTCGGGGACGCGCCACCCCCCGGGCCGAGCGTTCTTGTTAAGTTGCTTAAAGCGGACGCGATCTCTCCCGAGGCTGGCAGGAGTCGGGCTGAGCTACAACTCACGTCAGCAGAGGCGGATGGCCTCAAGGGGCTTGTCAGCGCCGGCTTAGTGTTTGAGCACTCTGGAAAATTCTATCTCACGCAGCTTGGAAATCAAACCGCGCAGGGCGCTGCTAAGATATGGTCCTCTGAAAGCTCTCAATCAGTTGATCAAGCAATATCAACCGCAAGAGTTGCGTTGAATCTGATCAACCAAGAGATCAGAAGGCTGAAAGGCCAAGTAAAGTAACCCCGCGCCGGATCCACTCTTCTGTCGTTTCTCCGGTCGAGTATCGGAGAAACTTTAAGTTGTGCACACGCTTCGTGTGAATTATGCCGACCAACACACGATATTTGTTCGTCACCGGCGGTGTAATGTCGGGCATAGGCAAAGGCATCACTACCGCCTCAATTGCAAGAATCCTGCAAGTTCGAGGCTTCAAGGTTTCTGCAATGAAGATCGACCCGTACCTAAACGTCGATGCCGGCACAATGAACCCCGTAACCCACGGGGAAGTCTTCGTCACGGATGACGGAGGAGAAGTCGATATGGATCTCGGAACCTACGAGAGGTTTCTGGACATCAACCTCTCACGTAGCCACAACACGACCACCGGGCAGATCTATACCTCTGTCATAAACAAGGAACGAAGGGGCGATTTTCTGGGGCAGTGTGTTCAGATAATTCCGCACATTACGGATGAGATAAAATCCGTAATCAAGAACATTGGGAGCAAGACTCAGCCCGAGATTCTTCTGGTTGAGATAGGAGGCACGGTCGGAGACATTGAAAGCCTGCCTTACTTGGAAGCCGCGCGAGAACTTCGTCTGGAGGAGGGGCCGCGGAATGTCCTATTCGTGCATGTCACGCTTGTGCCGTCACTCGACGTGGTTGGAGAGCAGAAAACGAAACCAACCCAACACAGCGTTCAGGAATTACGAAGGATTGGCATTCAACCCGACATAATCGTTGCTAGAACAAACGGACCCTTGCTTGACGGCCCCCGCAAGAAGATAGCTCTATTCTGCAACGTGGAAGAACGCGGGGTGTTCTCATCCGCCGACCTTCCAACAATCTATCAAGCCCCCATGGAATTGGAGTCCCAAGGGATGGGAGATTTTCTCGCTGAGCGGTTCGTTCTGGACAAGCACCCGGCGGACTGGGGGCAGTGGAAGAAGGTTGTGAGCTCAATAGCTAATCCCCGCGAAGTCGTTCGTATCGCACTTTGCGGGAAATACGCGGAGCTCGCTGACTCATACGTTAGCGTGAACGAGGCGTTGAGACATGCGGGCGGTGCATGCGATGCCCGAGTGGAGATCGATTGGATTGAGACGGAAGCGTTTGAGAACCATCCATCCAATTGCTCTATTCTGTCCCGTTTCGACGGAGTTCTCGTGCCGGGGGGTTTCGGTTCCAGAGGTACGGAGGGCAAGATAGCAGCCGTAGGATACGCGCGGGAGAAGAACATTCCCACATTGGGAATATGCTTCGGATTCCAAATGGCAGTGATCGAATTCTGCCGCTACCTGGGGCTGAAGCAGGCGAATAGCTCCGAGATTAATGCCAAGACGCCTTACCCGGTGATTGGCCTAATGCCCGAACAGGTTGGGGTCGACACGAAGGGTGCGACTATGCGGCTTGGGGCACACGAGGTACGCATAGCACCCAACACGTTAGCTAGCTATCTCTATGGGCAAGAAATCGCCTCAGAGCGTCACAGGCACAGGTACGAAGTAAACCCCGACTACATCGGCCAAATCACCCAGGGAGGTGGAATTTTCTCAGCAACGAGCATGGATGGGAGACGAATGGAGATTTTCGAGTTACCTAACAAATACTTCTTCATGAGCACTCAATTTCACGCAGAGTTCAAATCGCGGCCTGCTAGGCCATCGCCACCATACTACGGACTAATCAAGGCCGCCCTCGACAAGAAACTCGGAAAACCCGCCCCGGAGTTCGGAATCCTCATACAAGAAAAAGCCAAATGACCTCCGCTAAGCAAGAAAACCGCGGCTTACTCAACCCTTGTCAAGGAACCCGTGAGCAACGATCGCCCTCGGTCGACCGATTCTGACGATGTGCTTGAAGAACATCACGCGCCCTCGATTTATCGAATGAAAACCACGCTTCTTCATGATTCTGACGGCCGAACTATCTGCGAGCGGACAGGTGACCTCGATTGGCTTCCGCCCGCTCCTGCGGATGACACGCTGAAGCAGTAAATCCAGTTCTTGAGAATTCAACTCCAAAGAGACCCACGGGCCTATCTCGTTCATATCATCGTAGTTCTTAACGAGAACGTACGAGGCTGAAGACCCAGCCCGGTAACCGAGGTACCACGCGAAACCCTCGCCAAGCAGGGCAGCAAGGAGCCGGCTCCTGTTCGCCCCGAATACTTTCCTATCCATCGCAAACACGGAGGACAGCGCAAGGGGCCTGAACGATTCTTCAAACGCGAGAGTTGGAGGGCGTGGTTCGGACTCACGTCGCAAGCGCACGAATCTTGGGCCCTCTATGAACCCGAGTTTCCGGTAGAACCGGACGTTTTCCTCAAAACAATAGAGGACGACGTGTTTAACGCGGGCCTCGGAGAGGTAGTTGACTGCGCGCATAACAAGCCGTTGGCCTATGTGCCTTCCCCTGTACCGTCGGTTCACCACGACGTTTCCGATCCAGCCGATTCGCCTGCCGTAATGAGTCGTGGTCGCGAGTCCGACACGTCGACGGCCCTGCATCGCAACGAAGCTGCCTCGTCCGTCCAGCCGAAGTATCCTTGCAAAGTCCCTCGCAGGGATGCCCCAACCCTCCAAGTTGGTTAGTCTGACGGCGAACGGAATATCGGCGGGTCGCATCCCGCGAACTCGTAACATTCGGGGCAGCTTCTAGGTTAGGGATAGATTCGGTTGAGCAGGCGAGGGAAAGCTATGGCGTCTCGAATGTGTTCAAGGCCGCAGACCCATGCGACGACTCTCTCAACCCCCATTCCGAACCCCGAGTGTGGCACCGTGCCGAAACGTCGGAGTTCCGTGTACCATTTGTAATCGTCGGGGTTCAAGCGTTCTTCTTTGATTCTGGCTAGGAGTTGTTCCATAATGTGAATTCTTTGTCCTCCGCCCGTAATTTCACCGTAACCTTCGGGCGCCAATAGATCTACAGAGAGCGTAACTTTTAGGTCCTTGGGGTCTGGCATGTGGTAGAACGCTTTAACGCCTTTAGGATAACGCGTAACGAAGAACGGCGAATCAAACTCCTCTGTAAGGACCTTCTCTTCCTCGTAGCCGAGGTCGCGTCCCCATTCGAATTCCGGCATCTTCCGCTTGATCTTCTCAACTGCTTCCGAATAGGTGATCCTCGGGAACGGCGGCTTTACCTTGGATATTTTGTCAAGGTTCCCGCCTATCAACTTCAATTGTTCAGGCATTCGTTGGGCGGTCTGGGTGCACATGTGGGTGACCAACTCCTCCTCCAACTGCATCAACCCATCCAATTCGAGCCAGGGCGCTTCAACCTCCAAATGCCAATATTCGGTTAAATGTCGACGTGTCCGCGACTTTTCCGCTCTGAATGATGGTGCGACCGTGAAGATCTTTCCCACGCTGGCTATCATCGCCTCAGCGTATAGTTGCCAACTCTGTGAGAGGTAGGCGTTCTGATCGAAATATCTCACTGGGAATAGCGTGGACCCTCCTTCTACCGCTGCGTTAACTAAGATCGGAACCTGAACTTCCAAGTACCCATGGTCCATCAGCCATCTCCTCCCCTCATTGAGCAGGCAGCTGCGTACGCGAATTGTCGCCTGCATCTTCTCGTTTCTAATCCACAAATGCCGGTAGTCGAGGAGGAAATCCGGCCCGTGGTATTTCTTCGCTATGGGGTATCCTTCGTCTGCAGGGAATAGCACGTCCACCTTCGCCGCTTGGACCTCATAACCGCCCCGGGCGCGTGGGTCCATTCTAACGTCGCCCGAAACTTCGATCGTGCTCTCTACGGTCGTTGTGCCAAGTTTCTCGAAACT
>Ga0187784_10005656_pt1 | contig 10088 bp, 7 predicted proteins | sample 1015_SJ02_MP15_2_FD_132964 | JGI IMG/M metagenome (GOLD analysis project Ga0187784, IMG submission 132964) | Tropical peat soil microbial communities from peatlands in Department of Meta, Colombia - 1015_SJ02_MP15_20_MG | ecosystem: Environmental > Terrestrial > Soil > Wetlands > Peat | place... | reverse complement strand
GTCACGCGATCGAACATGAGCATCGGGGGCAGCGGCAGCTGCGCATTGCCGGGACCGAACAGCTCCTCGCGGCCGCAGGCGAGCAGATCTTCATAGCCGAATGAGGAGCGACGTTCGCTCATTATCTTTCTTCCTTTTTTCGAGCTTTCGCCAGCTTCAAGGGCGCGTCGCGAATTTCGTAACATAGAGCGAAGGCGCCGGCAAAGAGGCTGTGGCGGGCCGGCTCACGATTTGAAATGGTCGCGGTAGTTTTTGACGTAGGCCTCTGCCAATGCGCAGAAGCCGCGGAGGTTTTCCACTTTCTGCGGCGGCGCGCCGAACTTGAGGATGCGCCCCGAGGTTGGGTCGAACTCGGCCGTCATCATGTGGATCGCGTGTGCGCCAAGCTCGCGGTAGCTCTCGAACTGCGACTCGGTGAACCACTGATTGAGCGTGCTGTCGTGCGGGAATTTCGGATTCGCCGCGGCATAGGCGCGAATGTCGGCGGGGCTGTCGTGGTAGATTCCGGGCTTGATGTAGACAATCGTTCCCGGCTGGGCGCCGGCCTCAGGATAGGCGATACGGCCCACGGCGCAATATACGCCAGATTTTGGGACGCCGGGGTCGCGCTTGCGCACTTCCACATGGTCGAACTCGATCTTCACGCCGAGATCGATGAATATCTTGCGCAGCGCATTTCCCAAGTCTTCGAGAGAGCACTCCGGGTCTTCGCCCGCGTCGCTGACGACGATTGTGTGGCAGCGTCGGCGGACCATCTCGTAAAGGCCGAGATTCTCGAAGTGGCCGCCGTCTGAGAGGTAGACGAATGTGTCCGTCTCGTTGGTTCGACCCAATATCTCCTGAAGGAACAACCGCCAGCCTTTGCGCGGTCCATCATTCCTCCAGTCTGTGGCGTCCTCGGCGCCGCGAGGGTTCCCAAGCCAAGCGCCGAGCCGGACATTGAAGATCGCCATGATGAAGGCGGTGAGCGACGATGAATGGTAGCCCCAGTTCGTCGAGACCGCCGCGCCTGAGAGCGACATCGCCGTTCCGAGCGAGATGCCGCCTCCGTACTCGGTCGTGGGGCGGTAGCCGACCAAATGACCCCCGCAATGGAGCGGGCTGCAGATGAAAGCGTTGGCTTTGCGCTCTTGCCAGGCGGTGTTCTTCGTCGCCGTGAGGTTCAAAGTCATGTTTACGACATGGAAGGGACCTTTCAGGAGCTTTGTCGCCAGCTCTCGAAAGCCGGCCTGGGCCATCGGGATATTGTCGCTCTCGGCGAAGCCGTCGAAAGGATTGCGGTCCTCGCGCTTCAAGCCGGTCACCTCGGCGATGTTCGACGCGCCGAGAAACGCCCGAATCAGCCGATTACGATACATTGCATTCAGAGAAAAGTAATTCACGTTGACGAGGAGTGAGGCGGCCCCGGAAAACACCAGGATCCCCACAAAAGTCGAGGAGACCCAAAGAAAGCGTGCCCACGCGGCCCACGCCTGGCCGTCGCCGGAGGTCAGGAGCGGCGCTGAAAGATCAACCGGCGCAAGCGCGCGGGTCGCGTCGTCGAGATCCCATCCTGCGACCACGGTGGAGGACCAAAGCACAAGGGCGTTCGTGCCTTCCGCAATCCATACCCAGAGACAAACGATGAAAAGAAGGGAGGCGAGGTCGATCAGCCGCGCCGTGGTCAGCTGAGCGCCCCTCAGTGGCTTGTCCGCCGCCCCGGTGAGAGGACTCGCTCCGAGCAGGCTGCTCGTGATACCGGATCCCCCCGTCGTCACGATCAAGAACAGATAATGTTCGATCGAGTCGAAATAAGCAGCTCCTAGAATGACCAACCATGAAATGGACAGCCAAGCGAGCGCGACTGCGCCGAACCATCCCATGGCGCGTGCATACCATTCCCGCGTGCGATCGCCCGACTTGTCCAGAATGAGGCTCGTCAGCGCCGAATAGGCGATTTGCCCAGCGAGAAACGCAAGAAGCAGCCAGGGGACGCCGTAAACCGCATCGAACTGCTGCTGATAGCTCGCGCCGAGAGCACGCAGCTTCAGCCCACCCCAGATTGCGACGCCAGTAATCGCTCCCGCCGCGGCCTGGGCCAACAGACCGAATTGGAAAATCCTCCAGCTCTCATACTCCTCGCCCATCCGCAATCTGTATTTCTTTGCATTGCGGATGTTCTGAAGGAAGCTAAAACCAGTCCCCGCTCTGAACGAGGAGTCGCCCCGAGGGCCGAAGAAGGGAGACAGCAGGTGGATTATGGCGAAAATCCACGCGCTGAAAACCGCCCACAAGAACAATGTGTGAAGATTCACCTCCGCATCGACCGGTAATACTTCGATCTGGCAAGTAAAAAGCAACGCCGAGAGCAGAATTGGCGTCAGCACGTGAAGACGGAAGGCGCTGTCGTCAATTGCGCTGATGCTGGCTCTAGAACGATTGGCGGCGGCCGTCGCCAAGCCATAGAGAAGGGAAAGAGATCCGAATAGGGCAAGAGAAGCGCTAATCGAGGCTCGGCCTACGCCGTCGCAAGGAGCAGCATTGTTCCACAAGATTAGGAGCGCTTCCACGAGCCGCGGCAGAATGAGGAACGCCGCCATCATAGGGAAAAACACCAGCCAGTTCAGAACTGTATTGCGCACCCAGGTTGCGACGACCGTCCAACTGTCCGGCGACGCTGCGCCAGCCTTCGGAGTGATGAACGTCTGTGTCTTGCGCAGCTCGCGAAGTGGGCCCGGCTCCTCCCCCCTGCCGCCCAGCGCGGCCTCGATTTTCTGAAAAACATCGGATTCTCCGCCCTGGAGAAAATCCCCAATCGTTGCGCGGTTCGTCGCGACACGGGTTGTCCAGGCCGTTAGCCATGCCCCGATATATCCGCCCCCCGACACGGTCGAGAGATAGTGAAATTGCGAGAGCAGCCTGCGGCGGGCCAGCCCTTGCAAAACGCCGAGGGCGAACGCCGCGCTCCGAATGCCTCCTCCAGAGAGGCAGAGCGCGGTTTGTCCCGGCTGCTCGTCCTTGGTTTTGAGAGCATGCACACTTGCCGCGTGAAGCTGTGCAAGACGAAGGTCAAGCTCGATCTCCTTACCCTCCTCGCTCAACCCTCTCCAATCGCTCGCAAAGGCGGCGCTCAGCTCGTTTTGCCGGTTTGAAGAAAGCGCACGCCAACCGGGTGTCAGCCGGCGTCTCGCCTCGACATATTTGTCAAGGCGAGACGGATAACGACGCAGGTCCATGATCGGGTGGTGAATCTGATTGAATTCCTCGATCAGCACCTCGCCCGTCACCGCGGGCTCCGGCTGAGGATTCTTCTTTGACAACTGAGACCTCCGCGAGAAAGCAATGAGCGGGGGACGTATTTGCACATGACTGCAGCAGAGTTCAGCGCGACGAGCATCCTGTCAAGCGGATATCTCCTAAATGAGTCTGATCGCACCGGACTCCGAAGCGCCATTGTTTGCGCCACACGCATGCCCTATTCCGAAAGCCGTGGCGCGAGCCTCCCCGAAATCGGCGCATAAGCAATGTCCAGTTCGCCCAAAATCATCGTCTTCGATTCCGGCCTCGGCGGCCTCACCGTCTTCGCCGAGGTGGCGAAGCTGCGCCCTTGCGCCGACTATCTCTATTGCGCCGACGACGCCGCCTTCCCCTATGGTGCCTGGGCCGAGCCAGAGCTCGTCGCCCGCATCCTCAAGGTAATGGAGCAGCTTATCGCCTCCTTTGCGCCCGATCTCGTCGTCCTCGCCTGCAACACCGCCTCGACCCTCGCTTTGCCCGCCCTGCGCTCGCGCTGGCCCCATCCGCCTTTCGTCGGCACCGTGCCCGCCATCAAGCCCGCCGCCCAAATCTCGAAGACGAAGCTCATCTCGGTGCTAGCGACGCCCGGCACCGTCGCGCGCGACTACACCCAAAAGCTCATCGACGACTTCGCCGGCGATTGCGCCGTCAAGCTCGTCGGCTCGAAGCATCTCGCCCGCTACGCCGAGCGCCACATGCACGGCGGCGCGGTCGCGGACGCCGATATTTGGGCGGAGATCGCCCCCTGCTTCGTCGAAGACGGCGACGGGCGCACCGACGTCATCGCGCTCGCCTGCACGCACTATCCGCTGCTGCTGGAGCGGTTCCGCGCGCTCGCGCCGTGGGAGGTTTCCTGGATCGATCCCGCGCCGGCGATCGCCCGCCGCGCCAACCAAATGCTGCTCGGCGGCTTCGGCGCCGCGTCAGGCCTGGCCGCGCCGGGGCTTCGGCGCGCGGTCTTCACGAGCGGCAAAGCGCCGGGCGAAGCGCTCGCGGAGGTTCTCAGCCGCTACGGTCTCTTGTCCGCCCCGTTCTTAACGTCGGCGTCAAAATAAAAGCGTCCGCGCAGCGTTAAGCCGCGCGAACGCGAAGGTCGCCAAAAGATTCACGCCTGCGCGTTCTGATTCGCCGCCGCGGCGGCCTGGGCCTGCTGCTGGTAAAGGCCGACGAAATCGATCGGGTCGATGAACAGCGGCGGGAAGCCGCCGTCGCGGGTGGCGTCGGCCACGATCTGGCGCACGAAGGGGAACAGCAGCCGCGGGCATTCGATCATCAGGATCGGATGCACCTGCTCCTGCGGAATGTTGGTCAGGCGGAACACTCCCGCATATTCGAGGTCGAGCTTGAACAGCAAGTTCGGCCCCTCCTCGCCCGCCTTGGCGTCGAGCGTCAGCGCGACCTCGAAATCCGTCGGCGCGAGCTGCTTGAACTTGACGTTGACCTGGATGCCGATGTTCGGCTGCTTCTCCTGCGGACCGAGCGAGCGCGGGGCGTGGGGGTTCTCGAAAGAGAAATCCTTGAGATATTGCGCCAGCGCGTTGAGCATCGGCGCGCCCTGTTGCGCCTGCCCCGCGTCGCCGCCGTTGCCGTTGCCTTCCGCCATCGTTCGTCCTCCAAGAATAGCCAAAATCCCGGCAAAGCCTCGCGCCGCGCCGCAATTTGGCGCCTCGCCTAACACGACTGGCCGGGCGCGACAAGGCGCGCGAAGGCCGCTATTGCGGCAAAAAATTCAGCGCGACGCCATTGATGCAGTAGCGCAGCCCGGTCGGCGGCGGACCGTCGCTGAACACATGGCCGAGATGGGATCCGCAACGGCTGCAATGCACCTCCGTGCGCACCATGAAATGGCTGTCGTCGGCCCGCGTCTCCAACGCGCCCGGCAGCGGATCGAAGAAGCTCGGCCAGCCCGTGCCGCTCTCGAATTTTGTGCTCGAGGCGAACAGAGGCTGGTCGCAGCCGGCGCAAGAGAACGCCCCGGCGCGCTTCTCGCGCAGGAGCGCGCAGCTGCCGGGGCGCTCGGTGCTCTGCTCGCGCATGACCTGATATTGGTCTGGCGTGAGCCGCGCGCGCCATTCCTCCTCGGTGCGCGTCACGGGGAAAACTTTGGGGTCTGTCATCTCGAGCTCTCCTGAGCGCCGCGGCGCCCGATCGCGTCCTCGCGCGCCGCGGCTTGCTGTAGGCGGCCCTAAATCGCTGGCTGCGCTTGAGCGGGACTTCTTGAGACGAAGATAATTTCAAAATCTTCCGAAACCTATCTAAGGGATCGGAGCGAAACAGTTTTTTGCGCCGGGAAAAAGCTTCCCGTCGGCGCGCGAAAAAGCGGACGGGCGAAGTCCGCGCGGCGTCGCGGGTTTCGGTGCAGCGGCGCCGCAATCGAGGCCCGCGCGCGGGCGGAGCGCGCTATTCCTCGCCGCCGGCCTTGGCCGGCTTCAACACGACGGGACGCAACAGGAAAGACGGAACGTGGTCGCCCATGCCGATCACCGGCGGACCGTCATCCTCTTGCGGCCTCGGCCGCCGGCGCTCGTTGTAAGCGTGCGAGCGCGAAAGGCGCGGCTGCTCGGCTTCGACATGACGGCGTGGCGCGCGCGGCGCTTCGACGGGGCGGATTCCCCGCGGCGCGGGCTGAGCCTCCGCGACCGGCGCAGGAGCTCTTCCGCCGCGCCCGCCGCGGCCAAAACCCCGGTCGCGCCCGTGGCGCCGGTCGTGGCCGTGCGTCGGCTCAGCGGGTGGCGGCAGCTCGGAGGGCAACGGCCCGTCCCACTCAACCGCCTTGCCAATCAGGTTTTCGATCTGATCGACATATTTCTTGTCCTCGGGCGTCACCAGCGTGATCGCCGCCCCCGACCGCCCTGCCCTGCCCGTGCGGCCGATGCGGTGGACATAATCCTCGCTGTGCGTCGGCACGTCGAAGTTGAAGACGTGGCTCACGTCGGGGATGTCGAGGCCTCGCGCCGCGACGTCCGAGCAGACGAGCAGCGAGACATCGCCGTTCTTGAACGCGTCGAGCGAAGCCATGCGCGCCATCTGGTCCATGTCGCCGTGCAGGGCGCCGGCGGAGAAGCCGTGCTTCTCCAGCGAGCGGTGCAGGATGGCGACGTCCCGCTTGCGGTTGCAGAAGATGATCGCGTTCTTGAGACTCTCCGTCCCGCGGATCAGGCGGCGCAGCGTCTCGCGCTTCTCGGCGTGGCCGTGCGAGGCGACGAGGGTCTGACGGATCGTGGCCGCCGTCGTCGAGGGCTTGGCCACCTCGACGCGCACGGGATTGTGCAGAAACGCCTCGGTGAGCCGCGTGATCTCGGGCGGCATGGTGGCCGAGAAGAACAGCGTTTGGCGCGTGAACGGCACGAGCTTGCAGATGCGCTCGATGTCGGGGATGAAGCCCATGTCGAGCATGCGGTCGGCCTCGTCGATGACGAGGACCTCGATGCCCGTCAGCAGCAGCTTGCCGCGGTCGAAAAAGTCGAGCAGCCGGCCGGGCGTCGCGATGAGCACGTCGGCGCCGCGCATGATCTTGGCTTCCTGGTCGCCGAAGGCGACGCCGCCGATGAGCAGCGCGACGTTGAGCTTATGATTGCCGCCATATTTGATGAAGGCTTCCTCGACCTGCGCGGCGAGCTCGCGGGTCGGCTCCAAGATCAAGGTCCGCGGCACGCGGGCTCGGGCGCGGCCCTGTTCGAGGCGGCAGAGCATGGGCAGGGTGAAAGCCGCCGTCTTGCCGGTGCCGGTCTGAGCGATGCCGAGGATGTCCCGCCCCTGCAGCGCGTGCGGGATCGATTGCGCCTGGATGGGCGTCGGGGTGGCGTAGCCTGCGGCGGCGACTGCCGCCAAAACCTTTTCCGAAAGGCCGAGTTCGTCGAATGTCATCATTGTCCTGCGCGCCACAAAGACTGCGAGGCGCGAATCGTCGCCTACCGCGTCGTCGCAGCCCCAGTACCCTGGCGCATTTTTGGGAGGGCTGCCATGCGGGCGGATCATCCGCCGCCCCATGACGCAACGGAGCGCGCGAGAGTGAAACCCCTGCGTCCGCTTTTGGGGGCGCCGGTCGGAAATGTCAAGAACTTTGCTGGCGGCGGCGGCGAGATCGAGGAATCGAAATTAATTTCCGTTCCGCAAGGCGTCGGCCTCGCCGCAGGGCGACAGCGCCTGAGCTTGGACGCGTGGGGGCTTCGAGGTCGTGATCGTCGAGGTCGTCACGCCGTCGACGCCGACGCTGCGGATGGTTGTCGACACCAGCGTCGCGGACTTGCCTCGCGCTGCGTCCTGCGGCCACACCACCGCAAGATGCGGCAGCTGGCCCCGCTCGGCGGCGGTGGCGAGGACCTGCGCGGCGACGACGCCGAGGAACGCGACGGCGCCCGCCATCTTGGCGACGCCGACCAGGCCGAAGGCGGCCGGAGCCTGCTTGGAACGCTGAAGCTCGATCATCGCCCATTCCCAGTCTTTGCTCCGAGAGAGGCTAGCCCGTCATGGTAAACGTCCGGTTACGGGCGAGCTGGCGCCCCTCTTGCGAGGCGCGGAAACTATTTTTGCGCCAGACCGTCTTTTGGCGCTTGCCAACGCCGGGGAGAGAAACAACACTCGGCGGAGGCGGAGCCCGAGCGCGTCGATTGAGATCGCGCTCCTTAAATCCGGCTCGGCCGGCTCCTATATGCGGGAATTATGTGAAGGGCGGACGGAAATGACCGGTTCAGAAGGCTCGACGGGGACGAGGCGGGATGGGCGCCTCTTTTCCGCGCATGACGCGGGAAACCCCGCTGCGGAGCCGCGGGCGAGCAAGGAGCCGCGCAAGAACGGCGATCACGACGGCGGCAGCGGCACGGCGCTGATCCCACGCACGCGCACGCAGACCCGCCGCCCCCATATGTATCGCGTGCTGCTGCTCAACGACGACTACACGACGCAAGAGTTCGTTGTGGATGTGCTGAAGCGCTACTTCAACAAGTCGGAGCCCGAGGCGATCCGCATCATGCTGCTTGTCCATCGCCAGGGGGTCGGCGAGTGCGGCGTCTACACCTATGAGGTCGCCGAGACAAAGGTCACGCTGGTGATGGAGTTCGCGCGCAAGCACCAGCACCCGCTCCAATGCATCATGGAAAAAAAGTAGGGAACAGCCCATGGCCGCCTTCTCGCGCAATCTCAAGCAGACACTCGACAGGGCCATGGCCTCGGCGCGCGAGCGCCATCACGAATATGCGACGCTCGAGCATCTGCTGTTGAGCCTCATCGAGGACCCCGACGCCGCGGCGGTCTTGCGGTCTTGCGCGGTCGATCTCGATCTGCTCGCCAAAAATTTGCGCGATTGCATCGAGCGGGAGCTCGGCAATCTGATCAATGACGAATCCGACGAATGCAAGCCCACCGCCGGGTTCCAGCGCGTCGTGCAGCGGGCGATCATCAGCGTGCAGTCCTCGGGCCGCGAGGACGTGAGCGGCGCCAACGTTCTCGTGGCGCTCTTCGCCGAACGCGAGAGCTACGCCGTCTATTTTCTGCAAGAGCAGGACATGAGCCGCTACGACGCGGTGAACTACATAAGTCATGGCATCGCCAAGCGGCCCGGCCTTTCCGAAGCGTCGCGCTCGCCGCGCGGAGCCGAAGAAGAATCGGATCGTTCCGAAAGCCGCGAGGGACGCGACGGCGACAGCCGCAAAAAAGAGGGCGCGTTGGAGGCCTATTGCGTCAACCTCAACAGGAAGGCGCGCGATCAGGGCATCGATCCGCTGATCGGCCGGGAGGCCGAGGTCGCGCGCACGATCCAGGTGCTGTGCCGACGCCAAAAGAACAATCCGCTGCTCGTCGGCGACCCGGGCGTCGGCAAGACCGCGATCGCCGAAGGCTTGGCGCGCAAGATCGTGCAGGGCGAAGCGCCGGACGCGCTCGCCGGCGCGACAATTTTTGCCCTCGACATGGGCGCCCTGCTCGCCGGCACGCGCTATCGCGGCGATTTCGAGGAGCGGCTCAAGCAGGTCATCAAAGAGATCGAGCAGCACAAGAACGCGATCCTGTTCATCGATGAGATCCACACCGTCATCGGCGCCGGGGCGACCTCGGGCGGGGCGATGGACGCCTCGAACCTCTTGAAGCCGGCGCTGTCTCATGGCGCGCTGCGCTGCATCGGCTCGACGACCTACAAGGAATACCGGCAGTATTTCGAGAAGGACCGCGCGCTCGTGCGGCGTTTCCAGAAGATCGACGTAAACGAGCCGTCGATCCCCGACGCAATCGAGATCCTCAAGGGGCTCAAGCCCTATTTCGAAGACTTCCACAAGCTGCGCTACACGGCCGAGGCCGTCAAGGCGGCGGTCGAGCTTTCCGCGCGCTACATCCACGACCGCAAGCTTCCAGACAAAGCGATCGACGTGATCGACGAGAGCGGCGCCGCGCAGATGCTGCTGCCCGACGCCAAGCGCAAGAAGCTGATCGGGCTCAAGGAGGTCGAGGCGACGATCGCGACCATGGCGCGCATCCCGCCAAAGAGCGTCTCCAAAGACGACGCCGAGGTGCTCGCCCATCTCGAAGAAACCCTGAAGCGCGTGGTCTACGGACAGGACAAGGCCGTCGCGGCGCTCTCTTCGGCGATCAAGCTCGCGCGCGCGGGCCTGCGCGATCCCGAGAAGCCGATCGGCTGCTATCTCTTCTCCGGCCCGACCGGCGTCGGCAAGACCGAGGCCGCGCGGCAGCTCGCGACCTCGCTCGGCATCGAGCTCGTGCGCTTCGACATGTCGGAATATATGGAGCGCCACACCGTGAGCCGGCTCATCGGCGCGCCCCCCGGCTATGTCGGCTTCGACCAGGGCGGGCTGCTGACCGAT
>Ga0187784_10005655_pt1 | contig 10090 bp, 12 predicted proteins | sample 1015_SJ02_MP15_2_FD_132964 | JGI IMG/M metagenome (GOLD analysis project Ga0187784, IMG submission 132964) | Tropical peat soil microbial communities from peatlands in Department of Meta, Colombia - 1015_SJ02_MP15_20_MG | ecosystem: Environmental > Terrestrial > Soil > Wetlands > Peat | place... | reverse complement strand
CTTTTTCTTTGGTCCCATCGCCGGAGCCCTGATCTTAGCCAGCAGCCTGCGTCGCATGGGTCACCGGGGAAGCGCCCGGAAGTTCGTGCCTCTCGCGTTAGTCATTGCCGCCGTAGAGTGCGCGATTCTGGCCGTGTGGATTCCCCTTGCTCTCAACGCGTTTGCAGGGCTCGGTGCGGAGTTCGCGTTCCTATTTATTTTTCCCGTTTTTCTGAAGAAGCAGTTCAGCGAATGGCAATCCACTCACGCGGGTACCGTGCCCTCCAACGGCTGGAACGCGATCGGGTGGGGCTTGCTCGGAGCGTTTGCGTTTGTTGCGATTTACATCCTCGCGTTTGTGGGGGTGGCGGCAGTCGTGATCATTCGTAATTCAAGTAAAACCTGGAGCAGCCGGTGAACGACCGGCCTCGATGAGATTTCTGAGGGACAGATACATGCAGCCACGACGGGAAGGAATGATCTGGCAGGTGTTGGGGTTGCTGATCGTAATTGCCGCAGTGCTGGAGATCGGCTCCGCCGCGCGAGATTTCACCGCGACTTTCAGCCAGAACTATGCGGCACCGATGGACATTGTGTGGCCCTTTGCAATGGAAGTGTTTGCCGGCTTTCTGCTTCTGGCAGGTGCCGCCGCAATGATTTCCGGGCACGTTTTGCGAGTGCTGAGTGGTGTGACTCATCGCGGATGGATTTGGAAGCAGGCGGGCGGGCTCTGTTGCCTCGTGGGCACAGCCGTGATCATGGAAAAGATGATTCTGGTCGCTACGTCCCGTGCAGGGCACTATTCGCTGAGCCTCATGAAACAGGACCATGATTTTATGCAAATGCTCACGAGTGGTGGCTTCGCTATTTGGATTTCGGGCGGCTATGTTTTTCTGCTGGGGATCATGCTGCTTATGGCCGATCGGCTCGGCAAGCGCCTGAGTTCGGCCAATGCAGCGGAACCGCAGCACAGTCGGCGCTACCAGGCCGCGGACACACTGCAGAAAATTTCCTGACTTGGACTGTTTCTCGGATTTGCGTCGGAGGACGAAGCGTGAGTTCGACACTAGTCACGATCGCGAAATTCAGCCAGACCATGCTGTGGGTGGTCGGGTTCCTTATACCCGCAAATCTCGCTGCTATCACTCTCATCATTCTCCGAATCGGCAAGGTCGATCCCGAGGAGGGACATGTCATCGCCGCGCGGGGTTCCGGCTCCGGGGGTGCTCTGAACCCCGTGGGAGGCAGCATTGGGGGCGGCAGGTACGTGCTCAAAGAAAAAGTTTTTGTGAGCCGCTCCGGGTACATCAGTGACAAGTCTTTAGTTGACGGCACCGCGACGAACAGCGAGCGCCTCCTGGTCCATTGCGCTCAGCTGCTCTTCTTTCTCTTCTGGCTGCTGTTCGTTTTCATCGGGCTCAGTCTTCTTCCCACGGAGCCGATTGGAGGAGCGGTTTTGATCATCCTTCCGAGCATCGGCTTCTCCCGGGCTGCAACGGGGATGCATAGGGGACGAGTCGAAGCACTGGGCAAACTGAAAAGGAAGCGAGAGAGGTCCCCGAAAAGCAATCAGAAAGCGTGAAAACTGAAGCCGGCCATTTGTCCGGTAGACCTAGGCTGGTCACGCATCAACGGAAGGTTGCGACGGAAAGGAACATGCAGAAGGAAGAGAGGAGCCATCCATGCGCATCGTCAAATCGGTGGGAGTGGAGCACAACAATATCGTGTCTCCGCAAAATTACTCGTGGTTCCTCCAGCAGACCAGCGCGATTGCTGCCATGGTATTCGGCTCCGCAAAAACGAAAGATGCTGCAGTGCGCCAAATGGCTGGAGGTGTATAGCGTTGACACTTAGGGGCATCCAACCGTGAGGGACGGTTTGGAAAACGGATGTTTAGAACGTATCCGTGGAAACTAGGGGAGGATAAAATGGCGCGTTTCTGCGCTTCATGTGGTTCGTTTGTGGCCGAGGGGGCGCTTGCGTGCGCTTCCTGTGGAGCAACTTTAGCACAGGCTCTCGGGGGAGGAGCCGCATCAGCGAGCGCATCTACCGGCCTGACCGAAAACCTCGCCGGAGCATTAGCTTATGTCACTTTCTTCCCGGCAGCCGGGTTCTTGTTGCTCGAGCCCTTCAACAAGCAGCCGTTCGTGCGCTTCCACGCCTTTCGGTGCATTTTCTTAACAGTCGCCTTGTTCGTTCTGAATTTTGCACTAATGCTGCCACTAACCCTGCTCAGCTCCGCACTCGGCATGGCCGGTGTCGTTATTTTTCCCCTTTACTCTCTCGCTGCAATCGGCCTCTGGGTTGTCCTCATTTTTAAAGCGTATCAGGGACACATCTTCAAGCTACTCGTCATCGGAGACCTGGCCGAACAACTGGCCAACAACGCGTGATTCGGAAGAGCGTACCGGTCAGGAGGATCTATGTTCAAAATTCGGATCCCGTCGAAGCGGCATCCAGGAATGGTTCGATGCAACCGGGAGTCGCCGCCCTGGAGGAAAATGCTGGCGGCGGCGCTCTGTCTCGGAACGTGCCTGGCGCCCGGGGCTCTGGGGGCCGACTCGCCGAACCAGCAGAGTCCGGACGAGGGCAAGCTTGGCGGGTGGGTTCGAATGCAGCATCTCGAGCAGGTGCGGAGGGGTGCTCAGGACGGCTGCGACCAAGTGGTGAACGTCTTCATGATGTTCGACCTCGTTTCCTCTGGCCTTGATCTTGAAGGGCTCAAGGCGCAACTGGCGGAGGAAGCGGCACGGTGGGCAAAGTCAAGTATGCCGGTGCCAACCCGCGCGAAGCTGCTGAAGAATTCGTGGGACAGCAAGCTCGCCTGGTTAGCTGCCGGAGGACGATCAGGTACCAAAGTCAAGTATTTCATCCAAACCGACGGCTGTCACGATATCGGCGGTAGCGAATATACCTGTGATGCTCCGGCAGACACGACGTCCGGCGAGATCCCGCTCGGCGAGCACACAGCCACCGGCTACAAGCAAACCGCGAGCGTGTTGGGCTTATTGGGGGGCGGTTTGACCTTCAATCCGATGATTCCATCGGTGAAGCTAACTTCCATGAGCTGGGCCGGAACGCCCTCGCAGCCGAGTGGATCGAGCCTGCTGCATCAGAACGGCCGCAGCAGGTGCGTCCACCATCCGCGCTCGGGCGGACCGCCTCAGAACGAGAGCTTTCTTCCGAGAGGCGGCGACGTTCGGTCCTTGGTCTTCGAACTTTCACCCGATTGCAACCAGGGCGCACCGCGCGCCCGGGGGTGGATTGGAGACTCGGACAAGTTCTGCGTCCAGCCGACGTTATGCTTCAAGGCCACGGACGGAACCCAGCGCCAGCAATGTGCCGTCAATCCAGACAAGTTCGCGGCGATCCCCTACGAAGGAAACCAAGAGCTGCGGTACGCCGATCCGCCGTCCTGGGGGGATTACGTCATCCACTCGAAGATATCGTGGAAGATCTGCGACGGCTGCGGCCAAGTGCCGCCTCCGCCCGACATGCACCGGGATCCCTGCCCCCAGGACATGGCAGACTTCAATCTCCAGCGGAATCGCAAGCAAAGAGACGATAAGGTCGCCAACCTCGCAACTCAGTGGAAGAAATACGAAGAAGAGATGAAGGAAGCGCAAAGCCATCTGCAGCAGTTTCAGACCACGATGCGTGCGTGCAACATCCAGAACAAGATGACCGAGCTTCTGGCGGGTACACTCGGTCTGTTTTCGCCCGCGGGCGAGGCCGTGATCATCGCCGACGCTCCGGCGGAGGCCGAGGAAATCAAGGAGGCGGTGGAAATGCTCGGCCTCCTTCCACAGATGGGCGATCCTGCCAACACGATCTTCACCGTCACCTCGAGCCTTATGAACAACGAGGACCCCACGGCGAAGATGATTCCCTTTGAAAAGTACCAGCAGTTTCTGGAAGTGATCGAGGCGGCAGAGAAGGCCTCGACCATGATCAACGGCAGTAACGTGTCGCAGCTTGAGGAGCAGCTTCAGGGCTGCTCCGGCACGATCGGCCTTTCCTACGAAACCTGGAAGGGCGCGAACGATTATATTGAGGATCTCCAGAAAGCGATGGCGAATGTGCCGGACATACAGAAGCTGGTGAACGACATACGGCAGCTTGACACCCAATACGAGGATCTGCAGGCCAAGGCCTATGGCGCCTGCATCAAGCGTGCGGACTGCCTCAAGCAGCCGGAGTCGAGCTGCGACCACCTCAAGCCCACCGGTAACTGGACGGATCCACAGTGAGCGCGAGAAGCACGGGCGTTAGGGAAGAGGAATCTGTCGTGTGCGGGCCTGCCGTACCGCCGTCACGCTGCTCGCGCTGCCTTGGATCTGATTGGGGTGCAAGTATGAGAACCGGGGTAAGAGGTATCGCGTTGCCGATCGTTGGGGGCTTCACCGTCGCGGTGTGTGCCTTCAAAAGCTCGGTGGCGGGACAGAAAATCGAGGGTAGATCTGCCGGCATTCCCACGCCGCACTTCAAGCTCTTGGCGGAACGGACCCGCTTTCTCCTGCAACTTGATCTATCCGAGGGCGAAAAAAAATGACCATACCGCGAGCCTGGCTGGTTCCGCCGGACAAGTATGTAGATGCGGATTACGTGTCCTCGGTCCATTACAGTACGGAGGTTACTTCGTTTCCCATCGGCAATGGCAAGTTCGGTTTGCACCTGTCTTCATTTGATTCGCAGAAGGAAGGCTCCGCCGTTGCCGCTGCCGGCAGGGACGTATTTCTGATCTACGACGTCAAGTCTTCCACGCTGGCCAGAGGAAATTTGCTTTTGGGAATCACCAAGCAGCGGTTGCGGGACTCGGGATGTCTCACCGCCGAGATGACCTATTTTCTGCTCGCCGATGTGAACCACGATGGACTCACCGACATTGGTGTAATCAAGGAAAGTGTATTCTGCGGCCCCAAGGACTCTGAAGGAATCCGTGGCCCCCAACTCTACGAACAGTACCCCGTTCGCTGGTACGTCTACACGGCACCGGGCTGGATCGAGGACGCGCGTTACTCCGGGGAGATACCGGAAAAGTACTCGGAATTGCCGCTGGTCGGGATCGTGTTGGGCACGGTTGATTTTTTTGCATCCATGATCTGGCGAAGTTATGACCCCACCAAATGGAAGTCTCCCGGGGGCAAAACTCCCAGGTTTGTGCCTGCGTACAGACAAGAGCTAATGCACAGCCATGCGGATCGAACTCCTGAAACATCTGGTTCGATCTCTTTTGGATGTTTACGCAAAGCTTGCCCAAGGCAGAATTTAGGAGTAGCGTGCTAGCACTAAAGTGCACATGAAGCCGACTATAAAAACTGCCGCACGTCTTCGTTGGAATGACGTGTATCGCGAGGTCGAGCTATACAAGGCGGCCGTGCGCGTATACACCAAGCCGCTGTTTCAATGGCGCAAGGCCCTGAACGTCTCGGCCGACGGCAAGTCCCTGTACGAGCTTGCCGGGCGCGGCTTGCGAGGTTTGGATGCAATTCACGGTGCGCTTCGGCGCGAAACATTCCAGTTCCGGCCCTCGATTGGGCTCACGTACAACTTCAATGGGAAGCGCCGAACTTTCTATATCCCTCCTTGGGAAGAACGGATAGTTGACCTGCTGCTTTACCGCGTCCTTAACCAGCGGCTCCACCATTGGTTTTCGCCAAATTCGTACGCTTACCGCGATCATACTTACGGACTTGACGGCTGCCAGTCGCGGATTGCCAGTCTTCTGCGGTCGTCGCATAGGCCACTCTATTTGGTGAAACGCGACGTTTCCGATTATTTTGCCTCCGTCCACCACGAGGTTTTGCTCCGCCAGTTGTGCCAGCATGTAGAGCCTGGCGACTATCTGTTTCACTTGCTGCGCCAGCGCGTTCAATTTGCCTACCAAGACGAAACCGGACTGCACGAGGCGACGAAAGGAATTCCGTTCGGTTGCGCCAGCGCTTGCCTGTTCGCGAACATTTATCTGACAGAACTGGATCGCGCAATTGAAAAGCTTCCCAACGTTCACTATTTTCGATATGCGGACGATCTTCTCTTGCTCTCGCCTGAGCGCGACAGTGCTGCGCTCGCGAGCGAGCGTCTTTTCCGAATGTTGGGCGAGCTGAAGCTCAGCACCAAGGCAAGTCACGAAGCGGACTTGCTGTTGAGTACGGAAGGTACCGGCGATCACCACTTCAGAACGGTTTCAGCGTTTCGCCATCTCGGGTTGTTATTCCATGCTGGCGGTGAAGTATGCCTTTCGCGCGACAAGCGCCGGAAGATCCAGAATCTGTTCCGCTTTGCCTTCCGGCGCAAAAGGAGAACGTGGAAGCGGATCAAAGACCCGCGGGAGCAGGCAAGAACGCTGGCAGCGATTGCCTCGGAAACTATCGAAAAAGGTGTGCGCAACGTGGCCATTGTCGACTACTACTTGAAGCATGTGACGGACGTGGCTCAGTTGCGGATGCTGGATCGCTGGCTGGCTGAAGAAGTCCTCAGTCTTGTTTTCGGAGGACATAGGAAAGCTCATTTTGCCAAGCTCAACTTCGAGACGCTCAGAGAGTTTGGCTTGCCGTCTCTGGTGCACCGGCAGCGGCTGATAGTTCATGGGCACACGGAAAGTCCATTCTTCATTTGGCAGAAACGGAAGGCAGATAGAGCGTTCAGGGGGACGGTTGCCAGACTGGTCCGCACCGTTGGTGGGAACCAGTCTTCTCTCCGTGCCCAGAAGCAGCAGCCAAAAACGCCGGTGGGAGAGGGCGGCTGCCTGTAGATGGGTGTGATGGAAACCCTGCGGCTGAAGCGTGCAGGTCGTTTACTCAACCGTCCCCCTGAGTGCTTTACTGGTTTTTCGCAGGAGAACCGATGGGACTACTGGACTTTCTCAAAAACCGGCTGTCCGGTGGAAACAAACTGCAGTGTCCAGTCTGTCGAACTGCTGGTGCGCAGCGGACCGGAAAAGGACAAATACGCTGCTCGAACCCCTCTTGTCCGAACTTCGACGCTACTCTGAAAGCACGTGGAACTCCGACGCCAGCAGGAACGACGGCGCTAACGAAGGGCAGTTTTAAAACTGTCCAGCCGATTATTATTCGCTACCGGAACTTTGCCGGGCAGGACCGAACTTTTGTCGCTGAAATGGATTCTCTGGTGCGTAAAGGCAATCACTTGGTCGGGAGGGTTGAGCCCACCGGCAAAAAAATTTCCTTGGCGCGTGATCGGATCCAGAATTTGGAGGAAGTCGAGTCGCGAGCGAAGCAAAGGGCCGCGCCAGGGCAACCGTTGCCTACACCGCGTGAGCGCCAAGTGCTCGGTTATCACAAGAAACACGGAACCAGTTCTCCGTTATTCGAGAAGATTCGAACCAAGTATCCTAACTGGTAAACCGGGGTTTACCGCTTAGTCTCCTTGATGATGGTGCTCTCCAAGCATGAATACTGACCTTCACTGAAAAGAATAGGGGCATAATCTGGCCTGCTTCAAGAAGAGGCCGCGGAGGAAATGAAATGGCACTGTACTGGATTCCGTTGGGGATGGCGACTCTCATTGTGCTCTACTTGATTCTGGGAAGCTTCTTCACCGTGCGCACGGCCGAAGTCGCCGTGATAACGCGATTTGGCAAGTTCCTTCGGGTCGCAGAGCCGGGATTGAACTGGAAGCGGCCGTTTTTCGATGCCGTGGCAGGCACAGTAAGTCTGCGTGTGAATCAGATCACTCTGACCATGGAAACGAAGACGAAAGACAACGTGTTCGTCACCATCCCCATCTCGGTTCAGAATCGGGTTCGTCCGGAAAAAGTTTACGATGCGTACTACAAGTTGTCAGATCCGGTGGCGCAAATTAAATCCTATGTCGAGCAAGTGATTCTGGGTCATGTCCCGGGGATGACGCTGGACGAAGTGTTTGCCTCGCAATCTAGTATCGCCGCGGCGGTCAAGCAGGAGCTGGACGCGGACATGGCGACATTCGGATACGAAATCGTAAATGTGCTGGTTACCGATATTGTTCCCGATGCCAAAGTGAAGTCGGCCATGAACGATATCAACGCGGCCCAGCGCGAACAGGTGGCCGCCAACGCCAGGGGCGAAGCGGAGAAGATTCTAGTCGTTAAGAAGGCTGAAGCCGAAGCGGAAAGCAAGGCGCTCCAGGGACAGGGGATCGCAAATCAAAGGAAAGCCATCATCGAAGGGTTGCAGGTCTCGATCGAACAGTTCCAGAAGGTGGTGGAGGGGGCGTCCGCGAGAGAAGTAATGCAGTTGGTGATGGTCACACAGTATTTCGACACGTTGAAGTCCATTGGCGAGAGCGACAAAACCAACACGTTGTTTCTGTCTCACTCGCCCGCGGCGGTCAAGGAGGTCTCGGATCAGATTCTGCAGTCCATGCTGGTGGCGGAAAAAGCGAACGGCTGAAACTGAAGAGTCGGTGCTCCGGTCCATTTCGAAGAAGAGATATGAGCTCTGGTCCGATCCTCGCTATCAGAAACGAGCCCGCGACGTATTTCTATCGAACGTGAAAAACCATCACACAATATTATTGCCTGAGGGCAAGGCCGATCCGCACAAATACGGTTCGGGACTGATTCGATATGACAAGGCAAATCAGTGATGGCCAGGGTCGAGCGCCGAGACGGCGTGATATACGTCGGAGGAATGCGCATCTGACCGCCCTTTCGTCTTAACCTCAGTGGTCACGTTAAAACCGGCCAACGGAGATGGCCCGGGACAAGTTTGTTTTACCCTGCACACCCAGGAGGCAAGTTTGTTTTTGTGCGCCAGCTGCGCGGACCGCATTTGAGCACATGACCGTGATGGAGCAGTCGATCGAGCTAGCGGTGACGGCCGCGCTGCCCCCGAGTAGCTTACCCCAGTCCTCTACCGGTCGATTAGAAGTCAGCAAGGTACTGGCTCGCTCATAGCGGCGCATGATGAGCTCGAGTAAGTCCTCGGCTGGGGTGGCGGGCAGTTTGCGCATGCCTGGATCATCGATGATGAGCAAAGGCACTGAGGTGAACAGTTCCATAAGCTCTTTGCGTGTCCCCTCGATGGTGGCTTCGGCAAGCTCCTCGAGCAGTTGGTGAGTCTGGCGATACAACACGCGATATCCCTGCTGAATCGTGGCTGCCCGATCGCTTGTGCCAGGTGACTCTTGCCCGTGCCGGGTGGACCCAAGAGCAGTGCATCTTCATGGCGAGCAATGAAGGCGCCGCCGGCGAGATCGAACACTAAACTTCGATTCATCTTTTTGTTGAAGTCGAAGTCGAAGTTGTCCTGGCTCTTATGCGGATCGCGGAACGCAGCTTGCTTCTTTCTTCGCTCCAGCAAGCGATCCCCACGATGCTGCAGCTCGTCTGCGACCGGACCGGGGAGGAACTCGATCGGCGGCATCGGTTCGGCCTGGTTTGGATGCAGACGAGTTTCTAGCACTGCGGCCATACCGCCCAATCGGAGTTGGCGTAGAGCACGATTTAACTCGATCACATTCATGAGGTTGGCTCCTGAGTTTTTTGCTTGATGAGATCGCGATAATGCATGAGTTCGCGAATGAGAGGATCGATTTGCCGCAAGCCTGCGCACGATCCGGTTTCCGATTTTGCAGCGATGTTACGAAGAAAAACACCAAACGCTGTGGTACCATCGTTCCCATTTTCTGCAAGAAGAAGCCGCCAAGGAAGAACTGCACGCCCGACTTGACTCAGAACGCCTCGCGGGAAGCGCGTATGTTCTTGGTTGTTCCATCTTGCAACCTGGGGGATGAAATGCCGGAAACAACAGTGGCCCGCAGAAAATTTCTGGGGGGTTTAGCCTTGCTTGGAGCTATGGGCAGAAGGGCTTTGGGTGTTCGAACCCAGGAAGCGTCAACAATGCAGGGTTCCTATCAGTTGCCCACGTATGCTTGCGCACAAGACTACGTTTCGCTCAAGCAATCAAGCTACGATCGCACGGGCGGAAACGCAGATGCCTGGCCGGTAGGTGTTGGCGAAACCAAAGAGGTTTTCAATGCAAGCGGGCCCGGCGTCATCACGCATATCGGGTTCACGATCGGCGCCGACTGCTCCCATCACCTCAAGGAAATCGTTTTGCGCATGCACTGGGACGGACAGGACAACCCCAGTGTTGAAACTCCCGTG
>Ga0187784_10005654_pt1 | contig 10092 bp, 9 predicted proteins | sample 1015_SJ02_MP15_2_FD_132964 | JGI IMG/M metagenome (GOLD analysis project Ga0187784, IMG submission 132964) | Tropical peat soil microbial communities from peatlands in Department of Meta, Colombia - 1015_SJ02_MP15_20_MG | ecosystem: Environmental > Terrestrial > Soil > Wetlands > Peat | place... | reverse complement strand
CGAACGCGGCCGGCGTCTATTGGGTCGAGTTCCAGGCCCTGGTGGACATCATCAACGTGTACAAAGTCGATCCGGTCGCCGCGCTGGGTTTCCCGGCCATCGGCAAGCCGATCATACGAATCGTTCGCATCCGCCTGATGGTCGAGGAGCACACCTACCGGCGTTTCCACCTCAACTTTCTCCGCATCCATCGGCAGGCCCTGATGGGCAACGAGCGGCGCTATTTTTATGACTACTACATGCTCTGCTGCGGCCCGATCGCGCTTGCCGAGCGGGTTGCAAATCCGGACCGGGCGGTCGCGGCATTCGCCGCGGACGGGGCATTGAGCGTCACCGAGCAAACGGCTTTCCCCGCCGGCGCGAGGGCGGGAGCGTGACTGGAGCGGCGGCGAAAATCATCTGGCTCGTTTTCTGCGCCGCTTGGTTCGTCCTGCGGCTGCAGCCGCGCCGGCGCTCGCGCCGGACGCCGATCCGCCAGTCGGCCCGCGATACGCGCGAGATCGTTCTGCTCGGCTGCTCGTTGAGCGGGCTCGGCATCGTGCCCTTGATCTATGTGGTAACAGGCTTGCCGCGGTTCGCCGATTATCCCTTCATTGCCGCGCAGGGCTACGTCGGAGTCGCCATCTCCGGCGCGGCGCTATGGTTGTTCTACCGCTCGCATCGCGATCTCGGTCACAATTGGTCCGTGAGCCTCGATTTACGCGAGCGCCATACACTTGTCACAACTGGCATTTACGCGAACGTGCGCCACCCGATGTATACCGGCTTTTGGCTCATGGCGCTCGCCCAGCTGTTCTTGTTGCCGAATTGGATCGCGGGACCGATCGGTCTCGCCGGATTCGGAGCGTTATTCTTTGGACGGGTGCGGCGCGAGGAGGAGATGATGATCTCTGCCTTCGGCGAGGAGTACCGGTCCTACATGCGGCGCACCGCGCGGGTTGTGCCATGGATCTACTGACAGGGGAGCCTTGCGTTGCATTTTTGCTACGGTCCGGCGGTTATTTGCCGCAGGAGCGGCTTTTGAGCGGGAAAATTTCGCAACGCAATCTGACAGTCCGGTATGGAATCCCTAGAATGCGCCAAGCGAAAAAGAGCGGCAAGGACCGACGGCGTAGTCATCCTTCGAGGCGGCCATGAAGAAAGTGCGGCTTTTTGCGGTGATCGGCGTTGTGGCAGCCGTCATGATGGGCGGCCTCGGCCCGAGCCCGAGCGTTGCGCAGCCGCGCGCCCATGTCTACCTCCTGCGCGGCCTGATGAACATCTTTTCGCTGGGAATGGATACGCTTGCCGAGAAGCTGCAGCACCACGGCATTTACGCGACCGTCCACAATCACACCGAGTGGCAGGCACTCGCCGACCGTGCGGCCGCCGCCTATCGCGCCGGCACGGAAGGCCCGATCATTCTGATCGGCCATTCGCTCGGTGCCGACGCGGTCATGGAGATGGCGGCGTATCTGGGCGCGAGGGGCGTGCCGGTGGCGCTGGTGGTGCCGTTCGACGGCACCAAGTCCTATGCCACGCCCGGCAACGTCGGCCGCTTGGTCAACCTGACTCAGCGAGACTATGCGTACATGCGGCGCGGGCCCGGCTTTCACGGCTCGCTCGCCAATGTCGACGTGAGCTCCGATCCCAATATCGGCCATATCAGCATCGACAAATCGCCTCGGCTGCATGCCAGGGTGGTCAGCGAAGTCCTCGCCGTCGTCGGCGGGAGCCATCACCCCGCCGCGCCGACCGCCCATGAGCACAAGGACCCGTCCGGTGTCGCCAAGCCGGCGAACAACGGCGATGGCGTCAGTGAGCCCGACGATTCGACCGCGACGCCCGCCAAGCCCGCCAACGGAGCCTCCAACAGGAGCGGCACGGTGAAGCCGCTGGCGGACAATGGCGCTGCAGCGGGCCCCCGCCCCGAGAGGTCGACTGCGGGCACCGCTTCCGGCGCCCAGTGAGCTGGCGACCCCGCGCTTGAAGTTTGCCTATCCGCCGGAGCGGCTGGGAAGAGAAAAGCAGCCTTTGTAGGGCTAGAATCTATCGGCAACCCGGTTGCGTCGCCCTGTCGCAAGTGGACAAGGCGGCGAAATTTGCTACTTCCATCGGCCCTCGGTAGCACGCGGGGGCCTTCGCGCATAATGGTCCTGCCTTTTCCCGGACCTCGGCCGCCTCCGTCGCCGCGTCGGATCGGCGTCCCTCACGGAGTAACTTCGATGGCAAACCGCCTCTGCAACACCGTTCGCTACAGCCTCGTCGCCGTTTTGGCGCTGGCGGCAGCGCAAATCCCGACGGACCGTTCCTGGGCCGCCGACTACAGCGTCGGCTCGATCCACATCACGCAGCCCTGGGCGCGCGCGACCCCCAAGGGCGCGACCTCCGCCGCGGGCTACATGACCGTAACCAACGACGGTGCCGCGGCCGACCGCCTCACTTGCTCGACCGACGCCGCGGCCCAATGCCAGATCCACAGCATGAGCATGGAGGGGGGCGTCATGAAGATGCGGCCTGCGGAAGGGGGGCTGGAAATCAAGCCAGGCGAGACGGTGACGTTGAAGCCGTCCGGCTTCCACGTGATGTTCGTCGGCCTGAAGCATCCGCTGGAACCGGGCAAGACGGTCGCGGTGACGCTCAAATTCGAGCATGCCGGCGCCGTCGACGTGGAGTACCCGATTGCTGCAATCGGCGCGCCGGCACCAGGCTCTGCCAGCGGTGGAGATACCATGATGCACGGCGGCTCGATGATGCAGATGAAGCACTAAGCCATCGAATTTCGCCGCTACCGATCCTCCGGCGCGACATCCTTGATCCGCATCGCGTGCGCGGCGATGTCGTCGAGACTGTAAGAGAGATGAACGCGCTTGGTCGAGGGCGGCTGTTTGTCCACCGAGACGCCCGCTCTCCACTCCCGCTGCGGACGAATGGGCCGCGGCGCGAAGCCTCCGCCGCAGTTCGGGCAGACGTTACGCAGCTTGCCGTCGACGCATTCGGCGCAAAACGTGCACTCGTACGAGCAGATGCGCGCGACAGTCGATCCGGGAGGCAGATCCCGGTCGCAATATTCGCAATTCGGTCGCAGCTCCAAGGCCACCGCCGGCTCCCGTGCTGGTGCTGGAATTGGACCAGTATAAGCAAGGCCCGCGTTTAGGCCGCAATAGCTTTAAGCCGCAATAAATGTCTTGATTTCCTGGAGGAATTTTGGAAACGCCGGCTCGCCTTCCAGGATCAAATGATTGCGGCTCGGCAACGGCACGAAGCGCGCTCCGGAGATCCCGGCGGCCAGTCGCCTGCCGAGGTCGAACGGCACGCGCGCATCATCGCGCGAGTGCATAACCAACGTCGGCACGGACACTTGGGGCAATAGCGCGACGACATCGGTTTCGCCATTAGCCATCAGATTACGCACCGCGTCCTCGGGGGAGGTTGAAATCCGCTGTAGCTCGTTGAACCAGTCCGCCTGCTCCTTGGTGCCGTCGGGAATGAACTGCGACGTGAATAGCTGGCGAAATGCCGGATTCTCCTGACCCCAGCCAAGCCGCATGAGAGTGAGCATTGCCGCGGTCTGCTCCTTTTCCGCAGGCGATTGAGCGCGTCTTGCCCAGCCTTGCGCGTATCCGCCGAACAGGATCAAATGACTGATGCGCTCGGGGTGGCGGACCGCATAGGCGATGGAGATCGCGCATCCCTGCGAGATGCCGAGCAGGGCGAACCGGTCGACGCCGGCAGCATCGACGACCGTCTCGAGGTCGGTCACGAACGTCTCGAACGTGACCTCTGCCACGTTGCGGTCCGACAGCCCGTTGCCCCGCGCGTCGTAGCGGATGAGGGTATGATCGCGCGCGAGCTCGCGATAGAGCGGCCGCCAGATCGGCGTCTCGAAATCGAATTCGAGATGGGTCAGCCAATTTCCCGTTTTCACGATCGGAGGTCCGCTGCCGGTGCGGGCATAGGCAAGCTGCACGCCATCTCGGGTCATGCAGAAATGAATTTCCTGCTCATAGCGGGCGCTCGCCGCCTGGGGGGCGCTGTCCGCCCGGAGAGCGGCGGGCGCCGGCAGTTCGGGCTCCGGCAATGTCTCAATATCCCTTCGGGCCAACCCGAAGACACCAACCGCATCGGAGATGTTCTTGACGGTCTGTTCGCCGAGGTCGGCGAAGGCAAGCGCCAGCTTGCCTCTGATCTGCTCGTTGGCTGCGCGCGAGATGCAGAGGCCGCCGGGCTCCGATAGCGCCTCCAATCGGGCGGCGATATTGACGCCGTCGCCGAAAATATCGTCGCCGTCGATGATGATGTCGCCGACGTTGACGCCGATGCGAAAGACGATCCGTTTGTCCTCGGCCACGCCCGCGTTGCGGCTCGCCATGCCGCGCTGGATTGCGACCGCACAGACCACCGCGTCCACTACGCTCGCGAATTCGACCAAGGCGCCGTCGCCGGTTGTCTTGACCATGCGGCCGCGATGCGCGGCGATCGCCGGATCGATCAGCTCCTTGCGGTGCGCCTTGAGCGCCGACAGGGTGCCAACCTCGTCCGCATGCATGAGCCGGCTGTACCCGGCAACGTCGGCGGCAAGAATGGCTGCGAGCCTGCGTTGCATCGCGTTGGTCACCATTTACCTCGCTTTTGTAAGTGCCAAGGAGCCGTGGCCAAGGAGCATTCGCCGCAACGCCCGGTGGCAGCCCGCGCGGGGCCGAACCCGGCAGGCCATAGCACCTCACGATCGGTTAACACTAGCTGTCGTAGATTGCTCCGATGCCGCGTCCCCGTGCAGCCATATGAGCGACGCCGACCCGCAGAATGTTCGCGGTTGGCTCGGACCGGTCGGAAATTCGGCCGAAGATGAACGGCGTGCGCCAGTCCCATCCGCAGCACCAGAGTCCCGCCCATGGGTCGCGATCGCCGAGGCGTTGAGCAACAACTGGTTCGAGGTCTGGTACCAGCCGAAGATCGATCTCAAACGAAAATATCTCGCTGGCGCACAAGCGCTGGCGCGCATCCGTCATCCGCAGCGCGGTGTCCTGTCCCCTGGCAGTTTTCTCCCGATCGCCGATGACGACAGCGCCATGGAGATTGTCCGGCGGGCATTGCAGGCGACGCTCGTCGACTGGACGGCGTTTGAGGAAGCGGGCTTTAACCTCCATCTCGCCATCAACATGCCGGTCGGCGTTCTGCTCAAGCTGCCGGTCGCGCGGCTCGTCGGTGACCACCGTCCGCAGTCCGCCCGCTGGCCGGGTCTCATCCTGGAAGTGACCGAGGACCAGATCATTCGCGACGTGGCGCTCGCCAAGAAGATCGCCACGGAGATGCGCGTCGGCGGCATTACCTTCGCGATCGGCAGTTTCGGCGCCGGCTATTCGTCGTTCTCGAGCCTGCGCGACCTGCCGTTCGCGGAGCTGAAGATCGACCGTTCGTTCGTCGTCGGCTGTGCCACCGATGCGACCAATGCCGCGATCTGTCAGACGGCGATCGATTTAGCGCACCGCTTCGGCAGCGCGGCGGTGGCCGAGGGCGTGGCGAGTGCGGCTGATCTGCAGGCTCTGATGGTAATGGGTTGCGATTTCGGCCAAGGCCCGCTGATGGCACCACCGATGCCCAAGGAAGCTTTCCTCGGCCTGTTGCGCCAACGCATGAACGTGCCGCGCGCCGCGGCCGGCAAGGCGCCGGCCTCCGGCAACGGCAGCGTCGGCCGCGTCGCCTAAATCGCCGTTCGCCTCTTATGCTTAGAGCATGATCCGGAAAAGTGGATACCGGTTTTCCGAAAAGATCATGCTCCAACGAAGAAAATCCGGACATAATCCGATTCGATCTGATCGGATCATGGTCTAGTGGTCTTGCGTCTCTGCGCTACGGCTCGCGGAACGGCACAGGCGTGCCTTCGGACAGCGGCATACGAAAGACGTTGAGGATCATCGACACCATGGCGTAGTAGCCGAGCGTCCCGACCAGTTCGACCAAACCGGCGTCACCGAGCAGCTTGTGCACGCGCGCGTAGGTGGCGTTGCTCACGCGTCGGGTCGCGTAAAGCTCCTTGGCGAAGGCATAGATCGCCTTCTCGTCGCGCGGCGCCGATTTCGGCGCGCGGCCGGCCTGAATATCGCGGATGGTAGCCGGCTTTACGCCGCGGCTCTCGGCGATCACCGCGTGCGCCGCCCATTCGTATTGTGCTTTCCAGTATTGCGCGGTGAACAGAATGGCGATTTCGGCAAGTCGCGGCGGCACGCTCGTGTCGAAGCGGATGTGGCCGCCGAGCTTCTGCGCCAGCACGCCGTAGCCGGGCGCCTGCAAAAAGACTGCAAACGGACCTTCGTTGACGAAGCGGCCCCGCGGGCCGGATTTGATAGCCTCGACGAGCGCATGCTGCTCGGGCGTCAGACTCTCCATCGCCAGGGTCGGCAGGCGGGATGGGAGCGTTCGCCGCGGGCGCGCGCGGCGCGATGGAGATTTGGTCACGGGGTTTCCTCGTTCGGTGAACGTGTTGGGCGGGTGCCGCGCGCCGACTATCGTACCAAGCAGCCGTCGTGTCGAGTGCGCCGTCGGCTTGACGGCAACCTCGATCAGAGCGGACAGGTCGCATGCGCGGACCGCGTTTTTGTAGGCCTTTTTTTGCCACTACCTTGGAAACCGGGTTAGATTGGGTGGCATGCTTCCCACCGTGAAAGCCCTCCTGTTCGACGTGTTCGGCACGTTGGTCGATTGGCGCAGCTCGGTTGCGCGCGCGAGCGCCGCGATTCTCGCGCCGCTCGGCTATACGCTCGATTGGCTGGCCTTCGCCGACGCCTGGCGCGACGAATATCAGGGCGCCATGGAGGAGGTGCGCACCGGCCGCATCGCGTTCTGCAGGCTCGACGTGCTGCACAGGCGCAATCTCGATCGAATCCTGCCGCGCTTTGGCGCCGATTCGCTCGGCGAGGACGAACGTCGCAATCTCAACCTCGCGTGGCATCGCCTCGATGCCTGGCCTGACGTGACGCCGGGCCTGCTGCGTCTCAAACGCAACCACGTCCTGGCGCCGCTGTCGAACGGCAACATTTCGCTGATGATCGATCTGGCCCGACGCAACGGTTTTCCGTGGGACGCCATTCTCGGCGCGGAGCTGGTCGGCGACTACAAGCCTAAGCCGCGGGTCTATTTGGGTGCCGCCGAGGCGCTCGATCTTGCGCCGACGCAGTGCATGATGGTCGCCGCTCACAGCCACGATCTAAAGGCTGCGGCCGCGCTCGGCCTGCGCACCGCCCACATCGCCCGCCCTAACGAACGTGGCCCTGGCCGTGGTGAGGCGGCGCCGACTGTCCCAGTCGATATCGCCGCCGCGAATCTGGAGGACTTGGCGCAAAGTCTCGGCTGACGCCTCCACCAGGCCGCCAAGCCCTCGTCTCATCGCGCGTGATGCGGAAAAAACTCTTGCCGTTGCTCGATCCTGCAAGCCGCACGGCGCATCTGCGATGCGATGATCTCGTCGGTCTTTTGGCTCAGATATTTCAGAAAAGCGGCCATCGGAGTGCTCCCTCGTCCAATCACCCGTTAGCATGAAAGCAACCATATCGGCGGCGGATGCGCGGCGAAGTGACCAGCGTCACACTGTGTCGCTTTTCCATTCGCTCGATACGAGACGAATTCTCTTTCGTCATCAATGGCTTGTGTCCAAGAGGTCAGTTGCGCTCGCCGGTATCGGCCGATCGCAGGTCGTTGCGAACGAGGCAGTGGGGCAGGGGAGCCGACGATTCAGCTGCGGCGGCGCGAGATCACATACGACTCGTCGAAGAACCACAATCCGCCGCGCTCGCGCAGGACTGAGCGCGTGGCGTCGAGATAGCGCCCGTCGGCCACCACCTCGGCCAGCCGATCATCCTCGACCTGCGCGACATAGATCGCCGCATTCCAAGCCGCGAACAGCGTGGATGTGCCGATCGAGTCCGAGATTTCGGTCGGCAAGGTGTGCATGACGTAGCGAAACAGCGCGCGGTTGTCCGCGGAGGCCTTGAAGTTGAGCTCGCGACCCGCGGCGCCGAGTTCCTGCTTTACCGCTTTGAGGATCTGGTGGCGGTCGTGGATGAACGGATGATCTCCGGGCCAAACCTTGTCGATGATTTCCATGCCCGGATCGTGACCATGGGAATGAATGGCGACAAGCCGTCCACCCGGGCCAAGCGCACGCGCCAGCGGCGCGATGACCCGCTTGGCCTTGAAATCAAGCGCAGCACGTGCGCGATAGGGCTGCGAGGCTATGACGAGATCGTAATTGGCGAGCGTCCCGCCGGGTCTGGGAATGATCGGATCGAGCAAAAAACGATGGTCCTGGCGATAAATGACCAGAACTACAGGCCGCTCGTAGACCGGATTACCGGTGCTGGGACTGACCCCGGCTTTCCAGTTGAGGCTGAGGAATGATTCCAGGTCGACCAGTTGCTCCTCGAAACGGTGAGCCGAATTGCCGCTGAGCGGCAGTTCGTGCCATACGAGACTGGAGGCGGCGTTGATCGATTTCACCGCCAGCCAGGGGGCTTCAGAATAAGCGAGGTTGGTCAACACCAACACGGTCGCCGGGTGCTCGAAGAAGCGATCGGCCATTTTCTGCAGCGTGAGGCGGATGTCTTCGAGGCTGATCTCCTTGCCGACCAGATAGAACGGCATGTGGGGGAAGCGATCGTGCATGGCGCGCAAGACGCGCACCAGCACTGTGCCGTCGCCGACGCCGGCGTCGAACACGCGGACCGCCGGCGGGCGTGGGTGAATGAGCGTGAGCTCGCCGGCTACGCGGCTTGCCACCTGCCATTTCTCGCTGCAGGTGTTTACGAACAGCAGATATTTCTGCCGGTTATCGAAAAAGCGGAAAGTGCGCAGGGCATCGCCCGGCTTGGCGGACTCGGGGGAAGCGGATGGGGCGGTGATGGGCTTCGGCCCATCCGAGCGTACGATAATCGCGGGAATCTGCCCATTGGGTGGGTGGGCGGCGATGAAGCGCTGAATGCGGTCGAGAGTGTCGGTCGTAATCCGCCCGCCGTTCCGCAGGCGAGCGGCCAACTTGCCGTCGTTGACGGCGCGGCGCCCGAAGGTCGACTCGGCGAGCCCAGCCAGCCGGCAATAATCCGAGATTTCCTGAAGCAGTTGCTGGGCGCTCATCGCATCACGCCGCTGTGGGCCTCATCCGGGGCAGCATCAGGACGCGGGTAACCGTCGCAAGGTCCCCAAAAGCACCCGACTCAAATCAAATGGCTCGAGAGCGGTCAACCACAAAGTTGCCCACTGACGGTATGGGCAGATTGTTGGGACGAAACCACGGCGCTTTGACGTGGACCCTGATGGCTGGCCTGCGCTGGCGGCCGCAGGCGATAAGTCCTATCCAATTCGCTATCGCGTTTCGCAGATGCCCCCGTTACCCCACGTATGATGTTGCTTGTTTTCCCGCGAGCTTCCACCTTCATACCTTTGACTGCGGAGCCGGTCGCCTGGTTCTCCAAGGAGCCTTCGCGCGCCGGCGCGCGGGGCCGTGCGACACAGAGAAAGAAGCAAAAATGAATTGGCGTGCCGAACTCGATGAGTTGCGCTTGCGCGAGCGTCTCGCCGGCGAGATGGGCGGGGCGGACAAGGTCAAACGTCAACACGACGGCGGCCGGCTGACCGTGCGCGAGCGGATCGACAAATTGGTCGATGCGGGAAGCTTCCACGAAACCGGCGCGATCGCCGGCAATGCGGTCTACGATGCGCACAACGAACTGAAATCCTTCGCGGCGTCGAATTGCGTGTTCGGGCGCGCCCGCGTCGATGGCCGGCCTGTGGTCGTGGTCGGCGACGATTTCACCATGCGCGGCGGGTCGGCAGATGCTTCGATTTACGAGAAGCCGTTGATGGCCGAGCGGATGGCCGCCGAATTCCGCCTGCCGATCATCCGCGTGATCGAAGGCTCGGGCGGTGGCGGATCGGTGAAGACGATCGAGACCACCGGGCGTGCCAATCTGCCGGGCGGCGTGGGTCACGCGATCGGATTTCACTACACGACCGCCAATATGGCCGCGGTGCCGGTCATCGCGCTGGGGCTCGGCTCGGTCGCCGGTCTCGGTGCGGCGCGGCTGGCCGCCAGCCATTATTCGGTGATGACGAAATCCT
>Ga0187784_10005653_pt1 | contig 10092 bp, 7 predicted proteins | sample 1015_SJ02_MP15_2_FD_132964 | JGI IMG/M metagenome (GOLD analysis project Ga0187784, IMG submission 132964) | Tropical peat soil microbial communities from peatlands in Department of Meta, Colombia - 1015_SJ02_MP15_20_MG | ecosystem: Environmental > Terrestrial > Soil > Wetlands > Peat | place... | reverse complement strand
TGAAGGTCGGTGCGGCACACCGCGCAGGCCTTGACCGCGATCAGCACCTCGCCCGCTGCCGGTTTTGGCGGCGGCAGCTCGGTCATCGCCAGCGGGCGATGCGCCGCGGTCAGCACCTGGGCCCGCATCGCAAACTCCCGAATCAGCGCCGCCGTCGGGGGAGCGCGCTTGCAGCATAGCGTTTCTCGACCGCGCAAACGCTGGCCATCAACAAGCTCTTGGCAAGTCCCGCAGAATTGCCAAGCTTTCGGGGCGATGACCCGATCCGCCGACGAGGAGCGCCAGCGGCGCCTGATCCTGGATTATTTCGGCGAGGATGCGCGCATCCGCCTGTTGCGCCCGGCGCCAACCTTTGGCGCCTCGCTCTTCGTCATCGATTTCGACCGCGGCGCGCGGCATTACCGTACGCTCGGCTCGTTCGGCGTCGCGTTCGAAAAGACCATCGCCAACTGGTTCGGCAGCGCGCTGCAAGTCACCGAGCAGTCGAGCATGGACCTGCTCTACCCGGCGCAGCTCGTGTTCCATTACGAGCGGCTGATGTCGCTGGCGTTCGCGCTGGTCGAGAAGCCGGCGACGGCGCTGCTGCTCGGGGTCGGCGGCGCGGCGATGTGGCGCTTTCTGCGCGCCTATATCCCGGAATGCGAGCCGACCCTCGTCGATTGCGACGAGGTTGTGGTGTCGATCGCCAAGCGCTGGTTCTATCTCAATCAGCCGGTCGTGCTCGACACGGCCGAACACTTCCTCGCCGGATCGACGCAGAAATTCGATGCGATCCTTGTCGATCTCTACAATTCGGGTGGGCCGGCGGAGTTCGACACGGCGTTCTGGGCGCAATGCCTCGATGCGCTCGCGCCGGGCGGGTGTCTGGCGACCAACTGGGCCGATTTCGCCAGCAATCGCAAGGTGAAGCCGATGGCCGAAAGCCAGGCGGCGCTGGCGCGCGGCCAGGGGCTCGACTGCTTTTATGTCACCCGGCGCGGGTTTCGCGACAACCTCATCCAGTACGTGCCGACCGGCCCCGGCCGCCAGCTGCAAACGCTGACCGAGGCGCACCACCGGTTTTCCAAGGAGCGGCACCTGCCGAATGGCGGGCGCGGCATCCTCGAACACTGCGTGGTGACACCGGATTTCCCGATCGATTTCGATTGATTTGCAGCACGATCTCGGCGAAGGCCGGGACCCATTTTTCGACCGTTCGAGCGGCTAAAAAATGCGCCCCGGCCTTCGCCGGGGTGTTTCCCTTTTCTACTCCACCAGCGCGGGTTCTTGCGGCTCGGTCGAGTCGGTCGCCGGAGTTTCGGGCGCTGGGCGATCAAGGAAGGTAAAGGCGAGCTTGTCCTCGTTTTCGTCCTTGCGGACGCGGACGATGCCGCCCTTCGCCAGATGGCCGAACAGCAGCTCCTCGGCGAGCGGCTTTTTGATGTGCTCCTGGATGATGCGCGCCAGCGGCCGCGCACCAAAGAGCGGGTCGTAGCCCTTTTCGGCGAGCCAGGCGCGGGCGCTCGCCTCCAGCTCGATCGTCACATTGCGGTCGGCGAGCTGCTCTTCCAGCTGCAGGATGAACTTGCCGACGACGCGGCCGATCGTCTCCGACGACAGCGGCGCGAAGGAGATCGTCGCGTCGAGCCGGTTGCGGAACTCCGGCGTGAACATCCGGTTGATCGCTTCCTCGTCATGACCGGTGCGGATGCCGCTGCCAAAGCCGATCGCCTGCTTGGCGAGCTCGGACGCGCCGGCATTGGTGGTCATGATCAGGATGACGTTGCGGAAATCGACGATCTTGCCGTTGTGGTCGGTGAGCTTCCCGTAATCCATGACCTGCAACAGGATGTTGAACAGGTCGGGATGCGCCTTCTCGATCTCGTCGAGGAGCAGCACGGAATGCGGGTGCTGGTCAATCGCGTCGGTAAGCAGGCCGCCCTGGTCGAACCCGACATAGCCCGGCGGCGCGCCGATGAGCCGCGAGACGGTGTGCCGCTCCATATATTCCGACATGTCGAAGCGGGTGATCTCGATGCCGAGCGTGCGGGCGAGTTGGCGCGCGACCTCGGTCTTGCCGACGCCCGTGGGGCCAGAGAAGAGGTAGGAACCGATCGGCTTTTCGGGGTCGCGCAACCCGGCGCGGGCGAGCTTGATCGCCGACACCAGCGCCTCGATCGCCTGATCCTGGCCGAACACCATGGTCTCGAGATCGCGAGTGAGGTTTTTCAGCACCTCGCGGTCGTCGCGCGAAACGCTCTTTGGCGGGATGCGCGCCATCGTGGCGATGCAGGCCTCGACCTCCTTGGCGGTGATCGTCTTGCGGCGCTTGCTTTCAGGCAGCAGCATCTGCGCCGCGCCCGATTCGTCGATGACGTCGATCGCTTTGTCGGGAAGCTTGCGATCGCCGATATAGCGGTGCGACAGCTCGACCGCGGCGCGGATCGCGTCGGTCGTGTAGCGCACCTTGTGGTGGCGCTCGTAATAGGGCTTGAGGCCGCGCAGGATCTTGATCGAATCCTCGATCGTCGGCTCGTTGACGTCGATCTTCTGAAAGCGGCGGACGAGCGCGCGGTCCTTCTCGAAATAATTGCGGTATTCCTTGTAGGTCGTCGAGCCGATGCAGCGGATGACGCCGCCCGCGAGCGCCGGCTTCAACAGGTTCGAGGCGTCCATCGCACCGCCCGACGTCGCGCCGGCGCCGATCACGGTGTGGATTTCGTCGATAAAAAGGATCGCGCCAGCGGTCTGTTCCAATTCGGCCAACACCGCCTTGAGCCGCTCCTCGAAATCGCCGCGATAGCGCGTGCCAGCGAGCAGCGCGCCCATGTCGAGCGCGAAGATCGTCGCGTTGAGCAGCACCTCAGGCACCTCGCGGCCGACGATGCGGCGCGCCAGCCCTTCGGCGATCGCGGTCTTGCCGACCCCCGGCTCGCCGACATAGAGCGGGTTGTTCTTGGAACGACGGCAAAGTATCTGGATCGTCCGCTCGACCTCGGCCTCGCGGCCGATCAGCGGGTCGATCTTGCCGGTCTTGGCCTTTTTGTTGAGGTTGACGCAATAGGCGTCGAGCGCGTCGTGGCCGCGCTTCTGACTGTTCTTTTCGCCGCGCTCGCCGTCTTCCTCGGCGCCCTGGACGCGGCGGGTTTCGGTGCGGCCCGGCGCCTTGGCGATGCCGTGCGAGATGTAGTTGACCGCGTCGAAGCGGGTCATGTCCTGCTCTTGCAGAAAATAGACGGCGTGACTTTCGCGCTCGGCGAACATCGCGACCAGCACATTGGCGCCGGTCACCTCCTCACGCCCAGACGACTGAACATGGATCGCGGCGCGCTGTAGCACGCGCTGGAAGCTGGCGGTGGGCTTGGCGTCCTCGGTGTGGCTGGCGACGAGATTGCCGAGTTCGTTGTCGACGTAGGTGAGGACCTCGCGACGCAGCCGGTCGAGATCGACGCTGCAGGCGCGCAGGACCGCGACGGCGTCCTGATCCTCGGTCAGCGCGAGCAGCAAGTGCTCGAGGGTCGCGTATTCGTGACGCCGCTCATTGGCGTAGGCAAGGGCCCGATGCAGCGACTTTTCAAGGTTACGTGAGAGCACCGCGCTCTCCTTTCTGCCAATGAACGATGACGGGGGTGTTCATAATCCTAGGCAATCAGTCCTTTTCCAGCGTGCACTGCAGCGGATGCTGATGCTGCCTTGCAAAATCCATGACTTGCGTGACCTTCGTCTCCGCGACCTCGTAGGTATAGACGCCGCAAATTCCCACGCCGCGGCGGTGGACATGCAGCATGATGCGTGTCGCCTCCTGACGGTTTTTGTTGAAGAACCGCTCAAGGATGTGGACGACAAATTCCATCGGCGTGTAGTCGTCGTTCAGCATCAAGACCTTGTACATAGCCGGCTTCTTCGTCTTCGGCTTGGCCTTGACGATGACGCCTGTACCGGGTCCTTCCTCGTTGCCGTTCTTACCGTTGCCGCTCATTCAGGGCCTGCGCAGATGACGGTGCACGCCACCACCTATGATATGGGCATTGGCCCGCCACGGAAACGAATTTTCCGGGCTCACGGCAGCGACAAATAGCAAACGGACGGTTGCCCGTGCGCGTTGCGTCATTCGGACAAGCTCATTCCGAACGGCGCGGCCGCGCAAGCAACCCGTCGATCATCAGCCCAATCGCCATGCCGCGGTGCAGCACGGCATCGACCGCGGCGACGATCGGCATGTCAACCTTGAGGCTGGCAGCGAGCGCAGTGATCGAGGCGGCGCTGGCGACACCCTCGACCACCGAACGACGCCCGGCGAGCGCCGCTTCGAGGCCCGTCCCCTGCCCGAGTGCGACGCCGAGCGCATGGTTGCGCGACAGCCCGCCACAGCAGGTCAGCACCAGATCACCGAGCCCCGAAAGTCCGGCAAAGGTCTCTGGCCGCGCCCCCTTGGCAACTCCGAGCCGCGTCATCTCGGCGAGGCCACGGGTGATGAGCGCGGCACGCGCATTGTCGCCCAGCTTGAGCCCGTCAAGGATGCCGCAAGCGATCGCCAGCACGTTCTTGACCGCGCCGCCGAGTTCGACGCCAGTCACGTCTTCCGACACGTAGGGGCGGAAGCGCGGGTTGCCAAGCGCCGCCGCAAAAAACTCGGCGAGTGCGGAATCGGGGCTCGCGATCACCACCGCGGTCGGCAGGTCGCGGGCCACCTCTGCGGCGAAGCTCGGGCCGGACAGCACCGCCAGCGACGTTGCCGGGCGCACGTCCGCGACCAGCTCGGCCATGGTCTTCAGCGAGCCGGTCTCGATTCCCTTGGCGCAGAGCAGCAGCGGCAGGGTCGGCGGCAAGCGCGGCCCGAAGCCGGCGAGCGCCTCGCACAGAAACTGCGCCGGCACGACGACCAGCGCGGCGTCGGCACCGGCGACGGCGACGGCCAGGTCAGTCGTCGCGGCGATGCCGGGGGCGAGCGCGATGCCGGGGAGGTAGACCGGGTTCTCGTGGCGCTGCGTGATTGCCTCGGCGATTGCGGCGCTGCGCGCCCAGATCGCGACATCGCTGCCGGCGCGACGGGCGATCATCGCCAACGCAGTGCCCCACGCGCCCGCGCCGATGACCGCGAGCCGGGTCATCGCGGCCGCTTTGGCGCCCAGGCCGCCGGATCGAGCGGCCAGCGCGGATGCACCGGCGCGTCAAGCGGGTCGGCAAGGCCGAGCCGCAGGCGTTCGAGGCCGGCCCAGGCAATCATCGCGCCGTTATCGGTGCAGAGCGCCGGCGGCGGCGCGACAAAATCGAGCCCGGCATCGGCGGCAAGCCCGACGAGGCGGGACCGCAGCCGCGCATTGGCGGCGACGCCGCCGGCGGCAACGAGCGCTATGCCCTTCGAGTGCCGATCGCGGAACCAGCGCACGGCACGCGCGGTGCGATCGAGGAGATGATCGCAGATTGCCGCCTCGATCGAGGCGGCAAGGTCGGCGATGTCGGCGTCGTCGCCGGGCTCGAACGCGGCGACGCGGTCGCGCACCGCGGTCTTGAGCCCGGAGAACGAGAAATCACAGCCGCCGCGGCCTTGCAACGGTCGCGGCAGTGGGAAGCGGCGCGGGTCGCCGCGCAACGCCCGCTCGGCGATGGCCGGCCCGCCGGGATAGGGCAGGCCCAAAAGCTTGGCGCTCTTGTCGAAGGCTTCGCCGGCCGCGTCGTCGAGGGTGGTGCCGAGCTGGCGATAGCTGCCGACCCCCTCGCACACCAGCAGCTGCGAATGCCCGCCCGAGACCAACAGCAGCAAATATGGAAACGCGACCTTGTTGGTCAGGCGCGCGGTCAACGCGTGCGCCTCCAGATGATTGACCGCGACAAACGGCTTTTTCGTCGCCCAAGCGATGCCCTTCGCCGCCATGGTTCCGACGATGAGGCCGCCGATCAGCCCGGGTCCGGCTGACGCGGCGACACCGTCCAACTCGTCGTAGCCGAGCCCGGCCGTATCGAGCGCCGTGGCGATCAGGCGCTCGAGATGTTCGAGATGGGTGCGCGCCGCGATCTCGGGCACGATACCGCCATAAGGTGCATGCTCGGCGAGCTGCGACTGCACCAGATTGGCGCGGATCGCCGGCGCGCCATCGTCCGAAACCACGGCGACCGCGGTCTCGTCGCAGCTTGTCTCGATGCCGAGAACGTTCATAGCGCCAATATAAGCTGGATCCCGACTTTCCATCGGGAGACGTCTACGACGTCACTTTTCGCCGGTCTCGTAAGTCTTCAGCACCTTGTCGGTCGGCGCCTCGATCTCGAGCAGCTTGACCGCGTAGCCCCACAGCACGGCGGTGTGGCGCAGCACCGAGCGGCAGCTTTTTTCCTCGAGCAGCACACCGTCATGGACGTAATGCGCCAGCACCAGCTGGCGGTCGCCCGTCAGATCGACATCGACGATCTGGATGTCGGGTTCGCGGCGCGACAAATCGTATTGTTTCGACAGCGCGCTTCTGATCTTGCGGTAGCCGATCTCGTCATGAATGGCCTCGACCCGCAGCGACGGCTTCGAGGCGTCGTCGTTGATCTGGAACAGCTTGAAATGCCGGATCATCTCCGGGCTCATGTACTGGAGGATGAAGCTCTCGTCGCGGTAATTGGCCCAGGCATGGCGCAGCACCCCGTAGGGGTCCTGGTTGCCGGCGATATCGGCGAACCATTCGCGATCTTCCTCGGTCGGGTCCGTGCAGATCCGCTTGATGTCGTCCATCATCGAAAAGCCGAGCGCATAGGGGTTGAGCCCGCCATAGCGCGGGTCGTCGAACCCCGGCTGGAACACCACGCTCGAATGCGAATGGAGGAATTCGAGCATCGAACCCTCGGTAATGAGACCTCGGTCGTGCAGCCGGTTCATGATCTCGTAGTGGACGAAGGTGGCGCAGCCTTCGTTCATCACCTGCGTCTGACGCTGCGGGTAGAAATACTGCGAGACATGCCGAACGATCCGGATCAGCTCGCGCTGCCAATCCTCGAGCCGCGGCGCGCGCTTTTCGATGAAATAAAGCAGGTTTTCCTCAGGCAGGCCGAGCTTGCGCTTCGTGTCGAGGCGCTTGTCCTCTTCCTCCTGGTCGTCCTCGTCCTTTTCGGGGGCCGGAACGGTGCGCCACAGATCGTTGAAGGTTTTTTCGTCATAGGCGAGCCGCTCGGCCATGCGGCGCCGTTCCTCGGCGAGGTTCGGCCGGGCGCGGCGGGCATAGCGGTTGACGCCGTGATCCTTCAGCGCGTGGCCGGCGTCAAGGACGCGCTCGACCGCCTCCATCCCGTATTTCTCTTCGCATTTGGCGACGTAGTCGCGCGCGAAGCTCAGATAGTCGAGGATCCCCTCGGCATCGGTCCATTGCCGGTAGAAATAGTTGTTCTTGAAAAAGTGGTTGTGGCCGAACCCGGCATGCGCGATGACCAGCGTCTGCATGGTCATGGAGTTCTCCTCCATGATGTAGCAGATCACCGGGTCGGAATTGATGACGATCTCGTAGGCGAGGCCGGCGAGCCCCTTGCGGTACAGCGTCTCGTGGTAGGCGAAGCGCTTACCGAAGCTCCAATGCCCGTACATCAGCGGCAGGCCGACCGAAGCGTAGGCGTCAAGCATCTGCTCGGAGGTGATGACCTCGATCTGCAGCGGGTAGGTGTCAAGCCCTAGCTCGTCAAAGGCAATACGCTCGATCGCGTCATGCACCTTGCGGAGGCCGCCGAAATCCCAATTGGGCCCGGTGAACAGTGGCGTGCCAGAAACGGCGTCGGATTTCGCCTTGGTCTTGGGCTTGGCCGCGACTCCGGTATCAGGCACGGACGCCCCCTTTGGCGAAGAGTTCGTGGAAGACCGAGAAAATCTGCGCTGGATCGCCGACCCGCCGCATCGCGAAATGCTGATGCGCCGGGGCGACCTCGCTATAGGCGCGCCACAGATCGCTATCGCGCGACAGCCCGGTCAGGCTGCCGCTGGTGCCGTCGCCGACCTCGACATAGGCGAAATATTGGCAGAGCGGCAGCACCTCACCGCCGAGCAGCGAGACGCAGCGGCTCGAGTCAGCGCCATAATTGTCGCCGTCCGAAGCTTGGGCCCCATAAATGTTCCAACGGTCGGTCGAATAGCGTGCGCGGGCGATCTCTAGCATCTTTTCGAGCGCGGTCGAAACGACCGTGCCGCCGGTCTCGCGGCTGTAGAAGAACGTCTCCTCGTCGACCTCCTCGGCGGTCGAGGTGTGGCGGATGAACACCACGTCGACATGCCGGTAGCGGCGAATGAGGAAGACGTGCAGAAGCATAAAGAACCGCTTCGCGAGGTCCTTCATCGCCTCGGTCATCGAGCCTGACACATCCATCAGACAGAACATCACGGCCTCGGTGTTCGGCCGCGGCACGCGCTCGAAGCGGCGGTAGCGCACATCGAGCGGGTCGATATAGGGTATGATCTTGGCCCGTCGTTCACTCCTTTCGAGGAGCAACTTGAGGCGTTCGACCTCCTCGTCGGCGCCGCGTGACTCGGCCTTGGCGATCTCCTCGCGCAACGCCTCCAACTCGCCGAGTTTTGGGCGCTTCAATGAGATCCGCCGCGCCATGCTCTGCTTCATCGTACGCGGCACACTGAGATTGGCCGGCGAGCCCGTCACGGTATAGCCGGCGCGCTGCAGATCGACCGCGGTCGTGTCCTTCAGCGTCTTTTTGACGAGATCGGGCAGTTCGAGGTCCTCGAAGAACATGTCGAGGAACTCTTCCTTGGTCAGCGTGAACTCGAACGCATCCTCGCCCGAACCGTCGGGGCTGCCCTCGCGGCCGCCACCCTCGCCGCCGCCTTGCGGACGCGGGATCTCGTCGCCGCGGACATATTCCTTGTTCCCCGGCACGACGTGATCGGTGCGCCCGGTGCGGCGGCTGTGATGAAACACGGGCTCGGTGATGCCGCGCGTCGGGATGGCGATCTTCTCGCCGTGCTCGACATCCTGCACCTTGCGCTTGCGCAGCGCGTCCTGTACCGCGCCTTTGACCTCGGCGCGGGCCCGCTCGAGAAACCGCTGGCGATTGCTGAGGCTCTTGCCTTTCGGGTTCTGACGGCGATCAACGACGTTCATCAACCTACCCTTGTGACGCCAATCTTTCCCGAAAGCTGTGCCGCTAGCCGGCCTTGTTCACCCGCATGTACCACTCGACCAGGCGGCGTACCTGCCGCTCAGTGTAGCCGCGGGCGACCATACGCTCCAGGAAGTCCGCATGTTTTTTCTCGGTCTCTGTATCCTTCTTAGTGCCGAAGCTGATCACCGGCAGAAGGTCTTCGACCTGGCTGAACATCCGCCGCTCGATGACCTCTCTGAGCTTTTCGTATGACTGCCACGAAGGGTTCCGGCCGCCATTGTTGGCGCGGGCGCGCAACGCGAATTTGACCACCTCATTGCGAAAATCCTTCGGGTTGGCGATCCCTGCCGGCTTCTCGATCTTCGACAGCTCCTGGTTCAAAAGTTCCCGGTTCATCAGCTGCCCCGTATCGGGATCCTTGTAGTCCTGGTCCTCGATCCAGGCGTCGGCATAGGCGACATAGCGGTCGAACAGGTTCTGCCCGTAATCCGAATAGGATTCGAGATAGGCCTTCTGGATTTCGTTGCCGATGTACTCGGCATAGCGCGGCGCCAGCTCGGCCTTAATGAAGTTGAGGTACTTCTTCTCGACCGCGTCCGGGAACTGCTCGCGCCAGATGGCCTGCTCCAGCACGTACATCAAGTGCACCGGGTCGGCCGCGACCTCCTGCGTATCGAAATTGAACGTCCCCGACAGCACCTTGAAGGCGAAGCGCGTGGATATCCCGTCCATGCCCTCGTCAACGCCGGCGGCGTCGCGGTATTCCTGCACCGATTTGGCGCGCGGGTCGGTGTCCTTGAGGCTCTCGCCGTCATAGACGCGCATCTTCGAGTGCAGGTTCGAGTTTTCGTGCGGTTTGAGACGCGACAACACGCAGAAGCGCGACAAGATGTCGAGCGTCGACGGCGCGCATTTCGCGGTCGCCAGCTCGCTGTTTTGCAGCAGCTTCTCGTAGATTCTCCGCTCCTCGGTCGAGCGCAGGCAATACGGCACCTTGATGACCGAGATGCGGTCGATGAACGCCTCGTTGTTCTTGTT
>Ga0187784_10005652_pt1 | contig 10094 bp, 3 predicted proteins | sample 1015_SJ02_MP15_2_FD_132964 | JGI IMG/M metagenome (GOLD analysis project Ga0187784, IMG submission 132964) | Tropical peat soil microbial communities from peatlands in Department of Meta, Colombia - 1015_SJ02_MP15_20_MG | ecosystem: Environmental > Terrestrial > Soil > Wetlands > Peat | place... | reverse complement strand
GGTCAGGATGCGGAACTCAGCGATCGAATCGAGGTTGGGGATCACGCTGGTCTGCTGGTAGATGGATTCGTTCACATCGGCGCCATTTACCGTAAACCCGTTGGCGGTTTCCCGCTGCCCGTTGATGGACAGGCCACCGGCGTTAAGACCACCGGAGACCGAAGTAGAAGAGTTAGTGTAAGTAATATACTCCCCCGAAGACTGAGGAGCGACCCCGGGTTGAAGCGCCAGCAGGTCCGTGTAGCTGCGGCCGTCCAAGGGAAGACTTGTCATGTGGGTAGCGGTTATCACCTCGCCTTGCTGGGTACTGGTGGTCTCAACGTGCAAGGCGGTGCTGGAAACCGTAACCTCCGCCGCAACGGCGCCCACTTGCAGCGTGGCATCGACGCGGAGCGCGCTGTTCACGTCGATCACCAGGCCCGTTTGCTTGTATCCGCCGAATCCACTCTTCTGAATTTGAATCTCGTATTCACCGATCGGCAGCGACTGGAAAGAGTAAAAGCCGGCCGTGTCCGTGGTGGTGGTTTCCCTCACCCCGGTGTGTTTGTTCACCGCGGTTACGGTCGCCCCGGGAATAACGGCTGCGCTCGGGTCAGTGACGATGCCTGAAATGCTGCCCGTGTCGGTGGCCTTGCCGGTCGTTGCGAAAACCAGCAGCAAGGCCAGTCCGCCCAGGGCAATTTGCAACAGAGAAATGCAGTGGCGAAGGGTCGCCGATTGCTTCCGGATTCTGCCGTTCATATTTGACTCCTGATTCCTGAACTCGCCTGCGCGATGCGAGATGCCCATTCTCCACCTCTGCTCGCCCAGGCCCACGTAGTTATACGATTGTCGCAGGAGAGGTGGGAAGTCAAGGGGGTTTTGGCGAGGAGAAGGCGCGTTGTTCAATGGGTTGAACGAGAAGCCGCAGGACTTCCGGGTCAGGTCGGCATGTATGACCCTGCGGCATCCACAGTGGCGAAGCGTGAATTCATTCAGGAGATTCTGCCCCGCCTGCCGGACGCCTTGCAGGGGCGGCCCCCACGGCCGCCCTCGGGCAGCCATAAGGCTTGCCCCTACGAGCTTGGTTGGCCGGTCACGCGCCGCAAAAGAAGCGGCGCGGGTTGTCGACCAGGATGGTGTGAATTTCCTCCTGCGAGAAACCCGACTTCAGCAGCTTGGGCACGGCGTCGGTCATCATGTAGGCGTAAGTCCGGCGGCCCGCGTCAGGATCGGCGTTCGGTTGATCAGCGCCTTCGAAAACCTTCTTGCCATTTTGCCAGCGCCAGTTGCAGTCCATCGAAAAGAACATGCGGTTGAGGTAGCCGGCCTTGATGATCGATCGCCAAAGGAAAACCAGGTCCTGCCAGGGTGTGTAGGACTCCTGGCCGAAGGTATCGAATTCCATGTACCCGCCGTCTTTGGCGAGCGAGATCAATTCCGCGCTGACGTCTGCGCGTGTGCGCTTCTTAGCGTGCAGCGCCATGTCGACGTGAGAGATAAAGACGCGATTGGGAGTTGCGCCGTTGTGAACCAGCAGGTCGAACTGCTCGCGCGCCCCGCCGCCGTCGTGGGTGGCGATGGGGACGTTCGTCGCCTTCTGAACCCGCGCCGCAGCACGAAAAACCTTGCGCTCCCAGTCGGTGAGGGGGCTCGATTCGGAAGCGATTTTCATGATGCCGGCTCGAATCTTCGTCCCGCCGATGCCCTCTGTCGCCTCGCGCAGCATCAGGTCCTCCATCTTTTTTTCATCTTCGATTTCGGCCCACGTTTGGGGGATTTTGGCGCGGCGGTAAAAGCCCGTCGAGGGCACGATGCGCACGGAAGATCGCGCGGCGATCTGTTGATACAGTTCAAGGGGCCGGTGGGGCGTGAGGTCGACCAGAGTTTTGACGCCGACTCGTTCGGCCTCCTTCAAGAGGGAAACCGCGAAATCGACAGACTCCTGGCGTTTTTCCTCCGGCATGGGCGTGTAGCCTGGGTCTTCGAGCCGCGGCCCGCCGAACCAAAGCAGATGTTCGTGCATTAAAGTCAGGCCCAACGAATCACAAGGGACGAGCCCCGTCATGGTGGAGACCATCCAAGGTTTGTGTTTCGGGGCAGTGGACAGAGCGCCGGCAGCCGCCGCAATGCCCGCGCGGGAAGAAAACACTACGGGAAGAGCAGAAGCCCGGAAACAACAGCCCACAAAGTCTCGACGCGAAAGTCGCTTCGATCTCTTTTCCAAAGACAGCTCCTCCTGTCAAAAGCCACCCATCTCAGCGCGAGGAGGGTGGGGAGTGGTGCGTGGAAGCAGGAGTGTACCGCTTAACCACCCCGACCCCTCCTTAACCAAAGAAGGCAATCGTCCGGGTGCTGCTGGCGGCCCTGGCCATCGCCCCATCTCGAATCTAGAAATACAGCTTGAGTGCGAACTGTACCTCACGCGGCGGTCCGGCGCTGAAAATCGCGCCCGAAACCCCGGGGCCGGCCTGAACGTCGGGAACAGGAAGGCCAAAAGCCGGAGTATTAGTGAAATTGAAGAACTCTGCGCGGAACTGCAAACGCAGATTCTCGCGAATCGTGAACTGCTTGGACAAAGAAAAATCCCAGTCTCGCAAGTGGGGCCCCGTAAGGATGTTGCGAGCGGAGTCGCCATAGCAATAACACGATGGGGGCGCGAAGGCTGTATAGTCAAACCACTCGTTGATGGTGGGATTAGATAGTATGCCGCTACCTAACCGGTCCGGCCTCATGGGCGTTCCGGTATTGGCGGGGTCGGTTTCGATGGCGGGGGTGAAGGGGATGCCCGATTGCAGGGTGATGATATTCGCTACGGTCCAGCCTCCCGCGATCCTCCCCGCTAAATCGTGGCGGTTTCTCAGGAAGGGCACATTCCAAGTCGAAGAGAGTGTAAACCGGCTAGGGATGTTGAAATCCGATATCCCCCATTCGGATTTGACGTTGTTGGGGTCCTGCACCAGAGAGCCTTGGAAATCGCCGCTTTCGTTATCCAGAGATTTTCCCCAAGTGTATGCGCCCAATAAATAGAGGCCATGCCAGCTCCTGGTCTCTGCCGTCAACTGAAAAGCATTGTAATGCGAGATTCCCGAGGTCGTAAAATAGGTGCCTTCCCCAAAGAAGGTGTTGGGAAGCCGGCTCTGAATGTCTCCCGGGCCGGGAAGCGGAACGTTATCCTGGTTGGAAAAGAACAAGTGAGTTCCTTGCGTCGCGACATAGGAAGCTTGCACTGAGAGTGCCGGCCCTAACGTCTTTTGCACGGAGACGTTCCATTCTTGCAAGTAAGGGTCGGTCCTCCAGGGGTCGAGTTGAAAGAATGATGCCGGTCCCAAAGCGGCAGCCAGTGCGGCCGGAGTAGTGGATACCAGGGGTGGAAACATATTCGCGAGAGTCTTCGTCGGTACGGGAACAGAGTTGAAGTTACTGAGTTCATCTTGAATGAATGGCGGGTTGGTCTCCCCAACGCTAGCCACTTGGTTGATTTGTGCCAGAGGATGAAAAATGCCGTATCCCGCCCGGATCACCATGCCACGAGCCACCTGATACGCCAACCCGAGCCGAGGCGCAAAAGCATGGTTATCCATATGTGCCAACGACGGCCCAAGCCCCACCTCGGAAGAGGGAACAATCCGTGAGGCATAAATCGGTATCAGAAAGGATTCAATCTGCTGCGTGTTGGTGTTGATCTGGCCGTTACGGTTGCTCGCCACCACAATTTGATTCAAATAAGGATTGACCGAGACATTGAAAAGGTCCATCGGTGTGTAGGGATGGATGATGTCCCACCTCAATCCCAGAGTCAGGGTGAGATGCGGAGTAACTTTCCAAGTGTCGTTGATAAAGAGGTCTTGATCCCGGTCGTAAAACCCGAACAGGTCGCGGGCGAAACCGCGCGCTCCCTGGAAGGGAAGCCCCATCAGAAAATCTCCGAAGCCGTCGCCAGTGTACTGACCGGTGAAGTTGAAGGAGCCGCGATTCCAGGCGCCAAGGGCTTGAAAACTGTCGTCGAGACGAGCATCACCACCGATCTCGAAGGTGTGCCTGCCTTTGATCCAACTCAGGACATCCCCCATGTTCTCTTGATAGTAAGTCTGCAGAAGGGGCATCCAGAGTAGCCCGTTTATCCCCTGATAACCAGCAATGTTGAAATTGGGGAACCCCGGGTAGGTCAAGCTCGTTAACTCGAAGCCGCCGACTCCAGCCTCTTCCGTATAGTTGGTTCCGATTCCCTGTCCGGTGAAGAACGAGTGGGTCCGCTGGTAGGAAATATGGGCGGAATTGACTTTGCTGGGCGTAACATTCCAGGTCCATTCCAAATTGCCCAGTTGAGTTCGATAAGGCCCGTTCGTCGCACCGTTCTCCGGGAAGGGTCCAGCGTAGGCGGAACTACCGTTTTGAAGACTATAGCTGGCCGACAACCGGTGCGAGGGCTTAAGCTGGTAATCGACCCTAATATCGCCCTGGTCGGTCGGCAACACGTTACGTCCATTGGTAATGTAGGTATTGCTGGCTGCGTTTGGAAGTGGGATGAACGGCAGAAAGAACGTGGCTTGAGGGGAAAAGTATGTGCTGGGAATCTGGTTGTTCGGGAAAGGCTCACCGGTATAAGGGTTGGTAATCGGCGTCGGGAAGATGCCCTGCCTTTGTTGCGCCGTGGGAACGACTGAATCAAAAGTAGCCCCTTGGACGATGCGCGTGCCTTGATAGTCAGCAAAGAAAAAACTCTTGTCCTTGATTATCGGGCCGCCGAATGAGCCTCCGAATTGGTTCTGTCGCAATTCAGGCGTAGTCAAGGCGAAGAAGTTGCGTCCGTCCAGCGCATCATTTCTCAGGAACTCATACACATCTCCGTGGAAGGAATTGGTTCCCGAATTGAGAACGACATTGATTATCGCTCCTCCACCGCCGTAGCGGGCCGACATGTCGTTGGTGAGGACCTTAAACTCCTGGATCGCATCAGGTGCGGGTGTGATGCTACTCCCGTTTATGAACTGCTCCGTCACGTTTGCGCCGTCCAAGTAATAGCTGGTGGCGGAATCCTTCATGCCATTCACTTGGATACTTGTCACCGGGATGCCAATATAATTTCCGCCCAACCCCACATTACCGTCGGTGGAGTCGGCCACCGCGCCGGGTACGAGCGTGGTCAGTTGCAAGTAGTTCCGCCCGTTCAGGGGAAGCTGGTTAACAGCGGTTTGAGGAACGACCTGGCCAATGGTGGCAGCTTCGGTCTGGAGCAAGGCGCTTTGCCCCGTCACCTCAATCGTCTGCGTGGTTGTGCCTACCACGAGAGCAATGTCAATCCTTGCGTTTTGGGCCACATCCAAGGTGATTCCCGTTCGTGTAACTGAACCGAAACCGGTCATCGACACAGATACATCGTAGGTACCAGGGATCAGCGAGGTAGCTGTGTAATACCCTTCAGCATTGGTCCTGAGGGCGTTCTTGACGCCTGTATTCTCGTTGCTGACTACGACGCTGGCTCCCGGAACTACCGCGCCGCTGGGATCCGTAACCAAACCGGTGATTGACCCAAATTGCTGCTGGCCTAGGAGTGGGGAGAGCAGAAGACAGAACATTACCACCCAAAGATCCAGGCCAAGCCACAGATAGCTCGTGATTTGATAGTGTCCCCTCATGACGTCACACCTCCATAGCAACTTACGTTCCTTCTTGCCTAAAATGACCTCCGGCCGCCGAAGCACCACGGGGGATTTCAGCCCATGTCTTAAGATACAGCGGAACTGTCCGAAATCAAGCGCATGGAGCCAGGATGATGCTCTTTGTTCATTGGGTTGAACATATATTGACGCCCTGCCCTATTCGGCCTTGCTTGACCTCGCCACAAGAGTGAAGACTGTTTCCGCAGGTAGTTCGATTTCTGCCTGGCCATCCCGCGCTGGCACGGTCATAACTTTCTGGCAGTCTAGCTCGCGGGTAGTCTCGTAGAGATCCCAGTTCCTGGGCGCGGAGTCAGTCTGCGGGAGTTCGACTCGAAAGCGGCCCGCGCCGCCCTCCTTCACCCCCACCACCACCGCATCCGGGCTTGGACCTTGGAAGGCGGATAAGATCAATCCCGTGGCATCGGTGGTGACGCCGATCCTGCGCCAGCCGGGCCGCACGAAGTGATAAAGCTGCCGGGTGGCGTAGTAGCTCTTCTTGGCTGAATAGACATGGCTGGCGCTGCGAAACAGACCGTAGAAGCAGAGCCGTCTGGCGCACTCCTCGTAGTCGTCAAAGGCGTCGAAATAGAACAATGCGTTGGCGCCTTGATTGAGGGCAGTCAGGGCGCGCCGGTTGGCCGCGAGCGAGAAATTCTTCCACTGGTTTTCGAAGGTCTTGTCCTCATCGTTCAAGTCGCCGTACTCCGTCAGCCACACGGGTACGCGCGAATACTTGCTGGACTTCACTCGGTCCACCTGCGCGCCGATCGAATGTTCGCCATAAGTGTGAAAGGTGAAAACTCCCACCTGCTTCATCAATTCGTCGTCCTTGAGAATAGGATCGGTATAATCGTTGGTGATAATCGCATTATCGGCAACAGCCAACTGGACATCCTCCAGCCCTTCTTTCTTCAGCCGCTGCGCCACGGCCTCGAGAACCTTCGGTGCGTCCTCGGGATCGATGCGCGGGCCTTCCGGCGGATAGCAGTCCGTCTCGTTGAAGGGGCTGAAGTAGTCGAAGTCGATATGCGCCTGGATGCGCGCGTATTCCACCATCGTGCCGACTTCCTCGGCGAAGTCCTCATAGTGGGCTGGACTCAAATAGCCCTGCAAGTTGGGCGGAACCTTGGGCTGGCACACGGCGTGTTTTGGGGGCGGCGGATTCTTGTCGGTCATCCAATCGGGGACTGGCCCCATCAGCGCCAGCATGGGGCGGATGCCGCGCGAGTTCAAGTACCGCAGGCCGTTCCACGAGGCCTCGAAAATCGGTGAGGAGTAGCGATCGTTCCAGTACTCCCAGTCCTTCGGGCCCGGCGTTTCTTCCCAGTTGGAATCGACCAGGTAAACCACCACCCGAAACATGGTGACGCCGAGATCGTCGATCAGGGTGTCGAACATCGGCTTCTGATCGTTGCGGAAATACGGTCCGGTATAGTTGATCCCGAATCCCTGGATCTCCTGGTACTTTTGCGCGGGATCGATCGTGATTCGCGCGCCGCCCTGCTGGTCTTGCGCGCGGGCCGGCAGCAAGATACAAAGCGCAATCAAGAACACGAAAGAAAGGCATCGAGTATTGAACATTGTTCATCCCGGAATGTCAGCAAGACGCATGGCGCTGGATTAGAAAAAGAACTTGATCGCCATCTGCCCGATGCGAGGCGCGTTCGCAGAAGTCACCAGGCCAAAGATCGCGCTGTTCACATTGCCGTTGGGCGCCCCGAATTGTGCATGGTTGAAGATATTAAACCACTCGGCGCGAAACTCGAAACTCTTGGTTTCCGTCAGCGGCAGCTCTTTCATCAACGCCATATCGAAATTGTTCAGTCCCGAACCGTGGAAGAAGCGGCGATTGGCGTCGCCGAACTGGCCCAGCGCCTCGGGAGAGAAGAGCGAGGTGTTGAAGTAAGGCAGCCCTTTGCGCGGGTTCGTGATCTCGAGGTTTCCTGGAGTGTAATTCGGCAAATCCACTTCGCCCCCGATGCCGGAGCCGCTGGTCCCCAGCAGCGAGTTATCATCCGACTCGCTCAAGCCGACAGGGAATCCCGTGGCAAACCGAGTCACTCCCGAAAGCCTCCACCCGCCGGCGAGCCTGCGCCGCCGGGACCAGCGGTCAAAGGGCAGGGTGCAGGTGTAGCTGACCACGAAGTTGTTGGTGGTGTCGAAAGCGGCAAGCGCCTTCGAAATCCTGTAATTGAACGGATAGACCTGGTCGCTCAGTCCCGAGCTGTTATCCATAGTCTTGCTGTACGTATAGCTTGCGAGGAACTCGCTACGCTCCGAGGCGTGGCGAACGGTGACTTCGAGCGCGTTGAAGCTCGAGTTGCCCATCGTGTCGTAGAAGGCGTTGCTGCCGATGTTCGGCCCATACCATGGGCGCGTGCTATTGACAACGGCCCCCGCGGCCGTGGTGTAACTCCCGTCTTCGCCAAACGGCCCGCAGGTCTGACTGGTGGGCGACACCTCGCTCGGCTGGCTCAGGCTCAGGCAGAGGGCCGGATTCCCCGGGTTGGCTTCCAAGCCGACAATCAATCGGTGCCCTTGCGCGCCGGCGTACGTGAGCCCAAGCAGAGTATCGGAGCCGAACTGCCGCTCGAGCGAGAGCGAGTAGGACTCGGTGTAAGGGAGCTTGTTGCCATGATAGATCACCGGCTCGCTGGAAACGGGCTCGAAAGGTCCAAAGTTCACGTTCGTGTCCGGATGCGAAGGCGAGGGCGGCGGCGGGAATACGCCCGGGAATCGCTGGCCCTCGCTATTGCCGGTGGCGAGGTCGACGTAAGGCGTCGCAAAAAGCGGAGGCAACGGGCTGTAGTAGTACAAGCCGTAGGGGGTATACGGCTGGCCGATCTGCAGGCTCACGCCTTCCAGTTCCGTGTAGAACATGCCATAGCCGGCGCGCACGCTGCTCTTGCCCGGCCCGCCGGTTATTTTCTTGAGGATTCCATCCGTGAAGCTGGGCGAATAAGCCAGGCCGAGGCGAGGAGCGAAGTTGTGATAGCCGGTGGGAGCCATGGTTTTCGGAACTCCCGGGTCGCCCGGGTAGACCAGGCCCAGCGGCGCACCCGGGAACGCCTGCGACTGCTCGCCGTAGATCAGCGTGGCGATCTCGTTGTTGTCGGCGTAGGGAAACGAGCTGACGTCCCAGCGCAAGCCGTAGTTGACGGTCAGATTGCGGCGCGCCCGCCAACTGTCCTGGGCGTACACTCCGATGTAATGCATGCGGGTCGGACCAAACTCCGGCGTGCCTTGAGTAAAGGCGGTGGGAGCGCCAATCAGAAAATCGGCGAAATCGGACCCCGTTTCCGTGCCTGCAAAGCTGAATGCGCCATCGCCTTCGGCGTTGGGAAAGTTGAGATTCGCCTCATCGTAGTGGAAGTTCGCCCCGAACTTGAGCGTATGCGTGCCCGTCACTCGGCTGTAATTGTCCTGCACTTGGGAGATGGTGTCGAGAGTGCTCGTCACCTGCCCGGTCACGCCGAAACCAAACTCATTAAGGCCGATGGGCGGAACGCCCTCGTACTGCGGGTCAACGGGAACGATGCCCAGCGTGTTGGCCCCCACGACAAAGCCCAACGAGCTCAGCGACGGACCTACGCCCTGGCCGGGAACCGGCTCATTCTGGAAAACGGAATTGCGCATGAAACTCAGGCGAAACTCATTGATGGCCGTGGCGCCAAACGACTTCGTATAGCTCAGCACGGCGAGTTGGGCGCGCCCGGCGGTCTGGTCAGCGAATCCGGGAATGCTGGAGGTGGCGTAGGGGTTCACGAGCGTGAAGTCATCCAGCATGTAATATCCGGACAGCATTCCGAATCGCGTATTCACGTCGCCGCGAATGCCGCCCTTGTCGTCCCGCAAGGTTTCGTTGTAAGCCGACGAACTGAAGAACGCGCCATCATTCGGGGACGGAATGTATTGCAGAAGGTGCTGAGTAGGGGCGGAAAAGGCGGATTGCGGGATCAGGGCGTTGGGGAAAACGCAGGCGGTGTTACTCGCGCACCCCGGCGTGTAATACGCCTCGCTCGCGGACACCGGGTAGCCTAATTCCTGGGAGAGTTGTTGCGCCCAATAAGGCCCGCTCACCACGTAGGGTATTATCTGGTTGTTCGGTCCAACCGTATAAAAGGAGCTCGCCTCGTCCAACAAGTTGCCCTGCCGATCCTGGCTTGAAAGCACCTTGACGTTCGTCTCCTGGCCAATGATGAAGCGCGTTCCTTGATAGTCCACGAAGAAGAACGCCTTGTTGGGCCGGACCGGCCCGCCCAGCGTCGCGCCGAACTGGTTTTGCTTGAACGAGCCGCGCATGGGGGCGAAGAAGTTGCGGGAATCGAAATCGTCGTTGCGAACGAACTCGAAGGCATCGCCGTGGAATTGATTGGTACCGGACTTGGTGGCGACCATGATCTGGCCACCGCTGTAGTTCCCGTACTCAGCGTTGAAGTTGCCGGTCAGGAT
>Ga0187784_10005651_pt1 | contig 10094 bp, 16 predicted proteins | sample 1015_SJ02_MP15_2_FD_132964 | JGI IMG/M metagenome (GOLD analysis project Ga0187784, IMG submission 132964) | Tropical peat soil microbial communities from peatlands in Department of Meta, Colombia - 1015_SJ02_MP15_20_MG | ecosystem: Environmental > Terrestrial > Soil > Wetlands > Peat | place... | reverse complement strand
CATGGCTAGCATGAGCCTGGTGAAGTACTTCGAAGGAGGGCGATGGGGGACGACCTATCCCGACATGCCATGGGAGCCGAAGGAGTCGTTCAAGGCCGTGGCGGACTACTACTCCAAACACTGAGGTGGACGCGCTCGACGGGTACCAGCGCTCCTCAACCCATTTCAAAGGAAGGCAACACTTACGGCGCAACTATCTCATCGCCTGCCCGCCCAACGTTTTCTGGCCGGATAACGAGCTTCCTGCGCTCTCACCCGAAGCTCTGTCTCTTCCTCCTGACTCCCGGGATCGCGGAATACGTCTCTGGCTCCAGTCCCATGTATTTTCTTGTGCTGAGCCCGTTCTACTTCTTCCTTCAGCTGGCCCTGAACACCGGCCTCTATCTGCCTGGCGCGCTCCTGATTAGAGAGGCGATGATACGCTGGAAGAAGGGATGGGCTTCGGTCCTGCTCCTGGGGGGCGCCTACGGGATACTGGAAGAGGGAATCGCGTTGGGCACCCTGTTCAACACGGCTCCCGTCGAATATGGGTCCGGCCCAGCATCGTATGGTCAATGGCTGGGCGTGAGCTGGGTCTGGGCAGTCGAGGCCATCCCCCTGCACATGATATTTAGTATCGCGCTCCCAATCCTCCTCCTTGGGCTCGCGATTCCGAGCACGCGGGGGAAGAGTCTGCTCGGGTCAAGGAGGTCGCTTACCTCGGCGGGGGTGATATTGGGCGCCGACGCCGCCCTCATCAACTGGGCGGTACAGGTTCACCTGCACCATACATGGATAGGATGGCCGCTCCTCGGATTGTCCGCCCTCTGCATCGTTGCACTGGTGGTCGCGGCTCGCTTGGCGCCCGCCAGGATCCTGGAACCCAAAACGGATGGACCCAGGGTCTCGCCTCTCGTCAGTTTTGTTCTTGGAGCAGTGGTCGTCGCCTACATCTATGTTGTGGGCCCGGTCGGGGTGTCCCTCAACCTTCCGGCGATTGTTACGGCCCTGACTATGGTCGCCCTTCTGGCATTCTATCTCTTCCTGGCGTTGAAGACGCTGGGGAGGGGTGGCAATACGAAACAACTGCTCGCATACTCCCTCGGCCTGATCGCCTTCCCGATGGTGGCCGGGGCAGCGGTGCAGATATTCCTCCCCCTAATCATAGTCTTTGATGTCGCAGCACTGCTACTCTTCAGGAAGCTCTGGCGGAGTCTTGGAAGTGGCTCTGATGTGCCCCTCCAGCCCTAGCCAAGACGAGGGCCCCTCCCATACCAGGTTCATGGCGTTCAAAGAACAACTGTCCCATACCGTAACGATTCCTGCCTCAGATGTCGGGTTGGAGATGTGTTCCCCGCCTAACTAGGAGTGCGGGGGGTTGGAATTTATGGGTTCGCGTCCAAATCTATGACAATAAGCGTGGGAAATGAGAGCGGCAACAGAGTCGGCCCTCAGGGAGGGACGCCAGGGCCACCCTGCCAGCTTCATGCAATCGAAAGACCACTCGGTGAAAATCAATGAATAACGACATGAAATCTGACCAAGAAGGAAAGGAAGACAGCGTAATTGGTGTTCCCTATGGGCTTAAAGTGTATAGGGAGTCTTATACGGACTATGAGCATACTGTGGGACGACGTCCACGTGGGATTCGCTTCGAAAGCCGCTTCTGACCTGCGACTCCACTCGAAATAGTGTGTAGGCCCACTCAATTTCTCAAGCGAATCCCTGTGCAGGATTAGATGAGGTAACTGTTTCCCCATCAGCAGAGGGCCGCACGTGGATGCGATTCCAGACGGCTCGATTCTGGCTCCAATTACCAAAACAGAGCCGATAATGAGCTAATCCAAAGTGGGCCGGAAGGGGCTCGAAGCATTTTCAGTGTTGGAAGTGGGCTCGAAATTCAGAATTCTATCTTTTCGAGTCTTCGCGCCAGTTCCACATAAGCTTGCCCAGCCCAATGCCCTTGCCTGTTGTCATGGACGAGAACTGAAAGTTCACCGCTTGAAGGCAGGTATGTGACTTCTACGGTTCCCATCCCCTTCCTTGAACCCCTGATATGCCAATGTATGTTCTCTCCTGAAGTCTTGTACGGTCTAACCAATCGACCCATTGGTTTGACTTCCGCGTCGTTCAATCTTGCCCACCCTGCTACGGCCTCCCTTATTTTCATCGCACTTATTCCGGGTCGGAGTCGAATCTCCAGTTTCTTCAGAAGCGAATCGCCAACCTTGTTTCCCACGGTAGGAAAATTAACCGTTATCATTCCCAATGGGCAGATTCAATTCGAATGAATCTGGCGAAAGTCAGTTGTGCTTTCATGGGCCGGCAGGGCCTCTAATAAAACGTGGCATATCTCTTATCATGAGGAGGCGCGATTTGAAGCATACCTAGTGTCCTGGCCGGGCACAAAAGCCATTGGTATAGACGCCCTCTCATCAGGACGGTTGCCAAGGAGCGCTTCGCCATGAGTTTTAGAGACTGGTGAGCTCTGAGACAAAGGCTAGGGCAAGGCGCACCCTCGAGGACATCGAAGAGTATTACCCTCCAGAGGCGATCTTGGAAGCCCTAGAAGGGAAGACGGGGTGGAGCTACAAAGTCAACGGGGACCTCTACAGCCTGAGAGACAGGGCCTTGGTCTGCGTCCTCTACCTGTGTGCCCTAAGGGTCAGCGAAGCGCTGCGGCTGAGGAAGGTGCAGTTCAGAATAGAGGAGGAGAAGCAGCGGGTGAGGGTCATTGGCATCCTACTCAGCAAGAGGAAAGAGTATTCTCGCGTGAAGTTCAGGGAAGCGTGGTTGCCGCTGGCATCAGGAAGCCTACAGACGCCTCGGCAGAAGATGACCCGCATGGTCCTCGAGTACATCAACCATATTGATGCCAATGACAGGCTGTTTCCCTTCGGACGATCGAGGGCCCTGCAGATAGTCCATTCCATCTCTCCGAAGTTCTGGTGTCATCTCTTTAGGGCCCTCGGCGAGAACTTCCTCTATGACGCCTGGGACCATGACATGCTTGCGGTCAGCGACTTCGTCAAAGTCGACCCGAGACCCTTGAAAAGTACATTCGACGAAGTTATGAGAAGTACCGACCTGTTTGAGAGCCACTACGCAGTATGAGCATCCTGTTGAATGATGTCAGTAATCGAAGATCAGAATCGGCCGTTGACACCATCTCTTTTGGTTCTGGATTATCATGCATAATCCGTCAGACTCTAACTCGCACTCCTTTTAATGAGTGAGTATTCAACCAATAGGAGGCTATTTGAGTCCTCCATCCAAGCGGGACATTCAAGCTGAGAATCGCCGCAACCAACTCCTCGATATCGCCCTTGCCCTGTTCGCAGAAAAGGGAGTCGAGAACGTCAGCATCAAGGAGATAGCAACAAAGGCTGGAATTGCCCAGGGATTGATCTACCATTACTTCCAAAGCAAGGGGCAGCTCCTGACGGCCGTCATCCAACGTGACAACCCCATGCCTGACTTCGAAGCCATCAACGCTCAACTCGCCGGCCTCCCTGCGCGAGATGGGCTGAACATCCTAGCGAGGCGTCTCTCAGAACTCATGCCGAAGAAACGGCTGGTGCTCCGCCTCCTCATGCGAGAGCTACTTTCATCTCAATCTGGCATCAGCCCTATGGTGGCATCATTCAGAAAGAAAGCTCTGAGATCCCTGACAGAATACTTCCAGAGTCGGATCAAAGAGGGCGAACTGAGGTCCCACGATCCATCGGTGTCAGTGCAGATGCTGGTCAGTACCCTACTCGCGCAGCTTTTCCTGAATCAACCACTCGAACCCGCTTCCAAGGAGGCCGCAAGCATCATCCTGAACGGGATTCTAGCGAGATAGTTCATATACCGGTTGAATGAGCGTTCAACCAACGTGTGACGAGGTTGTCCACTGGCGAACGTCTGAGCGTGAACATGCGGACGGCCATAGCCCTGCAGGAGATCTTTGTTGTGGCGGTAGTCTTGGCATTTGTCGCGACAGTCTCCACTGGAACAGCCGAGATGCAGGTCCTGGCGGTGGGGTTCATTGTTCCGATAACTGCCCTCAGTCTGACGTTCATCTTATTCTGCAGAAAGAGGAAGGTTTGGAGTTACGCGGGTGCCTCCATTTTAGGTGCGGTTGGCGTGGCGCTCCGAGTCGCAGTGAGCACCCAGCCTAGCCTTGAAGTGGGTGGGGGACTGCCCATAGGGGTAACAGTGCTCTACATTGTTCTAGGCTCCTTGTTCGCTCTGAAGAGCTTTGAGTCGATGTTGGAGTTGAGGGGATAGGGGACGCTTTCCTTCAACAAGCACTTCCTGAACCGCATTACCCGGTGGATTGCACGGCGATCTAGGGGCCCGTTCGCCATCGTGATTCATGTGGGCCGGAGTAGTGGGAAGGTATACAGAACTCCTATCATACCGCACCCAGTCGAAGGAGGATTCGTGGCCGCCCTGACTTACGGATCGGAAGTGGATTGGTACCGCAACGTCATGGCTGCTGGGAGATGCCAAATCATCTGGCATGGGAAGGAGTATCAGATTGAGAAGATCGAGCCAATGGACCCGGAGGCAGCAATCCCGCTTTATCCAAGATTCGAGAGGCGGATACTGCGGTCCCGCAACACAGACCACTTCCTAAAAATGGCATATCAGATTTCAGTTGAAGAGAATAACGAATGAATCTCCGGGGCTATACCCTTGTCAGTTTCGACGTTTGACACCTCACGCATTGTGTTAAGCGAAACGAAGGTTTGAGCGATTCGATCACTAGGGTGTCCGACAATCCTAAACGCATGGGCGCTCCCCTTTAGGGGAGGCCAACAGCGCCAGCTAGAATTATCGCGCTGATTATCATTCCGATGCCCCCTTCTGGGGCGAAGCCAACGGCCCTTCCATCCCAGACGGCAGCAAAGCTCGCGATACTCACAAGTGAGGCGGCAATTGCAATGGGTCGCCAGTAATCAGACCCAGAATAACAAAGGCCGAAAGCAACGGCTGTACATAACAGCCCAATCCCGGCAACTGCCCAGAGGGTCACCGCAAGCGCCTCGAGTCTGCGGCCCGAAAAGATCGAGCCGAGGAGCAACGCTTGCCCCGCCCAACCTTCCAACACCTTCACGCTTTGTGAAGCGTACATCAGGTAAGCAACCCCATGGCCACCAATTACAAGGACAATTAGGTACCGTAGGACTGTGCTTACATCAGGGGGCCACATCATTTCAGACCCGCCTCGACTTGGCTGGCCTGTCCCAGCTGCCAGAGCCTGCGGCCAACCAGTATGAACCATATTCCCAATCCTATCGCATTGACTAGACTCACGACTATTAGGAAGGCAAAGGGCGCCGGCAAAAACTCGGCCAGTCCAGCGACGTTGGCAATGACTCCGACGTGGGCGACCTTCCCGCTGAACCCAGAACTACGCAGCATAACGACCGCCGTCACCAAAAGGGAGGAGGACACGATGCAGAAGCTCGTGGTAAATGCCGGCCCCATGAAGATGGCTATTACGGCCTGTCCCGCTGCCAAAAACATGGCTCTCTGTGCATCAGTTGTCGCGGCTGCATACTGGCCGCTCAGCGAGAGCATCGAAATCCCCGTGTTCGACGCAAAGTAAGCCGCCATTCCGACGAAGGTGAGGACGGCACCGACAGTCGCCCAGGACGGGCTCGTTCGCCTGAGGATTAGGTAGAGCGCGATGATGGCGGGGACTACGATAATGTAGATGAACATGCCCAGAAAGTCAAGGTCGAGAAGTCCGACAATCCAGTTCTTGTGGAATAGGGAAAACCAGGCGGTTATGGTCGACGGCTGTGGCCATATCACATAGACCATGATATCGATTATGGTGAGCGGCCCGGCGATCAGTGCGGCGACCCCTGCCAATCTGAAAAGGCCACTCCAATTCGGCTCCTCTTGCAATTCAGTTCCCTTGACGGGTGGCTGGACGAGCAGGGGAGGTAAGGCTTGTTTGACGCAGATGCTAAAGAGTAAGTAGTGATGCTAAACAAAGTACAGCTGCGAGAATTTGTGTGGCGAGGAAGGACTCGAGAAGTTGTTCTTCGAACTAGCGAGCGAGAACAGGCTCGGCATCCTGCATGAACTTCAGAAGGGGAACCTCAGGATGCAACAGATTGCCCGGCGACTGGGCGTAACTCCAACGGAAGCCTTCAGGCAGCTGGAACGTCTAAGCGAGACATCTTTGGTTCAGAAACGACCCGACGGCACATTCACTCTTACGGAGTACGGCAAACAGGTGCTCCAGATTTCCACCTCGCTCGCTTTAATCTCCAAACATAGGGAGTACTTCTCGACGCATGAATTGATGAAACTCCCATCACAGTTCGTGAGTAGGCTGGGGGAACTTTCAGGAGCTGAGCTGGAGACCGATGCGATCGAGACCATAAACAGAGGTGCCGGTGCTTTCGCCCGGGCGAAGCAATACATCTGGGGGTTGGGTGAGGGCACCATACCAGAGCACATGGTGCCGGTGATGAACCAACAGGTTCAGCGAGGAATAGAGGTTAAGATGCTCATTTCAGGATCTCGCGTTCCAACCAGCGAGAGCTTGCCCATGGCGCCCAAGAACGTGGAAACAAGAGTCTTGACGGACTGTCCTGTGATGATAGCACTTACCGAGAAGGATGCGGTAGTGGCTTTCCGCCTTGTCGGAGGAAAAGAGGATTACGCTGCTTTTGCCGGCGGTGACCAGGTATTCCACGACTGGGTCAGAGACCTCTTTCTCTACTACTGGGACAGGGGAAAAAGGAACCTGTCGACCAAGACGCAGTAGCGACTGGTTCTAGAAAGACAGAGCGTCATCAACCATTGTACGCACTCTGTAACATGAGGCTCGAAGACCTTGCCCAGAACTTCTTATAGATAATATCAAGCCAACGTTCAGCGCATGTCGCTCGCGAAGAAGCTCCAGATTCGAGAAGGTCAGAGCGTCCGTTTGATCAATCCGCCAGCCGGATTCAAGTTAGACGCCCCCGCCACCGAATCAGGGACACCTACGCTTCTCCTATTTGCCAAGGACAGCAAGTCACTGAAGAGCCTTGGTAAGCCGGTCTTCGAGGCCGCGAAGCAAGACAGGTTAGCATGGATAGCGTATCCAAAGGCGGGGAAGCTGGACACAGACCTCAACCGGGACAAACTGGCAGAGATGGTGAAACCATTGGGCATTCAGCCTGTTCGCCTCATCAGTCTAGACGATACCTGGTCTGCAATGAGGTTCAGGCCTGCTTAGAACCACCGAGCTTGACTGAAGGGGACTATAGCGTCTGCCGCCATTTCCGCCGTCTTAGTCAGCGACTCCTTTGCCTGACATGATTGGGCCTTTTAGGCTGTCCCTTATGTTGGGGCCTCACGCGTCTGTGCAGGAGTCGTAACACTCGCCAGTCGAGGGATCGGACCCTGGTACGTAAAACGGACCTCTGTCTTGTTCCCCTCCCGGCGCGATAAACGTGACGCTACGTAGGTAAGCTGACAGGCTCAGTCAACCGCAATATGCACCACGTGGAATGGTCGAGTATCAGCCTATTCCCTTGCCGCTGGAATTCTTCGTTCCACGACCCACCTGTGCATCGCTATCTTGCGGGTCTTCTGGAACCCGACTTTCTCGAACATCCCGAGGGTCCCACTGCAGAGGAAGGAAGACGAGACCTTCTTGCCAGTGTAATCCTCGGGATAAGCTTCGACAGCCCCGCCTCCGAGCCCAGCAATCATTTTCAGGGCCTCGCGGAGGGCTAATGTCGCTATCCCATCCCCTCGGCGCTCTCGATCGACGAAGAAGCACGTGATACGCCAGTCGGGGAGCTCCTTCAGCCCCTCCTCGTAGGCTTTCCGGCTCCTAATGTTCGGAAGCTCCTCGGTGCGACCGAACTGGCACCAACCGACCGCTTCCCTTCCATCGAAGACCAGCGCGGCGTGAGCTCGCCCTTCCCGCACCCGATCTTCCTTCATTTTGCGGTAGTACTTGGAAGGTACTTTTCCTCCTTCCGGGTCGAGATGGAAGGAGATGCACCAGCATCCGCCGAAGATCCCGTTGTGCTTCTCCACGAGGCGGGCGAAGGCAGGCCAGGTGACGGGGGAGAGCGGTTTGGAAGTAAGCGACATCGCTCTCAGTTTGTCTCGGTCGCTGCTATTAACCTCTATGAGTATGATGTCGAATTAGGAAGGTCAGTGTCGCTGTGCATGGGGATGAACGCGTTTTGATTCAAAGCATGACGGCTCATGTGCTTAAAGGTCGCTTGAGGCCCTTACGCGGCGTGGGCAGCAGTGTCAATCCTCTACACGTTCCTCCCCCCGTGTTGTTTACCATTGGCTACCTTGTCGGACTGGTCGTCCAGCTTCTGGTCCCCTTCACCTTCACTACAGTTCTCTTACCAGTAGGTGTGTATTCCATTGGCGCAATTCTGTTCGTGGTCGGTGCCGGGTTCGCGGGGTGGGCCCTGTGGATTTTCCACAACGAGCACACTACTACAGTCCCAGGTGAGAAGTCTGCCAAGCTGGTGACCTGGGGACCCTACAGGTTCACGCGCAACCCGATGTATCTCGGCTTGTTCCTGTTTTTTGCAGGGGTTTCGATGATATCGGATTCCATATGGTCCATTCCTCCGCTGCTCGTCGTTGTTTATTTCCTGAATTCGACCGTGATCGTGGGAGAAGAGAGGAGATTGCGGGCTGACTTCGGTGAAGAGTATGGGCGTTATGCTAGTAAGGTGCGTAGATGGATTTGATGATGACCCGCCTCATTAAATCCATCCAGTGCTTGCAATCAAGTGCAGGTACTTCCTCCTCCAGGCCTATTTCTTCAATGTGCCCAGCAGAATCTCCCATCCGTATATGTCGAGAATACGAAGTGTTCCGTCACGAATCCAGGGATCTGCTGCCATTCTCGCACGGACAGTTTCTTGGTCAGGGGCGTCAAAGATCAAAAGGGTCCTGTGTTTTGGGTAGTTCTTGAGGGGGCCTCCTAGTACTATGAATCCTTCATCCGCAAGAGCGTCCATAAAGGCGGCATGCTCATTCCAACCCTTCTGATTTCGCATTGGAAGCTTGGAATCCCAGGCGGGTCCCTGTTCATTTATCAACGCAAAGAGGACCAAATCGAACCTGAATTCAGTGAAGTTCCGATGATAAAGAGATTCTTGTCAGGCAGGAGACCCAAAGAAACCTACTTGTCATAGGTCAGTTGATGCGTGACCAAAGGTAGCACCTTGTAATGGCAGGCAGCTCCAAAGACCTAGAAATAATCTAAGGATGGGGCGGGTTGGAACCTGCTCAAAAGCAGAATCTGGTTTTACTCGTTTCATATCAGCCAGGCTCGGTCATCAGCCGCACAATCATGAACCGCAAAGCCGGGACAATGACGCTATTCGCGTTTGATGAAGGAGAAGGTCTGAGTGAACACACTGTGCCGTATGACGTGCTACTACACGTCCTTGAAGGAGAAGCTCAGGTTACGGTGGTGAAATGAATCAAGTCACAGAAGGTGAGGCAATCGTCCTGCCGGCTGGGAAGCCCCACGCTGTCAAGGCTTTGAAGAGATTCAAGATGCTGCTCACGATGATCGGGGCCTAGTGCAGGAACTAGCCATGACTACCAGATGCCTGCACCCTCAGCTTCTCCGCTAGAGCCATTATGTTTGTTCCGAGAATCGGCCTGCCGTCATGGAATGTGGACACGTTTTCTACTGGACAATTCTCGCTCGTGTAGTCGATTACGGCCTTGAGCAGATTTAGGATTTCATCATCAATCTGTGGCCCAGAGTCTGACCGGTTCTCCATTTCCCGCAGATTCTCAAGGAGATTCTGAAGACCATCGTACGTTACGGGCGTTCCGTCTAGTCCCGTCAGCACGCCCTCGACGGGACAGTTCTGAAGTGCGAAAGCTATGCTAGCTTCGGCAACCTCCAACTCGTCCTCAGTTAATTCGGTCAAAGACAACCTGTCGTCCGAGAGCTCGCGGGGACAAACTTAAGACATCTTCTTCAATCATGAACATAAAATGACAATGACCTTGGACTACAATGAACCGCTCCCGAAGGTGGTGGAGAGGCTGAAAAGCGAACATCGTGAACTCGTTCCAAAACTTCGCCGCATCGAACAGCTTGCTGAAAGCGGGGATAT
>Ga0187784_10005650_pt1 | contig 10095 bp, 10 predicted proteins | sample 1015_SJ02_MP15_2_FD_132964 | JGI IMG/M metagenome (GOLD analysis project Ga0187784, IMG submission 132964) | Tropical peat soil microbial communities from peatlands in Department of Meta, Colombia - 1015_SJ02_MP15_20_MG | ecosystem: Environmental > Terrestrial > Soil > Wetlands > Peat | place... | reverse complement strand
GTCGAAGTAAGCCGACTCGTCGTCGAAAATATAGGTCTCGGGCCGGTCGGGGATGACGGTGGCAAGGACGCGGGTTTTGGCGGGAACCGCCCCACGAACCTTCGAGCGCGGAATGGCGAAGTTGATCGGGATGCAGGCGCGCGATTGGCGCGTGCACTCGCGCTTGAAGTAGAGGCCGCGGCCGAAGAGATCGGCGCGCAGCTTCTGCTCGTCTTCGCCGTCGACAAACGCGATTTTGGACGGAGGGTAGTGCCGGCCGACGAGCTCCCAGTAATCGAGGTTTCTCCACACGGAGCCGTAGACGATCAGGTCGAAATAGCGGGCGCGAATCTTCGCCTTGAGATCGGAGCGATCGATTGCGATATCGGGCAGGATGCCGTAGAGAGTGAAGCCACGGCCATAGAGGCGGCGCTTTTTGCGGGGCGAGACGTCGCGCTGGTACATGAACCAGATGCGCCGGACGTCGACCAGATCGGACCCCAGTGTCTGGCGGAGACCGTGGAAGAGCATGTCGCACTGATAGTCCGGCTGGGCGCCGCCCGACAGGAACAGAACCTTCATCTTCCGGAATCATTCCTCAGTGGACGACGGCAAACGTGAAGATCTTTCCGGAGCTGGGAGGCGTCTTCGAGGACGCATCTTCCGGCTCGAGGAAACCGAATTCGCCTTCGCCGACGTCGTTATTGAGAACGATCTGGTAGGCGGAGGAGCCGATCTCCTTGCTGTTGAATGTGACGTCGTCGTGCACTCCGCTGGTGGATTCATGGCCAAGCTCCCCGGCTTCGGATTCGAACTGCCGGTTGTTGCCCGAGACATGGAGGCGAAAGAGCCGGTAGTCGCTGGGCGCGCGGCCCTGGGAGAGATGGAGGATCAATGTCGCCGGGGTTTTGACGACGACCTTGCTCCGCTGGCCGCCGACCACGCCGTTGAGGTTTTCCTTTACCAGGCCGGCGCTGGCAATGTGCTTCATCAGGCCGCCCGATTCGAAGACGACCACCTCGGCGGGCAGCATTTGCCAGTTGCCGCCGCTGTCCTGGTAGTAGACGCCGATGTCATCGACGCCGGGAGGAAGCGGCGGCGGCGGTGGAGCTGCCGCAGGAGCGGAAGGTGCGGCAGGAGAGGAGGAATCGGCAGGAGAGGCCTTGGCGACGATGGCGGCGATCACCTTGTCGCTGGCGCCGGCCTGTTTGAGCGCGATCAAGCCGTTCGCGGAAGTGTCGTAGGTTCCCGCCGAGGCGTTGATGGTGGTGACGATGACGTCGTCGGAGAGCTTGGCTTTGATCATCTTGACGACGGTGTCATTGTTCATCGCCTGAGCGGCCAGCAGCGAGCAGGCAGCCAGGAATAATACCGCGAGAAAGCCCTTACGCATGGTGCTTCTCCTTGAAGAAATCGGACACGACAGGGAACTCCCTTGGGGTGACACCTGCATGATCTATCACGGCGGCTGCGGTGTGCAAGTCGGTTTTTCCTGCGCTTGAGGACGAATGAGGGAAGAACAGAGCGGCACGAATCGGCATTTGTGGGACGAAGGCTTGTGCCGCGGCCACGATCTGGAGCGTCTTTGGCGCGCGCCGGGTTATCAAGACGGCCGAGGTAAGATGTCGGGAATCGGTGTAACGACCAGAGGCAGATTGCGTAGGAGACGCGCCGAAGGCGGTCGCCGCGGCAACCGCCTCCGTCGCAGGGACCGTTCCGGGCTAGGGCGCCGACGACGGCGCAGGCGCAGAGCCGGCGGGCGGCGCAGGCGCGGAACCGCTGGGCGGCGCAGGCGCGGAGCCGGCTGGCGGAGATGCAGGCGCGCCAGATGGTTCGGCTGCGGGCGCTGGTGCGGGTGTGGGCGCCGAGCCTGCTCCAGGCGCAGTTGCTGGCGCAGGCGCCGAGGCGGCATCCAGTTCAGCGGCTAGATGAATGGCCCCTCCAGAGACATTCAGCTTGCGGCTCCAATCTGCGAAACCCTTTTTCTTCACGCAAATCTCGTGAGGTCCAGGTGCAGCGTTGATGGTGGACGGTGAATTGCCGACGAAACTTCCGTCGACTTCGATGTCGGCTCCCGGCGGACTCGATTCGATCACGATGCTGGCTTGAGCGAGTTGGGGTGGCGCAACGGGCGCCGCCGGCGCGACACCGAATCGTGTCATGTCCAGGTGCATGTCGCCTTCAACGAAGGCTGTGATCTCGGTTCCCTGTGGAATCACGATGTCCTTGCCGTGTATGAACAGGAAGAGCGGAGCCGCGGGAAAGAAGACGATCGATGTCGCGACGATCGCGCCAGTCATTGCGCCGACGTGCCCGCCGCCCTTGCCGCCCTGAGTTGCTCGCAGCGCTGCTTTCTCGCTGTCGGCAAGGCGAGCGTAGCTGATGTTGATGTCGAGCTTGCCGGCGCGGCCCATGCTCTTCTTCGCATAGGCGTCGGTAACATTGCCAATTGCGGATGCGCCTTTTGGCAGCACAACCACGTCGTCGACTTTCACGTCTTCTACAACCTCAAAGGGAACCTCCTGGCCGACTTTCGCATCCGCCGAGGACATGGTCTGGCTCAAGCGCAGCTTGATGGGCGTTCCGTCGAGGAGGGTGTGCGGCTGGGGCAGCGTGGCTGGGGCCGTGGTTGCCGGCTGTGAATTGGGTTGGGGGACGGGGGTAGTTTGCGCCACGAGCAGAGGGCAAAGGCCCAGGAATAGGAATGCAACAAGGCATTTACACATCAAGCTTCTCCTTTGCATTTTTCAAAATGGAAAAACGAGCCCAAGGGGAAGCATCCAAATAATGCGCCGAGAGGGCGAATAGTGCAAGAGATTTTTCCGGCGGTGGGGCTGCGGCGCGTCTCCTGGCTCCTTTTGAGAAAGCTCGAGTGAGGAGCATCTTCGGGGGTTCACACCTGACGAACGTTTCTTCATACTCAATTCGAACGCTCATTCCGCAATGGTGCCAAATCTCGGAAAAGTCAATTTGACAATGCCTACTCTCATCCTTTCTTGGACTACTGTTGAGGCTGCACTGGAACCAGCACGGCTTTCACTTGAGGATTGCCACCCGTCGCAGTCAAAGACGTTGTCCAGTCGGAGAAGCCTTTCTTCTTCAGGACGATCTGATGTGCGCCAGGAGCGACTCCCACGGTCGACGGGCTATTGCCAACAAAATTGCCATCGATCTCAATATCTGCACCGGAGGGGTCGGATTCGATCTGCACCATGATATTGGCGGGTGATTGCGCGGCTGCCTGATTCGCCACGGGAGCGTTCGTTTCGAGCTTCGCCGGTTGAGCAGGCGCCGGTGGAGCCACCGCCTCCGGAAGCGGTTGCGAGCCGGGTTCATATCCTTTCGGCAGCTTGGGAATGGAAGCGAGCAGATTCAGAATTGCGGAATCGAACGCCTGACTCCGATCAAGCGGCGTAAAAGCCATGCCCACAGCGCCGCCGATTAATCCCCCGCCAACACCCGGTCCCCCTGTCGTGCCGCTCTGGCCGACTCCGGTGCCATTCCACACCTGACTTCCATCGCGTTTGTCGAACAGAAAGCCCAGAACTTCGACGTTCGACGTTTCGCCGATTGTGATTTTGCTGGTTGCGCCAACCTTGGTGTGACTGTCTCTGAGTTCGATGACCATGACCCAGCGTGCTTCCTGTGGCCCAAGGCGTTTTGCCCACTCGGGCTTGGCATCTTGCAGATCTTCATCTGCAATTTCGCTCGCGACGCCAGTCGTATCGCTGGTTTCGACGGGATAGCCTTTCCTTTTCAAATCTTCAACGGCCTTCTTCCGGAGGGAATCGAAATTAACGCCCGTTTTCTTCCCCGACCGGGCATCCACGACGGGTAGCACGGTCACTTTGCCGATTGCCAGGAATTTGGGGTCGACAGGAGCCTCGATCTTCTTTTTGCTCCAGCCTTGCTGGGGAAAAACGGCTGCGGCAAGAAGGCACAGAATCAGCGGAACTAATTTCGGTTTCATTTCTTCACTCCTTGCATGTTTAGGGTTGTGTATAAACGCGACAAGAGTTTTTCATACTTGTCGCTGCCGGCTCGATAAACGCTCCGCTCCATAATTTCGTTTTTCCAGAGCACGCTTCGGCTGCTGGGAGAAAGAAGCGCGGCTTGAACCAACATGCTGGACATCGCTCCTTTGGCGTTCGTCCCCGTGGGTGAGTCTCCCCACTCTGCGCCCGATCCCAATGTGATTCTCATGAACTTCACGAGAATCAGGCGCCCCTCTGCCATCTTGTCGATGTCGCCAAGCGCTTTCAGGCCGTCGTCGTTAATTGCGCCGCGTGCAAGCCGGCTTTCCAGAGGCCAAAGTTCGTCGAGTGGAGTTTTGAAGGCGGGGTCAGCCGCCATCAGTTTCTCCTGCTGGATCGGCAAGTATCCTTTGGAACTCAACTGACCTGTAGCGGCGTTTACCAGGGAAGGTTCATAGGGAAGCTCGCCGGCATTCTTCGCTGCCGGACTTGGCACCAGCATTTCGATGGTGACCCTAGGTGCGATCACAATGACTTCCGAACCATGCGGGATGGGGACACTTGTCTGTTGAGCCGCAAGCAAAGGGCAAGCAGTGAGAATGGAGATCGCGATAAGCAGCATACGCATACCGCACCTGCGCACCATTCAAAAACCGGAACTGTCGCACTTAGAATTCTGGCTGAATCATCTTGGCATGAAGCGGTTTTGTCAAGGGAATTAATGGGTCAGGAAGGGAAATCTGAGGGCGCACACGCTAGAACGCCCGCCTTGGGAAGGCGCTGCGGCGGGCGCGTCAGCGATGAGTGCGGCACCCCCGGGTTATGAAGTCGGCGCCGGCGGCGGTGCCGACTGTTCGGGAGAAGCGGGCGAGGCCGGACCTGGTGTCGCGGGCGATGCCGGAGCTGCCGGGGCGCCCTGCGGCGGAGTAGGCGGAACGGCCTGGGGCGGGACGGGGCGGACCCGGTCGCCGACCAGGAAGTCCGATCCGGAGACGACGGTGCAGACCGATGACTTTTCGTCCACATCGGTGGCTTGGATAATGCCGACGCTGGAAGTGAGGCGGCGAATGACTTCGCCGGTCGAGGGGTCCTTGATTTCCTTGGTCACACGGACGACCTCGAGGAAGTCTCCGACCTTGACGCCGGCGGCGGAGCCGACGTTGAGGATGATCTGGCCGCTGTCGACCGCGGCGACCACGCCTTCGAGCTTGCCGGCGGTTCGCAGAACCTTGGAGGCGTCGGCAACCAGATTGCTGCTCAACTGGTCGACGGCGGTCTTGATGGCCTCGCCAATGATGGTCTGCTGAAAGTCTAAGGAAGCGAAGTCGACGTTGGCGCCGCCCCAGCCATGCCAGCCGCCTCCGCCGCCCAACAACGAAGCGGCCGAGCGGCTGGACTCACCCGCGCCCGAGGCGACGCCCTGAATCTGACCGGTTTCGACATTGATGACGCGGGCGTCGATGCGAACCTGAGCCTTGGATTCGGAGTTCGCAGAGACGAGGTTGCTGTTCTCGGTCTCGCCGCCGAATTGCGTGATGGAACCAATGATGACAGCGTCCGCGTGGAGAAGCTTGCCCAGCTTGGCGGCGCTTGCCGGATCGGCGCGGTCCGAGTCCGAGAATTCCTGCTCGGCCATCGACCTCTCCACAGCCTCGCGGTCGATGACGGAAAACGTGCCGTCTTTGATCAGGTCGGTCGTGAGCAGATCGCTGGTGCCCCTGCCGACGTCGACGCTGGTGCCGAAAAGTGCGGAGGTTGCGCTCCGCACGGCGGCGTAGTCGAAGTCCATGACAGCCACACGGGTTCTGCGCGGGGCCTGTGCGCCGGCGGTCGGCAACGCCAGCAGGGCCAAAAAGGAAATCGCAAAGGCCAGCCACAGGAGGAATCTTTTTGAGTTCATCCTATGCCTCAAGGAGAAATGCCGTATGCAAAGCATGATTGAGAAAAGGTTGGATCGGCGCCGCCTCTCGTGTCAAGCCAAATCTTCGATCCAGGCAAACCTTCGATCCTGGCGCGAATCATTTCTTTTTGCTCTGGCATTGCGCTCTTCCCAGCCGTCAACTGCGGCGCTTTTCGTGATTTGAGAGGCGGCGAAATGGCGGGTCGTGAAGCAAGATCCTGCGACAACCTTTGGTGCGGTGTCGGCGCCTCGAGGTTCAGGATGCATGCGATAATCGGCGTAATACACAGCGACCTGAATCTCACTCCATGCTTGCGCCAGCACAAATCGCGAGTGGATTGCTGTACCGTGTGCTCGTGCTCTTCCAGCTGCCGGGTCTAGGCGTGCCTCTGGCGCTCGTTCTCCTCTATGTTGTGAATCGCTGGTGGACAAAGCGAAAGAAGCAGGAGCGTGCGCGAGCCGCCCCTAACTGGCCGACGGTGACCGCGACGATCGAAGTTCCGGCCGTGGTGCAGCAGGTCACGCCGGAAACGAGTCATCAGTTTGTCGCCTCGCTCACCTACTTCTATCGCAATCCCGAGCTGCAGATGGGCGAATACCGGCGGTCATTTGCCACCAAGGAGCAGGCCAAACAGTGGTCGGCGCAATTCAAGGGGCGCACGGTGCTGGTGCACGTAAATCCCAGTGACGCAACGGAGTCCGTACTGCTGGAGCGCGATATAGCGGGAACCGACCTTGTGGTTCACGCGCCGGCCGGCCCGGGAACGCCACCGCTCAGCGAGATGCCGCAGGTGATCTCGCCGGCATACCGGCTGATTTGCGGGTTGGGCGAGTTGACGGGGCTTGCCGGGCTGGCCATGAGCGCAGTTTTGCTCTGCGTGAACATCGCGATGCGCGGACGGCTCAGCCCGCTTGGATTCTATTGGGCCGGCGGCTGCCTGCTGGGACTTTGCATTGCTGCGGCTGCCGCTGTGTATATCCACCTGATGCGGGACGAGCAGGGCCGATGGCTGCTGCGTTCCTACAAGCGCTGGTGCCCGGGGTGGATGCGCTGGAGCCTCAACCTGACGGGAGGTTCGGCCGCGTTGAAACCGCTGGTTCATTTCCTGAACCTCATTCACATCTTCAGCAGGGCGTCCTTCCGCTTCTTGAATCAGCCCTGGGCGCACGCGCTTGCGCCCTACGTTCCCTACGTGATCGGCTGCTGGGTGTTTTTTGTGGCGACGGCGTTCCATGCTGCGCTGCTTCGGTCGCAGGAGGAGCTGCATATATCGGTAGTGGAGGCGTAGAACCTGCTCATGCCCGCCGGAGTGACGTGAGCAGGATCGAGGCGTGAAGCGGCGGGAATTGCCCGGCGCGTGAGACGCGATCTCGTAACGGAAGCCCAACTCCCTAGTCTCCCAGTCCCTCAGTCCCTCAGTCCCTCAGTCCCTTAGTGCCTCAGTCCCTTAGTCCCTCAGTCCCTTAGTCCCTTAGTCCCTCAGTCCCTTAGTCCCTCAGTCCCTTAGTCCCTCAGTCCCTTAGTCCCTCAGTCCCTTAGTCCCTGGCCCCCAATCCCTGCCTTCTTGTTCCCTCGTTCCCTGCTTTCTCTGCGTTTGCTCCGGGTCTGCGGCTGTGCTAACCTTAGTTTCTGTGCCGTAGTGCGCGGAAAATGGGAGTGTGCCCGCGCGCCGATTGAGTCTGAGGATGGCTTTGGGCTGGCGTAGCTCAGCTGGTAGAGCATCTGATTTGTAATCAGAGGGTCGGGGGTTCAAATCCCTTCGCCAGCTCCACGCGATCCGAAGCCGGAAACGGACAACGAGCGGCAGAAGATTTACCGGCGGCTGTTTTTTGGGAGCGCCGGGCCTGTTCTCGCGGTGATCCCACTTCCAGTGCAGGCTGCGCAAGGTCCGGAGAGGCTCCGGAGTTGCGGCGTGCGCGAAAGTGGGATGAAAGAACAGCGGCGATAGCGGAGCTAGCGGTGTTGGCGGAGTGAGGGAACGAGCCACACGAAGCGCGAACAACGCGGAGATGGATGGCTCCGACGACATGGGCACAGGTGGCCGAGTGGTTAATGGCAGCAGACTGTAAATCTGCCGCTCCTTGCGAGCTACGGAGGTTCGAATCCTCCCCTGTGCACCAGAAATGCAGGGACTAGGGAGTAGGGACTAGAAGGCGACTGGCGCGGAGGCTGGCCGGATGGATTTAGACGAGGCTGAGCGGAGGCGCGTGGTTGAAGGGCTTGCCAGTTCGGGCGACGATCTCGATCGGAAGTTCTGGATTGCGCTCGCGCTGTTCGCGGTTTTGGCTTTGCTGGCTTGGTTCACGATCGGCGATGGAAGCGTGATGGTGATGGGCAAGCCGGTGGAGATCCGGCTGGTTCCGCTCATTATGCTTGGCGGTCTGGCGCTGAAAACAATTTTGGCCCGGCAGGCGGAGAAGATCCGCAGGAAAGACAGCTCCTAGCTTCTAGCTACTAGCCTCTAGCTTTTAGTTGCGGGATCGGACCACGGCGGCTTGCGCCGCCAGAATCGAGCTAGAAGCTAGCGGCTAGTAGCTGGCAGCTTAAGTTAGCGGGCTGATGTAGCTCAGTTGGTAGAGCACTCCCTTGGTAAGGGAGAGGTCACCAGTTCAATCCTGGTCATCAGCTCCAGAGATGCAGCGATTAGCCGTTAGCTATTAGCTTTTAGCTTGTTCGTGGTGGATCGGGCCAATGCGGCAAGTTCCCGCAAGCTTGAGCTAAAAGCTAATGGCTAAAAGCTGAAGGCTGTTTTTACGGGCGGGAGTAACTCAGTGGTAGAGTCACAGCCTTCCAAGCTGTTGGTCGCGGGTTCGAGTCCCGTCTCCCGCTCCAAAAGACAGCTTCTAGCTACTAGCCTCTAGCTTCTAGCTTTTGAGGCGGTGGAACCGGCCGCCGTGGCTGAACGCGAGCGGGACAGAGCTAGAAGCTAGTGGCTAGAAGCTAGGAGCTGTTTTCACGATGTTCGAGCAGACAGCCATTGCGGTGCGGGATGAGCAGGGGTACGAGAGGCTTCATGCGCTCATCGATACGGCGTTTGACGCGCGCGACGTGGAGGTTTTTCTAAACCGCGTGACGAAATCGAGGCTGCGCATTCGCGACTACGAGAGCGTGCTCCGGCGCGGACTTTTGAGCGAGGAAGCGATTGCGCTGTACGTAGAGCTGCCGGTATCGGACCAGGGCTTGACCCGCGAGCGGTATTTGAGATTGGTGGAGAAGGTGCCCATGGAGTTGCGGCAAAGGTATTTCAAGGCGTATGCGTACTACTGAGGGTAGGTGAGATGGCGACTCATGGTTTTCAGGTCCATATTTCGGGAGGAACAGTCTCGCTGGACGACTGGCGGCAAGCGATGGCTGCCCCTGACGACCAGTTGCCAGAGTTGGACACGGCCCAAAAGGAGGCGGCCAAGTTTGTAAGAATGGCCGAGCAAAAGTACGCTCGGGGCGTTCTCGCAGAGCAACTTGGTAGAAAGCGGCAGCAGGAGAAGGGCAGGCGGCTTGGCGAACTGATCGGCCACATCCTCGAAAGTACAGCAACGCGATGGACCTTGGATTCGTTGGTGCGTAAAGGTACTGAGACTGTGTGGATTGCCCGGTTCACTGCCGATGGGCGGGGAGCAGAAATCTCGATCCCTCTCGAGATCGCGGACGATGCCGTAGATTCCAATGATCGCTACCCCCGCATCAAGCTCGAGGAACTGCTGAAGCAGCGGCTGGGTCCGGCGTCTGAACGGGTGTCGGCGTGAACTGGCTGCAAGTTGGGAGCAAAAATCGGACCGCAGCCCCGTAGGGGCGGCGCGAAAACGGTGGCAACGTGCTAGGAGGCTTGCGATGAGCACGCTTGTGGCGAAAGGGCACACGGTGCCGGGGCTTGGATTATGTATCGGCTGGTACACATGCCTCACCTGCAAGCGAGAGCACCAGGTGTTTCGGCAGGAGTCGCAGGGTATTTGTCTCTGCGGAGACTTGTGGCGTTCCCTGGCGATTGGATCGATTCACGATGAACCGGCAGGGGCAGCTGTGGTGAGCGACTAGCAAAGTTTTTGGGGGCTGGAGCCGGATTGCCGGCGCCCCGATGTGAAACAAGCAGTACGAGCCAGGAAAGGGACTTGAGGCTTTTTATGGCGAAGGAGAAATTTGATCGCTCGAAGCCGCACGTGAACGTGGGGACGATCGGGCACATCGATCACGGCAAGACGACGTTGACGGCGGCGATTACCAAGGTGTTGCAGAAGCACAATCCG
>Ga0187784_10005649_pt1 | contig 10096 bp, 8 predicted proteins | sample 1015_SJ02_MP15_2_FD_132964 | JGI IMG/M metagenome (GOLD analysis project Ga0187784, IMG submission 132964) | Tropical peat soil microbial communities from peatlands in Department of Meta, Colombia - 1015_SJ02_MP15_20_MG | ecosystem: Environmental > Terrestrial > Soil > Wetlands > Peat | place... | reverse complement strand
GCCAGAGCGCAGGCGTGCTGCGAGGAGTGTGATCCGTGCGCGACGGACGTCGTCGGCTTCGCGCGGCGCTGTGCACAGCCGCCGCCGCTGCCGCCGCGGTGAGCGCGACCATCCTCGTCGCCACCGCCGGTTCTGGCCCGGGACCATCGCTCGGCGCGGCGCGCCACGACGGCCGCTCCGGTGGCCTCGTGGCCGTTGGCAACGCGCAGCTCTATGCGCGGCTGCTGGCCGCCGTCGGCGCGAGGTCCGCCGGCAACGCGATCGCCCAGGCGGCGGCGGCGCGCGCGCAGCTTGGTGAGACCGAAGCCGTGGCGGCGCAGCGGGCGGGCCTGGCCCTGCCGTCCGGCGGCGTGCTGCTGCCGGCCCCGAGCCTGACCGGGTCGGGCGATGGCGCGTCGGCCGGCAGCAGCGCGCGAGCGTCGCAGTTGCCGCCGGCTGGGCCGCTCGAGCCGGCCGACCTGTTCGTCGTGGGGCCGCAGACGCTGCCCGCCGTCTCGGTTGCCGCGATCGGCAAGCTGGCAGGCGTGACCGCCACGAACCAGCTCGACGCCGCGCGACTTGACGTCGATGGCGAACAGGTCCCGGCGCTCGGGGTCGACCCGGCTAGCTTCCGGCCGTTCGCGGCCAGCCCCACGGCGTCATCGACCGCGTTCTGGCAGAACGTCGCCGACGGCGACATCGCGGTCTCCTACCTGATGGGTCAGCAGCAGGACATTCCGCTCGGCGGAACGGTCACCGTCACCGGGGGGCACACCGAGAACCTCACGGTCGGCGGCTTCGGCACGGTCGGCATCGGCAACGTCGACGCCGTAGTCTCCGCGCCGGTCGCCGCCTCGCTCGGCATGCCGGCCGGGAATGCCCTCGTGGTCAGCGCTCCTGGCGCGCGCCTCAGCGAGCTCATCAGCATGATCGAGGGCCTGCTGCCCGCGGGCTACGCCGTGGCGCCGCTGGTTGCGCAGGCGCCGGAGACCGGCGAGGCGGCGAGCGTGGGTGAGGCCGGCGGCGCCGGCCTCACGCCGGCTGACGGCCCCGGCCTCACCGTGGCGCAGACCCGCGCGTTCCTGGCCGCCGCGCTGAGCCGGCTGGGCATGGAATACGTCTGGGGCGGCGCGGGGCCGACGGTGTTCGACTGCTCGGGCCTCGTGCAGTGGGCGATGGGCCAGGCCGGGATCTTGATGCCTAGAGTGGCGGCGCAGCAGGCGCTCACCGGACCGAGCATCCCTGTAGCGGACCTTCAGCCGGGCGACCTGCTCTTCTACCACACCGACCCGACAGCGCCCGAGTACATCTCGCACGTGGCGATCTACCTGGGTGACGGCCTCATGGAGCAGGCTCCCGAGCCGGGTGAAGATGTCGAGGTCGTGCCGGCCGATTTTGGCGTCGGCTTCGCCGGGGCGGTCCAGGTGTACCCGCGGGTGGCCGCGGATCTCGCCGCAGATTCGCCCAGCTGAACCAGGCAGCCGGAGCTCCGTGCTCTGGTGAGGTTGCGTGCGCCGACTAAGGGTGTAATCATGATTACATGGCTGCTGAGAAATCAGATCAGGACTCGATCGCCGGAACCCTTCAGGGGTGGTTCGGCGGTCGGCTCCCGGACGGCTGGTTCACCGGACCGCCCGAGATCAACGTCGATCGCGAGGAAATCACCGTCGTCGGGACGCTGCCCGACCCTGGCGCCGGCGCCGACGCGAGCGAGGCCGCGGCCGCCGCGGCCGCCGAGGGCCGGAGCCGTCGATTCCGCTAGGAAACCCGTGAGCACCGGATCGAGATCGCCCTTGAGGCCGAGCACAAGTTCGGCCGCAAGGTCTCCTGGGGTGTCGAGGTTGGCGGTCGGAGGGTGATGTTCACCACGTTCTCCGTGCCGGTCATGACGAGGCTGCGACAGAGCGAGCGGCAGGTGCTCGACACCCTCGTGGACGGTGGTGTCGCCCGCAGCCGCAGCGACGCGCTGGCCTGGTGCGTGCGCCTCGTCGGCGCGAACTCCGACAGCTGGCTCACCGACCTGAGAGCCGCCTTGCGCAAGGTTGAGCAGGTCAGGGCCGAGGGACCCGACGCCTGACCGCGAGCGCGCCGGTCACGCCGGCGGGCGACCCGAGGGCAGCATCTGGGCCGAGTGTGCGTCACTGCGGCCCGCCGCTGCCCGGCGCACCGGCAGCACCGCCGTTCCCCTGGTAGCGCTCGCGGCCGTCCTGCGGTAGCCAGCGGCGCGGCGCATGAGAAAGATTGCCTGGGTCGGCCCCATTTGAACCGCTGATGCCGGGGTATGCTCCCCCAATCCCGAGATCACAGGGCTTCCTGTGTCTGCGCGGCGCGATCCGCGAGCCCTGGAGGAGGAGCAGTCCGGTGAATGAGGCAACCGCCGGCCGGCCGTCCGGCACCGTGAGCACAGCGAAATGATGGACACGCGGCCGGAGCTGGCGGACCTCGCGGCGACGTTGGACCAGGCCGGGCTGACGAACCCCGCGGTCCGGGAGTTCGTCCGGGACTGGGCGCACGTTACCGGTGCCAGCCGGGTCGAGGTGGTCGGCGCCGCCGATGACCCGCGGCTCGTGCGCGAGTCGCTGGCCGCTGGCGAGATCTTCCCGGCCGGCCAGGGCCGCTACTACGCGCGGAGCTATGTCAAGGACACCGCGCGGTCCGAGGAACGGACGATCGTCGCGACGGCTAACCCCGCGGACAAGGGCGTCTACAACAACTGGCGCTCTGCCGCGGAGATGCGCCCGCTCGTGACGGAGCTCATGCGCGGCGCGTCGGCCGGCAAGACCATGTACGTCATCCCGTACCTGATGGCGCCGCCGGGATCGCCGCTAGTGCCGTACGCGGTCGGCGTCGAGCTCACCGACCACCGCACCGTCGCGCTGCACATGATCCGGATGGCGCGGTGCGGTGTCGAGTATGTGAACGACCTCGCCGAGCCGGGCACGTTCGTCCGCGGCGTGCATGTCACCGGCGACCTGGCACACCTGGGTCAGGGTACGCCAGCTGACCAGCGCTACTTCGTCACCATCGCCGACGAGCGGACGATCCTGCACTTCGGCTCGTCCTATGGTGGCAACGCGCTGCTCGGCAAGATCGCGCACGGGTTGCGGCAGGCCTGCTACGACGGCTGGGCGTCGGGCGAGTTTCTCGCCGAGCAGTTCATGCTCATCGGCATCGCGGACAAGCAGTCCGGGCGCACGTGGCACATCTGTGGCGGCTTCCCCAGCGCGTCCGGCAAGACCAACCTGGCCATGATGCTGGCCCCGGACTGCCTCGGCGACCGGTACCACGTCTCCTTTTACGGCGACGACATCGCGTGGCTGCGAGTTGACCCCGCCGACGGCAGGATCTACGCCATCAACCCGGAATTCGGCGTGTTCGGCGTCGCCAAGGACACCAACGAGGTCACCAACCCGACCGCCCTCGGCTCGGTCGCGCCGGGCACCGGCGTGCTGTTCACCAACGTTGCCTACAACGAGCTCACCCAGGAGGTCTGGTGGGAAGGCCGCACGCCGCGGCCGCCCGCGGACCTGGCCGGCTGGCGGGACTGGACCGGAGGGCTGATCGCCGAGCGCTCGGCGGCCGACCAGGACAAGCCCTGGGCGCACCCGAACAGCCGGTTCACCACCACGCTCGCGAACGTGCCGAACATCGCCGCGGATTTCGAGAGCCCCACGGGCGTGCCGATCGACGCGATCATCTTCGGCGGCCGGACGCGCGATCGGGAGCCGCTCATCCGGGCGATCACCGACCTGCCCGAAGGCGTCTACGACGGCCTGACACTGGGCGCCGAGGCGACGTTCGCCGCCGAGGGCGTGGACGGCCAGCTCCGGTACGACCCGATGTCCATGCGCCCGTTCATGTCCTACCCGGAGGGGGCGTACGCGGCGCACTGGCTGCGGATCATCGGCTCCGCGTCCGCTGCGGGGCGGCCGATCTTCGCGCACGTCAACTGGTTCCAGCGGGATCCGGACGACGGCCACTTCCTGTGGCCGGGGTACCGGGACAACCTCCGCGCCCTGCTCTGGCTGATGCGGCTCAAGGAGGGCCAGGTCACGGGCGTGCAGACGCCCGTGGGCGTCGTCCCGGCGGCCAGCGAGCTGGACCTCGAGGGCGTCGATATCGCGCCGGCGGACCTGGCGAGGATCCTCAGCATCGACGTCGAGCGGTGGCGGGCCGAGATGGCTCACCGGGAGCGGCTCCTCGCTCAGTTCGACGGCCTGCCGGAGGAGATCTGGGCGGCGCACCGCCGGGTCGCCGCTGATCTTGCCGCGCTGGCCGACGGCTAGGCCTGGCGCCGACGCCACGGACCGTGCAGGGGCGAAGGGCGGCGCGAGGTCAGGTCGCTCACCCGGTGCGGGGGGTGCGGGATTCCGACGGGCCGATGTTAACGTTCCGCTATGGGGGAACTACGTTGCGTCGATGGCTCCGTGCTGGCCGTCGAGGCCGTGACCTGCCGCGACAAGGCGGGCCAACCGTACGAGATCACGCTGAGCTTGACCAGGGACTCCGTTCCGTTCGCGGCCGTCGGGCAGCGCTGCGGCTACCAGCTTTCCCGGCTGGCCGAGCGGGTCAGCGCGGCTCGCCTGGACCCGGTGCAGGCGGCGGCGTGGCCCGACCCGGACGACCGGTTCCCTGCCCCGTTTCCCTCCGGTCCGGACCCCGTCGGATCCGATGACGCGGCCTTCGGCGGTGGCGCGGCGCCCGGTGCGCGGCCTCGCGGAGCGGCGCACGCGGGCGGCGGGCGCCCGGTAGCCGAGCTGCCGGGCGACCACGAGTACTTCGCGCTGCGGTCGCGCGATCGCGGCGACCCGCCAGGATCGGGCGAGCTGCGCTGCGTGCTCCGGTCTAGTGCGGTCTGGCTGGGTGAGTGCACCGGAGTCGGGCCCCACCAGCGGGCCACGCCGCGGCCCGCCGCGGCCGGCCACGGCGGATGGCGGCTTTCCCGCCGCGCGGTGATCGAGGCGTGGGGATCTGGCGGCGTGGGCGTGCGCGCTGTCCTGACTTCGGCCGAACTGGTGGCATTCTTGGATACGGTCGTGACTGGACTGGCCCGCGTTGCGGCAGAGGTTCCGCAGGCGCGGGAGGTGCCGGCGGGCGGCCGGTCAGCCGAGAATGCGACGGGCGGCTCGGCCATGCCGCCGCAGTGGCGGCAACGAGGAAGGGTGCCGGATGGGATTGCGCGGCCTCGTCTATCGGCTCTACGAGCGCAGACTCGAGGCGGCCTTGTCGCCCCAGGCGATACCGCGGCACGTCGGGGTGATGTGCGACGGTAACCGGCGGTGGGCGAGGTCTGCCGGGCTGGCCGACGTTAGCAGCGGGCACCAGGCCGGCGCCGACAAGATCTTCGAGCTGCTGGCATGGTGCCAGGACACCGGCGTTGAGGTCGTCACGCTCTGGCTGCTCTCCACGGACAACCTGGCGAGGGCGCCGGCCGAGCTGGAGCCGTTGCTTCGCATCATCGAGGACACCGTCGTCGAGCTGGTGGCCGAGGGCTGGCACGTCAAGCCGGTAGGGGCGCTGGACCTGCTGCCGGCCGACACGGCGCAGGTCCTCAAGGACGCCGCGGAGGCCACGGCGGGCAACAGCGGCCTGCTCGTCAACGTCGCCGTGGGCTACGGCGGGCGGCGGGAAATCGCGGACGCGGTCCGGTCGCTGCTGCAGGACCACGCGACCCGTGGCACGACGATCGAGGAGCTGGCCGAGATCCTGGACGTCGAGCACATCGCCGAGCACCTCTACACCGCGGGGCAGCCTGACCCAGACCTCGTCATCAGGACATCGGGGGAGCAGCGCCTCGGCGGGTTCCTGCTGTGGCAGAGCGCACACTCGGAGTTCTATTTCTGCGATGCCTACTGGCCGGCCTTCCGGCGGGTTGACTTCCTTCGGGCGCTGCGGTCGTACGGTGAGCGACACCGCCGGTTCGGTGCGTGACCGGATGCCGCGGACGCAGGTGCTGACCTGCGGAACCACGTGAACAGCACGTTACGGTACTTCCCCCTCCCGGCCCGCTTAGGTACGGTCTGAACTGACGGGTGGTGCCTTGCCGCCCGCCGGGAAGGCCCTTGAGATCCTCGAGCTTCGCGTCCTGGTACGCAGGCGAGATGAGCGAAGGGCCGGGTTCCCGGCCCCTCGCTGGGCCGGACCCGGTCCCGCCGACACGTCTCCGTGTCCGACCGCGGCGCCAGCCGGCGCCCAGGGGAGTGCGAGTGGCCAGTTCCTCAGCACGTCGATCTGCTTCCGGTGCCGACCCCCGCGTCAGCCGGGCGCGCCGCATCTACGTCCTGGACACGAGCGTCTTGCTGGCCGATCCGGCGGCGATCGGCAGGTTCGCCGAGCATCAGGTTGTGCTGCCGGTCGTCGTCATCACCGAGCTGGAGGCCAAGCGCCAGCACCCCGAGCTTGGCTACTTCGCCCGGCAGGCGCTGCGCTACCTCGACGAGCTGCGGGTTAGCTACGGTCGGCTGGACGCCGATATCCCGGTCGGAAGCTCGGGCGGGAGTGTCCGGGTCGAGCTGAACCACTCCGATCCGGCGGTACTGCCGGCCGGATTCCGGCTTGGCGACAACGACGCCAGGATCTTGTCGGTAGCGTGCAGCCTCGCCGCCGAGGGCGAGGACGTGATCCTGGTCAGCAAGGACCTGCCGCTTCGGGTCAAGGCTGCGGCCGTCGGCCTGACAGCGCAGGAGTACCGGGCCGAACTGCCGCCAGACTCCGGCTGGACCGGGATGGCCGAACTGGACGTGACCGCGGCCGACATTGCCGAGTTGTACGAAACCGGTCGGCTCGAGCTGTCCTCGGCCCGGGACCTCCCGTGCCACACCGGCCTCGTGCTGCTCTCCGGAGGGACCGGGGCAGGCAGCGCGCTCGGCCGGGTCCAGCCCGACAAATCGGTCAGACTCGTCCGCGGTGACCGGGAGGCGTTCGGGCTCCGCGGTCGCAGCGCCGAGCAACGGGTGGCCCTTGACCTGCTGCTGGACGCCGAGGTGGGCATCGTGTCCCTGGGCGGCCGGGCCGGGACCGGCAAGTCGGCGCTGGCGCTGTGCGCAGGGCTGGAGGCGGTGATGGAGCGCCGCCAGCACCGGAAGCTGGTGGTATTCCGGCCGCTCTACGCGGTCGGCGGGCAGGAACTCGGCTACCTGCCAGGGTCCGAGGCGGACAAGATGAACCCCTGGGCGCAGGCGGTCTTCGACACCTTGTCGGCGGTCACGTCGCAGGCCGTGATCGAGGAGGTGCTCGACCGGGAGATGCTCGAGGTGCTGCCGCTCACCCACATCAGGGGCCGTTCGCTGCACGACTCGTTCGTGGTCGTGGACGAGGCGCAGTCGCTGGAGCGCGGCGTGCTCCTGACCGTGCTGTCCAGGATCGGGGCCGGCTCCCGGGTGGTGCTGACGCACGACATCGCCCAGCGCGACAACCTGCGGGTAGGGCGGCACGACGGCGTCGTCGCCGTCATCGAGAAGCTGAAGGGCCATCCGCTGTTCGCGCACGTGACGCTCGTGCGGTCGGAGCGGTCGCCGATCGCGGCGCTGGTCACCGAGATGCTGGAGGACTCCGGGCTGTGAGGTAACGGCCAGCTGCGGCCTGCAGCCGCGGTTACCGCTTGCCGGCGCCGGGTAATTTTCTGATTGCCATGAGCGATCAGTCGGCCCGCCGCACTGCGCTGATTCACCCGGTGCCGATCCTGCCCGCACAGGGGGAAACCCGGGGTCGGCCCCCTGGGTCGGCAGCCACACCGGTCTCCGTCGTGATGCCCGCGCGCAACGAGGAGCGCTACCTGGCCGAGTCGGTCAGCCGCGTCCTTGCCCAGGACTACGACGGAGAGCTCGAGGTGGTTCTCGCGGTCGGCCCGTCCACTGACCAGACCCGGCAGCTGGCCGGCGCGCTGGCTGCCACCGATCCGCGGATCACGGTGATCGACAACCCGTCCGGCCGGATTCCGGCCGCGCTCAACCTGGCACTCGCGGCCTCCCGGCACCCGGTTGTGGTCCGTGTCGACGCCAGGGCCCTGCTTCCGCAGGGTTACATCCGGACCGCCGTCGCGACGCTGCGCCAGACCGGCGCGGCTAACGTCGGCGGGATCATGGCCGCAGAGGGCGTCACGGCATTCCAGCGGGCCGTGGCCTGGGCCATGACCTCACCCTTCGGAGTCGGGTCGGCGAGCAACCACACCGGAGGCGCATCCGGGCCGGCCCCGACCGCCTATATGGGCGTCTTTCGGCGGAGCGCGATCGAGCGGGCCGGAGGCTTCAACGAGCGGTTCGAGATCGCCGAGGACTGGGAGCTCAACCACCGGATTCGCCGGACAGGCGGCCTCATCTGGTTCCAGCCCGAACTCACGGTGACGTACCGGCCGCGGGCGACCGTGCGCGAGCTCGCGGCCCAGTACTTCCGCTATGGCAGATGGCGACGTGTGGTGTGCCGTCAGCACCCTGGCACCGTCAACCTGAGATACCTGGCTCCCCCCGTCGCGGTCGCCGCGGTCGTGGGCGGACTGCTGTCGGGGCTGGCGGGCCTGGCGGGGCGAGCCCTGGGTGCCCGCGGCTGGCCTGCCCACCTGGCTGGCGGCTTCGTGCTGCCGCTCGGCTACGCGGCCACCACGGCCGCGGTGGCGGGTCGCGCATCGCGTGAGCTGCCCGGATCGGTAGCAGCCCGGTTGCCCGTCGCACTGGCCACGATGCACCTGTGCTGGGGGACCGGCTTCCTGACCAGTCCCCGCGGGCTGGCCAGGCCAGCCGTCGCGCTGGCCGCGCCGTTACCCGGCCCCAGCTGGCCGGTCGATGAGCGCGCGCGCGATGGCCAGGTCGTCGGCATAGGTGATCTTGAGATTGCGCTCGCTGCCGATCACCGCTCCGATGGCGACCTCAGGCAGATAGCGCAGGACGATGCCGCAGTCATCGGTGGCGGGGGTGGTGGCAAAGCCGGGGTCGGCTTCGGCGCGCTCGTAGGCCTGGCCGATCACGGAGACGTGGAAGCCCTGCGGCGTCTGGCAGCGGGCGAGCGCGTGACGCGGCAGCACGCGCTGAATGGCCCCATCGGCTATCTCGACGATGGTGTCGGACGATGGCACGACGACGCTGATGGCCTGCCACCGGTCGAGCGCCGCGACGCAGTCCGCGATGATGCGCTGGTCGACCAGCGGCCGGGCGGCATCATGGAACAACACCTTGGCGTCGGCTGGCGCCTCGCTGCTGAGCCATGCCAGTGCCGCTCGGGTGGAATCGGTCCGACTGGCCCCGCCCCGGATCACCGCGGCCACCTTGGCCACGGCAGCCAGTTCTCGCTGGACTTGTTCCTGCAGATCGCCGGTGGTCACGACCAGCACCTGGTCGACACTGGGGGCGCGCTCGAAGGCGCGTACGCAGTGCTCGATGAGATTACGCCCAGCCAGTACCCGCACCTGCTTCGGGCTGGCCGAGCCGAACCGGCTGCCTGACCCGGCAGCGAGCACCACCGCTACGGTTCGCATGGCCGGACCCTACCTGCTCCGCTGGCCCGCCGGAGCCGACGCCCCGCTGGGGCAGCGACGGGCACCTGTACGTACGCTAGGTATCGCTCTCACTACTTAGTGCTCCGGGGACCTTGAGTACGGGGGATTCTCACGGCGTCGGCCAGAATCGGCCGGCGCCTGATAACGGTGCAGCGCCGGCCGGCCAGAGCGCCGCGACCGGGGAGGGGGCGCGCCCGCGAGGGCGCCGCTTCTCTGATCGACGGCGGCCAGCCGGACGGGAGCCGGGAGCGGCGGGGCCTGGTGCCCGCCGCCGCCCCGGCACGCCAGCGGCACAGGTCCCGGCCGCGGAGGCGCTCGACGCGGTAACCCTGGCCGACGAGGAGGCCCCAGCCGACGGGCCCGGCGCTCCCGCGTCGACGGAGGCTGCCCGGTCGGCCAGCGCGGACCCGCCCGGCGACGGGGGGCATACCGGCCGCATCGCCCCGCAGTACCCGGCGCCCTGGCCGGTCCGAGGCGCTGCGCTCACCGCCGGGTCGGCCGGGATAGGTCAGGAGGTGGCCGGGTCGGGCGGGGGAATACGGCCGGCCGGCGCCGGTCCGGCGCTGGCCGGGCTGGCAGGGGGGATACCGGCGGTGGCTGGCTCCCCGGAGGCAAGCGCTGCGGCCGTCG
>Ga0187784_10005648_pt1 | contig 10097 bp, 8 predicted proteins | sample 1015_SJ02_MP15_2_FD_132964 | JGI IMG/M metagenome (GOLD analysis project Ga0187784, IMG submission 132964) | Tropical peat soil microbial communities from peatlands in Department of Meta, Colombia - 1015_SJ02_MP15_20_MG | ecosystem: Environmental > Terrestrial > Soil > Wetlands > Peat | place... | reverse complement strand
GCGGTGTGCAGCGCGGCCAAGAATGACATTCCGATGCTGATCGTCATGTTCAACAACCGCGCCTATTACAACGACTGGGAGCATCAGATCCGCATCGCGCAGCACCGCGGTACGCCGGTCGAGTGAGCTGCTGCCGGTTTCACGGACACCGAGTTAAGGTGGACCGAGGAACCGGAGGTTGGCAATGGGACGGAGGCGGTTTGATCGAGCCTTCAAGTTGGAGGCGGTGAAGCTGGTACGAGAGCGTGGGGTCTCGGTGGCGCAGGCTGCCCGTGATCTCGATTTGCACGAGAATGTGTTGCGCAAATGGATTGCGGCCTATGCGTCCGATCCGCAGCATGCATTTCCCGGCCAGGGGCAACTGAAGCCGGAGCAGGCGGAGCTTGAACGGCTGCGCCGCGAGGTGATCAGGCTGAAGGCGGAGCGCGACATCCTAAAAAAGGCCGCAGCCTACTTCGCGAAGGAATCGATATGAAGTTCGGTTTCATCGCGAAGCACCGCGGGATCTGGCCGGTGGCATGGCTTTGCGCAGCGCTGGGTGTGTCGCGTTCTGGTTTTCATGCCTGGCTGGGCCGGCCGCCAAGCCGGCGATCACGCAGCGACGAGGCGATCGGCGCCAAGGTGCGGGCGAGCTTTATCGCGTCGGGCCGGACCTACGGCGCCCGGCGGGTATGGCACGACGTGCTGGCCGAGGGGGTGTCATGCGGACTGCATCGCATCGAGCGATTGATGCGACTGCAGGCTCTCAAGGCCCGACCGCGACGGCGGCGCCGACCGCCCGATCTGGGTGAGCGGCCGGACGCCGCCGTCGCTACCAATGTGCTCGATCGCGCCTTCGAGGCTCCCGCACCCAACCGCAAATGGATCGCTGACTTCACCTATATCTGGACTACGGAAGGGTGGCTTTACGTGGCGGCGGTGCTCGACCTGTTCTCGCGCCGGGTGGTCGGCTGGTCGATGAGCGCCACCATGACCGCTCAGTTCGTCGCTGATGCCCTGATGATGGCCATCTGGCGCCGCGGCAAGCCCGAGGCGCTGTTGCATCACTCGGATCGCGGCAGCCAATATGCCAGCGAACAGTTCCAGCGGCTGATGACCGCCCACGGCATCGTCTGCTCGATGAGCCGTGCCGGCAATGTCTGGGACAATGCGGCGATGGAGAGCTTCTTTTCCACGCTCAAGACCGAAAGGACGGCACGCAAGAACTACCGAACGCGGGATGAGGCTAGGGCCGACGTGTTCGACTATATCGAGCGCTTCTACAATTCGCGCCGGCGTCACTCGACCATCGGTTATCTCAGCCCGATGGAGTTCGAAAACCAGGCGCAGTTAGCTTAGGATGGTGTCCACGGAACCGGGGGCAGTTCAGAGAGATGACGCGTGCACAAGACATGTCTACGCTTGCGCGTCGCCTCGCGACCCCCACCCCTAACCCCTCCCCACGAGGAGAGGGGAACGCGATCACTCCTTCACGCTCTTCACCGGCGTTTCCGGTGTCAATCCGCCGCGGCGGTGCGCGAATGTCTCCCTGCCGGTCTCTTCCCATTGGCCGGCGACCGCGCGCTCCGCATAAGTGTCCCACACCGCGTCCCAGTCGCCGAGCGAATAGCCGTACCACGGCTGGCGCGGTGTGACAGGCGGCAATCCGAGTTCCTTCCAGATGGTGAGAGCCCGTTCCATGAATTCGCGCTTGGGCAGCGAGATCGGCGGGTCGGGCTCCTTCTGCGTGGCGTCGATCAGCATAGTCGATTCTTCGCCCCCGCCCCGGGGTCCCCGCGACGCGAGCGTCGCGGGGTGCCCCGACCCTCCCCCGTTTGCGGGGGAGGGAAGGGTGGGGGATTTCGGCACGTGGCCGAGCGCGCGATACGGCGCGATGTGCACATCCTCGATCGGATTGGTGCGATAGGCGAGCGACCAGAACACCGCGTCGGGATTGTCCGGATCGATGTCCTCGCTCACCGCGATGACGTATTTGCCGATATCGGCCTGCAAGCTCGCAGCGCCGTGCAATGCGCGCCAGATTTCCGTGCGCGGCACGCCGGGCGCGAACTGCACGAAGATGACTTTGCGCAAATTGGAGAGCGGCTCGTGCATGGCGACGCGGCGTGCGCCCTTGATCGCCAGCGTGTCGCGCAAATGCGCGAGATAGCGCGGCTCATAGGCGACGCGCTTCATCACGCTCGACTCGCTCGGCGTCACCTCGCTCAGGATCGAGACCCAGACCGGCTTCCTCTTATGCGTGATCGCGGTAACCTGCATCGACATATTGTAGCCTTCGAGCGCGACATGGCCGTGGCTCTCGCCGAACGGCCCTTCGGGCTCGAGCAATTCGGGATCGATCAGCCCCTCGAATACGAATTCGGCATCCGCCGGCACGTCGAGATCGATCGTCGCGGCTTTGACCACGCGGATCGGCGCACCGGCAAGGCCGCCGGCGACCGCCATTTCGTCGCAATCGATCGGCAGCTTTTGCGGCCCAGTGAACATGACGACCGGGGCGCAGCCGACGACGATCGCGATCGGCATTGGCTTTTTCAGCTGGCGATATTTCTGCCAATGCAGATAGCCGCCGGCGCCGCCCGGCCGCGCCGCCATGCGCACGCCGAGGCGGTCTGTTGCCTTGAGTGCCGCGCGATAGGTGCCCATGTTGCGGATGCCGGTCTCCGGATCCTGCGTGATGCACAAGGTGGCCGTCAGGTACGGCGCCGCGTCATAACCCGGCGTCGAAATCGGTACCGGCAAAAGTTTTAGGCCGCCGTCGGGCTTGCGCAGCGCGTCGCCCGCGATGACGACGTCTTGGCACGGCGCCTGCGTCACCAAAGTCGGCGCGATCGGGTTGGCGATGGCGTGCAGCCAGGCATCGCCGATCTCCTCGACCGGGCGGCCCATGCCGACGGCATAAATTTGCGCCGACGCCGCCAGCGCGCCGACCGCGACCGGCACGTCGTAGCGGCGGCCTTCCGAATCGATCACATTGGTGAACAGAAAAGCCCGCCGCTCGTCTTCGCGCAGCCCGCCCTGGAATTGCCAGCGCACCAGCGGATGCAGCTCGGTGTCCTTGTTGATCGCGCGCTCGACGCGCGTCACCAGTCCCGCGGCCTCGAGCCGCGTCAAATGCTCCTGAAAATCGAGCGGCGCCCCCACCCTACCCCCGCTGCTGGCGCGGGAGGGGTAGCGGCCCCCCGCGACGCTTGCGTCGCGGGGGGCCCCAGGGCGGGGCATTGCTACGGCGCGGGTCGGGCTGGTCGAGCATCGTGCGCTACTTCTTGTTCTTGAGGTGCTCGGCGATAATGGGCTTCGCGACGCGGAAGCAGTCGACGCCGATCGGCGCACCGCAATAGATCATGATCTGCGTCAGCGCGGCGCGGATCTCGTCCGGGGTGAGCCCGTTATTGAGCGCGCCGCGCACATGGGTGGCGAATTCCTCCATCTTGCCGAGCGCCGCAATCATGCCGAGGTTGAGGATCGAACGCTCGCGGGGCTTTAGCGTTTCGTCGCCCCAGGTCTCGCCCCAGCAATATTCGGTGAGCAGGCGCTGAAAATCGCGGTTGAAATCGTCGACGTTTTGCAGCGCGCGCTCGACATAGGCGTCGCCCAAAACCTTTTTGCGCTTGGCGAGGCCGAGATCGTAGCGTTTCTGGTCCATGGTGTTTTGTCTCCTTTCTACTGCCAGTTTATTCGTCATGGCCGCGCTTGTCCCGGCCGTGCGCGCCGCCACCCCATCCCTCTCCCGCTTGCGGGGAGGGATAGGAGGGGACAGACGTCGATACCCGGCAAATCGCGATTTCGCCCGCCCTGCAATGCGATGCCATCGAACGCGCCGATGAGAACGTCGACGGCCTGTTTCGGAAAACTCAAGCCCAGCACGCGCTCATAGACCGCAACATTGGCGCCCGCCGCGGCGGTCGGCGCGGCCTGCGTGCCGAGCGGACCGGACTGGCAGACTTCGTAAAGCGCCTGCTGCTGCAAGCGCTCGGCCTCAAGCTCGACGGCTTTCACCTTGCTGCGAAAATCTTCCTGCCGCGCCGGCGCGACGAGCGTCGCTGCGCCTTTGAGCTTGCGGCGCAGGTCACGGATCGGAATGATGGTGAGGTTGCGCCAATCGCGCACCTTGGCGTCGAGGCCTTTGACGTCTTCGGCCGATAACTGCAGGCCTCTGGACGCGAGCCAGAACAAAAACAACAGCAGATTGACGTCGACGCCGGAACCGTCCTGCAAGGCGATGCAGGCATCGGCCACGCCGGCTTGGCGGTAAAAGTCGAGCGAGAACCGCCAGAACGGCGTCTCGGTCGGTATCTGTGGCTCAGCCATCGGAGCGAAATGCTAAAGCGTTACCACGACTTGACGCCGAGTTCCGCCATCTCCTTGGCGTAAGCGGCATCCATGCGCGGCGCGATGCCGTGCTTGGCGAGCTCGGTGGTGAAGATGCGGCGGATTTCCGGTTTCTCGTCGATATAGTCGATCTGATCGCCGCCGACGCGGCGGCTCGTCGGCGAGTGTGTGGCCCGCTTTCTTGTCTTCGCCGTCGGCCATTCCGTCTGCTCCGAGCGCGGTCGAACATGATCTTCCCGCACCGAGGGTCGCAGGTCAATGCGCTCGCAGTCAGCCCACCGGCATCACGCTGACCGACACGTCGATGTGCTGTCCGCCGGAGCCGAGGATCACGCCGTCCATCGGCGCCACGTCGGTATAGTCGCGGCCGATCGCCAGCATGACGTGGTCTTCGGACGCGAGCACCGCATTGGTCGGATCGAGTCCGATCCAACCCCCTCCCATCCCTCCCCCGCTTGCGGGGGAGGGATGGCGGGGGTCACCGCACCACAACAGCACCCAGGCATGCATGGCGTCGGAGCCTTGCAATCGCGACGAGTCGGTGCGCGGCGCTGTGCGCAGATAGCCGCTGACATAGGCCGCCGGCAGGCCGATGCCGCGCAGCCCGGAAATCATGATGTGGGCGAAATCCTGGCACACGCCTCGGCGCAACGCGAACGACATCGGCGGCGTAGTGGTGACGGTGGTGGCGCCGATCTCATAGACGATATCGGCCTTCAGGCGGCCGATCAGTTCGATCGCGGCATCGAGCACGGCGCGGCCGGGCGGGAAGCTCTGCCGGACATAGTCGCGGATCTCCGGATCGAGCGAGACGATACGGCTCGGGAACAAAAAATGCGCCGGTGACATTGGGCCGATGTCGCTCGTCGCGAATGCCTCCTCGCGGACCTCTTCCCACGCCGGGGCGACCCCCTCCCTACCCTCCCCCGCTCGCGGGGGAGGGTAGGGAGGGGGTGCATCCACCGCGACGCGCGCCGATAACTTGACCGTCAGCGTCTGGTGCGGCGTGTCGATCTCAATCCAGGTCAGGCGATTGCCAAAAAAATCCTGGCCCTCGCGCCGGTGCGCCGGCTCGGGCGCGATCTGCAGTGCCGCGACCTGGGCGCGCTCGCCGTCGCGCGACACCGGGGTGAGGCGAAGCACATGGCGGGCACGGGCGACTGGGCTCGCGTAGCTGCAAGTCGTCGTCTGCCGCACGTCGTAGATCACGCCAGCGCCTCCCACATCAATTCCGATCGGTCGTTGCTGGTGAGGAACGACGAGCCGATCGCGTCCGACAGTTTCATCAGCGACTGCTCGATGTCCATGATCAAGGCGTGGTCGATGGCGGCCGCATCGGCGGTGCGCAGCCGCGTCGCGATCGAAGCGGCGACCTGCTGCACCGGCGACAGGCGGCCGGTGGCGTTTTGCTTCGGCAAGGCGTTGAGATGGGTCTCGATGCAATCGAGCTGAAAGACCACAGAGCGCGGATTGTTCGGATCGAGCATGACGAGGTCGACGACCGGCGCCAGCGCCGCGATCATCACATAGCGCTGCCGATAGCTGATCTGACTGTCGGCGAGCTCCAACAGCACGTCGAGACCGCCGTCCGGCGCGCCGGCTGCGGCGAACGCGCGCGTCAGCCGGCAGGTCAACAGCGCGCGCTCGATGCGGCGGCCGAGTTCGAGAAAGCGCCAGCCGGCAAGCTGCGTCATGTTTTCCTGCGCCAGGCCGGACAGCGCCGCAATGATGCGCAGCGCCGCTTCGATGCGCTCGGCGATAGCGCTCTCGGTGGGGCCGATCGCAAGCGGCGCGGCGATCAGTTTGGCGAGATCGTTGATCGCCCGCCACGCATCCGGCGAGAAGCGGTCGCGAATGACGGAAGCCGCGGCGCGGGCGGCGCCGACCAGCCGCGGCAATGCGCCTTCCAGGTCGCCGCGCGTGAGCACCGCCCGCGCGATATATGTCACGGGCGCCGCATGGCTGTCGCTCGGGATTGCGTTCCAGGCATCGAGCAAGGACCCGATCGTGGCGATGACCGGAGCGGCGGCGTCGTCGGCGACACGATTGATGAGCGCGCGAATGAGCCGCAGCGTCGCCTCCGCGCGTTCGACATAGCGTCCGACCCAGAACAGATTGTCGGCGGCGCGGCTGGGCAACAGTCCGCTCGCCCGTTGTACCGGCATCCGCTCCGCCGTCGGCAACAGCGTCGTTTCGGCGACCGGGCCATGCGCCAACACCCAGGCGTCGGCGGTCGCCGCGCCGCGCTGCAAGCTCACGGCGCGGGCATCGATATCGTCGGCGATGCGCACGAAACCGGCGGGCAAGACCTGCCAGCGTTCGCCCACTCTGGCGAGAAACAGCCGCAGCGTGAACGGCCGCGGCTGCAAGCGCCCGTCGCGCCACACCGGCATGCTCGACAGCGTCACCGCTTCCTGGACCACGTAGTCGATGCCGCGATTGCGGATCGACTGCATCAGCGCCTGGCGCTCCGCCGCCTCGAGCTTGGCGCCCAGGATTTCACTGCCGTGCCGGAGGTCGGCGAGCTGCTCGGTGAAGGCAGACGCGATCACCATGCTGTCGAGTTTTCCGATCATCTCTTCGCGCATGTCGGCGCGGCCGAGCCACCAGGTCGCGACATTCGGTATTTTCAGCTCGGCGCCGAGCACGATCGGCGCCAGCGCCGGCAGAAACGCCAACATGGCGCGCGCCTCGACCAAACCGGCGCCGAGCGCGTTGATGATGACGACTTCGCCGTCGCGGACCGCCTGCAGCAGGCCGGCGACGCCGAGCCGCGAAGCGGCATTGAGTTCGAGCGGATCGGCGAAATCGGCGTCGATTCGCCGTAACAGCACTTCGGTGCGCCGCAGACCCGACACCGTGCGGATGAAGACGCCGTCGTCTTGTACGACGAGGTCCTCGCCTTCCACCAGAAGCAGCCCGAGATAGCGGGCGAGATAGGCGTGCTCGAAATAGGTCTCGTTCATCGGCCCGGGGGTGAGCAGACCGATGCGGGCATCGTCGCGGCGATTGAGCGCGACCAATTCGGCCTGCAACGCCTGGAAGAACGGCGCCACGCGCTGGACGTGCGCGGTGCGATAGATATCGGGGATGGCGCGCGACAGCGCGAGCCGGGTCTCGATCGCGTAGCCCGCGCCGGACGGTGCCTGGGCGCGATCGTTGAGCACCCACCAGCGGCCGTCGGCGCCGCGTCCGACGTCGACGGCATAGAAGCGTAAGTGCGCGCCGCCCGGCGGCTCGACGCCGACTAGCGGCCGTAAAAATTCCGGATTGCCGGCGATCAAGGCCGCCGGCAGCCGGCCGTCGCGCGTCAGTGTTCCCGGACCGTAGGAATCCTTAAGCACCGCTTCGAGCAGTTCGGCGCGCTGTACCAGGCCGGGTTCCAATTGCCGCCATTCGCCGGACTCGATGATGAGCGGAATATGGCTGAGCGGCCAGGGCCGCTCGATGCCGGCCGCGTCCTCATAGACGCGATAGAACACGCCGGAATCGCGCAGATAGCGGTCGGCGGCGGCGAACCGGCGATTGATCTCGTCGCTGCCCAAAGCGGCAAGCATGGCGAGGAACGGCTGCCAGTGCGCGCGCACGCGCCCGTCTCCATCCATCATCTCGTCGAATACGCCGGGAAGCGGCCGGTAGCCCGCGACGAACGGCTCCAGCGCGGCGTTTGGTGGTTCGACAGCGGTGGGAAGTTGCATGGCCATGGCGCAATAAGCTTGCCGGAAGGATTACGAGAGCGGCCGCCGTAGATCGAGCGTGACAGGATATTCGAGCGACGGTTCGAGCGGTGGCACGTCGATCAGCCCGCCGGTATGGCCGAAATCCTGGAAGCGGGCGCGCCGGCGCGCTTCCGCCTCGTAGGAGTTGACCGGGAAAGTCTCGTAATTCCGCCCGCCGGGATGCGCCACGTGGTAGACGCAGCCGCCAAGCGACCGCCTGTTCCAGGTGTCGACGATATCGAAAGTCAGCGGCGCGTGCACCCCCACGGTCGGCTGCAGGGACGAATCCAGTTTCCACGCCTTGAAGCGCACGCCGGCGACGAATTCGCCGGACCGGCCAGTCGCGGTCAGCGGCAAGCGCCGGCCGTTGCAGGTGATGACGTGACGGTTTCGGTTCATGCCCGCGACTTTGACCTGTAGCCGGTCGACCGACGAATCGACAAAGCGGGCGGTGCCGCCGGGAATGCCTTCTTCGCCCAAGACGTACCAGGGTTCGATCGCCTGCCGCAGTTCAAGATCGACGCCGCCGTGATGCACGCTGCCGCAGAGCGGGAAACGGAATTGCCGCTGTGCCTCGAACCAGCCCGGATCGAAAGCGTAGCCGGCATAATTGAGGTCGTCCAACATCTCGATGAAATCGTTCCACACAAAATGTTCGAGCATGAAGCGGTCGTGCAGCGCCGTACCCCAGCGCACCGGCTTGCCGTCGTGCGGCATGCGCCAGAACCAGGCGATCAGCGCGCGCAGCAGCAATTGCTGGGCGAGGCTCATGCGCGCTTCCGGCGGCATTTCGAACGAGCGGAATTCGACCAGGCCGAGCCGGCCGGTCGGCCCGTCCGGCGAAAACAATTTGTCGATGCAAATTTCGGTGCGGTGGGTATTGCCGGTGACGTCGACCAGGATGTTGCGGAACAGCCGATCGACCAGCCACGGCGGCACCCATCCCGACTCGCCCGGCCGCGGTATATTGCCGACCGCGATTTCGAGTTCGTAGAGCAGGTCCTGGCGCGCCTCGTCGATGCGCGGCGCCTGGCTGGTCGGGCCGACGAATAAGCCGGAAAACAGATAGGACAGCGAGGGACGCCGTAACGCGTAGAGCACCAGGCTCTTGAGCAGATCGGGGCGCCGCAGAAACGGGCTATCGGCGGCGTCCAAGCCGCCGAGCACGACGTGATTGCCGCCGCCGGTGCCGGTGTGCCGGCCGTCCAGCATGAACTTGTCGGTGCCGAGCCGGGCGAGATGCGCGTCCTGGTAAAGGCCGTGCGTGATGTCGACGGCTTCACGCCAGGACATCGCCGGCTGGACATTGACCTCGATGACGCCGGGGTCTGGCGTTACTTTGAGCACATTGAGCCGCGGATCGGGCGGCGGCGCATAGCCTTCGACGTGGGTGGCTAGACCGAGTTCGGCCGCCGTCGATTCGACGATCGCGACCAGTTCGAGATAGTCATTGAGCGTTTCGACCGGCGGCATGAAGACGCACAGGCGGCCGTCGCGTATTTCGACCGCGAGCGCCGTACGCACCGCGAAATCGGAATCGCCGAGCCCCCCGGCCACGGCCGGCGTCCCCTGCATGACCAATGTCTCGGGCGCGAGCGTCGGCGAAGCCGCCTCGCCGCTCGCGTCAGCAAACGCCCGCCGCGGGATCGGATGTGTAATGCGCGGATCGGACAGTGGCAGGCGCTCGGCGAAGGGGTCGGCCGGCACCAAATGCGGATAATCGATCGCGGCAAGATACGGCAAGGATTGCAGCGGCAGCCGGAAGCCGAGCGGCGAATCGCCGGGGACCAGGAGCAGCCGGCCGCGGCGGGTGCGCCAGATTTCGCTTTGCCATCCTGGCTTCGCCTGCGCGGTCCAGCGTTGCAGCGGCAGCACGAAGCCTTTCGGCTGACCGAGATTGCTGTCGAACAAGTTCAGAATGCGCGCCCGCTCGCGCGGGTCGTCGGTCTTGGGATCATTCGGATCGATATTGTGCGGGATCAGACCTTGCTTGAGCATCCGCTCGACCGGGTCCTCATAAACCGGCTGCACGTAATCCGTCTTGAT
>Ga0187784_10005647_pt1 | contig 10098 bp, 10 predicted proteins | sample 1015_SJ02_MP15_2_FD_132964 | JGI IMG/M metagenome (GOLD analysis project Ga0187784, IMG submission 132964) | Tropical peat soil microbial communities from peatlands in Department of Meta, Colombia - 1015_SJ02_MP15_20_MG | ecosystem: Environmental > Terrestrial > Soil > Wetlands > Peat | place... | reverse complement strand
GGTGACCGTGGCCGGGGCGACGACCTTGATACCCGGGATGTGTGCATACCAGGGATCGAGGCTGTGCGAGTGCTGGGCCGCCAGCTGACGACCTGCCCCGGTCGCCATCCGGATAACCAGTGGCACCGAGAACTGACCGCCGGACATATGGCGCAGCGCCGCGGCGGTATTGACGATTTGGTCGAGGGCCAGCAGGCTGAAGTTGACGGTCATGACTTCGACGATCGGCCGAAGTCCGCCGAGCGAAGCGCCGATCCCGATGCCGACGAATCCCAGCTCCGACAGGGGTGTGTCCCGCACCCGTTCCGGGCCGAACTCGTCAAGCAGGCCTTTGGATGCCGCATAGGTTCCGCCGTAGCGGCCGACGTCTTCTCCCATCAGCACCACCCGTGGGTCGTCGCGCAACGCATCGCGTAACGCGTCGTGCACGGCACTGCGGTAGGTGACCTTCATCAGCTTGCCTCCGCGTTTGGAGTCAACACGTCGCGTTCGAGATCATCGACGCTTTCCCAGGTTCCGGCTTCGGCGTAAGCGACCGCGTCTGTGACTTCACGGTCGGCGTCCTGTTCGATCGTTGCGATGTCGGCCGCATCGAGGGTACCTTCGCGCAGGCACTGCTCGGTGAACGCGGGGATCGGGTCGCGTGTGCGCCACTGCTCGACTTCGGCTTTGTCCCGATACAATTCGGGGTCGAACATTGAATGGGCGCGGAATCGGTAAGTGCGGAACTCGATGAAAAACGGCCCGCCGGTGTTCCGGATATGGTCCACACCCCGTTGCGTGGCGTCGTGGCAGGCAACGACGTCCATGCCGTCCACTGCGATGCTTTCCACCGTGTACGACGCCGCCTTCACCGTGAGGTCGGTCTGGGCCTGGGCACGCTGCAGCGAGGTCCCCATTGCGTAAAAGTTGTTCTCGCACAAGAACAGCACCGGCAATCGCCACAGCGCGGCCATGTTCAGCGACTCGTGGAATGCTCCCTCGGCAACCGCGCCATCTCCGAAGTAGCACGCGGTCACCCGGTCGCGGTGCAGCATCGAATCCGCCAGTGCCAAACCCACCGCGAGCGGCAGGCCACCGGCCACGATGGCATTGCCGCCGTAGAAACGGGTGGTCGTGTCGAAGAGATGCATGGATCCGCCCCGGCCGCGGGAGCAGCCTTCCTGCTTGCCGAACATCTCGGCCATGATCGAGGTCATCGGGATGCCGCGCAGCAGTGCGTGGCCGTGCTCGCGGTAGGTGGCCACCACCGCGTCGTCAGGACCCAGCACGCTCAAAGAGCCCGCGGCGACGGCTTCCTGCCCGACGTAGAGGTGCAAAAATCCGCGTATTTTGGCCTCTCCGTACAGTTCTGCACACTTTTCTTCCATCCGGCGCACCCGGATCATCGATGACAGCAGCGTTCGGGCCAATTCGCGGTCGGTCATAGCGCCACCGTTTTGCTAGTGGGCTCGGCGGGCGGCTCGACGGTAGAGGTGTCGCCCTCCGGTAAGCCGAGCTCGCGGGCCTTCAGCAGGCGACGCATGATCTTCCCGCTGCGGGTATGCGGTAGCGTTTCGACGAATTCGATCTCCTTCGGAGCGACGGCGGCGCCAAGACGTTTTCGGGCGTGACCCAGCAATTCGAGCCGCAGTTCGTCGTCGGCCGAGTAACCGGTTTTCAACAGAACGAACGCCTTGACGACCTCGCCGACGGTCGGATCGGGCTTGCCGATGACCGCCGCCTCGGCGACCGCAGGATGGTCGGTCAGCGCATTCTCTACTTCGAACGGGCCGATGAGGTGTCCGGCCGACTTGATCACGTCGTCGGCTCTGCCGACGAACCAGAAGTAGCCGTCGGCGTCGCGTCTGACCAGGTCACCAGTTAAATACAGGCCGTTGTGGAAGCACTTGCGGTAGCGCTCGTCTTCATTCAGATAGCTCCGGAACATGGAGGGCCAGCCAAGGCCGAGTGCGAGCTCTCCCTCGACGTCCGGCTCGTCGACAACGGATACGCCACCATCATCGTGGCGCACCACGTACGCGTCGACTCCGGGAAGTGGCCTCCCCATGGAACCGGGTTTGATGTCGAATGCCGGCGTATTGGCGATCATGATGCCGCCGGTCTCGGTCTGCCACCAGTTGTCGTGAATCGGTAAGCCCAGCACACGTTTTCCCCAGATGACCGCTTCGGCGTTCAGCGGCTCGCCGACACTGGCGATAAACCGCAGTCGCGGGAAGTGGTATTGCTTGGCGAGCTCCGGTCCTGCCTTGATCAACATCCGTAGAGCGGTTGGGGCGGTATACCAAACCGTCACGCCTTGGCTCTGCAGAATTTGGTACCAGCGTTGAGCGTCGAATTCGGCTTCGTCGACGATCGAGGTGACCCCGTGCAGTAGCGGGCTGATTACACCATACGACGTACCGGTGACCCAGCCGGGATCTGCTGTGCACCAGAAGATGTCATCGGGATGTAGGTCGAGTGCGTACAGACCGGTCACGTAGTGCATGACGACCGCGCCGTGGACATGCAAAGCACCTTTCGGTATGCCGGTAGTACCACTGGTGAAGTGGAGTAAGGCAGGGTCGTCGGCTGTGGTCGGGGTGATCGGCGCATCGTCGTCTGCGCCGTCCATCCATCGCCAAAAGTCAATAGTTCCAGGCAGGACGCCGTCGACAAGGAGGATCTGGCGTACCGAGGGAAGCCGTTCTCTTATCCCAGCGATCTTTCGCCGGTAGATCGCTTTAGTTGTGACCAGGACGTCGGCCCTGCCGATATTGACACGGGTAGCAATTGGTTCAGGGCCAAACGCTGAGAACAGCGGTGAGACCACGCAGCCGTTGCGTAACGCGCCCATGATCGTGATGTACAGTTCGGGTGTGCGGCCCATGATAGTGAAAACCCGGCTGCCCTGGTTAATGCCAAGGGAGCGAAGCACATTCGTGAAACGACGCGAAAGACGTGCCAGCTCAGCATAACTGAGATCCCGGGTGGCCATGGCGGCATCCCAGCTCTGCTCACTGACGAACCTCAGCGCTGTGCGCGTAGCCGACGGGCCTTCGGCGTGCCGATCCACTGCGGCGTAGGCGATGTTGCAACCGCCACCGGCCATGCCCGGGCACAGTGGTGGGACCTTCGACCAATCGAACATCGCCCGGGTCTGCTCGTAGTCCTTCAGATGCGGCGGGACCGCCCAATCGGAGGGCGTCTTGTGGATGACTTTCACGCTGGCCCTACCCGTCCGGTCGGAGTGTTCCGCTGTCCAACGCGGAGGCAATGTTCGCCATCACCCGATCCAATAGCACCGCACAGACGGTTCCATCGTTAGCCAGATTGCTCAGTCCCTGGTGCCGCAGGTAGGCATGCAGGCGTCGATCGATCGGCCATTCGACGAAGCGCTTGCTGGCGTAGGTTGAGCCGAGAAATCCCCACGCTATCGCGTCCAGTTCGGCGTTTCGCTGTTCGACGGCGGGGTGCATCATGGTTGTCCTTCTTCGATCAACGCAACGGGATCAAATAGTGCTGTGTCGCCAGTTCGGTGTCGACACCGCCCGCTTGCATCGAATCGAGGTAGGCCGATCTCATCAGGACGAAGCCTCCGGGCACCGGCAGGTCAGCGGCCACCAGCTCACCCAGATTGGCGCCCTTGCCGCCAGCGTCTTCGGCATCAGCGATTCGTAGCGACGCGATATCGCGCACGTAAGTTTGGGTTTCCATGACTTCTTCCTGCACGGCATTTCCGGGCATCGCTGACGCTAGTGGCGCGTCGACTAATCCCGAACCGGCCAGTGGGCACCAGTAGATGTGACGAAAGTCCCTCGTTCCGAATCGCTATTCGGCACCCTCGACTGCCAGTCGCCAGAGCTCCTCGGCAGCGCAAACGGAGTCCGATAGCGGTTTGCTGGTATCGACGTGGTGCGCCTCGGGCCAATGCTGACTGTTGGCCAACGCGGTCGCTATCTCCGGCGTCGCGTCCGATAAGCCTCCCGTCGGCCGGGCAGCGACCCGGCGTGCGGCGGAGTTCACTGACGTCTCACACTTCAATTCAAGTCCGACGGATTGCGTCTGGATAGCCAGCTGCCGCGCTTCGCCGCGGCGGTGGGGATCGCGCCAGGTGCCGTCGAGGATCACCGATCGGCCGTTGGCCAGCTGAATCTGGGCCTGGCGCAACACCTCGCCATAGACGGCGGCGACGTTCTCATCGGAGTACAGGCCGGCGTTCAGGGCACCTGCCTCGCCACCGATATCGCCCGAATTCTGCATGGCGCGCCGCACGTCATCAGTGGAGATCACCGCTGCGCCAACCCGCTCGGCTAAAGCGTGCGCCAGAGTGGTTTTTCCCGTCCCCGGTCCGCCGCCGACCATAGCCAGCCGTATTGAGCAAGCATGTAGATGCTCGAGCGCGATATCCAAGTGGCGCGATGCGTCCGCGGCGGCGTCGCTATGTCCTTGCGCGAACCGCACGCAATCGACCTTGGCCCGGACCAGTGCGCGGTAGGCGACGTAAAAATGCCTAAGCGACTGGGGAGCCGGGTCGGCGCCAAGCCGGCTGTATTGGTCGAGGAAGAACTCGCCGAGGTCTTTGCGACCCAGGAACTCTAAATCCATGGCCAGAAACGCTGCGTCGTCGATCGTGTCGACGTATCGAAGATTGTCGTCAAACTCGAGGCAGTCCATGATCTCCGGACCGGTAGGACGGCAGAAGATGTCGTCGGCGAGCAGATCGCCGTGTCCATCGACGATCCGCCCGTCGTGGACGCGCCCGGCGAACAGCAGCCCACGGCCTGCGATGAATTGTGCCGCCAACCGTTCGGCGGCCTCGAGGCGCTGTCGGTCCACGACCGTATCGACAAACTGCTGCATCTCGACGAAATTGGCCTCCCAGCGGGCTTTGACCGCAGCGACGGTGCCTTGCGCAGCGACGGACCGACCCCGTTCGGCGCCTTCGTGGAACCTCGCCAGCACCTGGGCGACCGCCATGAGTGACTCAGTGACCGGTTGGCCGTGCCGCACCATCGTCGCCAGCCGAGAAGAGTCCGGGTGGCGCTTCATGACGAGCACCGGTTCACTGGTGCCGGCCCATTCAGCGCTCAAGTGAGCGACGCCTAGATAGCTGGCAGACGCCAGCCGCCGATTGAGCTCCAGTTCTCGCTGACACGCCCGCTCACGCCGCTCCGGGGTGCTGAAATCCAGGAAATCGGTGCGAATCGGCTTTTTGACCTTGTAGGCCAATTCCCCGACGAGCACGACGAGCCCGGTGTGCGTCTCGTGTACCTCGCTGTACGGCTCGACTGCTTGTTGGTTGGTGGCCGTGGTGTGCCCCATGAGCACATTCTCTTACCCGGCGCATTCCGCGCGAAGCGGTCGGAAGACCTGTACAGCCGGGTCGCACGCCGCGTCGTCAAGGGACCAAGGACCCTGGCCTGCGATGCCCGGACCCGTAAGGCTCGAAGGGAGGAAAGGGCTGGTAGCACCTATGACGACAGCGGCAGTGGCTCACGAGGTGATCGAGCGGGCAGTGGAGTTGGCCTGCCGGGCGCCATCGCTACATAACAGCCAACCCTGGCACTGGGTGGCTACACCCGCCGCCGTTGACTTGTTCACCGATCCTCATCGTGTGGTGCGCTCAACCGACAGTTCGGGCCGCGAGGCAATCATCAGCTGCGGTGCCGTGCTCGATCACTTCAGAACCGCGATGGCCGCCGCTGGGTGGCACGCCCAGATCGAGGAGTTCCCCAACCCGAACAGGCTCGAGCACCTGGCATCGATCTACTTCACGCCGCTCGAATACGTGACTCGGGTCTGGCGCGACCGTGCCGACGCGATATCGCGGCGCCGCAGCGACCGACTGCCATTCGGGCCCCCGAGGGATTGGCAGTCATTCGAAACGATGCTGCACATCGCTTGCGAGTCCGATCTGGTCGCCATCGAGGTGTTGGCCGACAACGCCCGCCCGCGGCTACTCGACGCGTCGCGACTCACCGAGTCCCTACGCCGTGACGACGACTATTACCATCGCGAACTAGACTGGTGGACAGCTTCTTCCAATAAATCCGAGGGAATCCCGCCGAGTGCATTGGTGTCACGGTCCGAAGCTGATCGAGTTGGAGTGGACCGACGACTCCCTGCCAGCGATTGCGGCGACCGGCGCGCCACCGCCGCGCAAGACCAGGCAAAGATACTGGTGCTGTCCACGCCGGAGGATACCCGCGCCGACGCACTCCACGCCGGCCAACTGCTGTCGAAGGTGCTGCTGGAGTGCACGATGGCCGGACTAGCGACTTGCCCCCTCACGCATATCACCGAACTGGAAGCCAGCCGGGACATCATCCGAAATTTGATGGTGAACAATGCGATGCCGCAAGTCTTGATACGGGTCGGTACCGCGCCGGACGTCGAGGTCGTTCCACCACCGACGCCTCGGCGACCATTGTCTGACGTGCTGGAATTTCGTCGCTGACTACTCGGCGGTGACACTGTGGGTTGTGGTCAAAGGAGCAGGAGATGTTTGAAGCCCCAACAAAATACGGCATAATTGTCGGGGTCGACGGTTCGGTGGAATCAGATGCCGCTGTATCCTGGGCGGCCCGTGAAGCATCCATGCGTCATCAACTCGTCACTCTGATGCATGTCGTCCAACCGGTGGTTGTCAGCTGGCCGGTCAGCCCCGAGCAGACGACTGTGGCCGAATGGCAAGACGACAATGCGCGACACGTCATCGACCAAGCGCGCAATCGCCTCAGCTCCGCCATGGATCAGCCCCGGCCGCCAGACATTCGGACAGAGGTGCTTTATTCGCATCCGGTGGATGGGCTTGCCGATGCCTCCAAGGACGCGCAGATGATCGTGGTGGGAAGTCATGGCAGGGGTGCGTTCGGCCGACTTCTGCTGGGTTCGGTAAGCAGGGGTGTTGTTGAGCATGCGCACTGCCCGGTAGCGGTCATTCACGCAGACAACGAGTCCGCTCCGGTCGACCCGAAAGCGCCCGTTCTGCTGGGCGTGGACGGTTCGCCCGCCTCCGAAGCCGCAACGGCATGGGCATTCGACGAGGCGTCGCGGCGGGGAGTGGCGCTGGTCGCGCTGCACGCGTGGAGTGACGTAGGGGTTTTCCCGATCCTCGGCATGGACTGGCGGACATATCAGGGCGAAGGCGACGAGCTGTTGGCCGAACGCCTCGCCGGCTGGCAGGAACGCTACCCCGATGTGCACATCAGTCGACGGCTGGTCTGTGACACCCCGGCGCGCTGGCTGGTCGAGGAATCCCAGCACGCGCAACTGGTGGTTCTCGGCAGCCATGGCCGCGGCGGATTTGCCGGGATGCGTCTCGGCGCGGTCAGCGCTGCGGTCGCCCAGTCGGCAAGGGTTCCGGTAATCGTTGTACGCACGCAGTAGCGCAACAGCTTTCGACTCGGCCACAGGCACGTCCCGCTGACATGGTGACGAACGTCCCAGGGCTGCCGGGACTTCAGCCTCTGTCGTATGCCAGCGCTCAAATGGTCGGATATTCCCAACGGGATCTCGATTGCAATACCGGCTATCATCTCGCCGGATGACGGCCCTCAATGGAGGTAATACAATGCAATCTTCACATCAATCCCAGCACAGGACGCGCATGTTCGCTCGTGTGATGGGCCCGTACCTGGCTATTATCGCCGCCACCGCTGCCTTGCGGCCGACCGATATGCGGGCGATGCTGTCAGGATTCGAAGCGGACCCGTTGTGGTCCTGGGTCACTGGGGCGTTCATCCTGCTGCTGGGTCTGGTGGTCATCGCCCTTCACTCGTACTGGCGGGGCGCCGCAGCGATCATCGTGTCGGCTATCGGCTGGCTTGTCGCAGTCAAGGGGCTGTTTCTGGTGGCCGGCTCCCACACGTATTTCTCGATGGCCAACTCCGCAGTCGACGCGATGGGTTGGTGGCGCGCGGGTGCCGTTGTGGAGGTCGTTATCGGGCTGTATCTGGCTTACGTCGGTTGGGCTCCGGCGCGGACCCGCCCGGTGCCACAATCGGCGAGCTCAGCTCCTGACCTGCCGCATGCCGCCTGACTGATGGCTCGGACGCGGGCAACGAGGAAGGCGGCGACCCTGCCAGGGGTCGCCCACCTGGGATGGCAAGTCACCTCTACCTGAGGGCTAACGACTCTCGCTCGCCGCGGTCGTCGCGCATACCGTCGAAAGACGAAGACCAAGATAAATTTTGGGCGCTTAAGTCCCAAAGGGAAGAAGCACCACGGTGACCTACTCCTATGAGTATCCAAACCCGCCCGATCGGGGACCGTTTGGGGAAAGCGGCGTCCCGATCGATCCGGGCCTCGAGCCGCCAATGGTGGAGTCGAGACGCCGGGCGAAATGGTTCATCGGCGGGGCCGTAGCCGCTCTTTTATTCGCCGGCACAGCGGCGGGCGTGGCTGTTATGAACCACACGCACCACACGGTTTCGTCGGCTCCAACGACGCCCAGCACCACGGCGCCTCAACAATGGTGGGCCGGGGCGGAGAAAGATTTCACCGACCTGCAGCATGCATCACAAGACGTCGATCAAGCGTTCAGTCAATTCAAGCCAGGCGCTTTGGCGGCGGCGTGCCAGCATGTGCACGATGCTGCGGAGGTCGGAATGGAGAGCCATCTACCAAGCCCCAATCCGGAGCTCACTGCCGAGCTACATGCGGCGGTCGAGGATTTCCATTCTGCGGCACATCTGTGCCTGGCTGTCGTGGCGGGTTCCCACGCCGACTATGACGGAGAGTTTCTCTCGTCGATGGCTCAGGGGAACAAGCACATGCGGGCGGCTCAAGACATCATCAATAGGATGCTGGCGGGCGTTTAAACACTTGTTGGCGGTCGAATCGCCGCTGGAAACCCTTTCACTCGCGGACGATGAGCACCGAGGATTGAGCATGCCGGAAGACGGGATGGACCTGCGGCCCAACGATCCGCGCAAGTTCTCCGGCGTCGGGGGCGCCAACAACAGCCATCGGGACTAGGTCATCGATGGTCTTCAGGAAACGCGTGACGTGGGCGCCCGTTGTCACGGGGTAGATGTGGACATCCGGATACCACCGTCTCCATGGGTACAGGCGGTTGTCCAGTTCGTGCGACGGAGCCTCGGCCGCGTCTGCTTGCGCAGTGCCGATAGCCAGCACCGGCAGCTTGCGCAGCTGCGCTTCTCTCATCGCTTGATCGACGACGATATCGCGTCCAGGCGCGTCGCCGACCTCAACCACGATCCAGTTGATGTGCGGTCCCGGCTGGTCCGGGTGGGAGCGAATCACCGCGACCGGACATTGAGCCTTTTCTGCGACTTCAGTCGCGGTCGAACCCAACAACGCCCGGGAATAGCGACCGATCCCGACAGATCCGACGCAGATCATTTCAGCATCGTCGGATTCGGAAACCAGAACGGCACCCGGCGGCCCGCGGCGAATGTCTGTTTCTACTTTCGCCAGTCTTCCCATCGCCTCGACCGCGAGTCGTGCCGCCTGAAGCGATGCCTCGGCGTGTGCTACGTCTCGGTGGTAGTCCTCGGCAGAGCGGTGAGTGGCCTTGATGGCCGCGAGCATAAGTAGCGAGACCCCACGGCCGAGGGCCTCGTCCACGGCCCACTCGGCGGCATGGATCGCCGCCTGTGAACCATCTATGCCGACGATGACGGCTGGCCGAATTCTCCTGTCGCTCATAGCATCCTCCGTACCCCGCCACCTTGATAATGGCGTCGGTAATCATCTGTGACGGTGAGGTCGGGCTTCGCGAGCCGGTACACATCGATTAAACGAGTGAGATCGCTTGGGGTGACGATGCCTACGACACATGCCCCGTCGACAACGAGTGCACGGTTTCCTTGACCGGACGCCAGCCGTTCCAGCAGCGCGGTGACGGGCTCGTCCGGTGTTGCGGTCGGGACACGGCTCAACGGTATGGCGATGTCACCGACAAGGGTGGTGGAGCGATTGCTCGGTTCCACTTGACGCAACTGGGTCAGTGTGATCAGCCCGGAAACCGACCCATTGTGGTCCTTCACCGGATAGGCCGAATGCCGGTCGCCCAGGAGATAACGCTCGATGAAGTCCTGCACGGTGATCCAGGCTGGCGCCGTGTGGGGGTTGGTGGTCATTGCGTCGCCG
>Ga0187784_10005646_pt1 | contig 10099 bp, 12 predicted proteins | sample 1015_SJ02_MP15_2_FD_132964 | JGI IMG/M metagenome (GOLD analysis project Ga0187784, IMG submission 132964) | Tropical peat soil microbial communities from peatlands in Department of Meta, Colombia - 1015_SJ02_MP15_20_MG | ecosystem: Environmental > Terrestrial > Soil > Wetlands > Peat | place... | reverse complement strand
CTTCGTGCGCGCATAGAGCCCGGCGTACAGGTTGGCGTTGATCCATTCGAAGTCGAACATCATGCCGAGCGCCTCGCGCAGGCGCGCGTCCTGAAACAGCTTTCGCCGCAAATTAAAGGCGAATCCCTCCATCCCTTTGGGGCTGTCGTTGTGGATCTCCTCCTTGACGATGCGCCCGTCGCGCACGGCCGGGAAGTCATAGCCGTTCGCCCAGCGCGTCGAGCTCGTCTCCTCGCGATAGTCGACGAGCCCGGACTTGAACGCCTCGAACAGCGTGTTGCCGTCGCGGAAATACTCGATGTCGATCTCGTCGAAGTTGAACAATCCGCGCTGGCTCGGCAGGTCTCGGCCCCAATAGTTCGGATCGCGCTTGAGGAGGACCCGTGCGCCAGGATCGATCTCGGCGACGACATAGGGGCCGGACGCCACGGGAAGCGCGAGACTCGCATCCTGGAAGCGCTCGGTGTCGGTGGCGTGCTTCGGCAGCACTGGCATCAGCGCGAGGAGGAGGGGCAGCTCGCGATTGCCGGCGCCGGTGAGATCGTACCGCACCGTGTGGGCGTCCGGCGCGTCGATGGACCTCACGAGGCCGTAGGCGACGCGATGCTGCGGACGTCCTTTTGTTTTCAGCAGGTCGAAGGAGAATAGCACGTCGGCCGAGGTGATCGGCGCGCCGTCGGAAAAGTGCGCCCGCGGATCGAGGTGGAAGGTCAGATGCTCGCGCTCGGGATCGAGATCGACCGACTGCGCGACGAGGCCGTAGAACGCGAAGGCCTCGTCCTGCGAGCGCACCATCAGCGTCTGGAACACGTTGCCAATGAGGCCCTGCGACGTCGAGCCGGACTTGACGTTGAAGGGATTGAGGCTGTCGAAAGTTCCCGGCAGGCCGACGCGCAGCCGCCCGCCTTTCTTAGCGGCCGGATCGGCATAGGGGAAATGGTCGAACTTTGCGGGAAGCTGCGGCGGGCCGTGCATGGCGAGGCCCGTCGCGGGCTCAGGCGCGCCTTGGGCGAGCGCCGCCCAAGGAAAAAGCAGCGCTGCGGAAAGGAGCAGCGTCGAAACCCGGCGCCGCAGCGTCCAGGCAGGGCGAATCATGCGTATCCTCATGCAGCCACCATAAGCCAGGTGGGGTCTCGTAAACCACGCCGCGCGGCGCCTTTTACGAGCATCGACGGAAAAACGAGCGCTTTTGCGACTGGAATTTGCCGATTGGAGCATGTAAGAGCGTCGCAGGCGTCCTTAACTTCGCCGCAAGGCGGAGGTAGCCAGCGGCGCGCGCGTAAGGATTTCCTCAAAGCTGGCGAGGGGTTTCGCGGCGCGAGCTTTCGTCCCAAGGGCGAAAGTCGCGCGGCTTTGAAAGCGTTGCGGCCTTGCGCGAGGGGTATAACATCATGCGCCTCCGGCGATGGGCGGAGGGCGGCAGAGTCTTGGAAGACGGTCGAAAGGACTAAGGATGTCATTACATTTGAAGCGCTTCGCCGGCGCCGCGGTTGCGGCCCTTCTGGCGAGCGGCGCGGCCAATGCTCAACAGGCCGGAGCGCCTGCCGCCGGGGCGCCCGCTCCGGCCACGCCGCCGGCGCAGGGCGCGCCGTCGAAGGTCGACGCCGTGCCGGTGCAGCCGGAATGGAACAAGATCTGCGAGGACGATCCGCAAACCAAGAAGCAGACTTGCCTCACCACCCGGGACTTCGGCGTGCAGGCCGACCAGCCCATGTTCGCCGTCGCGGTTTATGATCAAAAGGGCGCGCCGGAGCCGAACCTTATTCGTCTGCTGATGCCGCTCGGCACGCCGCTTCGCGCGGGCTTCCGCCTCGTCGTGGACAAGAACCCGCCGGAAAGCGGCTCGTTCGAGGTGTGCTTTCCCGGCGGCTGCTTCGCCGACGCCAAGATCAAGCCAGCCTTCGTCGACGCCATGAAGAAGGGCGAGAAGCTCAACATCATCGTCAAGCAGCCGTCGGGCGCCGAGACGACCATCGCTATCCCGCTCGCCGGCTTCGGCAAATCATGGGACGGTCCGCCGATCGACCGCAAGGTGCTCGAGGAGCAGCAGAAGAAGCTGCAAGAGCAGCTTGAGAAAAAGGCCGAGGAGCAGCGCAAGCAGCAGGAGAGCGCCACGCCCGCGCCCACGACCCCCGCGCCCAAGAAGTGATCCAAATATCCGGCCGCTCGCCTCTTCCGCGCGAAAGCCGGGGGGCCGGCGGCTTCACCGTTCAAGACAGAGGCATCCAATGTCCAGAATTCGTAAGGGATTGCTCGCCGCGGCGACTTTGCTGGCGAGCGGCGCGGCGTCGGCTCAGCAGCCCGCCCCGGCTCCGGCTGCCGGTCAGGGGCAGCCGCAAGGACCTATTTCCGTCGACCTGGTGGGCGTCGAGCAGGACTGGGTGAAGGTCTGCGGTCAAGCCGACCCGCAAACCACCGCATGCTACACCGTGCGCGACTTCGGGCCCAAGGCCGATCAGCCCATCATGGCCTTCCAGGTCTTCGATCAGAAGGGCGCGACCGACAAGCTCGTCCGCGTGCTGCTGCCGCTCGGCCTGCAGCTCAAGCCGGGTTTCCGGATCTCCGTGGATTCGAGCCCTTTCGAAAGCGGCGGCTACGAGGTTTGCTTTCAGGCCGGCTGCTTCGCCGAGGCGAAGCTCAAATCCTCGCTCGTCGACAGCATGAAGAAGGGCCAGCAGGTCACGCTCGTGGTCAAGAATGCCGGCGGCGCCGAGGTGACGCTCAAGGTGCCGCTCGCCGGCTTCGGCAAGGCTTACGACGGTCCGGCGACCGATCCCAAGGTGCTCGAGGAGCAGCAGAAGAAGCTGCAGGCGGAACTCGAGAAAAAGGCCGCGGAAATGCGCAAGCAGCAGCTGCCGCAACAGGCCGCCCCGACAGCGCCTGCGCCAGCGCCCGCGTCGCCCGCGCCGGCGAGAAAGTAGGCGACTGGCGAATTGGGCGGCGAAGAGCGAAAACGCTTTTCGCCGCTCGCTATTCGCTTATGCAGTCGGTCGGAAAGTCATAGAGCTTGCCGGTCTCGCCCCACTGCGGCGAGACCAGACGCACAGCCTTTTCCGCAAATTCCGCCGGCGTCTTGAGCGTCGTGGGGTCTTCGCCCGGCATGGCCTTGGCGCGCATAGCCGTGCGCAGCGGGCCGGGATTGGCCAGCATCACCTTCACATTGCTGACGTTCTGCGTCTCGACGGCGTAAGTGCGCGCGAGCGCGTCGAGCGCGGCCTTGGAAAGCGCGTAGGGGCCCCAATAGGGCTTCATCGGGCGGCGCGACGCCGCGCCCGAGGTGATGAACAGCGCGCGTCCCGCGGGCGAAGCCCGCAATAGCGGATCGAGCGAGCGGATGAGCCGCCAGTTGGCCGTGACGTTGACCGCGAGCGTCTTCTCGAAATCCTTCGGGGAGACATGAGCGAGCGGCGAGATCGGCCCGAGCGCCCCGGCGTTGCCGATGAGCACATCCAGCCGGCCGTGACGCTCAAAGAGCGCGGCGCCGAGGCGGTCGAGCGCGTCGTAATCAGTGACGTCGCAGGGGACGAGCGTCGCTTCGCCGCCTAACGCGCAAATCTCGTCGTCGAGCTCCTCGAGCGCGCCCTGCGTGCGCGCGAGCGCAACGACATGCGCGCCTTCGCGCGCGAGCGCCAGAGCGAGCGCGCGGCCGACGCCGCGCGAGGCGCCGGTGACGAGAGCGATGCGGGGAGAGTCTTGGGTCAAGCGAAGCTGTCGTTTTGCTAGAGCCGTCAGTCGCGGGCGTACGCCCTATAGCAGAGCACGCCCCCTACGAGCAGAAAAACCGCCGCGAGGCCCGGTATGACGTTCAGCAAGGCGGGCGCCGCCTTGGTCATGAGCCCAGCCAGTTGCGGGAAGAACATAATGCGTATGAAGCCGACGATCAGGGAGAACCATCCGAGCAGGGTGATCAGCACCGGCCAACCGCTCGTCCAGCGGTTGTGGAAGTAAACGATCGCCAGTCCTGGCACGAAAGCGGCGTAGCCGGCGAGGACGATAAGCATCGGGCTCTTGGAAAGCTCCTCGACGATGGCCGGCGTCGCGTCGAGGTTGAAGAGCGCCATCGCGCCGCTGACAACGAGCGTCGGCCCGAGCAGAGCGGCGATAATCTTCGAGGTCGCCACGGGATGTCCTTTCGTCGCCCGAATCAACTTCGCGTCCGACCCTTATGGACGCGCCCCTTGCTCGCCGGACGCTCCTTCTTCGACTTGAGGATCGGCGGCCGCCCGAGCGCCGCCGCGTCGGCGGGCACGGCGCGCTGTGCGCGCATCCGCCCCTCGCCGAGTTCCGGTTTCTTGCGCTTGACCACGCTCCCCCTCCGCTCCGCGTTCAGACATGTGGCGACGCGGGCCCAACTTTTCATCGGGCGCCGCTCGGTAGGCAAACGCACTCGTTTAAGCTAAAAGAATTAGTCCCCGTCGCGCGCGCCGACGCCGGACGCGCGAGGGGGAGCCGCGATGTCGCATCGGCGACGCCATCATCATGGCCACGAGAGACCGATTCTCGTCGTGACGGGCATGAGCCGCGAGGCCGCCTGCCTCAGCCCGCACGGCGTCGACGCCCTGTGCAGCGGCGCCGATGCGCGCTTCCTGCGTAGCGCGCTGCATGACAAGGCCCGCAATCAATATGGCGCTGTCGTCAGCTTCGGCCTGGCGGGCGGCCTCTGTCCGAGCCTGCGCCCCGGCGACGCGGTGATCGGCGCGCGCGTCGTGGGCGAGACGGGCGCGATCGAGACGCACGCCCACTTTAGCGACGTGCTGCATCAGGGCCTCGGCGACGCCGGCGTCAAAACGCAGAAGGGCGCCATCGCTGGGGTCGACGCGCCGGCGATGACCGCCGCGCGCAAAAGCGAGCTGCGGCGGTCGAGCAACGCGATCGCCGTGGACATGGAGTCGCATATCGCCGGCGCGTTCGCCGAGGCGCAGGGGCTGCCATTTGCCATTGTACGTGTCGCCTGCGATCCGGCGGAGCGGGCGCTGCCGCCGCTTGCTTCGCGCGCGATCGCGCCAAATGGCGGCGTCGATCTGGCGCTGGTGCTGCGCGAGCTCGCCCGCGAGCCGCGGCAGCTCATGGACCTCATCCGCGCCGGCGTCGACTCCAGCGCGGCCTTCGCGACTCTAGGCCGCTGTGGGGGTCTTCTTGGCCCGCTGTTCGGCCTCGTGCGCGCGTAGCTGGGTCAGCGTCGCGACGTTGTTGTCGAACACATATTCCGCCGGACGCTGCTTCTCGAGCGGAATGTCCTCGGCCATCGGCCCGTCGGTCGCAACGCCGAACAGCGCGACCCTCGCTGCGCGCCAGGGGCGCTTGACGCTATCCGCCACGGCCGTCGCCTCGAAGCCCGAATGCACCATGCAGTCGGCGCATTTCTCGTAATTGCCGACGCCGTAGGAATCCCAGTCCGTCTCCTCCATGAGGGCCTTGAAGGTCGGGGCATAGGATTCGCCTAAGAGGTAGCAAGGGCGCTGCCAGCCGAACACTGTGCGCAGCGGCATGCCCCAGGGCGTGCAATGATAGCTGACGTTGCCCGCGAGGAAATCGACGAAGAGCCCCGACTGCTGGAGGGCCCAATTTCTGCCGCCGCGTCCGCGCTTCAGGATCGCGCGGAAGAGCTCCTTGGTGCGGGCGCGGTTCAGGAAGTGGGTCTGGTCCGGCGCGCGCTCATAGGCGTAGCCGGGCGAGACCGTCATGGCGTCGACGCCGAGATTCGTCATCTCGTCAAGGAAGGAAGCGGCGCGCTTAGGGTCCGTGTCGGAGAAGAAGGTGCTGTTGGTGGTGACGCGGAAGCCCTTGGACTTCGCGAGCTTGATGGCCTCGATCGCGCGCTCGTAGACGCCCTCCTGGCAGACGGCCTTGTCGTGCATCTCCTTGTCGCCGTCGAGATGGATCGACCAGGTGAAGTAGGGATCTGGCTTGAACTGGTCAATGCGCTTGTTGAGCAGCAGCGCGTTGGTGCAGACGATGACGAATTTCTTGCGGGCGACGACGCCCTCGACGATCCGGGCAAGGTCCTTGTGGAGCAGAGGCTCGCCGCCGGCGAGCACGACGACCGGCGCGCCGCATTCGTCGACCGAGGCCAGCGCGTCCTCGACCGAGAGGCGGCGGTTCAAGATCTCGTCGGGATAATCGATCTTGCCGCAGCCGGCGCAGACGAGGTTGCAGCGAAACAGCGGCTCCATCATGAGCACGAGCGGAAAGCGCTGCTTGCCCGAGAGCTGCTGGCGCAGAAGGTAAGCGCCGACCTTGGCGACATAGCGGAAAGGAATGGACAAGTTCAAGTCCCTGAGTTTTGCGGGTCAGGGCCGCCGATAACGGCGCGCCGAGGGCCTTTCGTGTGGGGCTTATATACGGCGCAAGGATGGCGTTGCGAAGCCCTTAAAGGGGCGGTCGAAGTGGGTTCGTCCCGGAAGACCCGCAAAAAATTGGGTCGCGGCAGGGACATGGGTCACCCCATGCCCAGCTTCATGGCCCATCCTTCCGACAATCGCGGTCGAAAGGCGCCGTTAATGGTCTCGCCGTCATCGACGGTGATGACCCGTGAAGCGGCCCGCGCCGGGCGCTATTCCAGCACTTCCTTTGAGGCCACGGTCGAATCGGCGTTCAGCGTGTAAATAAGCGGCACGCCCGTCGAAAGTTCCAGCGCCGGCACGCTTTCCGGCGTCAGCTGGTCAAGCACCATGGCGAGCGCGCGCAAGGAATTGCCGTGCGCCGCCACGAGCACGCGCTCGCCGCGCATGACCGGCGGCAGGATGCGCTGGCAGTAATAGGGCAGCACGCGCGCGACCGTGTCCTTGAGGCTTTCGCCACCGGGCGGGGCCACGTCGTAGGAGCGCCGCCACAGCTGCACCTGCTCCTCGCCCCATTGCGAGCGCGCCTCGTCCTTGTTGAGGCCCGAGAGGTCGCCGTAATGGCGCTCGTTGAGCGCGCGGTCGCGCAGGATCGGCACGTTCGACTGGCCGAGCTCCTCCAGGATCAAATCCAGCGTGTGCTGCGCCCGCTTCAGGGCGGAGGTGAAGGCGACGCTGAACAGAATATCGCGCTCGCGCAGCTGCCGGCCAGCGCGCCGCGCCTCCTCCTCGCCCTTCGCCGTGAGGTCGGGATTGAGCCAGCCCGTGAACAAATTTTTGGCGTTCCACTCGCTCTCGCCGTGGCGAACGAGGACCAGCGTGCGGTTCATGTGGGACGCCTTCGTCATCGCGCCGCGGAGAGGCCGAGCACGTCGGCCATGGAATAGAGTCCCGCCGGCCGCCCGCGCGTCCACAGAGCGGCGGCGATGGCGCCGCGGGCGAAAATGCCGCGGTCCTCGGCGCGGTGCGACAGCTCCAGGCGCTCACCGGCGCCAGCGAAGATCACGCTGTGGTCGCCAACAACCGTGCCGCCGCGCAGCACGGCGAAGCCGATGTCGCCGGCCTTGCGGGGACCGGTGAAGCCGTCGCGCCCGCGCACGGCGTGCTCGGCGAGGGCTACTCCCCGCCCGCGCGCCGCGGCTTCGCCGAGCAGCAGCGCCGTGCCCGAAGGGGCGTCGACCTTCATGCGGTGATGCATCTCGACGATCTCGGCGTCCCACGCCGGGCCCAGCGCCTCGGCCGCGCGCTCGACCATGACCGCCAGCAGGTTGAGGCCAAGACTCATATTGCCGGAGCGCACGACGACGGTCTTCTCGGCGGCCGCTACGAGGGCGCCGAGGTCCTCGGTCGAGAGCCCGGTCGTGCCAATGACATGCGCCACGCCGCGCTCGGCGGCGAGCGGCGCGAGAGAGACCGTCGAGGCGGGCGAGGAGAAGTCGATCAGCGCGTCGCAGTCGGCGAGCGCCGCCTCGGCGTCGGCGCTGACGATCACGCCGTTCTCGGCGACCCCGACAAGCCGCCCTGAGTCATGGCCGAGCTCGGGCGAAACCGGAGATTCGAGCGCGCCGACCAGACGCACGCCGAGGGTGTCGGGAATCGTCTGAATGAGCATCCGGCCCATGCGGCCGGCGGCGCCGACCACGGCCAGCCGCAAATCGTTCATGTGCTTCCTAGCCTTGCTGAAGGCCCGCCTATGCGGGCGGCAAAGCTATACAGGCGCCGCCCCCCGATGAGAAGAGGCGGCTTCAGGGCAGCTCCAGCGCCGCGTCGTCGCGCGCAAGATCCCTGGCGAGGCGCTCCAGCCGCTGCGAGGCGACGTCGAGGCTTTCCGCCAGCTGCCCCACGAGCTCGGCGTCGCGGCGGTCGCGGAGCGCGAGCTCGTCCCGCAGCGCCTCAATTTCCGATTGCAGCGCCAAAACGCGGTCCTTGGCGTCGGCGCCCTCGTCCGCGATCTCCAGCGCCGCCATGACGACGATGCGCTGATCGCCAATCTCGCCGAAGCTTTTATGCATTGCGGCGATCCTTTCGTCGAGCAAGCGGCCGAGCTCGCTGATGCGGGGCTCCTGGCCCTCCGCGCAGCCGATGCGATAGATGCGCCCGGCGACGGTGACGACGGCGACGGCCATGGGCTCACTCCTCCCGGACGAGACGCGGCGACTGGCCGAGCACCGCGGCGACGCTGCCGCTCGCCCGCTCGAGCCGGCGCAGAACCTCGTCGCGCGTCTTCTCGACCGCCGCGGCTCGCGTCAGCGCGGCGTCGAGGTCCTGCGCCAGACGGTTGCGGTCGTCCTGCATGATCGCCAATTCCTCTTCGAAATCGGTCAACGACAGATCGCTCTCCAGCCGGTCCGCAGCGGCGGATTCGAGCGCGTCGAGCGCAGTCTCGAAACGCGCGATCGCCGCTGCGAGCCTTGGCGGCAACTCTGCGCCTGACGAAGGGGGAGGCGACATCGGCGAAACGCTTTCCTTGGAGAGGCGCGGCGCGGCGAAAAGCCGCGTGGGCGCGAAACGGCGGACGAATCGCGCCGGGAGCTTTGCGGACGCGAAGCTAGCACGAAACCGGCCTATTGGCCTATTTGACAGGGGAAGCGAGTTGCGATCAAACGCCTCGGCGAGAGGCGCCTCGAGCGTCGCACCGGAGGGCAGCCGCGGCCCGAGAACCGCCGCGGCCAGTGGAGGACAAAATGGCCGTCAGAGTGGCGATCAACGGATTTGGCAGGATCGGGCGCAACATCCTGCGCTATATTGTCGAGTCTGGCAGGACCGACATCGAGGTCGTCGCCATCAACGATCTGGGCCCGGTCGACACCAACGCCCACCTGCTGCGCTACGACTCGGTCCATGGCCGCTTCCCCCACAAGGTGACCGTCGATGGCGACACGATCGACGCCGGACGCGGGCCGATCAAGGTCACAGCGATCAAGAACCCCGCCGAGCTGCCTTATAAAAAGCTCGACATCGAGGTCGCCCTGGAGTGCACGGGGCTGTTCACGGCGCGCGAGAAGGCCAAGCTCCTGCTCGAGGCCGGCGCCAAGCGCGTTCTGGTCTCGGCCCCCGGCGACGGCGCCGACCTGACAGTTGTCTATGGCGTCAATCACCAGAAGATCGGCAGGGAGCATCTGGTGATCTCCAACGCTTCCTGCACGACGAACTGTCTCGCGCCGGTCGCCAAGGTGCTGAACGACGCGATCGGCATCGACAAGGGGATCATGACCACAATCCACTCCTACACGGGCGACCAACCGACGCTCGACACGCTGCACAAGGACCTCTATCGCGCCCGCGCCGCGGCGCTGTCGATGATCCCTACCTCCACGGGCGCAGCGAAGGCCGTGGGCCTTGTGCTGCCGGAGCTCAACGGGCGGCTCGACGGCTACGCCGTGCGGGTGCCGACGCCGAACGTCTCGCTCGTCGATCTGAAGTTCCTGGCCAAGCGCGCGACGACGAAGGACGAGGTGAACGCCGCCATCAAGGCCGCGGCGGACGGGCCGCTGAAGGGCGTGCTGGATTATACCTTCGACAAGCTCGTCTCCAGCGACTTCAACCATTGCCCTGCGTCCTCGACCTTCCATATGGATCAGACCAAGGTCATCGACGGGACGCTGGTGTCGGTGCTGTCGTGGTACGACAACGAGTGGGGCTTCTCGGCGCGCATGACGGATACGGCGGTGGCGATCGGGAAGGTGATTTGAAACTTGAGGGGCGGATGGCAAAACTAAAAGAAATCGAACTGCCTGCCGCTGACGCCAGCGGTCCTG
>Ga0187784_10005645_pt1 | contig 10101 bp, 16 predicted proteins | sample 1015_SJ02_MP15_2_FD_132964 | JGI IMG/M metagenome (GOLD analysis project Ga0187784, IMG submission 132964) | Tropical peat soil microbial communities from peatlands in Department of Meta, Colombia - 1015_SJ02_MP15_20_MG | ecosystem: Environmental > Terrestrial > Soil > Wetlands > Peat | place... | reverse complement strand
GGCATGTACGCCGTCTGCACCCTCATGCACGCAAACTAACCATTCAGGGGGCCGGGATGAATTGGGTTTCGAAAAGTTCGGGTTCGTATCATACCTAAGCCAGACTAAAGTCTCCAAATTCACCGATTATCTAGGGGAAGGAAAAATCTACGGAACAAAATGCCTCGAGTGCGGCGCAGTTGATTTTCCGCCGCGAGCCTACTGTCGCCACTGCCTATCCAACAAATGGGATTGGGTGCCGCTCTCTGGCGACTGTAAACTGGTAACATTCACGCGTGTCGAATCAGCCCCTGCCGCATTTACGGCTGAAGCCCCCTACCTGCTCGGGTTGGCTGAATTTATTGAAGGGCCGAAAGTTTTGGCGTGGATTGATCGCGCTATCCCTGAGGGGGATGTGAAGGTTGGGGTTGAGCTGAGGTTGAAGCCGTCGAAACTTGGGAATGGAAACCTCTCCTACCTACTGGCCAACAGGAGCCATTGAAACGAGCGATCTGTCACTTGAAGCTACACGCTACAGCGGTACGCCACTGCCCGGCAGAGCAGCTAAGTTGGGTGGCGGTGTCCGGTTCCGTTCCGGCAGCACGCGGGTAAGTATTCGTCGTCTAATTCAGTTGCGTCTGCCGATTTTTCTTCTACCATGAAGCCCCCTTAAAATTAGCATGATTCAGGGTTAAAGTGTTCGCATCAAAACATTCACCGTGCACGTTGCTTCCCGGGACATGCGCCGGGTGCTAGACTTCTTTTGTCTTCGCAGGCACTTTCTTGGGTTCCTTCATGACGTAGACGTGGAGTCGCCCTTTCTTCTGGCACCAGTCGGTTACCTTGTACATTCTATCATCCAGTTTCGCGGTTGACATGATGCCTAGCAGGCCATCGAGGACGAGGCTATGGTACCTCGTTCCGTTCAGGTACCAGTACCCTGTGAGCCCCAGCAGAACCAGCCCTATAACGTTCAACTTTCCCACGAAGACCAGTCGATCCCTGTACCGGTTGATGAGGAGGAATCGTCCGGTCTTGATTTTCTCATATACCAGAACGGGCACTCGCTTGTTGAAGCGGGTCAACTGCTCGAAACTGGGCGAGTTAAGATCCCTCGTTACCTAACACTTCGTCTTATGGATAAAATAAAGGATGCTCAATCTTTCGGCATAGGCCGATAACATATAGCCCCGTAACCCCAAATCCCATCCAGGCTTGCCATGACGAAATTATCTGGAAAGGTGGCGATTGTGACCGGGGCCAGCGGGGGGATCGGCCGCAGCTCAGCTTTGGAGTTTGCGAGGCAGGGCGCCGACGTGGTGGTCCAGTACAATTCGAATCGAGCCGCCGCAGAGAAGGTTGCAATGGAAGTAAACCGGCTGGGTCGGGAAGCAATCCTAGCGCAGGTGAACTTCTCGAACTTCGGGGATTCGCCGAGGAAGGTGGAGGAGATGGTGGACGCCTGCGTCGGCAAGTTTGGGAAAGTTGATTTCCTGGTGAACCTAGCCGGTTACCCAGCCCGAGGGGAATGGAACAAGAGTTTCCTAAACCTCTCGCCAGAAGATTTCCTCAAACCAATCTACGTGGACCTCTTCGGCTCATTTCTCTGCTCCCACGCCGTAGGCCGACACCTCCTAAACCAAAAGGGGGGGGTGATTGTGAACGTCAGCTCCACCCCCGCCCTCAGCGGCCACGACCGAGGCTTCGCATTCACCGTCGCCAAAGCCGGCGTCATCGGGCTTACGAAAGCGCTCGCCATGGAACTCGCTCCATACGTTAGGGCGAATACGGTGGCGCTGGGCAACGTCGAAACTGAATGGGTGAATGAGTTACCGGCGGAGGAGTTGCAAGCCGCCGCAGATGAGAACCTCATCAAACGCCTCGGCAGGCCGGAGGAAATAGCCAAGACCATAGTGTTCCTCTGCTCCGACGATTCCAGCTTCATAAACGGCCAGACAATAGTTCTGGACGGCGGCGGCACACTACACTAACCCAGTCGCGCCACAGAAGGAACCCTCAAAGAATTACCACCACGTTAACCTGAAACAGGATTGAAAAACCGTCCAACCGAGCATTTTTCCCTGCCTCCGCTACACGCATCCGCTGACGAACAACAGCTCAGCAGCGCCGGGTCGCCTAGCTTTAATGTAGAATCCCCGCAGAGCCTCACCCGGGGTCGTTGACATGCCTGGCAGGTGGGGTAGGTTGATTGCGGTTGAGGGCATAGATCAAGCGGGGAAGGGGACGCAGGCTAAGCTACTTGCGGCCACCGTTCGGAAACGGGGGGTTCGCGTGTCGCTCTGGGCGTTTCCGGATTACAGAACCCCAGTCGGAAGGCTAATCAAAGCCTACCTCGCCGACACGACCCGCCTCGACCTACACTCCGTACATCTGCTCTACGCGGCCAACAAATGGGAGGTGGCGGAAAAGTTGCGTGAAAGAATCAGGCGTGGGGAAATCGTTATCGTCAACCGCTATACGCCGTCAAACCTAGCGTACGGGCTCGCGCATGGCCTGCAGGAACGGTGGCTTGAATCACTGGAGGAGGGGTTGCCGAAGCCGGATATGGTCGTCGTGTTAGACATCCCACCCATAGCGTCCCTACGCCGAAAACGGATCGGGCGGGACATCCACGAAGCTGACCTCACATACCTAACCAAGGTGAGAGGAGCATACAAGCGGCTGGCCAAGAAGTACGGTTGGATAATCGCTGACGGGATGGGGGATCCGGAAACCGTGCATAGGCTGATCTGGGCGAAGGTTGCAACCACCCTTCCAGCCGCGAGGCAGCGGAAGGTCAGGTTGCCACTCCCCGCGTAGGATTTCTTTCAAACGATTCAAGAAAAATCATCATGAGCCCGCATGATCTTATAGGGGCTATTCGGCATGTGGTCGCCGGTCGGAAGGTGCGGGTTTGAGTCAGGAGTTTTGGGGTTTCATTAAGGATCCGATTTACGGGTACATTCGCCTGACGGATGTGGAGCGGCGTGTTATTGATACACCTGCGGTTCAGCGGTTGCGTAGGGTTAGGCAGTTGGCTGGGGCGGAGTTCGTTTACCCCGCCGCGAACCACACCCGGTTCGAACATGTCCTCGGCACCATGTACCTTGCCGGCGTCGTCTCCGACTCCTTGCCCGCACAATTAACCGCCGCGGAGAAACAGAAAGTTCGCTTAGCCGCACTGCTTCATGACGTGGGCCACGCCCCATTCTCCCACCTCTTCGAACCGTTGCTGTTGAAGTACATGGGACGCAACCATGAAGAAGCGTCGGAATGGCTCATATCCGAATCCAGCCTAGCGGACACGTTGAAGAGCGAAGGGTTCGACGCGAAAGCGGTCAGCCGCCTAGCGGTCGGTAGGCCGGCGGGGCAGGATAAGGAGTTTCTGGGGCAGATCATCAGCAGCTCCTTCGACGTGGATAAGATGGATTTCGTCGTTCGGGACTCGTACCATACGGGGGCGGGTTACGGGTCCGTGGACGTCTTCCGACTCATTTACACGATGGATGTTCTGGATGGAAACTTGGCGGTTGACGCCACCGCCCTCCCAGCGCTCGAAAGCCTCATACTCGCCCGGTTAGAGTCGTTCAAGGCGATCTACTTTCACCGCGCCTGCAGGGCGGTGCAGATGATGCTCCTCAAAGCCTTGGACGAAGCGGAGGAGGATTTAGGCATCCTCCACGCTAACACGCCTGAGGAATACTTGGAGTGGGACGATTACGAGGTGTGGTCCACACTCCGACACAACCCGACCTCACGCGGAATCATGAAACAGATCGCTGAGAGGAAACTGCTCAAATGCGCATACGAACGAACATTCTACGCCAAAGACGAACCACCCGCCAACACAATCACGAAGGAGGAGGTTAGGCGGAGGCTGGAGGAGGAGATAGCGGCCGAGGCGAAGATTCCTGCGGCGGATGTTGGAATCGACGCGCCCACCCTGCCGACCGTCCCATACCATTACGCCATGGACCTCGGCCGCCTAGACATACCAATCTTCTCCCGAACACGGTCCGGCGAGAAGATCCCGCAGAAGATAACGCAACTAAGCAAAGTACTCGACGACCTACGAGTCTTCATGAATATCGTACGCGTCTACACGAAAGAACAGTACCGTACGCAGGTGAGCGACGCGGCCGCCCACGTCTTCGGCGAACCGCCGCCCCCATCAAACACGCTGCCTTATTGAGGAATTAACTTCCGCCGGCACAGTAGCCGCCGACGGGGTTACCTGAATTTTATCCAGCAACTTCGTATACGTCCTCAACGCCTCCGCCTCATCCAACTCCGTGAATAAGGAAACAAGCGCGATCCGCCCACTCTTAGCCGCAAGCTTCTCCGCCAACGCCCTACATGTCATAAGGTACTTCCCACCCACCAGAACGGAAGACCGCCCCGCCGCAACCTCACGCAACCCCGGCATGGCGATCGCTAAAGTACCCAACCTCATACGGTCCTCGAATAGGAAAGCGACAACCGCATTCTCCAACTCAGTGAAGTTCACCCTGAACGTTCTACTGCCAACCTTCACCGAAACCTCAACAATCTCCATACCAGCCTACCACCCGCCCCGGCTGCCCCCTACCTTAATTAACTGGACCGGCTCAGCCACCATGAAATTGCCATATCCGGTGCGTTTTCCATAGCCCCCCAACCTGCTTTTTTGATGCTGTAACGCAATACGCCTTATCATAACAACCCCAGCCACCTCCCTCATCCCCCTCGGGGCCTAGGATTTGGCGACACTCACGATACCAGAAGACATGAGGCACCTGGTGAACTACGATGAGAAAGTAATCTGGGCGCTTCGGGGAAGCGAAACGGTCGTCGTAACCGACCAAAGGATTATCATACGCAAAACCGGCGGCCTAGGCCTCAGGAAATCGTTCGTAGACTACCCCTACTCGAATATGGTTAACATTAAACTGGACCGTGGCTTGCGGAGGGCCAGCGTAGAAATCCTCATGCGCTCCGGCGTCCAGAACATCCGAATCAGCAGCCTCACCAAAGCCGACGCATTCCAACTCCACCGCGTCCTACGCGAAAACATAGTCAAAGTCACCGCAAACAACCCAACCCTAACCCAACCCCTAATCATCCAAACCCCCGCCCCAACCCACGAACCAACACCCACCCCGGAACGAGTCTGCGAAGAATGCGGCCACAAAATATCCGAAGACTTCGCCCTCTGCCCCTTCTGCCGGTACCCACTCAAAATAGAATGCCCAGAATGCGGCAAAAAAGTGGATAGCAAATTCAAAACCTGCCCCTACTGCGGCGAAGACCTCTCATACGCCGAACCAACCGACACCGACCTCTAACCCCTACGCACGTATGAGGATTAGCTGAAGAAGACCTCTCAATCCGAAAAGGACTAAGCGAAGTCAGAAAACTTCCTTGGTCTACATTCCCTAGGAAATAGCTGAGTTACCCGCCCGAACAGAGAAGATTACGGTCTGTTTATTTTGCTGGCGGCCAATGGTGTCATGGTTTAAGTTGCAGCTCCAAGTTTCCGGCCCGATTCCCCCTCCCGTAGCGAGAGTTGTGGAGCTCGCTCGCGATGATAACGATGTGATCGGAGTGGCACTTTATGGAAGCTATGTGAAGGGAAACTATTCTGCCATCTCCGACATCGACATCTGCATCTTTCTCAAGCGTACCTTTCGCGACGCCGACACGATACATAGGAAACGTATGAAGTACCTGGAGGCTGCAGCGAGTGATAGGGCAGACGTCCACGTATTCCAGGAACTGCCCCTCTACGTGAGACCTACGATTCTGAAGGAAGGGAGAATGGTGCTAGTTAAAGACGAAGACGCACTCTACGACTTGGCGTTCGAAACCATCAAAGACTTCGATGATTTCAGAAAACACTACGAAGAATATTTGGCCGGAATCGCGAATGCAGAATCGAGATAGAATCCTCGCGAAAATAGACGAACTTCAAGGCTACATCAAAGAGCTTAGGGAGATCAAACCGACTTCATACGAGAAATATTCTGGCTCCATAGAGAAGAGAAGGAGTGTTGAACGCCTTCTTCAAATCTCCATTGAATGCGTTCTTGACATATGCAGCCTCATAGGCTCAGGGCTCAAACTTGGCCTCCCCAGCTCTGAACAAAACCTCCTCGACGAGATCGAATCGGCGAACCTCTTCCAAACCACAACGGTCCGGAAAATCAAAGCGATGAGAGCCTTCAGAAATATCCTCGTCCACAGATACGGCCGCGTCGATGACGCCGCCGTCTTCCGCTCTCTGACTGAGGAACTCCCTGATTTCGATAAGGTGGTACAAGAAACGCTGGAACTACTAAAGCATCAAACGTGACCTACCAATCGACACCTACTCGTCCGAGCGAGGAAATTAATCAAAGTGCAGGGCTAGGGAAAGAGAGGCGACCACCGCTAAGAGTGCTCGGTCGCGCTTACCCATCAACGCAATATGACCGTACTTCTTCGGAAGTATACTTTATACGATTACGAGTATACAGTATACTGAACATTGATGGGCACGGCTACTACCGTAAAGGTCTCAAGAAACACACTCGTTGAATTAGAGAAACTCCGTGACAAGTTAAAGAGTAGAAGTTTGGATGAGGCTATCAGAGCGCTAATAAAGAAACATAGGCAGGAAGTATTGCGTGATGCCTTCGGTTCCGACCGAGGAAAACTCAAACCCTTTGCCGAACGCGACCGAGGTGAAGACCGATGAACTTAGTTGTCGATTCATACGCATGGATTGAATTATTCCTCGGAACCGCCAAGGGCGATAGAACGAAGCGTCTGATCTCAGAAGCGGAAGAAATCAGAACCCCCGACATTGTGCTAGCAGAGGTCGCTAGGAAATATCATCGAGAGCAACCTGATAACGTAACCCTGAGAGCGAGACTGGAAACGATTAGTTCTACATCAGTTGTTACCGAAATCGACACGAGCCTGGCCATCCGAACTGGGCCGGCATACTTGGAACTCATGCAAAAGGCGAAACGAGAGCATCTTAACGACCCCAGCCTCTTCGACGCCATCGTTCTTGCAACAGCGCGAGAGTATAGTTCAAGGGTGGTTACTGGCGACGAACATTTTCGAGGACTCCCCGAAACAATATTTCTATGAATTTTCCAGTTTGCTCCCGTGAAGACGTTTCAACTATTGCTTTTAGATGGGCCCCGCCCCAGGTTTCGAACCTTCTGATTCGATCGCTCTCGCTGTGACCATTCGTACCTCACGCCAACAGCCCGTCCGAGTGCACTTTGTTCGGTTTAAGGAAGGTAGGGACGAGCGGTTGTCCGCTCGGACGCTTACCTGCGTCTTCTTCTGAGTAGGTATACTGATGCTGCTAAGGCTGAGAAGGCCATGATGGCTACGGTGCTGAACTCTGGAACGGGGATCTGGTTTTGTAGCGTATGTTCTTGAACATAATTCCCAAGCGATCATGTTTGGCGTTGTGAACGATGCCCTTTGAGATTTGGTGCAGCAGCTGTGATTCTCCGCTTCCTTCGTTGGCCATACTTCCAGTCATTAGGCTTAGAATTTGAGCTGACGGTTGAAGCGTTGCGTAGCCGCCTTCCTAGCCCGCACAAAACGGCAAGGACTACACTTCAACTATTAACGAGGAGAGGAGGGTGAAAGTGAAATGAGCCGACAACAGGACGGAAGAGCTTATACATCTGTAAACGGATACGTTTACGCTATGACGACCGTTCAAGTTCAGGTCAGAGTGCCAAAGAGAGTGGCCAGGGAACTGGATAGATGGGTTTCCGAAGGACGATTTGCAAACAGAAGCGAAGCCATCAAAACCGTGTTGGCATTATATGAGGAAAGAGAGAAAACGCGAGAGTTCTACCGGATGCTTCTGAAGCGCGGTGAGGAAGCCAAGAAGAAACCCGGTTCATTGATTCCTCTCGCAGAGATCCCTTGACGTTCCGTTAACTCCCATACGAAATTTCCGTTTGGGAGTTTCGTATCTCTTGACATATCAAGTCTTCCTTGACCCTAGGGCTGCAAAGTTTCTTTCGCGCCTGAGCGAAACGCTTCGAACGCGAATCAAGGACGGACTGAGAGAATTACAGGATTCTCCCGAAACAAAAGGTGAACCACTCGCAACATCTGCTTTCTGGCGAATCAGAGTTGGGGATTACAGGGCGATCTATGAAATAGATCAGAAAGAGAAGAAAGTCATCGTCCTATACATAGGCCATAGAAGCACGGTATATGATGATTTTACACGGCTGGTCTGACAGGAAGCGTATGGATAGTCGGTGGTAGTTCACTCCCCGCTTCAGCTTCTCGCATAGGACCGAAACATATCGACAAGTTGAGAGGAAGTCGAGTTGGGAGCAGTTTTTCATGAGATCCGATTAAAGTTAGCTTCGAAGCTCAGCAATGTGCCGACAAGTTAACGGAACCGCTAAGCCACGATGAGTTCGCGGATCTCTGCCGGTTCGGTTGGGACAGACTCGCCTTGCTCCTTCATCATGTCGATGATGGTTAGAATGGCGTCTTTGATGTTCGCCAATGTTTCTTCTTCGGTTTCGCCCTCGCTCAGCGCACCCGGTAGTTCCAAGCAACGCGCAACATAGCCTCCGTGAGGCTCCTTCTGTAGCGTCACGTGGAACTTCATGGGCTTCATCCCTTATTACGCCTACGACATTGTGCTTTTAAGCTGACTGATTCAGCTACCGTGTAATGGTTCCCGACTTGAGTAAGCTTCCGAGAAAGGTTTCAGGGCAAGATGTCCTCAAGGTGCTGGCGAAACATGGTTTCACGATTCGCTGAGGACGAGGTTCGCATATGGGTGCATGGAAACGTGTCGGCGAAAAGACCATTTGGCTGACCATTCCACTTCATCGCGAGATCAAACCTGGGCTTCTGAACGCAATTATCGCCGAGTCAACCATACCCGAGAATGAGTTCATCAAAGACCTTGAAACACTCTGAACTTTTGCATAAGACCTGACGCATTGGTACTACGCTTCTTGCATCAAACTCTCGCACTACCGGATGCAGGCTCAACCGGGTGACACGCCTTCGATAAAGGATATTTGACGTGTGAGGACTAATGTGCTTCCACACATGATTGAAAAAACGGGCAGGAAAGAATGTGTTGTCTGCTCGGACACTTACCTGCGTCTTCTTCTGAGTAGGTAGAGTGAGGCTGCGAGCGCTGCGAAGGCCATGACGGCTACGCTGGTGAACTCTGGGACGGGGATCTGGATTTGTTGCAGGCATTTCCCGACACGGTGTATCCCGCCGGGTCGCGCCAGATCCAATTCCTGCTAACCCTGGGACGCGCCCATCATTGAGATTTTGTGTGCAAAAGATATTAAATCGCTTCTAGCTATGAGGTTCGGGGGTTCGTGTTTGGCAAAGTCTGTTAGGGTTGAAGAGAAGACGTATCGAAAACTGTCTCAAACTTCGGGACGCCTTCAAACCATGTTCGGCCGACCGGTTTCTCTCGATGAGGCGATCTGGTATCTGTTAAAGGAGCCTAGAGGGGAAGGCAGGATAAGCGACCTAGCCGGAAGCTGGGAAATGTCTGAGTCCGAGGTTAGGGAAGTTAAGAAGATGTTGCGAGAGGGATGGAAACGATGGAAGCTTCCTCGGTCTGTCTAGACACATCAATCCTGATCGATAACCTCCGAGGAGAAAAACGAACAGTCGAGCTCATAAGAGGTCTGGAAGAAGTTGGAACAACACTCACAACTACCGCGGTAACTTCCTTCGAACTCTACTACGGGGCATATAGGAGTAAAAAACGAGACAAGAATCTCGCCGCGACGGAGACTCTTCTTACCAGACTCGTAATACTGGATTTGACTGAGGAATCCTCGAATGAAGCCGGCCGTATCCTCGCCTTACTTGAAGAGAAGGGAAAACTGATCGGTTTTCGAGACGCTCTGATAGCAGCCATCGCTATGACTCATAAGATGACATTGCTTACGCGAGATACCGAGCACTTCTCAAGGATTCCCGATCTCAAAATACTGAAAGTGACATAGCCGTGGGCTAGTTCAGCGCGCGGATGCTAGTTCGACGTAAATCCTGCTGTGAGAGCTTCGAGAACCCGGCCTTTTCCATACATTCTTCTAACGTCAGCCGTCGGTTTCGCTCTCGAATCGT
>Ga0187784_10005644_pt1 | contig 10103 bp, 7 predicted proteins | sample 1015_SJ02_MP15_2_FD_132964 | JGI IMG/M metagenome (GOLD analysis project Ga0187784, IMG submission 132964) | Tropical peat soil microbial communities from peatlands in Department of Meta, Colombia - 1015_SJ02_MP15_20_MG | ecosystem: Environmental > Terrestrial > Soil > Wetlands > Peat | place... | reverse complement strand
AGGATCTAAAGGCCAGGGGGATGAGCGAGGGCTCGACAGCCATGCGGACGGCGGCGCAACTCGGCAAGCGGCCTCGGTGCCTGAGCCTTCCCCTCGTCCTCTCCCTCGTCCTCGGGCTCGCTGCTTGCGGCCAGCCGGCCGACTCCTCGCGCGACACCTTCGTGGCAATGACCGGCCAGGAGTTCAGCGCCGGCTACAGCGAAATTTCCAAGCGCTACCTCGAGTCGGTATCGATCGGCGAGCTGGCGGTTGCCGGCATGCAGCACATCGAATCGATCGACCCGAAGCTCAAGCTGACGAAGAACGGCGAGCGCTTGCAGCTCGCCGACGACAAAGGCAAGGTCCTGGATTTCACCGCCCCCCACGACGACGATCCGGTCGCCTGGGCGGTCACCACGAGCTTGGCGCTCGACGGCGCGCGGCAGCTCTCCCAGCAGGTGCGGGACACCGACATCGAGACCATCTACGACACCGTGTTCAGCGGGGCGCTCAAGGGCCTCGATCCCTATTCCCGCTACGCGACGGCGGCGGCGGCCCGCGACCAGCGCGCTCAGCGCGAGGGCTTCGGTGGCATCGGCCTCACCATCAAGCAGGATGGCAACGACATTCGCGTGGTCTCGGTCTTGGAGGACGGGCCGTCGGCGAAGGCCGGCGTGGTGCCCGACGACCTCCTCGTGAAGATCAACGGCCAATCCCTCGGCGATCTCTCCCTCGACAACGTGATCGACCGCCTGCGCGGGCCGGTCGGCAGCCCGGTAGAGCTGACTTTTCTCGCCGCCAAGGACCGCACGCCGCGCGAGGTCGTCCTCTCCCGCACGCTCATCGTACCGCCGACCGTCAGCTACGCGCGCCACGGGGATATCGCCGACATCAGGGTCACCGGCTTCAACTCGAACACCACGGCGAGCCTCGATGACGCGTTGCATCAGGCGATGGGCGAGATGGGCAACAAGCTGCGCGGGGTCGTGATCGATCTGCGCGACAATCCGGGCGGGCTCCTCGACCAGGCGGTCAGCGTCTCCGAGCTGTTCCTGAAGCACGGGCGCATCCTCTCGACCAGCGGTCGACACCCCGACAGTAACCAGATCTTCGATTCGGAGGGCCATGACCTGCTGCACGGCCTGCCGATGGCCCTTCTGGTCAATCACGGCACGGCGTCCGCGGCCGAGGTGGTGGCGGCGGCCCTTCAGGACCAGGGGCGCGCCGTCGTGGTGGGAACGGCGTCCTACGGCAAGGGCACGGTGCAGACGGTGCACGAGCTTCCCAACAGCGGCGAGCTCATCATCACCTGGTCGCGCATCCATGCGCCCTCAGGGTATGTCCTCAACGAGGTGGGCGTGATTCCCAACGTGTGCACGAGCAAGGTGGCATACGAGGGACCGGAGGCGGTGGCGCAGGTCATCGATCGGGTCAAGAGCGGGCGGCTGGAGACCTCGGCGGCGCGCTTTTCGCTGCATGCCAACGGCCGGCCCAACAAGCTGGAGACCCGGCTCTTGCGCGCGAGCTGTCCGGCGCGCGACGGGGAGGGCGAGGTCGACCTCGAGGTTGCCCAAAAGCTCATCGAGGACCGCGGTCTCTTCGCGCGGGCGCTGCAAGCGCCGGGCCCCGAGATCGCCAAGCGGCAGTAGGCTCGCTCGAGGGCAGGGCGCTTGACAGCGGCGGGGGAGGCCCTATGTTCTGCGCTACCCGGCAGCACCCGGGAAAGCACATGAGGTAGCGTCGCCATGGCCAAGCCGAACAGCGTGCTGATCAAGATGCAGAGCACCGCCGACACCGGGTTCTTCTTCGTGACGAAGAAGAACGCGCGCAAGCAGGCCAACAAGCTCGAGCTCAAGAAATACGACCCCGTCGCGCGCAAGCACGTGCTCTTCAAGGAGACCAAGCTCAAGTAGGCTCTTCCCCATGCGCGAGGAGGCGAGGCCGCCCGAGGGCGGCCTTTTGCTTTTGGCGGACATTCCGTCCTAAAAGAGAGGCTCCGGGCGGTCATGGGCGGAGGGCTCCGGCGACGCGCCATGCGCATTGGCATCGACCTCGGCGGCAGCAAGATCGAGGCAGCGGCCCTCGATGGGGCCGGCCGCGTGCGCGCCCGCCGGCGCATGGCGACGCCGGCGGGAAGCTACGAGGGGACGCTCGCCGCTGTGCGCGAGCTCGTGGCCGGCATCGAGGCCGAGCTGGGGCGGCGCTGCACGGTCGGGGTCGGCATCCCCGGCGCCAGTTCTCCTGCCACGGGCCTGGTCAAGAACGCGAACTCCACCTGGCTCATCGGCCGGCCCTTCGAGCGCGACCTCGCACGCGTGCTCGAGCGGCCGGTGCGCCTTGCCAACGACGCCAACTGCTTTGCCCTCAGCGAGGCCGTGGACGGCGCCGGCCGGGGCGCGGAGGTCGTCTTCGGCGTCATCCTCGGCACCGGGGTCGGCGGCGGCATCGTGGTGCGCGGGCGCATGGTCCTCGGCGCCAACGCGATCGCCGGCGAGTGGGGCCACAATCCGCTGCCGAATCCGCGCGACGACGAGCGACCCGGACCTCCCTGCTATTGCGGCCGCCACGGCTGCGTCGAGACCTTCCTTTCCGGCCCGGGTCTCAGCCGCGACCATGCGCGCGCGACAGGCGTGGGGCTCGAGCCCGCCGAGATCGCGGTGCGCGCGCGCCAAGGCGAGGGTGCTGCCGCGGCGACGCTGGCGCGCTACGAGGAGCGCCTCGCGCGCGCGCTCGGCGTGGTGATCAACATTCTCGATCCCGACGTGATCGTGCTCGGCGGCGGTCTCTCGCAGATCGAGCGGCTCTATAGGCAGGTACCCCGGCACTGGGGTGCGCACATCTTCTCCGACCGGGCGGATACCAGGCTCGCTCCCCCGCTCCACGGCGACGCGAGCGGCGTTCGGGGTGCCGCTTGGCTTTGGCCCGCCGAGGAGGCGGAAGCATGACGGCGCTCTGCCGCGACTGCGCCAATCCGTTGGCTCTCGAGGTCGTGAGCGCTCTCAGCCGCTGTCCGCTTTGCGCCTCGCCGCGGCTCATCTCCCACGCCGAGCTCGACGAGCTCGCGATCGCGCACATCGACTGCGATGCCTTCTATGCGAGCGTGGAGAAGCGCGACGATCCGCGATTGCGCGACAAGCCGGTCATCGTCGGCGGCGGCAAGCGCGGCGTCGTCTCGGCCGCCTGCTACGTCGCGCGCATCTATGGCGTGCGCTCGGCCATGCCCATGTTCAAGGCGCTCAAGCTTTGCCCCCAGGCGACCGTCATCCACCCCGACATGCGCAAGTATCAAGAGGTCGGCCGCGAGGTGCGCCGGCTCATGCTCGAGACCACGCCGCTCGTCGAGCCGCTCTCGATCGACGAGGCCTTCCTCGATCTCTCCGGCACCGCCCGCCTCCACCACGGCAGCCCCGCGCGCACGCTCGTCCGCCTTCAGCGCCACATCGAGGAGACGCTCCGCATCACCGTGTCGATCGGGCTCTCCTACAATAAATTCCTCGCCAAGGTCGCCTCCGATCTGGACAAGCCGCGCGGCTTCTCCGTGATCGGACGGGGCGAGGCCAAGGCCTTTCTCTTGCGTCAGCCCGTGGGCCTGATCTGGGGGGTCGGGAACGCGCTCCGCCGGCGCCTCGAGGCCGACGGCATCCACCTCATCGGCCAGCTCGCCGCGCACGAGGAAGCCGATCTCATCGCGTGTTACGGCGCCATCGGCCGACGCCTCTACCGCTTCGCGCGCGGCGAGGACGCGCGCTCGGTTGAGCCCTCCTCCCCCGCCAAGAGCATCTCCGCCGAGACCACCTTCGAGGACGACCTGTCCGGCTTTGCGGAGCTCAAGGCCGAGCTCTGGCCGCTCTGCGAGGCGGTGGCGAGGCGACTGAAACGGACGGCACTCGCCGGCCGCACCATCACGCTCAAGCTCAAGGGCGCCGACTTTCGCATCCTCACGCGCAGCCGCACGCTCGCGGCACCGACCCAGCTCGCTGAGGCCCTCTTCCAAGCGGCGCTGCCCCTCCTCGCGGCCGAGGCGGGCGCGCGGCACTACCGCCTCATCGGCATCGCTGCGTCCGCGCTGGCGCCCGCTGCCGAGGCCGATCCCACCGACCTCCTCGATCCTTCTTCCGGCCGCGCGCGCGCCGTCGAGCGCGCCATCGACGCCGTACGCGAGAAGCTCGGCGGCAACGCCATCGTCAAAGGGAGGGGTTTCAGACGACAGACGACAGACGACGGATGACAGACGCGATAGTTCCGTCGTCCGTCGTCCGTCGTCCGGCTTAGCACTTCGGCCGCGGCAGGGGCTCGAAGTAGCTGATCTTGCCGCCGACCGTGAAGTCCTCGTAGACCAGGTTCAAATCGACCACGACCCCGTTGTCGAGCAGGCGGAGCGTCAGCTCGTAGTCGGGCAGTGCCGACTTGCTGTCGACGGGGAAAAACGCCCAACGCATCGGCCAGCTCGGCACTCCGAGCTTGGCACCCAGGCCCGGCAGCTTCTCCAGCGGAACCGGCTCGCCGACCACGATATTCGTCTCGTCCGGCCCATCGTCGCTGGCGCCGTCGAAGACGATGCGATCGACGAGGTGCGCACCGCGGCGCGCGGAGTCGATGACGTAGCTTACGTGAGCGGTCGGGAAGAGGGTGCCCTTGGGAAGCGTCATGTCCTTCTTCTTGGGCAAGGTGAACCTTGCGGTGCCGACGCCGCCGTTGGGCTTGAGCCGCGCCTCGCCGCGAAATTCCTCGTTGACGCTGCCATTGAGCCGATTGCGCACGTTGAAGCGATAACGGAGCCCGTCCTTCGTCTCCCAGCTGGTGAAATTGTTGTCGGTCACCACGTCATCCCCCTCGTCGCGCACGATCCTGAGGAGCAGGCGCTGCTTGGTGAGCCAGGCCTCGCAGGTCTCGCTGACCTCGATCGCCATGCCGCCGCTCGCCTCCACGACGTCGCCCGTCCCCGAGCTGTGCCCGAGATGGAGCGTATAGAAGGCATGATGGGGTATCAGATCGGCGCCGTGGCCGGTCTGCGGCAGAGACAAGAACGCCAGTGCCAAAACAACTATGAGCAGTCGCGTCATCAAGACTCCCAAGTCCGGAGAGAGAGCATGGAGTGGGCCGGAAGCCGACCTCGGCTCCTGCGGGTCGGATTATGGCATGCTTCGGCCGAGCAGGGTAGAATGCTCAAGAAGCGTTCTGCAAGACCGCAAGCGAGCAGCCCTTCCCCCTCCCCGCACACTCATTTGTGGAGCCCGCCGTGCCGAACAAGCCGACCGTCCTCGTCACCCGCCGTCTGCCCGACAACGTGCTCGCCCGCGCCCGCCGGGACTACGACGCCCGGCTCAACCTCGAGGACAAGCTCTACGACGCGGAGGAAATCATCCGCCGCGCCGAGGGGTGCGCCGGCCTGCTCGTCTGCTCCACGGAAAAGCTGCCCGCTCAGCAGATCGCGCGTCTCCCCGCATCCGTCAAGATCGTCGCCACCTTCTCGGTCGGTTACGAGCACATCGACCTCGACGCGGCGAAAAAGCGCGGCCTCGTCGTCACCAACACGCCGGACGTGCTGACCAACGCGACCGCGGACATAGCGCTTCTCCTGATGCTGGGCGCGGCACGGCGCGCGTTCGAGGGCGAGCGGCTCATCCGCACCGGCGAGTGGAAGGCCTGGACGCCCACCTTCATGCTCGGCGCCGACGTGACCGGCAAGAAGCTCGGCATCCTCGGCATGGGCCGTATCGGCCAGGCGGTGGCGCGTCGCGCGCGCGGCTTCGAGATGGAGGTCCATTACGCCAATCGCAGCCGCCTGCCGGCTGAGCTCGAAAAAGGCGCGATCTTCCATGCGGACGCCAACGCCATGCTGCCGGAGATCGATTTCCTGTCGATCAATTGCCCGTCCACGCCCGAGACCTACCACTGGCTCAACGAAGAGCACATCGGACGGATGAAGAAGGGGGCGATCGTCGTCAACACCGCGCGCGGCAACATCGTCGACGACTCGGCCCTCATCGCGGCCTTGCGCGCGGGCCGGCTGCGCGCGGCCGGGCTCGACGTTTACGAAGGCGAGCCCAGGCTCAATCCCGGCTACATCGGCCTCGACAACGCCTTTCTCCTCCCCCACATCGGCAGCGCCACCGAGGGCACGCGCGACGCCATGGGCTTCAGGGCGCTCGACAACCTCGACGACTACTTCGGCGGGCGCAAGCCGCGCGACCAGCTGGTCTGATCCGGCAAGGCACAGAGGATTGACGTCGCAACCATTGTTATAGCAACACCCGCGCCTCAGCTCCCGCCCTCACGGCTCGAGCCGGCACCGGAACTCTTCCGGCTTGCGTTAAATCTTGTGCGGCAGCGAGGCGATCTGCGGATCCGCGCGCTTGGCGACCGCGCAGCCTTGGGCATCGGGGTCGCCGCAGCTCGGTATCGCCCAGCTGTTGCGAATGTCGTAGCTCTTGGCAAGGGTGGCGCGTGCCTTGGCGAGCTCCTGCGCGCCAAAGGGTCCGCTCACCACGCGAAAGACCTCCTTGCCGTCGACCTTGGCGACGCTGAGCATCGGCCTGACCGCGGCATAATGCGCGAGCCCCGACTCGGCGTTCGCGCGACTCGAGTAGCTCCCGAGGACGAGATAGGCGCTATCCGCGTGCGCCTCCTTGACCGCAGGAGCTGGCTGTGCCGCCGCTTTTGGCTTCGGCACGGGTATCGGAAGCGTGCTCGCGAGCACCGTCGCTGCGTTGCGAGGTGCTGCGGGCTTTGCTGCCGGCGGGAGCGGCGCCGGCGCGCTTGCCTGGCGTTGAGCGGTGGGCTTGAGCGACTCGACGCTCACGGCCGCCGCAGGCCCAAGCAGCTGCGCCGACTCGATCGAGGCAAGCACAGCGGCTGGAGGCATAGCGCCTTGCTTTTCTTGCTTCTTTGCGGCATCCGCGCTCGCAAGCTTCCGCTCGGCCGCCTCCTCCCGGTCGACCTCGGCTACGAGCTCCGCGTGTGAGCGGAGCGGCACCATGGCGGTGTAGTCCGGCTCGTTCGAGGGGTGCCAGCCCGGCGGGTAATTGTTGGCCTCGGCCTCAGCCAGCCTGATCTCGTGGCGCTCTTCAGGCGTATAATCGCGGCAAATATCGTCGCCCTTGAAGATACGCCACGTGGCGCAATTCCGCTCCGTGGCCTGGGACAAGGCCAGGTCGCCCACCCCCTTGTCGGTGGCGACGAGCGAGAGTCCGCTGAAACTGTATGAGGAGATTGACACGGCAACGGGCACCGCGCAGCCTGTCAACAACAGGCCCAGCGTCGCTGTCAGCAACGGAATCCGGTGCTTCGGAAGATACAACCGCCCGCCCTCTGCCCAGATTTGCGATTTTCTCTTCTGAGGGGGGATTCTACCTGCGTATTACGCAAATATCAACGTGCAATATATTGATCCTCACGCCTCTTTCGATCGCGCCTTCTTTTCAGGCGGCAAGTCGAGCTTGAGGTGGAGCTCGCGCAGTCGTGCCGGCTCGATCGGCGCGGGCGCTCCCATCATGAGATCCTCGGCCTGCTGGGTCATGGGGAAAGTGATGACCTCGCGGATATTGCGCTCGTCGGCGAGCAGCATGACGATACGGTCGATGCCGGGGGCCGAGCCGCCGTGCGGCGGTGCGCCGAAGCGGAAGGCCGAGAGCATGCCCCCGAAGCGCGTCTCGACGTCGTGGCGCGTGTAGCCCGCGATCTCGAACGCCTTGATCATGATCTCGGGCTTGTGATTGCGGATGGCGCCCGAGGAGAGCTCGACCCCATTGCAGACGATGTCGTACTGATAAGCCTTGATGGCGAGCGGGTCCCGCGTCTCGAGCGCCTCGAGCCCGCCCTGCGGCATCGAGAAGGGGTTGTGGCTGAACGCGATCTTGCCGCTCTCCTCGTCAAGCTCGTACATCGGAAAGTCGACGATCCAACAAAAGCGGTACGCGTCGGGCTCGGTGAGCGCGAGCTCGTCCGCGATGCGCGCGCGCACGATACCCGACATCTTCTGGGCAGGAGCGAGCCTGTCGCAGACGAAGAAGACGGCGTCTAGCGCTTTGGCGCCGACGCGGGCGGCGAGCTCTTTTTGCACGGCCGCCGGCAGAAACTTGGCGATCGGCCCCTTGCCGCCCTCGGCCTCGAAGACGACGTAGCCGAGGCCGGGTGCTTCGAGCTCCCGGGCCCAGTCGTTCAGGCGGTCGAACCAGCTCCTCGGCTTGGCGCCGGCCCCCGGCCCCGGGATCGCGCGCACGACCCCGCCTTTCTCGATCACCGCCTTGAAGGCGCGGAACTCGACCTCGGGCTTCATGAAGAGATCGGTCACGTCGTGGATGACGAGCGGATTGCGCAGGTCGGGCTTGTCGGTGCCGTACTTCAGCATCGCCTCGTCGAAGGGAATGCGCGGAAAGGGCGGGGCGGAAACCGTGCGCCCTTGGCCGAACTCCTCGAAGACGCCGGCGAGCACGGGCTCGAGCGCTGTGAACACGTCCTCCTGCGTCACGAAGGACATCTCGAGATCGAGCTGGTAGAACTCCCCCGGCGAGCGGTCGGCGCGCGCATCCTCGTCGCGGAAGCAGGGAGCGATCTGGAAATAGCGGTCGAAGCCCGCCACCATGAGAAGCTGCTTGAACTGCTGGGGCGCCTGGGGCAGCGCATAGAAGCGCCCCGGATGGAGCCGCGCGGGGACGAGATAGTCGCGCGCCCCCTCGGGCGAGCTCGCGGTCAGGATCGGCGTGTGGAACTCGGTGAAGCCCTCTAGGACCATGCGCCGGCGGATGCTTTGGATCACCTGGGAGCGCAGCATGATGTTGCGGTGCATGCGCTCGCGCCTCAAATCGAGAAAGCGGTAGCGCAGGCGGATCTCCTCGCTGTCCTCGCGGTCCGCATTGACTTGGAGCGGGAGCGGCTCGGCCGCGGAGAGGAGCTGATAGTCGCCGACCCGGAGCTCGACCTCGCCCGTGGGCAGGAGCGGGTTGACCGTCTCGGGACTGCGCGCCACGACCGTGCCCGTGACCGTAATGACGCTCTCGAGGCGCGCCGCTTCAATCGCGGCGAAGATCGGGCTCGAGACGTCGATCACGCATTGGGCGATGCCGTAATGGTCGCGCAGGTCGATGAAGAGGAGCTGGCCGTGGTCACGCTTACGGTGTACCCAGCCCGACAGCCTGGCCGTGCTGCCGACGTGCTCGATCCTGAGAGCGCCACAGGTATGCGTACGATAGGCATGCATGGAGGTCCTCGCGCGGGGTAAGGGGCGGGCGGAAAAACGCACGCGCGGCCCGATTTGTCAAGGAGACCGCTCGCTCTTCCGTCATTGCGAGCCGACCTGCCTGCGCGAAGCCGAAGCGGCTTCGCGTCGGCGAAGGCAGGAGGCGAAGCAATCCAATGTTGGGACAACCGCCTGGAGTTCCTCTTCGGCTACGCCTCCTCGCAATGACCAACCGTGCCTCGGGGGAAAATGCGCGCCATCCTGCTTTCGGCGCCCGCAGAAAGCGTGTATGAAGGTCGCCGATGACGCTCATCGCCGACACCGATGCCCTCGCCGCCTTCTGCGGCCGGCTTGCCCTCTCCTCCTACATCACGGTCGACACCGAGTTCATGCGGGACAGGACTTATTACCCGCAGCTCTGTCTCGTGCAGCTCGCCGGCGACGAGACGGCGGCGGCCATCGATGCGTTGGCACCGGGCCTCGATCTCGCCCACCTGATGGCGCTCATGGAGCGCCGCGACATCCTCAAGGTATTCCACGCCGGGCGTCAGGACCTCGAGATCTTCTATCTCCTCGCCGGCCGGATGCCCGCCCCCATGTTCGACACCCAGGTGGCCGCCATGGTCTGCGGTTTCGGCGAATCCGTGGGCTACGACACGCTCGTGGCCAAGCTCACGGGTGCGCACATCGACAAGTCCTCGCGCTTCACCGACTGGTCGCTCAGGCCGCTCACCGAGCGCCAAGTCAAATACGCGATCTCCGACGTCACTCATCTTCGCACGGTCTACGAGAAGCTCGAGCGCCGGCTGCGGCACTCGGAGCGCGCGCATTGGCTCGAGGAGGAGATGGCGGTCCTCGCCGATCCCGCCACCTATCGCACGGCACCGGAGGAAGCGTGGCTGAGGCTCAAAACGCGCAGCACCAACCGGCGCTTCCTCGTCGTCCT
>Ga0187784_10005643_pt1 | contig 10103 bp, 9 predicted proteins | sample 1015_SJ02_MP15_2_FD_132964 | JGI IMG/M metagenome (GOLD analysis project Ga0187784, IMG submission 132964) | Tropical peat soil microbial communities from peatlands in Department of Meta, Colombia - 1015_SJ02_MP15_20_MG | ecosystem: Environmental > Terrestrial > Soil > Wetlands > Peat | place... | reverse complement strand
TGTAAGAGACCAAAATAAAAATTACTGCTGATCATTTTACGCCAACTATTTCGGCCAACAGATTCTCCATCCATGCTCCACTCCGGAAGGTTAGAGGTTAGGTTGCGTGGTTAATTAGGGTCAGGAAGGGAAAGTCGATTTAGAGAATACTCTTAATTACATTGACTGTCAAGAAAGAATTTATTCAGGAATCTTAGCCCTCTTGCTGATTTGTCGCTGAAATGCTGCATAGAAGAATAGAAATTGAAAACAAGATTCGGGAAGAAAAACTTAAAAAAACCAGAGCGGTTTCTTACCTTGACTTTGCTCTTCGACAATGGAATATTTACTTATTTTCTTAATGTTTATTCTATGGTTATCAAAAGACAGAACAACCCAAAGGATTCCACCTGAAAGCCTGTCTATTGCTACCTGCTTGAAAAACATGTTCCTGCTATCCACATTATCGCCTAAAAGCGATTTCCCCCAATCCATAATAGAGTCCTTCGTTATTCTCATTCGGTTCTTTCTTCTCTCTGGGAGAACCCCGATGAACTCATAGCCCTTTTTCTTATTGAATGTGTATAGCTCGTAAGCCAACATAAGCGGATATAAGGTTAATACGGTTTTGGCCTAAATTCACTTCTTAAAGTTGTTCCTCAAAACGTTTTGCTTTTTCGATGCCGAGTCTCGGCTATCATAATAAGCTCCCATAACCACTCTATCTTTCTTTCTCAAACTTTAATATTTTAATGGAAGTCAAGAATGGAAGAGTTTTTCACAAAAGTCCTGAATTATTCCAATAAGAAGTGTGAAAAACTTTTCCCACTCCTTATTGATTTCGATTTGAAACATTGCATTAAAACAGAAACATTTAAAAACTCGAGTACAGGAAGGAATCCTCGGGGGGAAGATATTCAATTTATAACCCCTTATAACCCCAAAATACTCCTTTCAATTTGTCCATCTTTTCCCTCTTTTTTCGGTTAATGGAATCCGTTATAATAACCCTGCTCAATTTTGGGAGGGAGGGGAAATAGAATGAAGATTCATGAATATCAAGCCAAGGAGGTTCTGAAAAGTTACGGTGTTCCTGTTCCAAAAGGCGGCGTGGCCGAAACCCCAGAAGAAGCACGAAAGATTGCCGAAGGAATCGGAGGAAAAACAATTGTTGTGAAGGCACAGATCCATGCAGGGGGAAGAGGAAAAGGAGGAGGCATCAAGATCGTGAGCTATCCTGAAGAGGCGGAGAAAGCTGCCAAGGAAATCATTGGGATGACATTGGTCACTCATCAGACCGGACCCGCAGGTCGACTCGTCCGAAGAGTTCTGATTGAAGAAGGCGTTGAGATTCAAGAAGAGCTTTACTTAGGAGTTGTGATCGATCGGTCGAAGGCTTGTCCTGTAATCATGGCCAGCCGAGAAGGGGGTGTGGAGATTGAGAAAGTAGCAGCGGAGTCCCCGGAGAAGATCGTAAAGGAGTGGGTGGAGCCTGATGTCGGCTTGAGGGCCTTTCAGGCAAACAAAATCGGCTTTGGGCTGGGGTTTGAATCTGCTCAGGTAGGGAAAATGAGAAATATCATTTTGGGTCTCTACAAGGTTTTTTATGAAAAAGATTGTTTGCTCGCCGAGATTAATCCCCTTGTCCTGACGAAGGGAGAGGAATTGATTGCCCTCGATGCCAAAATGAATTTCGATGACAACGGTCTTTTTCGGCATAAAGAGATTGCTTCACTCAGGGATCTGAATGAAGAATCCCCCCTTGAAGTAGAGGCTTCCAAGTACAATCTAAATTACATCAAATTGGATGGAAATGTCGGTTGCATGGTAAATGGAGCAGGCCTTGCCATGGCCACCATGGATATGATTAAAATGGTGGGAGCAGAACCTGCTAACTTTCTTGATGTGGGAGGGGGAGCCACGGCTGAAATGGTGAAGCATGGGTTCGAGATCCTTATGTCCGACCCCGGGGTAAAGGTGGTGTTCATCAATATTTTTGGGGGAATTCTCCGATGCGATACACTGGCAAAGGGCGTGACAGAAGCGGTTCGAGAAGTGAAGGTCAATGTCCCCATCGTGGTGAGACTGGAAGGGACAAACGTAGAGGAGGGGAGACGGATATTAAATGAATCAGGCCTCAATTTCACTGTCGCCATCGGAATGAAAGAGGGGGCCGAGAAAGTGGTTGAAGCCCTAACGAAGATAGTTCGGAACAATTAGTTCGGAGTTCGGAACATCTGGTCTTAAGACTTCGAACTCAAAACTCCGAACCCCTTACTTTTGTTGGAGGTAACATGAGCATTTTAGTAGACAAAAAAACGAAGGTGGTGGTTCAGGGAATCACAGGAAACGAAGGCATGTTTCACACCCAGGAGATGGTGGATTATGGAACAAAAGTGGTGGCAGGTGTGACGCCGGGCAAAGGGGGACAGGAAATTGATGGAATTCCGGTCTTCAATACCGTATTGGAAGCGGTCAAAAACACCAATGCCAATGCCTCTGCCATCTTCGTCCCGCCCCCTTTTGCTGCGGATGCGATTTTGGAAGCCGCTGATGCAGAGATTTCGCTCATCGTGTGCCTGACGGAGGGCATCCCCACGCTCGACATGGTGATGGTGCGCGAATATCTCAAGGGGAGAAAGTCAAAATTGATCGGTCCGAATACTCCAGGAATTATTTCCCCGGGCAAATGTAAAATCGGCGTGATGGCAGGTTATATCCATAAGCCGGGGACGATTGGAATCATCTCTCGAAGCGGGACACTCACCTACGAGGTCGTGGATCAGTTGACCAAGAAAGGGATTGGACAATCAACTTGCGTGTGTATTGGAGGAGACCAAATCATCGGGCTAAACTTTGTTGACCTGCTGGCGATGTATCAAAGAGATCCGAGGACCGAGGCCGTCATCCTGATTGGCGAAATTGGCGGAACGGCGGAAGAGGAGGCAGCCCAATTTGTCAAGAAGTCCTTTCGGAAGCCAGTATTAGCTTTTATTGCTGGATTGACCGCTCCTCCGGGGAGGAGAATGGGACATGCAGGCGCAATTATTGCGGGCGGAAAGGGAACAGCTAAGGAAAAGATGGAGGCGCTGCGAAAGACGGGCGTAAAGGTGATTGGAAACCCGGCATTGGTCGGGGAAGAGATTGCAAAGATCATAAGAAAAAGGAGGAAGTCATAATTTCAGTTGATGGAGTTTCTTGAGCTTGGTGTATTTCTTCAGGTCCATTTTTTGTTATCAAAATAACCCAACGAGCAAGATGAACCCAATGAATTCAATAGATTACACAAAGAGGTTTATCTTTCCGTTGATCTATGTTATCATAATTGTTAAATCTCAAAAAGAAAGGCATAACGTATGTTGGTTGAATTGAGAGACAAATTGAACGAATTGAGGGATCGATTGGAATCCCTCCGAGGTTCTCTTTGACGTCGAAAGAAAAGGAAAAAGGCTGGAAGAAATCGAAAAGATGATGACAAAACCTGATTTCTGGGAAGGGGGTGAGGTTGCTCAGAGGGTTCTGAAGGAGCGAACCTCTCTCTTAGAGAGCTTGTCGCCTTGGGAGGATGAGAAGAAGGTTCTGGAGGAAACGGAGATCCTCCTCCAATTGGTCGAAGAACAGGCGGATGAGAAAGAAGTTCAGGAGCTGGCGGAGAAGCTGCGGAGAAGCGAAGAAGCCATCGAACAAATAGAGTTCGGGAGAATGCTGGGGGGAGAGCACGATCCGAGCAATGCGATCGTAAGCATCAATGCGGGAGCCGGGGGCACAGAGGCTCAAGATTGGGTGGAAATGCTTCTGAGGATGTACCTGAGATGGGCAGAGAAGAAAAAGTTCGAGACAAAAATTATTGATATCCTCACGGGTGAAGAAGCGGGTTTGAAAAATGTTACCTTTATGGTCAACGGCCGTTACGCTTACGGATACCTAAAAGCGGAGAGTGGTATCCATCGATTGGTTCGAATATCCCCTTTTGATGCTGGGGCAAGAAGACATACCTCTTTTGCCTCGGTTTTTGTGATTCCCGAAGTCTCGGATGACATCGTGGTCGAGTTGGACGAAAAAGATTTGAGAGTGGATACCTTTCGGTCGAGCGGGGCGGGGGGACAGCACGTCAATAAAACGGATTCAGCGGTACGAATCACTCATCTTCCCACGGGCATTGTCGTCCAATGTCAAAACGAACGATCCCAGCATAAGAATAAGGCAACCGCCCTGAAGATATTGAGGGCACGCCTTTACGAAAGGGAAATGAAGGAAAAAGAAGAGAAGCTGCAGGAACTTCACAACTCAAAAAAGGAGATTGCTTGGGGGAGCCAGATCCGTTCTTATATTATGCACCCTCATAAAATGGTCAAAGATCACCGTACGAATAAGGTGATCCATCAAGTCGACCGGGTCATGGATGGGGAGATCGACGATTTGATCAAAGCGTACTTGCTCACGGCAGCTTAAATAAAGATCGTTGAAAAATTAGTCCCGCGCTTCGCGGGACAAAATTGGCAATTAGCAACAAAAAGCATAAAATTTTGGCTCATGGTTAATTGACCACTACTAATTTTGCAATTTTCAATGATGTTTTTGATTAGGGTTGACTTTTTATGGCCGGAGAAATATTATTAGACAAACAAGCAGAAAGTATAGTCGCAGAGGAAGAACAAGGATTGCTGGGAAACCTGGAGGAGAAGGTCCATCATCTCTTGACAAGATTTCATGAAATGAAGAAAGAGAGAGACCATCTGGCTGCTGCCTTGGATAGGGAAAGGGAAAAGGTGGTCCAATTAGAGAAGAAAATGAAACTCCTCTCCCAGGATAGAGAAAAAGTGAAGACACGGATTGATCAACTCCTTCATCGTTTTAAAAGCATCGATACTTAATCGGTCCCAGGAAGTTGTACAGTAAGGTTGAGAGGAAATGGGAAGAGAGCGGCTGGTTGAGATCAAAGTATTTGGCCAGACGTACACAGTTAAAACAGATGCAGAGGAGGACTATATTCAAGAAGTGGCGAAATATGTGAATGAAAAGATGGAGGAAGTCTTGAAAAAGACGAAGAGCGTTTCCACGTTGAACGTGGCGATTCTAACGGCACTTAATATTGCAGATGATCTCTTGAGAGAGAAAGAAAAGAGAACCACTCTACTTCGAGAGGTTGGAGCGAAATCAAAGGACTTGGTTGAGAAAATCGATATGAAAATAGGGGAGTGGAATCTGAAAACCCCTTCGTAACTGGCAGATGTTCCCCTGCCGTGTTCATGGTGGCCGGAAGATTTTTCATGGACAACCTTAAACAGGGAACCTTTCCCGAACGGTTGCTATAGATCACTGGCCGCGGGGCATCGAGCAGGGGACTTGAGATCAACACCGTCGTCAGAGGACGAGAGGTGTGGTGGGATAGAGGGAAGAAATGTATTTGATCGATCCTGATATAACCTTCCCGCCCTGCTGTCGCAGCCAAGCGAAGGCGGGGAAGAAAAGATGAGTTTGATAGCTATGATCCTGTGGAAATTGGTCGAAATCCTACTAAAATCTCCACGGGCGTGGAGCCGGTTGGCAAAACGGTTGGGTATTTGCATCGAATTGGATCACCTACCGCTCCATCGTCTTATTCGGGAAGCGGGTCTCAGTATGGAGAAAAAGAGGAGCGCCCTCGGCTCTTCTTTCCAACGGAAAGTGGGGTTTCGTAATATAGAGAAGGCCGACTGGCAATCAACATCAGGGTCCCCCTCATTCTTTCTTCCTTGCTTGCAGTAGGCGGGCATGTCGGGTTCGGTCGAGCCCCTCTTTTTTTTCTATCCCATCTCGACCCTCTTTTTACCTCAACTGACGGTTCTTTCTTCAATCCATTTGCGTTGAGCGATGACACGGTTGAGTCACGGCCGATGGATGTAGTCCTTCTTGAATTAATAAGCCATGCCCGGAGGGCTCCGCTCTTGCGGTAAGCCCCGAACCTAATATGGTACAGGGCAGGAGGGTTCTTGCCATGAAAAAAATGGTTTTTCTTTTTAGTAACGATGCGATGCGCTATGCGATTCTTGATATAAGGAGGTGAACGGACCGTTGAAGCTATCCATTGAGATGTACATCATCCTCAGTTCTGCAATTGCCTTTCTCGGAGGGGTCATCGGATTCCTTTTGAGAAAGAGATTTTCAGAGGCCCGGATTGTCTCTGCCAAAGAGGTCGCCAAACGCCTGATCGAGGAAGCCGAGAAAAAGGCGGAGATATTAAAAAAAGAAGCCCTTCTCCAAGCGAAAGACAAGTTTTATCAAGAAAAGGCCGATTTTGAAAAAGAGACGATGGAGAAACGTCAAGAACTTCAGAATCTGGAAAGAAGACTCACCCAGAGAGAATCGCATTTGGACAAGAAAATAGAGCTTCTTGATACCAAAGAGACAGATATCACCCGGCGGGAAAAAACGTTGATCCAGCAGGAAAAAACAACTCAAGAACAGGAGAAAAAGCTGACGGTTCTTCTTGAAAAGCAGCGCGTTCAGTTGGAGAGCATTGCGAAAATGTCCTCTGAAGAGGCCAAACAATTGTTGATGGAGTCTATGGAGAATGAGGCAAAGCACGAAGCAGCAAAAAGGATAAAAAAGATTGAGGAAGAAGCCAAAGAGATCGCCGACAAAAAGTCGAAAGAAATTATCAGTCTGGCTGTTCAACGTTATGCCGGAGAGTATGTGGCGGAAAAGACGGTCTCTGTGGTCACCCTGCCGAATGAAGAGATGAAAGGCCGAATCATCGGCCGAGAAGGTCGGAATATCCGAGCCCTTGAAGCGGCCACCGGCATCGATCTCATCATCGACGACACGCCGGAGGCAGTGATTCTTTCAGGATTCAATCCCGTTCGTAGGGAGATCGCCCGGATCGCCTTGGAGCGTCTGGTGAGCGATGGCCGCATTCATCCCGCGAGGATTGAAGAGATTGTGCAGAAGGTGGAGCAGGAAGTAGAAACATCCATTCGTGAGGCAGGGGAACAGGCGACTTTTGATGTGGGCGTCCACGGCATGCACCCGGAGTTGATTAAACTGATCGGACGCCTCAAATATCGAACGAGTTTTGCCCAGAACGTTTACCAACATTCCTTGGAAGTGGCATTTCTTTGTGGGGTGATGGCCTCTGAATTAGGTGGTAATGTGAAGCAAGCCAAGAGGGCGGGCCTTCTTCATGACATTGGAAAGGCCGTCGATCATGAAGTCGAAGGCTCCCATGGAAAGATCGGAGCGGACCTGGCAAGGAAATACGGGGAATCTCCCGTCATTGTCCACGCCATCGCTTCTCATCATGAAGAGGAGAAGCCGGAGTCGATCCTTGATATTCTGGTCGAAGCGGCGGACGCTCTTTCGGGGGCGAGACCGGGGGCGAGGCGTGAGATGCTTGAAACTTATGTGAAACGATTAGAGGATTTGGAAAAGATCGCCCAATCTTTCCCGGGAGTGGAAAAATCTTATGCCATTCAGGCGGGCAGGGAAATTCGTATCATGGTCCAGCCCGATCGCATCTCCGATGAGGATTCTGTGATCCTTTCCAGAGACATTGCCCGTAAGATTGAAAAAGAATTGACTTACCCCGGGCAGATTAAGGTAACCGTGATCAGGGAGACGCGGTCAGTGGATGTTGCCAAATAACACGGTGATTAGTGGTCGGTCATCAGTGGATAAGGAAAAGCATTTTACCTGGTATTGTTTACTGATCACTGGTTACTGACTACTGCTCACTGTTTTAATGGGTTTGAGTGATGCGCATTCTCTTCATCGGAGATATCGTAGGAAAAGCAGGCCGGCAAGCCATTGACGGAATTTTAGGGAAGGTCATTGCCGACTATAAAATTGAGTTTACGATTGCCAACGGAGAAAACGCGGCAGGAGGAATGGGAATTACCCCTCCGATTGCGATCGAGATGCTAGATCAAGGGGTGGATGTCCTTACTTCCGGAAACCATATCTGGGCGAAGAAAGAAATCTTCCCTTTTTTAGATGAGGAAGTCCGAATTTTGAGACCTGCCAATTATCCGCCGAAAGTCCCGGGGAGAGGAAGTGGTCTCTTTCTTTCTGCCCGTGGGCAAGAGGTGGGTGTCCTGAATTTGGAAGGCAGGGTTTTCATGAAGAATCTGGACTGTCCATTCCGGGTCGGAGAAAAGGAAGTTGAGAGATTGAGCAGAGAGGCAAAAATCATTCTCGTCGATTTTCATGCGGAGGCCACTTCAGAGAAAATGGCAATGGGTTGGTTTTTGAACGGGAAGGTGAGCGCCGTCCTGGGAACCCATACCCATGTGCAGACGAGTGACGAGAGGATACTCGACGGAGGAACGGCTTACATCACCGATGTCGGAATGACAGGCCCCTTAGCCTCTGTTATCGGAATTCGTAAAGAGGTTGCCCTGGAGCGTTTATTGACCCAGGTCCCGTGGAAATTTGATGTGGCCGCCGAGGAGATCCAGCTCCAAGGGGTCGTCATTGACGTCGATTCGGAAACCGGGAAATCGAAGGATATCAAAAGGATCAAGGTTCCATTAGATGGGTGGAGTTAGAGGATATGCAGAGGACGAAGAATAGAACGGCCTATGATGTCTTTAAGGATAGGGGCTTTATTGAAAAGGTCACTGATGAGGAAAAGGTCCCCGAGATATTAAAGGGGAAGGTTACCTGTTATATCGGGTTTGACCCCACCGCTTCAAGTTTTCACGTTGGGAATTTGGTGCCAATTATGGCCCTTGCCCATATGCAAAGGCATGGCCATCGTCCAATCGCATTGGTGGGCGGGGGGACAGGATTGGTCGGAGACCCGAGCGGTAAGGATGAAATGCGCCAGATCTTGACGTATGAAGAGATTAATAAGAATGCGGAGATGCAAAAAAAGCAATTTGCTCGATTCTTGGATTTTTCGGAGGACCGTGCTCTTCTGTTGAATAATGCGGATTGGCTGACCAAACTCAACTACATCGATTTTCTCCGAGATATCGGCGCCCATTTTAGCGTGAATCGTATGCTTGCAGCGGAGTCCGTAAAAATTCGGTTAGAAACGGGACTTTCTTTCATCGAATTTAACTATCAACTTCTTCAAGCGTACGATTTCTGGTATCAGTTCAAGCATTACAAATGTCTGATTCAAATGGGAGGCAGCGACCAGTGGGGCAACATCGTGGCAGGGATCGACCTTATCCGTCGTCTTGAAGGGAAGCAGGCTTACGGGATCACCTTCCCGTTGATTATGACCGCTGATGGCAAAAAGATGGGGAAGACCGAGAAAGGGGCAGTGTGGTTAGATCCTGAACGCACCTCCTCCTATGAGTATTATCAATTTTGGATCAACACCGACGATAGAGATGTAAAAAGGTTCTTGGCTCTTTTTACCTTTCTTCCCATGGAGGAAGTAGAGGAATACGGGCAATTAAAAGGGGCTGATCTCAGAAGGGCCAAGGAGAAACTCGCTTTTGAAGCCACTGAAATCGTGCATGGGAAGGAAGAGGCGGAGAAGGCGAGGAATACTTCGAGGAGTATCTTTGGGGGGGCAAGGCTAACCTTACCACCCTTTAAAGTAGTTGCAACAGGGACAACAGGAGGATTGGACGTGGATTCAATCCCGACAACTACTATTGATAAAGAGAAATTTGTTAAAGGAATTTCAGTATTTAAGCTATTTGAGATGACAAGTCTCTGCTCTTCTGGTTCCGAAGCAAGGCGATTGATAGAGCAAGGAGGCGCTTATGTAAATAGTAAGAAAGTGAATAAATTTGATGAGATGATAAAGGCAAAAGATTTCGATCAGAACGGTAGTGTTTTATTGCGAGCGGGGAAAAAGAAGTATCACCGTATTAAAATTCTTGACAAAAAGTAGAATGATCTGGTAATTTATATATTTGGGGCGACGGGAAAAACCTTTCCAAACAGATTTTTTCCTCTTGACAACGCCAAAAAATCGTATTATCCTGTTAAAATTGATAAGATGTGTTCTTTGACAAAAGAATAGGGGTTACTGTTTCTGGGTCTTCATATATTTTCCTTTAAAAAGGATCATTTTCAGATAAAAATTGGAGAGTTTGATCCTGGCTCAGAACGAACGCTGGCGGCGTGCCTAACACATGCAAGTCGTACGAGAAATCCTGGGCAACTGGGAAAGTAAAGTGGCG
>Ga0187784_10005642_pt1 | contig 10104 bp, 8 predicted proteins | sample 1015_SJ02_MP15_2_FD_132964 | JGI IMG/M metagenome (GOLD analysis project Ga0187784, IMG submission 132964) | Tropical peat soil microbial communities from peatlands in Department of Meta, Colombia - 1015_SJ02_MP15_20_MG | ecosystem: Environmental > Terrestrial > Soil > Wetlands > Peat | place... | reverse complement strand
GCGAGCCGCATCGTGCGTGTCGCCAGCACGGCCGCCGATCCGAATCTCAGCAATTCCCGTCGATTAACCGGCAAACTGCGCTTGGGGCTCGATCAAGACGGTGGCGGCGCGTGTGAGGCGAGGTCGCGTGTGAGGCGAGCACATTATCTATTCTTCGCACTGAAATTCTCGTTCACCTTCGCTGAAAGGGCATCCAGAAATGGACGGCCTACCAGGTCCGGTCGCTCCTGTTGCAGTTGTTTCGCGTAGCGCACCGCAAACTCCGTCTTGGCGTAGTCCGAACCAAACCACGGATTGTCGGATCTCCAGCTCTTGACTTCCGGAGTCTTCGAATAATCCGTCGCCGGTGGCCGAGCAGGTTGACTCGCCGATGGGTGCGCCACTTGCGCTCGAAGTGTCTCGTTTTGCAGCCGCATATTGTCCAATTGCTGCTGTATTTGCCGTTGCTGCTCGTCGAGCTGTCTCTGTCGCTCCTGTTGCTGTTGAACCTGTTGTTGCAGTTGCTCGAGTTGCAACTTCTGCTGATTCGCTCTGCACTGATCCGACGCCGAAGCCGCCAGCCCGCTACAGGGGTCCGCCTGTTGTGCAGAAACGGATCCGGCGAAAGTCGCCAGAAGCAACGCGACGACGGACGGCTTGATCATCGTTCTGCTCCTATATACGTTGCGTTTAGTCGTAGGCGTCGCTGGCAACGCCGGGCGCAGAGCCGCTGCGCTCGCCGCGACCCCGTGCTACTTCGCGTCGCACGTCCGAGGACGAACGCCGACGATCGATGACCGTCAGCGAACCTCGACGGGCGCCTCTTTAAAACGCCGGATCCTGCGAAACTCACGGTCACTTGGAGCCAACATACTCCACGACCGCCGCGATCTCATCATCCGTGAGGGTTTTCGCAATGGGCTGCATGATTTCGCTCTCCCGCAGCTGATTGCGGAACTGCTGCAGTTGTACCGTAAGATAGTCTCGGTGCTGGCCCGCCAGACGCGGGAAGGTGTTGATTCCCTCGGCATTCGGACCGTGGCAGATCGTGCAGCCGGGAATCTCACGCGCCGGTATTCCGTTTTCGAAGATCGACTTGCCCTTTTCCGCCAAGGCGGGGTTGCGCGAAGCGGCGCCCTTGGGCGGCGGATGGCTCGAGAAGTACTGTGCGACCCCATCGATTTGATCATCCGTAAGACCGCGGGCAATCCCCCACATAAAGGCTCGCGCATGGGGATCGCTGCGCCCGCGTTCGCGAAAGAGCTTCAACTCGGTCTGAATATAGGCGATTTGCTGCGCAGCCAGAATCGGAAAGATCGGCGAGACGCTGATTCCGGTCGCCCCATGACACTTGGAGCACGCGTTGCTGACAAGCATCTTGGTATTCAGAGCCGACGGGTCGTGCGGCACCACGAGGTCTGCCGCCCGTGTGTCTCGTAAGACCATCGGCGAAAACGTAATCGCGGCGACCATCAGGCAGTGCGCGGCCAGCATTCTCATTAGAAGTCCATCCATAACCCCACCACCCAGGTATTGTTGTCCGACGCCTTCGGATTGGTCGCTCCATTGAGAAAGAACGGATTTTGGTTGTTGTTGACGACGTTGTAGACGTCATACTGCAGAAGCAGCCTGGTGTTGAACCAGGGCAGGTAGTCGAGCTCGAAGACCTCGTATTGATTGGCAGGTGAGCCGGTGCCGCCGTTGAAAGGCGCGTCCGTGGTTCCGGTCGCGCGCACGAAGCTAATGATTGCGCCAACGGTGCGATTGTGGAAATACTCGCCGGTGATTTGCAACTGATTGAGATGGTCCGTTGCATTGGCAAAATACTTTGGCACGAGACCAGGGTCGTTTTCCTCGTTTTCGTGAGTGTAGTGGCCGAGGAACGTGAAGATATTGTGCCGACCGTTGTATTGGTACTGCCAGTCGATACTGATGTCGAGGTAGCGATTGACGTTGCCCGGTGAAATAGTTTGGCCGGCGTACTCTTTTGGCACGAACTTCACGTACATGCCGGAAGTGCCGATGGTAGCCGAGTTGTAGCCCCAGTCCCGTTCGTACGCCGCCCGCCAATACGGGGCAAAATCGTCGATGGTGCCGCCGCCGAGATTGAGGTTGCTGCTGTCCTCATCGGCGATCACGCTGCCCGCTTTGGCGGCGTGATACTCCGACAGCTCCAGGTATAACGAGTCCTTGTACCAGACGTATCCTCCGAGGCCCGCGGCCAGTCCCGGAAACGTCGTAAAAATAGGTGCGCGCAGCGACGCGCCCCCGAGCGGTTGGGTTGCGATGTAGAGGCTCTGCACCGGGAAGTACGGGATGCCATACGCTTCCCCGGTGTTCCACACGTCCTGGAAGCTCGGATTGTTGTTGAGCGTTACACCCCATAGCCATTCGTTGTCGGCGGTATGGTCCGCGTAACGGACTTCGTTATTGTCGATACCGAGGCTGCCGGTGTTCTGCAGATAGGTGAGCTGCATCCACGCCCCCACATGGTCGGAGACGGCACCCGCGTACATGACGCTGAACTGCTGCGGGAACTGAAAGGTATCGCTCTGCGCCTTGGCGCCGGCTACCTGGCTATCCGGCAGCGCTCGGTTCCAATGGTCGTAGGTGAACTGCAGCAAGATCGACATGCCCGGCAGATCGGTGAGGAACACGGTGTTGCGCTTGTGGTCATCGATGTCCGTGACCAAGGGTGGTTTCGTGGTCAGGGTATACGCGTTGAGCCGGAACCGGCGGCCGAACGGCGTGAGCTCGGGGGGTATCGTATGGCAGGCCTCGCAGGCCAGCCCCGTCTGTCTCGCGAAGGGCGGCACGGCCCGTGCCGGCGTCGAGAACAGGGCCAGGACCGCAGGCGCGGCGAGAGCACACAGGATCATGGAGCCGAGGCGCAGTCGCCCTCCGGCAGCGAATCCGAGCTTCAACTCGAGGCGATCGCGGGACATGCAGTTTCCCCCAACTGGCGGCCCAATCCTTCAGCGCAGCGGCGACTTCCGACCCAGGAAGGCTCGGAGCCGCTCTTGATGAGGATGAACCTAGCAAGCCGCCCCTGACCCGAAGATGACCTCAAGCTGACCGATCGGTCATCTTCTGAGGGGTGAGCCGCTCAGGGTTGTCAAGTCAGTCAGGGGATTTGTGCGGGCTCGCTCATGCGCTCGCCCGAGAAAACCAAGGAGGCCGTCGTGCCTTTTCCCTCGGTGCTGTCGATCGTCAAGCGGCCACGGTGCAGCGTCATGATCGACCTCGCGATCGCCAGTCCCAGGCCTGCTCCGTTGGGACGAGATGGATCGACACGATAAAAACGGTCGCCGAGCTTGGGGAGATGCTCCGGCGCAATTCCGGTGCCCGAATCGATGACGCTCAACGTTCGGGTGGCACCGGGGCCGTCGGTGGCTCGTAGCGTTACGCGACCGCCGGGACGCGTGTACTTCAGCGCATTCGACAGCAGATTGCTGAGCGCGCGGCGCAGTAGCATCGGATCCGCCAGAATCCTCGCCTGGCCTTCGCACGCCAAGACGACACCTTGCTCCTCGGCCAGGGCTTGATAGAAGTCGCATACCGCTTGCAGCTCGGCCCGCGCCTCCAGCGGGACCATCGCGGGCGCGGCAGAGGCCTGCTCGGCTTGCGCCAGAAACAGCATACTGTCGATCATGCGCGCCAGGCGTCCGTATTCCTCGAGAGAGGATTGCAGCGCCTTCGTGTATACGGCCGGCGTGCGTTCTCGTGAGAGCGCAACCTGGGCTTCACCGATCAGGTTGTTGATCGGGTTGCGCAGCTCGTGGGCCAAATCGGCGGAAAACTGCGAGAGCCGGCCGAAGGCGTCCTGAAGGCGATCGAGCATACGGTCGAAGGCGCCCGCGAGGGACATCAGCTCCTTGGGCCAAGGGCGTGATTTGATCCGCTGCTCGAGGTGCTGGACACCGATGCCCTCGGTAGCGCGAGCGATGTCGGCGATGGGTCGAAGCCCGCGCCGTGCGATAACGGCGCCGATGGCGCCCGAGGTCAAAAGCCCGGAGAGCAACACGACCACGATGTCACGGCGGTAAATGCCGAGAAGACCCTCTTCGGAATTCACATTTAATGCGGCTTGAATCTCGAGCGGAGCGGCAGCACCCGCTTCCGGGGATACAGTGGCCGAGGAGAGCAGATAATCGTCGCGGCGCACGGGATGCCAACTGCTCGATTCGGCCGATTCCGAGCTTGGGAACACCGCTACCGGCAGCTTGGCTGCCATGCCCCGCGATTCCATGAGTACCTGTCTCTGCGTATCCAGGACGCGCAGAAAGAACGGAAATTGCGAGCGCCCGGAGACTTCCGCCTCCTCCCATACTTCTTGTTCGACGCCCCGGCTGTTGAACGGTTGTTGCCGCAGAATGTGCCCGAGGACCTGCATTTTCTGACGAAGATAGTCGCGGTTCTCTCGGTCCATGCTCCGCTCGAGCCCCGAGTACAGAAAGGCCGACGCGGCCCCGAGCAGAAGGAAGGCGGAAATCGCGTAATACACCTACAGCCACGTGGTCATGGCCCACTGACTGCCGATGAGAGGGTTGCCGGGATCAGCGAGCTTCGAGGACATAACCCATACCGCGGACCGTATGAATCAGGTCCGGCGTGAATGGATCATCGACCTTGCGGCGTAATCTGCGCACTGCCACATCGACCACGTTGCTGTCGAAATCGAAGTTCATATCCCAGACTTGCTCGGCGATCTCGAGTCGCGAGAGCACTTCCCCTTGATGACGCGCCAGCAATGACAGGAGCGCAAACTCCTTGGGCGCCAAATCCAGCCTGATCTGTCCCCGCTGCGCCTTGTGAGCGAACAGGTTGATGCGCAAATCGGCGATTTCCAAGACATCGGGTTGCCGCTCCGCGCGGCGTCTGAGCAGAGCGCGAATTCGCGCCAGCAACTCGGTGAACGCATAAGGTTTCACGAGATAGTCATCGGCGCCGAGCTCGAGACCTTTGACTCGATCGGCCACCGCATCGCGCGCGGTGAGAAACAACACCGGCGTCGATTTGTGCTTTTGCCGCATTTCTGCGAGCACCGACCAGCCGTCCTTCCTCGCCAGCATGGCGTCGAGGATGATCAGATCGTAGTCGAGGCTCATGGCCTTGAACAAGCCATCCTCACCGTTGTCGGCGACGTCCGGTATGAATCCGGCCTCGGTCAGACCCTTGCGCAGGAATGCGGCGGTCTTCTTTTCATCCTCGATGATCAGGACACGCATCGACTCAACGCATTTCAAAATTGGCCGATTGTGAATCCACGAATTGCCGCGCGGGGAAACTCCGGCAGCATTCTTATGCACAAGGCTAATCTTAATACAAATGATTCGTATTTACTACAATTGCTTGGTAACGCTTGGGCTTCTTCCACGGACGCGCCGTCGACTCGGCCGGGGGCACGCACTAGGCCGGTCGCTCGTGCGCGCGCGGCGAGGTTAAAATGGAACCATGAAACAAATTATTGAGGAGCCCGCTCGCCAGATCGAGGTGATCGCCGAGACGGAGGTGCTGGTGGTGGGCAGCGGGCCCGCCGGGCTCGCAGCCGCCCTCGCCTCCGCTCGCGCCGGTGCGCAAACCACTCTCATGGACCGCTACGGTTGCTTCGGCGGCAACATCACGCAGGTCGGCGTGGAGGGATTCGCCTGGTACCGTCATGAGAAGACGGTCGACAGCGAAGGCATCGGCATCGAGTTCGAGCAGCGCGCGAAGGCGATGGACGCCGCGATGCCGGAGCCCCAGTCGCAGAGCTATGCGCTCGACGGTGAGATGTTCAAGTACGTCGCCGACGTGCTCGTGCAGGAGGCGAACGTCCAACCGATGCTGCACCGGCTGTTCGTGGCTCCGATCGTACGCGGCGGCGCAATTTGCGGCGTGATCACCGAGAGCAAGTCCGGACGGCAGGCGATTCTCGCCAAGTGCGTCGTCGATGCGACGGGAGATGCCGATGTGGCGGCACGCGCCGGTGCGCCCACGCGCAAGACGCCGCGCGAGGAGATGATGGCGACCTCGGTGATGTTTTCGATGACCGGAGTCAACAAGAAGCGCTTCATCGAGCAAGTCAAGGCCGACCCGCAGACCTACAAGGACTGGACGGGCAACGGCGAGTGGGACATCGAGACCACCGGCAAAGAGGACGATCTGTTCTCGCCCTTTCTGCGCAAGCCCTTCAAGCAAGCCGTCGCCGCGGGCCTCATACCCGCCAGCTTGAGCACCATCGCCGGAACGTGGGGCTCGATCTCCGATCAGGGAGACCTCACCTACCTGAACCTCGTGCACGTGCCGAACTGCGATGGGACGGATGCGCGCGACTTGACGGCCGGGGAAATCGAGGGCCGGCGGCAGGCGATCATGGCGGTCAGGGCGCTGCGCCATTTCATGCCGGGTTGCGAGGATGCGAAGCTACGGAATTTCGGCATGAGCCTGGGCGTGCGCGACACGCGCAAGATCGATGCGCTCTACAACATGACCGATGCCGACGTGCGCCGGCAGGGCCGATTCGAGGACTCGATCGGCATATTTCCCGAATTCGTGGACGGCTACGGCATCCTCATTCTGCCGACCACGGGCCGTTATTTTCACCTCCCGTATCGGGCCCTGGTGCCCAAGGGCGTGGCGGGTCTCATCGTCGCCGGACGCTGTATCGGCGGAGACAAGATCTCCCACGCCGCGGTGCGCAACATGATGTGCTGCACGGTGAGCGGCCAGGGCGCCGGCGTCGCCGCGGCGGTCTCGCTGCAAGCCAATGAATCCTTCGAGCGCCTCGACGTGAAGCGGGTGCAAGCGGAGCTGCGCCGTCAGGGCGCACGCATTGCCTGATGAGCGCGCGCGACGTGCTGCCTTATCAGGGTGGCTTCGGAAACGAGTTTTCCTCCGAAGCGCTCGAGGGTGCGCTGCCCCGCGGTCGAAACTCGCCTCAGCTATGTCCCTACGGGCTCTACGCCGAGCAACTGTCGGGCACCGCGTTCACCGCGCCGCGGCATGCGAATCGACGCACGTGGCTTTACCGGATTCGCCCTGCAGTCACTGCCGGAACGTTCCGGCCGCTGGAAGGCGACTTGTTCGCCGCTCAGACTGATGGCGGCGCCTTGACGCCGAATCAGCTGCGCTGGGACCCGCTGCCTCTTCCAAGCGCACCGACCGATTTCGTGGCGGGGCTGTTGCCGGTCGCGGGTAACGGGTCGCCCGAGACGCAGTCGGGTTGCGGCATCTATCTGTACGTCGCCGATCGATCGATGGACCGGCGCTTCCTGTACAGCGCCGACGGGGAATGGTTGATCGTGCCTCAGCTCGGCGCCTTGATCGTCGATACGGAGCTCGGGCGGCTCGAGCTCGAGCCGCTCGAGATCGCCGTCATCCCGCGCGGCCTGCGCTTTCGCGTCGCTCTGGCGGCAGAGACCGCCGGCGCCCGCGGCTACATCTGTGAGAATTTCGGCGCGCCCTTCAAGCTGCCGGATCTTGGGCCGATAGGCGCCAACGGCCTCGCCAACCCGCGCGATTTCCTCGCCCCCCACGCGCGCTACGAGGACGTCGGCGGCCGCCACGAGCTGGTCGCGAAGTTTCTCGGAAGGCTCTTCATCGCCGAGATGGATCACTCCCCGCTCGATGTCGTCGCGTGGCACGGCAACGATGCGCCCTACAAGTACGATTTACGGCGCTTCAACGCGATCGGCTCGATCTCCTACGACCATCCCGATCCCTCGATCTTCGTGGTACTGCATTCGGCGAGCGACACCCCCGGGGTCAGCAACATCGACTTCGTCTGCTTCCCGCCCCGTTGGCTCGTCATGGAGAACACCTTCAGACCCCCATGGTTTCACCGCAACATCGCGAGCGAGTACATGGGATTGATCAGCGGTGTATACGATGCAAAGAGCGAGGGCTTCGTTCCGGGCGGCTCTTCGCTGCACAACTGCATGAGCGGGCACGGGCCTGATGCAGCGACCTTCGAGCGGGCGATCTCGGCCGATACCTCGAAGCCTGCGCATATCGAGAACACCATGGCGTTCATGTTCGAGAGCCGCACGGTGATCCGGCCTACGCGCTACGCGCTCGAGGGCCGTCCGCCCCTGCAAGCGGATTACGCCGACTGCTGGCGAGGCTTGAGGCGGCGCTTCGATCCGACTCGCCCCTAGGTCGCAGAGCTTTGCGCATTTTCACGACCTTGGGTCTCGCTGTGCTCGGCGTCGCGTGCTGCCTCGGCAGCTCGCTCGGTGCCGATCGCTCGCACGTGCTCAACATCTATGCATGGCCCGAGTATTTCCCCCCCGATCTGATCGCCAAATTCGCGGCGCAGACGGGAGTTCACGTGAACTATGCGGTGCTCGACTCGCCGCAGACGGCCGAGACGCTCCTGTCGGTCGGAAGCTCGGACTACGATCTCGTCACCATGAACGCGGCTCCGGAGCTTGCGCGCGAGATTCCCAAGGGTTTCTGGAAGGTCCTCGACCGCAGCCGCATCCCGAACGCCGCCAACGCCGATCCCAAGATCCTCAAGCTCCTCGCCAATGTGGACCCCGGCAATCAGCATGCCGTGCCGTGGATGTGGGGCACGACCGGACTGATCTACGACCGCGACAAGGTCCGCTCGATCCTGCCGAATGCGCCGGTTGACAGCCTCGACATGATCCTCAAGAAGGACATTGCCGCCAGGTTCGCGCGCTGCGGCATCGCACTGCTCGATTCGTGGGGGGATATCCTGCCCATGGTCGCTCGCTACGTGGGTCAACCGGTGCTATCGGCCGACCCCGCCCAGTTCGACGCCGTCACCAAGAAACTCGCCGAGATCAAGCCCTACATCCGGCGCATCTCGACCTCGGGCTACTACCAGCAATTGGCCGAAGGCGATCTGTGCCTCGCCATCGGCTATTCGGGCGATGCCTTGATCGCGCGCCGCATGGTCAAAGAGTCGCAGGGCAAGATCCACATCGATTATTCGTTCGCACGCGAGATGGTGCCGTTCTACATCGACAGCATGGTGATTCCGGCGGACTCGCCCAATCCGCAGGCGGCGCTCGCTTTCATCAACTTCGTGATGCAACCCGAGGTGTCGGCCTCGGTGACCCGGTTCATCGGGTTCGCGACGGCAAACGCCGCGGCTCTGCCGCTGCTCGAGCCCGAGGTCCGCGGCAACACCGTCATCTACCCCCCGAGCGAGGTCCGCGAGCGCTTCGAGTTGCAAAAGGTCTACACGGCGGATGAGATGCGCATCTTCAATCGCGCGTGGCTGGAGTTCAAATCCGGGCTTTGATGGGGTGAGGGAAGTCGTGCCGGAAAAAAAACGGCGTTCCGTGATTAGGAACGCCGCACGCCTCCTATCGAGTGCGCAAACAATTTTTCTCTCAAATCAGCGGCATGACATTGGTGTTCGCGATGGGCAAGGGAACGATGACGTGCTTCGATACGTTCACCGCGGCACCGATTGAGGCCCCCGTGGGGGAGAACAAGCCTCCGGCGCCGACCGATGTGCCGAAGAATCCCGTCAAGCTGAGCACATAGCCGGCCGGCACTTGGTAGCTGCCACCGCCGGTGAGGGTGATCTCCGTCGGGCTCGTGCTCGCACCCGCGGTGACCAGGCTGAGCGTGGCTCCGCCGTAGCCGCCGTCTTTATCGGTGATACCGCTGATCTGCAACACCGTACCGCCCAGCTCGGTCGAGAACGGTCCGAAGGACTCCCACACCGTGTCCGCGGGTACCTTGAGCTCGGTCGCCCCGTCCTCGGGATCGAGGACTTCGCTCGAGTAGCTCACGCCGGACGCGCTCTCGCTCATGGTGCTCAGGAACAGCCAGTCGGATCCGCTCGTCGGGGCGAGGAAGCTCGTCACCAGCGTGCCGGCATAGGGACCGCCGATCTTCTTGCCGCTGCCCGAGGTTGCGCCCACCGGCACGGTCTGCACCGTCGTGCTCACCGTCGCACCCGAGATCGAGTAGTTCTGGAAGACCACGACCGTTCCGTCCGAGCCGATGAGCGAATAGCCTCCCGTGCTCGAGCTCGTGAGGCCCGTGAGCAAGGTCTTCGGCGTCGTGAGCGCGGTCAACTCCTCCTGGTAGATGGTCGAGGTATCGCTGCCGTTGCGCGTCCCGATGAAGAACAGGCTTTTCTCATCGGTGAGGCAATCGGTC
>Ga0187784_10005640_pt1 | contig 10106 bp, 19 predicted proteins | sample 1015_SJ02_MP15_2_FD_132964 | JGI IMG/M metagenome (GOLD analysis project Ga0187784, IMG submission 132964) | Tropical peat soil microbial communities from peatlands in Department of Meta, Colombia - 1015_SJ02_MP15_20_MG | ecosystem: Environmental > Terrestrial > Soil > Wetlands > Peat | place... | reverse complement strand
GGCCAAATGTCGCAGCAGTTAGTGGATTTGGGCCGTTGATGTCCGATCCGGGAAAAGGTCGGAGTAATCCGGGAACACATGAGAGCTGTCCGATTCGGCACTCCAAAAACGTTTTTCGGGACTTCCGACTACCCGCCGCTCGTCGCGGTCGGTGTCTGGTCGCCGGCCTTTACCCCTGTGCGGGACGCCGTTGTTTCCCCCGCCGAATTCGACGTGGGCTTGGCCTGCCCGTCGGTTGGCGATGTTTGCTCGGGTGCGGCCACGCGCCGCTTGCCGAAGTAGCGGGCCACGGCTTGGCCTACGCCGATCACCACTGCCACCGGCCAGTCGATCACGCTGAATGCCGCCAAGGCGCCAAGGCCCCCGTAGAAGGCGAGCTGCTCGGGTGGCGCTACCGGCACCCGGCCGACCACGGGAACGCGCATCCAGAACTGTTTACCCCGCTCAACCAGCTTGGAACTCTTGGGGCTAGGAGCCGGGACCGATTGCGCCTTCGCGGACATCTGAGTCATCTGAGTCTCCTCTCGTGTATGACCCCGATCCTTGACGGCCGCTGACCGCGGGCACAGAGAAGTAGGTCAGTCATCGGTTGGACCAAAGTCCACCTTTCCGACCAGGAACACCCGTGGGCGCAGCGCTTACACGGTGCACTTGGGCGCGTGTGCTGGTCGGCCTGATTGCGATCGGCCTGATCGGCGCCGGACTGTTCACCGCCGACCTGTTAAGCGGCTATCCGCCAGGAACACCCGCGGTGCCCGTCGGCGCCGCCGTGACGAGCGATCCGGCCTCGGTGTCGGCCAGCATCACCACCAAACCCGGCCCCCAGACAGCCAGCAGTCCGAATCCCAGCCACCGCGGCCCCGCCACGACCTTTCGTTCGCCGACCGTCTCGCCTGTCACCATCAACTGTGCCCGCCTTGTCTTAGGTTCCAGAGTTAGCTGAGCCTAACCAACTAGCTACGATCATGCGTGCTTTGCTGGCGAGGCTTGCGCATTCAATTCCCACAGAATAAGTTAGCCTTACCTAACTGCAAGGAATCTTTTATGCCAGCATCCGCCAGTCCCGCACCGACGTCTACTGAACGCATCGGCAGCACACGCCCACATCGGGGGGCCCCGCCCAATCCCGAGCGCCAGATCCACCGGGCTTGCGGGGACGTCCGTGCGGCCCTTCTTGGCGCACTGGAACTGCTCTCGGGGACAACAGTCCCCCGCGCTGGCCGCGATGACGTGTTCCGGGCCTTCAGCAATTTAGGACGTGTCCAGCATTATGTCGCCCTGGCCCTGCATGCCACCTACCTACTCGACCAGATGGTGGGCATCCCGGCCGAGCACCGTCACCCCTGGTCGTACTATCGCGGCCGGATCGGCAAGAAGCTGCGCTAAGCCACCAACTCACGTGAGAGAAGGAGACTAACTGTGGTCACAGTCACGGGAATCATGGGAAGCAGCGGCAAATACCTTGTCACCGGCATCCCGGTGGTCTCGCAAGCTTATACGCCGTTTAAGATCGCGTTTGCCAAACCGTCGGCACCAGCTTGAATTTCTGGGCAGGCTCGGCAGCCAATTTCGAAACCGGCAACGCCAGCGCGGCAGCCGTCTCATCCAAGATCAGCGTGAGCGGCATCCAATTGACCTTTCCCGCGGGAGGAAGCGTGAGCCCCATACTGAAGCGCTGCTTTGGGTTGGTGGCGGCAATAGCGGCCGCCGGTGCATTGTTGAGCTGCGGTTCGTCCAACCCGCCCAACTACCCCACCGGGCCGATCGAACTGAAGTATTACGCCACCGGTCCGTGGGCTGTCACTGTGAGCCTCGGCGGCGCATGCTGCGACTCGGCCGGAAACAAGTTCGATCTGTATTACCCGACTCAACTGGGCGCCAACGGGTTCAAGCACCCCATTCTGACCTGGGGCAATGGATCGTTCGGCAGCTCGAACCTTTACACCTACTACCTCAAACACATGGCATCTTGGGGATTCGTTGTGATCGCCACCCAGGACATGATGACGGGCCCGGGGCAAACTGTCCTGGATGGCGCAAACTTACTGAACAAAGCCAACAGCGACCCCCACAGCCCTTTCTACCAGAAACTCAACGTGAACGAGGTCGGGTCATTTGGGCATTCGCAGGGAACCGGGGGGGCGCTGAACGCCCTCATCAAATCGGCGGGCCTCATAAAGACCGTAATCGCCATAGAAATCCCGGCACAAATATGGTGCAGCAGCGCTGCCAACTGCGCCAACACGACCCAGATGACCTCCGGATCCATCTTTCTCATCGATGGAAGCGCCGACGGGCTTATCTCGCCCGAAACGCAGCCTCCCTGGGTCTCAGGCCAGCAGTCCGTTGACGGCTATTACCAGGGGACGCCAAACCAGATCATGAAGATCAAAGGATCCCTCAAGGGGCCCAACCACAACGATATCCAGGGCCAGCCCGACTGCAAACCGGTACCTGTTGGCTGTGCCAACGGCGTCTACGGATACCTGGGCTATACGACTGCATGGTTCATGTATCAGCTTCAGGGCGACAGTTACGCGCACGGCGCCTTCGTCAACCCAACCGGAGAGATGTTCTCCGAAAACAAGAACTGGGAACGCGTTGCGAGCAACGTACCGTAGCCGGACCCGACGATCCCATCTCAGCCATCAGGAGTTAGAGATGATGACGGATGCTCGTCGGAAGCATCGCGTGCTCATACGGCCGGCATCTGACGTGGCGCTGCGTGTGCGGCGCGGTCACGTACTGCCCGGCGCTGGGCGAACGGTGCGGTCTGCTCGACGGGCTGGCGCGGGTATGGTAGCGCGCGGCTGCGTTCAGGCGTGGCGCGCTGCTTCTTGTGCGAGCTGCACTCGCGAAGTGAGCCCGAGCTTGGTGTAGACGTGGGTGAGGTGGGTGTGCACTGTGCGCGGTGAGACGAAAAGCCTTGTGGCGATGTCCTTATTGCCGAGGCCCTCGCTGACGAGTCGGACGACGTCGCGCTCGGTGGGGGTGAGCGACGCCCAGCCGCTGGCGGGTCGTTTGCGTTCACCGCGGCCACGCTGCGCCTAGGCAATCGCCGTGCCTTCTCATCGGCGCGACCACGGTCAGCCTTGTCGGCAACATCGCTCACGCCGTGCTGCCATACATTCCGTGCGTCGTCATCCAGATCAGTGCTGCCGCTGTGCCTCCTGTCGCTCTCCTGGCAGCCATACACGGCATCGCCTTCGCCATCCGTGCGGGAGCATCCGGCAGGGTTTACCGTTGGGCGGTCAGCGCGGTTGCAGCCATCGGCGCAGGCGCATTTGCCGCGAGTTTCCTGGCGCTGCGCGATCTGATGCGAGCCGTTGGGTACAGCTCTGCAACTGCATGGATTTTCCCCGCGATCATCGACACGGCGGTGGCCGTCAGCACCATGGGGTCTGGGCAGGGGCCGGGAAGCTTCCAGCGGGCGCATGCTCCGGTTGTCATTTCGACTTGTCCTCCGGAGCCGGAGGTTCCAGTTCGCGCTTCTTGGCCTCCTGGCGCCAACGGAAATACGTCTCCGATCTGAGCAGGCGCTTGAGAGCTTCGAGGTAACGGTTAGCGGTCATTTGAACCTGTCCTTCCCTCTGTGAGCCTATGCGCGGATCGTTTGAGTCCACCGCTTCGGCGCGGCATGAACTCCGACCTCCAGCTCGTCGAGCGCAGCGTCAATCACCCGACGCACATTATCGATCAACGAGCGCTAAGTCGGCCGGGAAGACGATGTTCCGGCCGACCAGCTCGAAGTAGCGACGCGATCCGGCGCAGGTTCTGGGTCTTCTCCAGCGTCTCGGCCTCGTCGCTCTGCTTGACGGGCGTACGCCTCGAAGAACGCCAGTAGCGGCTGCCAGAAGTAAGCCGCGCCCGCCATAACGAGGCCGGTGAACACCAGCCCAAGCGCGTGGTTGCGGATGGTGAGTCACCACGCCCGCACACCACGAGAACTGCCAGCGGGAATTTGAGCACCCGGTTGTGGCGTGCGCCGGTGATGTAGACGTTGCCTGCGAAGGGCCTGACGCATATCACGCCACGTCGGTTTCGGAGCATTTGCCGAATTCCGTTGCGGCAGTGGATTTTGGCGGATCGCGCAGTGCGCGGTCTCAAGTAGGTACCTTGTGACCGGACCAAACGCACCCTCTGGATACGCCTGGTCAGCACCGTATGCCGTCTATCCGTATGGATATACGGGATATGCCGGATATGTATGCGGTCTCTGCTGGGTGCCGTACGGGGTGGTGCAGGCACCGTCATCATTCCTCAATTGGCCCCCAAATGAGCAGGTCCTCCGTTCCGTTGTTTAATGCAACGGCGGTCGGCGGTGGACCCGTGACGTCGAAGTAGATTTTGCCGGTCGATTCTTGGCCTTGGGCGATAGTGGCTCCGCTAATGCTGTTCGGGGTGTTGGCTTGCCACAGGACCTGGTAGTTGGTGCTGTCGTCGGCGAAGGCGTTCAACTGCGGGATGGCGGGGGTGACGCTGCCTTGGATGGCTTTGGCGGTGGCGGTGGCTTCCCAGAGTTTGCCGGCTAGCGGGTAGCCCGGGATCGTGTCGGTGCTGGGTTTGAGGTCGCGGACCGTCCAGGCGAGCACCACTTGGCCGACGGTGTCGACCATCGTTAGCTCGCTACCAAATTTGCCGACAGTGGGATCAGCCGACGTAATCGGTGCGCTGGTGATAGCGATCGTTGCCAGGGCCACGGAGGCGACCGCCGTCATGGTTATCGTGGTGATCTTCACTGGTGCTCTCCCTAACTCGTGGGATGCCTAGCCGTTAGGCGAAGACGTCGTTGAGGGTGACGGTTTGTAGGTTGCGGCTGTGGATGAGGTCGAGCAGTTGGGGAAAGCAGTGGGTGACGGTGGGCAGGTTGGCGTGGCCGATCACGATCTGCTGGGGCTGAAACGATTTACTCGCCGCAGCGATGAGGCTGGTTTCGTTCTCGGGCACCGAATTGCCGATGTCACCGCTCCACAGGGTGATGGTGGTGTATCCGAGGTCGGCGGCCACCCGGTCGATGGCGGCGTTGTGCACCCCGTAGGGGGGACGCCAGTACGGGGTGCCGTCCGTCCCGTAGGTGTTTTTCAGGAAATCGGCGTTGCGGCTGAGCTGATCGGCCACCGCGCTAAGCCCAATGCGGTTCAGGTAGGGGTGCGACCAGGTGTGGTTGCCCATCTGGATCTGCCCCGAATCGACCATCGGCCGCAGCGCCGGGGCGTTGACCGACCATGAACTGTTGACACCATTGACGAAGAACGTCAGCCGGGTGCCGCTATCCTGGCAAAACTGGGCGAACGCTGCCACCACCGCCACGCTGGTGCCGTCATCGATGGTCAACGCCAACTGATTACCGTTTCCCGGTAGCCGGGTGAGCACACCCACTGGGGCCGCTGGCTTCTGGCTCCGGGCGAGCGGGGAGCAGCCTGTCGCCACCAGCGCGGCGACCGCCATGCCATACAACAGCGTGCGCCGATTCATGTCCTGCATCACCCAACGCTACTCACTACTACCCGTGATGTTATAGACACCGTTTAGTCCCGAGTCCGCTTGGCCCGGGCTGAGTGACACTAGTGCGAACCCGGCAGCGATGCCGATAGCTGCGGTTAGGCCGAAGACGGGCACCGGCTTCGTTGCGACGAATAACGGGGTGCAGTACTCGGTTTCTTCCGGGGCGCTGCTCATTACCCGGGGTTCGACCTTGTTGAGCAACGAGCCGATGGTGGAGTACTGGTCTGCCTAGCGAGGTCAGGGAGAGTTCGCCGGGCTGTTGGGCTCGGTCACCACGTGCTGCATCGGGTCAGTGATTGGCGACTCCCCATGCCAAACGACCCATGGAGAACGCTGGTCTGTTTCGAGACAACAGCAGGCAGACAAGTTCGGCAGGCCTCCGCTTACTTTTACTGGGGCAATCCGTTCTTGATAGCGGCGTCCTGTTTGCGGCCGATATCCGTCGCAACACCCGGATCGATCGGATCGTTGGGCGCGCTGTCGAATTCCAGGTTGACCAGCGCCTTGCCCTGGGTGAACAACACCACCGTGACCGCCATCGATTGGTCTGACGAAGTACCGGAAAGCATCGCCCCGTTGGAGCCGACATCAAGCCGAGACAAAACGATCGTGAGCCGTGATTCGACGAAGCGGTTGCCGCTATCCTGGGCGATCACCAGGCCCCGACGCAGGGCGTCCAGCGAGGCGACGGAATCGGCGTCGCGGAAGGCGGCGGTATAGCTGAAGGCGGCTTCGTGGACGTAAAGCGTGTCTGTTAGGGCGGCCTGGTCGGGCAGCAGCGTCCCGTGCATTAAGCCGAGAACGCATTTGTACATGATGACTAACGCGCGGGTCGCTGGGTCGAACGCGCGCGCCATGGCGATGGACTGGTCGAAGTCGTCTCGCCATCCAGGAATTCCCAGGCACATTCTGGCTGCGCCCCGATGTGCGAGCGCGATCGCCAGCGGTGATCCGATGAGCAAGTTGCCTTTGGCGGGATCGCCGTCGGCCAGGTCGATGACGCTGCGCCAACCGCAGGACCTCGGCCGCATCGGACTCGTTCTTGGCGGCAATGGCGCGGAGAGCAGTGCGACCGGCAACTGGCCCATCTCCTTGCCGATCATTATCCGCGATGTAGGCGGGTCCAGTACGTGTAGGTCTTGCCGTCGCGGCCGGTGATCGTGGCGGTGTGGTCTCCGTCGACCCCTCGTCGGTGTCGTCCTGGGCGATCACCCACGTCTGAGTGCGGCGGCGCCGGCGCCTGCTGCACGGGGCCCGGCACCGACTCCGCTGCTCGCCGGGTGAGTGCGCGACGGGGTGGCGGCCGTTGGTGGTCCCTCGCGTTGTCCTCCGCAACCTGCGCCGCGAATAACGCGCTGGAGAGGTCGTTGAACAATCGGACACGGTTACTAGTCATGATGCCCACCCGGGTCGTCAGAGACCAGCATGTCGACCGGTACCGGTCGTCGTACATGGTCAGCGTGGGGTCGCCGTCGTATGCGCCCACGTTGAAGAGGCGAACGATGTAGGTGCGGTTGCCGCTGTCTGCGAAGTACTGCTCGTCGTGGCCCTTGACCCAGCGAAGTTCCATGAGGGGTGGGTGGTTCCTCTCGGTGGTGGTCGGTAGTCCAAAGTTATGCCGATTCTCCGCACAGCACTGCGCATAGATCAACATCTGACAGCTAACCGCACGACACCGACGACACCGGCCGAGCCGACCGCCGCCTACGCCACGATGGTGGCCGAAGACCGCCATCTGTGCCTCCTGGCGGATGATTGAGCCATGCTCGGTTTCGGCGATCTGGTCCACTGCACCGACGGCCGCTGGATTGTCCGGCCGCCGGAGCGTTGCCGCGTGGGGCCGCTGGCCCATGTATGGTGCGACCCGAGAACGGAAGGATGGTGGCCGCTGTGACGCTTTCGGCGATAGCTTTTGTGCTCTGTGATTGCGGTCGGAGTGATGGTTGGCATCTGGCCAAATGCCAGGGCCTGAGAGCGGCCGTCCTGGCATACAAGGTCGACAAATTCGACGGGTGACTCAACCCACCACGCCGCCGGCCACGCTCCATGCGCGATATTCACCGGAAGTAACTCGAAATTGTGGCCAAAATGTGGCCACGAAGCCCAATTGAGTGTTGCTGGCAAACAACAAAACAGGCGTTCAGCAGCGCATACACCCGCACAGCATCAGTGCGGGCGGAGGGACTCGAACCCTTCTACACACCAAGGTCAGGGGACCGGGAACGGCTGTGACCTGCTAAATGACATAGCGTGTAATTCGTTTGGATTGCCCCGATTTGTGCCCAAGTGTGCCCAAATTGTGCCCACGCGGGGGCACCGGGCCAGCGGCCCCGCGTCATCGCCGCCCGAGATCAGCGGCGACGGCTAACAGTCTCGGCGCCGCGGCGGCGAACCGCTACAGGCCATCGGCACGCGCCGGGAAAACACTACCCACCCAAAAAACGGCGCCCTGAGTCGCCGTCACAGCCACGAACACGGCAGGCCGGTGTGATCGGTTGGGCGCGGCCAGCGACTAGCGGAGCTGACGCGCGTGGATGCGCTGCAGGATCAGTTCAGTGAACGCGATAAGGCAGACGCGGTAGTGTAAAAAAATCGTCTGCAATCCCCCGCGAAAAAACAGCAAACTGCCGACAGTGGTCGGCAGCTAACCGCGCTAGCCACGCTATCCTCGCTATCTTTATAAAGACGAGCCGCGCAACATCCTGCGCACGATCGAGATCGCAGCGGCCAAAGCGGGTCTACAGGACGTCGGGGTGCATACGTTGCGGCATAGCGCCGCGGTGGCGTGGCTGGAATCCGGTGTGCACATCAAAGCGGTGGCCGACCTACTCGGGCACAGCAGCATAGCCGTCACAGGCGACATCTACGGGCACACCTCCGACGCCACCACGCGGGCCGCTATCGACGGGCTCAGCAGTGCTCTAGGCCTGCTCTGAAATAATTGCGACCAATTCAGTGACCTCGTGGCTGCGAGTCCAATACGCTATTAATATTGCATCGAACCTGGTCTGGACTGTTTGACGGAATTCTAAAATTCGGACTGCTTTTTTCGATGTTGAGTGCGGCCTGGTACAGCTCGATACAAGATTGCTCTTGGTGGGGCGGAGGTTCTTGAGCCATCGCGGCGGCTACAACCGTCGCTACGGGTGCCGGCAGGGCTATGAGGAGCGGCACCACTACCCATCTTAGTAGCCACGAGACACCGCTACCTTCGTCATCGTCGTCTCTGTGCCTAGCCACCTCAGGGTTCCTCACTCACAGCGACTTCTTGTGCGCGCACCAGCACTTCAGCCGCCCTTGCGCGCGCCGCAGCTGTGAGCGCCTCTTCAGTCGCACTTGCACGCGCCTCAGCTGCGCGCCGCTCTTCGGCCCACCTTGCACGCGCCTCAGCCCGCGATAGCAAAATGCTATAGAAAAGCAGAATGAACCCGATTGAACAGCTTGTATAGATCAGTGCGGCCGTAACGGCGTTTTGGAGTAACGAATACCCAAGCATAGCGATTACAACGATATTTAATAGCCATATGAAAAAGGCTAAGAGTACAGGGAAAACGGCGAAAATTTTCCCATGAATAGAGTACGGCGTCGGCATTGGGCGCTTGGACAAGCCACTTTTCTCGTCGTTGATCCGCACATTTAGGGCTTTCTGCCGCGCATGTAGGGCTTCCTGCCTTGTCCGCGTGACCCGAATAAGGTCGTCGTCGATTTCGGGGTCCCCAGGGTTCGGCACGCGAGTGATCATATGCCATTCGACAGCAGTAGTTTGCCGGTATGTGCACGCCCCCACATATCGGGCAGCGATGCTCAGGGTCACGTTCAGTAATTGGCTCTATCGCGTCCACTGACCGGACACGCTAGAACCTGGTGGGTGTTGGAACGAGTGGCCGAAAGTCCTCCGGCGCGGAGTACATCTTCCCTACTTTGCTTCTGTCGCGCCGGAGTTGAATGGTCACAGTCTGGGATCGTCCGATCATCCAACATCGAACCTTGTGAGGAGAGCCCTTTGGGTGGCGGTCAAGTCTTAGGGCCGATGTCCACCTCGTGCAGGACCATGCCGTGCGGCTCGCTGCCCATCCCTCGCGCGGCTGCCGCCGATGTCCACACCTGCTCGCGCAGGAACGTCAGGTGATTCTCTGCGCCTTCGGTTGTGTCGAAGAAGCAAATGACCACGATGGTCTGCGGATCGTCACCCGGTTGAAAAATGTGTGCTTCCGTGACGCCATCCTGCGTCCGCGCTTCCTCGTACTCGGCGAAGGTGCCCAGAAACGTTTCGAGGTCGGTGATCTGGTGGTGGACGAGCAAGATAGCCATGGACAGCAAGTCTGGCATACCGGATCAGCGCACCGGGCAGTAAAGGCGCCGGTCCCCGAGGCAACCGGATCCTTGGCGACGGTGTGGCCGACATCGCCGCCGATGTTGCTCTTTATGATTCATGTTGCGGCGTGGCTTGACGCCTACGTTTGGCGCCGTGGAGGCTTGACGTGGGATTGAGGTAAGACGTGGGCCTTGAAGAGATGCTTCCCGGCGGAATCCTGCTGTCAACTGTCGAGAAGGTGGCGGGTTACGCCCGCAAGAACTCGCTGTGGCCGGCGTTCTTCGGG
>Ga0187784_10005639_pt1 | contig 10108 bp, 10 predicted proteins | sample 1015_SJ02_MP15_2_FD_132964 | JGI IMG/M metagenome (GOLD analysis project Ga0187784, IMG submission 132964) | Tropical peat soil microbial communities from peatlands in Department of Meta, Colombia - 1015_SJ02_MP15_20_MG | ecosystem: Environmental > Terrestrial > Soil > Wetlands > Peat | place... | reverse complement strand
TGACTTGCGCGTCTTCATGAATCCTCCAGAGCAGTAGTGAGCAGGGCAATGACACACCCCGACTCTGTGGCTGGACTGTGGCTAATCAATGGGGCTTGGGATGGAAGAGTGGCGTAGCTTCAATAACCCCGATTCTGGGATTCGCGCACACGACAACCTGATTCAAACCATATGTGGTGCCCTGGGAAGTGCAGCCTCCTTCTTCGTGGCGAGCGACGCGATCGGGATCGGGCGAGGTTCTTACGGCGAACGACCTGGGGAGCGCCGTGGCAACGGAGCAATCATCGCTTCTCGCATCCAATCGAAAATGAATTCGCCGGGGAGAATGCGCGCGACTTTACGCTGGACTCGCGGTTGCGTCAATAGCGACAGAGTACAGGTTTCGGACAGGGTCGGGGCAAAATTTTTCGAGACAAGCCGTCATCGCGTTGAGAGAAGATTTGAGTCCGGCGCTGAATGTTGGATGCGGACCACCGCCACGCTTCGGCCGTTGTCCGGTGGCTATGGCAAAAACAGGGCGTCATTTCTCCGGCTCCGACACACTCAGCATTTTGTTACGCGCCAAATAAAAAAGGGCGACTGAACATCGGCCGCCCTTGGTTGATTGAGGTTTTTGGGTTAGCTGGACAACTTTTAGTACATGCCGCCCATGCCACCAGCACCCGGTGCGCCCGCAGCGGCCTTCTTCTCGTCTTCCTTCAGCTCGGCCACCAAAGCTTCGGTGGTCAGCATCAGGCCCGCAATTGACGCGGCGTTCTGCAGCGCCAAACGGGTGACCTTGGCGGGATCGATCACGCCCATCTTGACCATGTCGCCGTATTCGCCGGTATCGGCGTTGAAGCCGAAGTGATCGTCCTTGGCGTCGCGGATTTTGCCGATCACCACCGCGCCTTCAGAGCCGGCATTGTGCGCGATCTGACGGGCAGGCTCTTCAAGCGAGCGCTTCACGATGCCCACGCCCACCAGCTCATCGCCTTCCATCTTGATTTTCTCCAGAGCTGGAATCGCGCGGAGCAACGCAGTGCCGCCACCGGGAACGATGCCTTCCTCGACCGCAGCGCGAGTGGCATGCATGGCGTCCTCAACGCGAGCCTTTTTCTCCTTCAGCTCGGTTTCGGTCGCTGCGCCCACCTTGATAACCGCCACGCCTCCGACCAGCTTCGCCAGCCGTTCCTGGAGCTTCTCGCGGTCGTAGTCGCTGGTGGTGACTTCGACCTGTTGGCGGATCTGCTTCACGCGGCCCTCGATTTCGCCGGCCTTGCCCCCGCCCTCGACGATGGTGGTGTTGTCCTTGTCGATGGTGACCTTCTTGGCCTTGCCGAGATCCTCGATCTTCACGTTCTCCAGCTTGATACCGAGGTCCTCGGTGATGGCCTTACCGCCGGTCAGCACCGCGATGTCCTCCAGCATGGCCTTGCGCCGATCCCCGAAACCAGGCGCCTTGACCGCCGCGCACTGCAATGTGCCCCGCAGCTTGTTCACCACTAGGGTGGCCAGCGCTTCGCCTTCCACTTCCTCAGCGATGATCAACAGCGGCTTGCCCAGCTTGGCAATCTGCTCCAGCAGTGGCAGAGATCCCTCATCGAGCTGATCTTCTTCTCATGAATCAGGATCAACGCCTTTTCCAACACGCACTCCATCCCCTCCGGATCGGTGATGAAGTAGGGTGACAGGTAGCCGCGGTCGAACTGCATGCCTTCCACGACTTCCAGCGTGGTTTCCATGGTCTTGGATTCTTCCACGGTGATCACGCCGTCCTTGCCGACCTTCTTCATGGCTTCGGCAATGATTCCGCCGATCTGCTTGTCGTTGTTGGCGGAAATCGTGCCCACTTGGGCGATCATGTCGCCCTTCACGTCCTTGTGCAGCTTCTTGATTTCCTCAACGGCCACTTCAACGGCTTTGTCAATACCGCGCTTCAGGGCCGTGGGGCTGGCGCCGGCGGCAACGGTCTTCACGCCCTCGCGGAAGATGGCCTGAGCCAGAACGGTCGCGGTAGTGGTGCCGTCGCCGGCCACGTCGCTGGTTTTGCTGGCGACTTCGCGAACCATCTGCGCGCCCATATTCTCGAGCGGATCCTTCAACTCGATCTCTTTCGCCACGGTCACGCCATCCTTAGTGATGATCGGCGCGCCGAATTTCTTTTCGATCACCGCATTGCGGCCCTTGGGACCGAGGGTGATTTTTACTGCGTCCGCGAGGATATTCACGCCACGTAGAATCGACTGGCGCGAATTTTCTCCGGTGACAATCTGCTTCGCCATTTCTTGAATCCTCCTAGTAAGTTCCTCACTGCTATTTCGATTCGACAAATCTTTCTTGCTTCGTGAAACTGGTTAAAGTTGTGATCAGTCATCAGTTCGCGCCGCGGCGCTTGTTCAGCAATCCAGCATCGCAACCGAAAACCAATCACTGAGAACTGCAAGCTCCCTTACTTCTTCGCTGCCTTCGCTGCGCCGCCCATCTTCGCCAGAATTTCTTCTTCGCGGAGAATCAGCAGCTCTTCACCGTCGATCTTGATCTCGCTGCCGCTGTATTTACCGAACAGCACGCGATCGCCTACGGCTACGTCCAGGGGAATGCGCTCGCCCTTCTCCCGCTTGCCCGCGCCGACGGCGATCACTTCGCCCTCTTGCGGTTTTTCCTTTGCGGAGTCGGGGATGATGATTCCACCCTTGATGGTTTCCTTCTCTTCAATGCGCCGCACGATGACACGGTCGTGTAGCGGTGTCAGATTGACTGCCATCTTCGAAAAACCTCCATTTAGGTGTACTTAAAGGTGAGACTGAGACCTCGGTGACGGAGGCGGAGTAGGTCTTTAGCACTCCTCGCCACCGAGTGCTAATATACCACCTTTGCCTTTCGAGTCAAGCATTTTTCGGACTCGCCCTCACGTTCTCCACAAGCGCTCTTCAGCACAAAAGTATCAATAAGAATTCTATTTTCATATAGATAGTGTACTGCAAGATTTTCCTTGCACTTGGCCATTGCTCTGCCTTCAAAACTGGCGTTAGACTCCGTGTTATCCATGTCCTGGCTCGTCGATTTCCGTCTGGTGGTGCTGACCGCAGGAACGCTGCTGCCTTTTTTCTGGATGCTGGTGATTCTCGGACATCGACGCCACCGCAACTTCGAGCGCATTTTCTTCTTCCTATGTCTGGCGCTAACTTTGTTCTTCGGTTGCAGCCTGCTGGCTTTGAACGCGGCGTTGTTCTATGGAACGCCACCACGGGGGCTGCTGCGCTTTGCATGGACGTTCCTCTGCATTGGTTTGTGGCTGCTCCCGAGCCTCACCGTTCACTTGCACCTTGAGCATGCCGGCCTGCAAGGCCTGCTCCCACGAGCCGGTTGGAAGTGGCTCTGGATAGTGGGGGCGTACTTGCCCGCCCTCATAGTGCTGCCGCAATTTCTCGCCACGGTTAACCTGCGGCCGTTGGTGTTTGGCCAGGCTGTTGACACCCTGGGTCGGGTGTTTGCTCTTTGGCTGCTGATTGCATCCCTGGCGTCTGGTTACTGGCAATTGCGGTTCGCCATTCGTGCCTCAAATCCGGAGCAGCGGGCGTTTCACAGGATCACGTTGTGCTGCTTTGCCATCATTTTTGCGGGGCTGTGCGCGGTCTCTTACGTGTCTTGGCTACGGCAAACCGATAGGGCACAACTTCTTACGACTATCGTTTTTGCCGCGGCGATTTTCCCTCTCGGATTGCTCATGAGGAATATCGAACGGCTCAATTTCCTGCAAATCGCCCGCCAGCGGAATTTGATGTATGCCCTGTTCGGAATCTTCGTGGCTCTGCTGTATCTGAGTTTCGTGCGCCGGGCAGGACAGTGGCTGGAAGCGTATTTGCCCCCCGAAGCAACCGCCGCGCTTTTGCTGTTCCTCCCGGTGATATTCTTCGAGCCGCTGCAGCGATTGATCCGAGGGCTGCTGCGTCGCACGGCGCAAACGGAGGTGGATCGCGCGCAAAAATTAATGGGCGCGGTGAACGAAGCTGCGCGTTCGGGGGACCTGGAAAAGCTCTGCAGCTTCGCGGAGAACTGGATTGCGGAGCGATTGCAGTTGGCCGAGGTGCGTCTCCATCTGGAGCCGGATGGTGCGGCCTCCAATCTGCAGCAGCTTCGGCACAGTCCGGCCGAAGAGTGGTTCGAGATTCGTCGCGGCAGCCGGCGAATTGGCACGCTCACCGTACGAGCACACGGCGCCATGATCTCCGGCGAGACCTTCGGCGCGTTAGAGTTCGTGTGTGAACAGCTTCCGGCGGCATTCGATCTGTGCCGTCTCATTCAACAGAAATTGCAACTGGATAGGGAACTGGCCGAGCGCGAACGTTTGGCCTTGGTGGGCCAAATGGCTGCCAGCATTTCCCATAATTTGAAAAATCCGTTGGGCTCGATCAAGACCATCCTGCAAGTGCAAATGGAGAATCCAGAGCTGCCTCCTTCACTGAAGCAGGAGACGCAGATGGTCTTGGATGAGATCCGCCGCCTCTCCGAAAAATTGAATCAACTGCTGCAATTCAGCCGCCCCGCCGCGCCCGGGCGCAGCACGTCCGAACAATGCGAAATAAACCAGATTGCCGAGAGAGTCGCCAATGTCTTCCGCCACGACGCGGCACAACGCGGAATCACCTTGGAGGTAAACCTGAGACCGGCGCTACTTCCGGTGGCGGCCAACGCGGAAGTGACTCACGACATTCTGTCGAACTTGCTCCTCAATGCCCTGGAAGCGGCTCCTTCCGGCGGCCACGTGTGCCTCGCGGTGGATTCGTCTAATGGTCATGCCAGTATTTCGGTGGAAGACGATGGCGCGGGAATTCCAGCGCAAATGCAGGACAAAATTTTGCAGCCTTTTTTCACCACCAAGGCCCGTGGAACCGGACTCGGCCTGGCCATCGTGGCGAGGCGCCTGGAAGAATTAGGCGGCAAGCTTGAGGTAGAAAGTCCAGTCCGCAACAACCGTGGCAGTCGCTTTCGCGTCACACTGCCATTGGCGGCGAAGGAAACCCGATGAAGACCATTCTTATTGTCGATGACGAACCCGCTGCGCGCTACGGTCTGCGACGCGCCCTGGAAGGCTGTTATCGGGTACTGGAAGCAGATTCCGCCGCGTCAGCGCGCGCTGCCCTGTCCACCAGTAGTCCCGACCTGTTGCTGCTCGACGTGGTCATGCCGGATGAAGACGGATTAGCCTTCCTGAAATGGCTGCGGCAAGAAGGCCATCACTTGCCGGTGCTGATGGTTTCGGCTTTGGACACGGCAAGGCCCGCCGTGGAAGCGCTGCAATACGGCGCCGCCGATTACCTGGTAAAGGGATTCGAACTCGAAGAGCTACGCACCCGCGTCGCCAACCTTCTGAAGGTGGCCAACCTGGAGCAGGAAAACCAATCGTTGCGCCGGCGGCTGGCCACGGAAGGCCAATTCGGGCAGATGATTGGCCGTTCGGCATCGCTGCGGCGGGCGTTCGAGATAGCCGATCGAGTAGCTCCCACCGACTCGACCGTATTGATTCTGGGGGAGAGTGGAACCGGCAAGGACCTGCTGGCGCAAGAAATTCACGCTCGCTCTCAGCGAAACGGGAAACCATTCGTGGCGGTGAACTGTGCGGCGCTGCCCGAAACCCTGATCGAATCCGAACTATTCGGTTACGAGCGAGGCGCCTTCACCGGTGCGGCACAACAGAAAAAAGGCCGCTTTGAGCAAGCCAACAGCGGCACGCTCTTCCTGGATGAAATCGGCGATATGAATCCGGTGACGCAATCCAAAGTGTTGCGTGCCCTGGAGAATCGCACCATTGAGCGGCTCGGCGGCACGCAATCCATTCCCGTCGATGTGCGCGTGATCAGTGCCACTCACCGCAATCTCCCGCTGGCCATTCGCGATGGCAAATTCCGCGAAGATCTTTTCTATCGCCTGCGCGTCGTGACCATTGAATTGCCGCCACTTCGCGCGCATAAAGACGATATCTCGGCTCTCGCCGAAGCCTTCCTGCAAATGCACGGGGCTCGCCTTGGTCGAACCGGCCGCCTGACCAAGGAGGCTTTGACGGCTCTCGAGCGCTACGATTGGCCGGGGAATGTTCGCGAACTAAAGAACGCCATCGAGCGCGCCATGGTTCTTTTCCGAGGCGACGAAATCGCTCTTAGCGATCTGCCCGAAGAAGTCGTGAAGGGCACGCCCGTGCTGCCCAAAACCGGTGAAGCCGGCGCCGATCTGGGGCTTGCTGAAACTGATTTTCGAGAGGCCAAGCGAAAATTCGAAGTTGCCTATCTTCGCCGCCAACTTACCGCCCATCGCTGGAACATCTCGCGCACGGCCGCAACCATTGGGCTGCATCGGCAAAGCTTGCAGGAGCGCTTACGCGAGTTAGGTATTCGCCGCCCGGGCCATGAGATGCGTGAAGAGGACGACGAAGCATGATCCGTTACGGCTTTGTTCAGGCCGGTGGCGGCAGCACGCGATTGGGGACCGATAAAGCGCTGCTGCAGCTTGCGGGCAAGACTATGCTGGCGCGCACGGTCGAGCTGCTGAGCAAGGTTTGTGAGGACGTGAGTATCGTCGCGCCTGCCGGGAAATACTCGAACGAATACGGGCCCGTGCTGCCGGACCGTTGGCCTGGACAAGGTCCGTTGGGAGGCATCCTCACTGCTTTGCACCACATCAACCAACTTGTGCCTGCCGATCCATCGCCAACCGGCACCCGCGACCCGCTGTGTGCTTGGGCCCTCATCGTTAGCTGTGACATGCCATTTCTTACTGCACCCTTCCTGACCTTCCTTTGGCAGCACGCGAGTGCCAGCCCGGCACACGTGGTGTTGCCGCAATCGCAAACTGGGTTGGAGCCACTCTGCGCGTGCTGGCGCGCCGATGCGGCAGATCTTCTGCAGGGCGCGTTTGATGAAGGCATTCGCAAGGTTGCCCAGGCCATGACACGCCTGCACGTAGAAGTGCTTGACGGCTCGGCATGGAAACGGTTTGATAGCGGTTACCGGTTGTTCTGGAACATCAATACTCCAGCAGACTTCGCCGAGGCGCGCCGCACACTAGGACCGGAAAATAATGAGTGAAGAACTCCAGCAAGCTGGATTGCATGCCGGCAATACTGGCTCGAAAGGCTCGCCGTATTATTTCGAGTTTCGCGGCATCACCAAGGCGTTCGACGAGCGCGTAGTGCTGAACCAGGTCAGCTTCAAAGTGCGCCACGGAGAAACCTGCGTGATTATGGGGCGCAGCGGTGTGGGGAAATCGGTTTCCCTGAAACACATCATGGGCTTTCTTCATGCCGACTCCGGTCGCGTATTCATCGATGGCGTCGATGTCACTGATTTTACGGAAGATCAATTCGAGGAGATCCGCCGGAAGGTCACCATGGTTTTTCAATCCGGCGCGCTGTTTGACTCGCTCACTATCGCCGAAAACATCGCTTTCCCCCTGGAACAACAGCCTGGCTTGACCGATGAGGACATTGACGCCTACGTCCTCAAGCTCGCAAAAATGCTGGAGCTGGAGGACGTACTGGAGAAACTCCCCAGCGAACTGTCCACCGGAATGAAACGCGCCGTGGCCATCGGACGTGCCCTGGCGCAGAATCCCCAAGCTATTCTCTACGACGAGCCCACCACCATGGTCGATCCCATTATGGCCGGGCACATGGGCGACCTTATTCTCCGGCTAAAACAAGCCTTTCATAAGACCTCGATCGTGGTGACTCACGATACCCATTTGGCCAGGCGCCTTGCCGACACGGTGGTGTTTCTGCAGGACGGCCGGTCGCAAGTCTTTAACTCCTGGACCGACTTCGAACACTCCAACGATCCCTTTCTTCGCGATTTTCTCCTCCAGGATGAACTCATCCCAGCTCTGGACGTGAACCTGTGACCATTTCTTCTCCGCCGCTCGTGGATCCCAAGGCGCAGCTTCGCAAGACCATGGGCTTCTGGGACGTGTTGCTGTTCAACATCGCCACCGTGCTCGGGCCGCGCTGGATTTCCGCCGCCGGACACAATGGCACCTCGTCGATCAGCCTGTGGGTCATCGCGGCTCTGTTCTTTTTCATCCCCGGAGCGTTCGTCATCAACGAATTGTCCTCGCGCTTTCCCGCAGAAGGTGGTTTGTACGTCTGGGCGAAGGAGGCGTTCGGCGATTTTCACGGTTTCGTTGCCGGGTGGACCTACTGGATTTACACCGTGTTCTATTTCCCTGGACTGTTGTTGGCCAGCGCTTCCATGAGCGCTTACGTGCTAGGAGCCAAAGGCGCGTGGTATTCACAAGATCGCACGTTCTTGCTGGTGATTTCCATAATCCTGCTGCTTGTGGCCGTGTGGCTGAACATCATCGGGCTGAACATCGGCAAATGGCTCCAGAATGCTGGCGGCGTAGGCACGTATCTGCCTTTGCTGATGCTTGTCGGCGTCGCGTGGTTGGTGTATTTCAAGCACGGCTCGGTGACCCACTTCACTTGGGCCAACATGATGCCGGCATGGAATTGGGATACCGTGAATTTTTGGTCGCAAATTGCATTTGCGTTTACCGGCCTGGAACTGGTGTCGGCGATGAGTGAGGAAGTACGCGATCCGCGCCGCACCCTTCCGCGCGCCGTATTTGGCGCAGGCGCGATGATCGCGTTTATGTACATCGTGGGCACGTTCGCGATTCTGGCGCTGATATCCGCGCCAGACCTGGATCCCAAGAGCGGCGTGTTTTCCGCCATTACCGTGGGTTCCGTTGCCCTGAAACTCGGTTTTCTTGGCATTCTGGCAGCGGTTTTGGTGTCCGTAGGCAATGCTGGTGGAGTAGGCAGTACTGTTGCCGGCATTGCGCGCGTGCCGTTTGTGGTGGGTATTGACCGCTATCTGCCCGCGGCCTTCGGCAAGATTCACTCCAAGTGGAAGACGCCGTACATCTCCATCTTGGTGCAGGCTGGTATTTCTGGTGCCATCCTGCTGCTGAGCCAAATCCGCAGTGAGACGGTCCAGGCGGCCTATCAGATGCTCATCGATGCGGCTATCATTCTGTATTTCATTCCGTTCCTGTACATGTTTGCGGCCGTCATCAAGCTTTCCGGACGCCGCGATCGTCTCGAGAACCCGCATGCCGTCCTGGTTCCCGGCGGCAGAGTCGGATTGTGGCTCTCTGGAGTCCTGGGATTTCTGGTGGTGTTGATCGGTATTTTTGTGTCCCTTGTTCCGCCTGGCGAGAGCACGAACAAATGGAGTTTCGAACTGCGCCTGGTTGGAGGATGTTTGATCTCGATTTTTCTCGGGCTGATTTTGTACTGGCGCGGTGCTCGGAGTAAGGCTAGATAGGATCAACACACAGAAGCTAGCATGCTCGCGGTAATCCACAAACTCAATAGGCTTAGAATCCCTGGGCTACTAATTTTTCGATGGTCAGGTTGCCCTCTGTTTTTGCCTGGCTTCGCGCTTCTAAATAGCGCTCCACATACTTGCCGAGTACGTCCCCTTCCAAATTGACAGCGTCGCCCACCTTTTTGCCTTTGATGTTGGTGTGTTCGTAGGTGAAGGGAATAATGGCGATCTCAGCAACATGGCCGTTCCAGCGCGCTACCGTCAAGCTGATTCCGTCGATGGCGATGGAGCCCTGCGGCACAATCGACTTCGCGAACGACTCGGGGACCGCAACGCCGTACCACCAATTCTCACCCTCCGGCTCCAGGCGGCTCACACGTCCGGTTGTATCGACATGCCCCAGCACAAAATGTCCGCCAAATTCCTTGCCTGCGGTCATCGGCCTTTCCAGGTTCACGCGCGTGCCGGGCTGCCACTCGCCGATGGAGGTTTTGCGGATGGTCTCGGCCGAGAGATCGGCCGAAAATCGTGCGTCGCCCAGCTCCACTACCGTTAAGCAACAGCCGTCCACGGCGATGCTGTTAGCGATCGCCAGACCACCAGCGACTGTTGGCGCATGGATAGTCAGCCGTCCACCGTCGGCGTGCAGTTTCAGAGAATCGATGGTACCAAGATGCTCAATAATCCCAGTGAACATGTGAGCCTCAAATTAGCCGTGTATGCCAACACTCTACTCTCATTTATAACTCAAAACTCTTCACTTGGAAGCGCTCTTCGGGCGGCTTGGGAGGTGCGCCAAGCCC
>Ga0187784_10005638_pt1 | contig 10109 bp, 6 predicted proteins | sample 1015_SJ02_MP15_2_FD_132964 | JGI IMG/M metagenome (GOLD analysis project Ga0187784, IMG submission 132964) | Tropical peat soil microbial communities from peatlands in Department of Meta, Colombia - 1015_SJ02_MP15_20_MG | ecosystem: Environmental > Terrestrial > Soil > Wetlands > Peat | place... | reverse complement strand
GGAAGGTCCAGGCACGCACATAGTACCTGCCCGGCGTAAGCCCGTTGATCCAAGTAGCGTAAACCTGCGGCACCTCGCCGCTGAGGTCTCTTGGTGCACCGTACTCACCCTTCACACCCATCTCGAAATGGAATGGAGTAGTCGTACCCCCATCCACAAACCAACTCTGCGGAGGACCAACACCCTCAGGGTCCGAAGCTAACAGCTTATTGACGCCAAGCGTCGAACCCTCACTGCCCGTCGGAAACGTGTTAACACAACCTAGCGCTCCTGCCGCGGCAGGACACACGCCTATCGCGACGTCACGTGAGTAACCGTTCGTCGTTCCCTGGAATGGCGTGTCGGCTTCTGCGTAGGCTGTGTTAAGGTTATTGGGCGCGTATTCATGCCATGGAAACGCTATCTCGCTCGCATCCCTCGGGTCCCCACACAACCCAGCCGCTCCCCGACCTTCATACTGCTCCTGTCCGCCCGCGGTGCACGGAAGCGGAGACCAGGAAACCGGAGAGCCCGCGGAAGGATCAACTATGTTGCTTAGGGTAGGATTGCTGTATAATTCGATTTTCATGTACTGGCCGGTGGTTGAGTTGCCCGGCCACGGTTCGTCACCGAACTGATGCTTCGAATACACATTCCCGTGAATCACCGGCCCCGGCTGCAAGTAACAATCGAAATGCAACGATTGGCCCTTCAGCACCGTAATGCCGCTGGTGCAGAGCGTTTGCGGATAGCCGGCGGCTTCCGCGTAAATGTCGTATACTCCCGGTGCGAGGCCTTCGAGTTCATAGTGGCCGTTCGCTGTATTGTTCAGGAACGCCTGCCCATCAATCGTGGGAAGATCTGGCCTCTGCTGGCCTGTGTAAGGATCCAGGCGCATTGTCATATGCGCCCAAACCTGACCCGCTTCCGCGATGGGCTGTTGGTATAGGGTGCTGTTGTAGCCCGCGTACCGGAGTGTTCCGGTTATGACGGCCGGATCAGTCTCACCCTTCACAAGCATAACAGGCCAATTCTGCGGAGGAACCCAAACAAATGGGCCCGCTATTGTGGGGAGCGGTGTGGAGTGTTCTCCTGTTAAAGTCGGGCCGACGCCGTAGTAGTCGTTTGCTGTGTATAAAGCCATCTTGAAGAAGTACCTTCCTGCCGTTGACGGTGCGGTTACGCCGTTGATGCGGACGTAGTACCACTCTCCAGCCGCGGTGAACTGTATGAATGGATGAAAATAATATAGTCCACCCGACAAGCTGTAGTCTGCTGTCGCGTCCGCCGTTATGGCGACCATCGTCCACCCAGGCGCATACCGATCCTCAGGACTGAGTTTGACGATGAGGTAGCGTGAGTAACTGTTCGATAGGGTGGAGACGATCTGCGAGGCATCGCGGGTCGTGGCCCCTGGGATGGTGAATTCCGGTGGGATCAGGATGATCCATGTGGTCCACTCTGCCAATGCCCTGATTGGGGATTCGATTTCGGCTTTCGTCACCCCGTTACTGGACTGAGTACCACCTTGCGTCGCGCACAGACCCGCAGTGACAGCCGTAGGATTCCAGTACTGGGAGGGGCAGGTTGCGTTTAGTGCGAAGACCAAGTCACCTGTCGAGTTCGTTAGCACCGCACCGAATGGAGCGTACGTGTCTCCTTCCAGCTGGTACCAACTGTTGCTCGGTGCACCCGGCGGATTACCGTTCGGGTAAGGCGCCTGATAGCCTGGAGAGCAATTGTCGCTAGCCTGATTCGGAAAACCATCCCACGCACACTGACCAGCACCAGGCCACACATAACCGATAGGGCCTGCGACATGCGGATCAAAATTGTTAATGGAGTACGGGCTGGTTCCGGATAGGTTGCCAAGCGTGAATGTTGCTTGGGCTGGGGTAATAATTGCGACCGTGCTAATCACGAAGATTGCGATTGTGAATGCTGCCGCTAACCTTCGATTTAGAAATTGCAAGATAGGTCCATCAATACTGGTTTTCAATGCATATAAGATACAATATGTCGAATGTCGATATAACCGCCGAAATGAAGATTACCCCAAAACCCCGGCGAGCCCTGTCTTCGACCGAGCGTCTCTGGGGATTTCTAGAAACGTCTTTTAACGCAATCGCTTCGTCCGGGGTCGGGTAGGTCTCAGTTGGTTGAGCCTCACCGCATCACGTACGATTTTATGCCCGCCATGACTTACCTATACATGTACCTTGTTCTCTCCGGTTTCGCCGCCGTCTTCCTATACGGCGTTTACAGACGGCTTCGAATATACCTGAAAGGCGCTAAGCCAGGAAGTCTCGATCTTATTCGTCAACGTGCTTTCAGGGCGATCCTAAATGCGTTTGCTCAGCGCAAGGTTGTCAAGAAATCTTACCCTGGGATTATGCACCTCCTAGTTTCAGCGGTATCATTGTTCTACTCATCGGAACCACGCTGGTTATGATCGACAGCGACCTTTGGGTTCCAATATTCCATCGACAAATCCTAGTCGGCTACTTTTACCTCACCTTCGAAGTCTTCCTAGACGCATTCGGCCTCGTGGCGATAACCGGTCTTCTCCTAGCGATCTCTAGGCGCGTGGTCTCGAAACCCAAGAACCTACCCAACTCACGGGATGATGTCTTCATCTTCTCAATCTTAGTCGTGATTTTGTGCACGGGATATCTACTGGAAGGAATCAGGTTAGCGACGGACAAACCGGCGTGGGCTCCTTGGTCCTTCGTCGGGTACCGGGTTGCACTCATGTTGGAGAGTTACGGTTTCGTGGGGCCGGGCCTGGTGGCGTTCTACCAGCGGTTGTGGTGGTTCCATGCACTTCTCGCCTTCACGGCCGTCGCCAGCATACCGTACACGAAACTCTTTCACATCTTCACATCGCCATTGAACGCACTCTCCAGTCACCTGCGCCCGCGAGGACGGTTGAGCACCCCTTTCGACCTTCAGCAACTTTTGGCGTCGGGAAATTTCGACGTGAAAGTCGGCGCTTCGGCGATAACTGATTTTTCCTGGCAGCAGAGGCTCTCCTTCGATTCATGTACTCAGTGTGGTCGCTGCACGAACGCATGCCCCGCCACTGCCTCAGGCACACTCCTCTCTCCAATGCACCTGATACTCAAGTTACGGAATGTAATGTTACAGCAAACTCGACTCGACGGAGGTACCGTAATTCTTCCTGACGTAATCAATCCCGAGGAACTCTGGGCATGCACAACTTGCCGAGCATGCGTCAACGAATGCCCCGTGTTGATCGACCATGTCGATACAATAGTTGACATGCGACGGCACTTGGTTGGGGAAGGAAAGCTGGAGCGCGGTAAGCGAGATCTGCTTTCGAACTTGAACAACGTCTCAAACCCGTATGGGCTTTCGCAATCCGACCGCATGAAGTGGGCTGATGGGCTAGGGGTCAAGACAGCGGCCGAACAGCCGGACTTCGAAGTGCTCTACTGGGTAGGGTGTTCCGGATCCTACGATCCAAGGAACCAAGCAGTTTCCCGTGCAATGGTAAGGATCCTGCAGGCAGCGAAGGTGAATTTCGTTATCCTCGGAAACGAGGAAAGGTGCAACTGTGAAGTCGCCAGACGATTGGGTGAGGAGGGGCGTTTTCAACAAACCGTTATGGAGTTGGCGGAGCTCTTCAAGAAGTACAAGGTGAAGACCCTTCTGACGCAATGCCCGCACTGCTTCAACACCTTCAAAAACGAATACTCGGAATTCGGAGTCGATCTCAAAGTAATCCACCACTCCCAGTTCATACAGGAGCTCATCAAAACTGGAAAGTTGAAAGTCAAACAAGGGAGCGGGATGACTGTGACGTTCCACGACCCCTGCTACCTCGGGCGTTACAATGACGTCTTCGAATCTCCGAGAGAAGTCATCTCGGCCACAAGCGGGCAAGGGATTAGGGAGATGGAGCGGTCTGGCGGCAACAGTTTCTGTTGCGGAGCTGGCGGCGCCAACTTCTGGTACAAGGTCGAACAGAAAAAGAAGGTGAGCGCAATTCGCTTAGAAGAAGCCCAGGAGACCAAAGCAAACATTCTAGCCACCGCCTGCCCATTCTGCACCTCAATGCTAGAGGACGCCACCGTTGCAGCCGGAGTGAAAGAATCAATTACAGTACACGACATTGCGGAGCTCGTAGCAGGACAATTCGAGCCCTAGCGGCCCACGCATCGAGTCAAGTGAAAGCATCCGCTTCGTACACTCGGACGAGAAGAATTAACGCGTTCAAGCCGAGAGGAAGATGGGTGGCCGCACCATCGCTCGGCGCTGCGTAATCTTCTCCTTTCAAATTGCTGGCGGCGGGCCTTCTGAGGACTTTCGTTGGAGGCTCTCTAACCAATTCTGGTGCTGCTTACTCATTTCTGGAGGCCTGAGCGTGCTATTCAATCTAGCCAACCACCCGTTCTGTGTCTCCTCGGTGAGAACGTAGCAGCCAGCCGGGCGCTTCTCGATCAGCCATGCGTGGTAGGCGTCGATACCGATCGCGCGGGCACTCCACGCAAGCCGTTGGCCGGACACGAATTCTTCGACCTTCGAATCGAGCCTGAGGCCAAAGGTCGTCCATCGGAACTTCGATCCCGACCGCAAGTCGTGGTCTCCCCCTTCGATTACCACACGCTTTGCGTTAAGGTACCACGTAGGCCAGAGTTTGGCGCGAATGAGCCAACTCCAGACGATCTCCGAAGGAGCCGACATTTCCAATTGGTTACGCACATGAACACTCGCCCGATCTGGAAGAAACTTATCTGGCCAATGAATCAAGAACGCGCCCCGATTTCTTGCGCTCTGTCTCATCTTAAAGTCTTTCAAGGCTCGCAGGTTCCCACTCGTTGGCTCGCTATAGAGTATTCACGATCGTGGCTGTGCATTGATTACGAGAACTTGGTTGGGTGCAAGGCCTCAAGGTGGAGCGACTTTTAGCAGCAATGTGCTTCGGTGCGCCGTAGACATTTCATCCACTACGTCTACTGTTCCCGCCGAGGTCACCTGCACCCGGCTTCACTTAGACGTATGTCTTGAAATGTGTTTACATTTGGTCGTACGGACTTATGTTCATCTCGGCTGGCCGCGTGGTCTCTTGCCTCGCACAAGAAAAACGGTCTTCAGCCGGTCCGTTACATGTTTCGGCAATCATCTTCGCCGTCATGAGTACTGAAAGATAAAGGAAGATAGCAGTAGCCGGCGGCAAGGCAAAAGACGATGTCTAGGCTATGTTATACAGCGGCCTCCGAAGAACGTGTTACCCATCGGCTCAGTAGATCTTCCAAACAGGTTGAGAAAGGCAGGAAACGCCTCCGTCTCCTTTGTAGAATTCTGAGAGCTCAACCTCCACCGGCCGGTAACCTGTCTCTCGCAGGTTCTTCGACGTCTTGGGAAAACCGGCCGGAATCATTACTCGTCCTTCGCCCAAGTATAGTGCCTCAGCCGCATAGGCTTCGTTCTCCGGAACCAATATGTGTTCAAATCCGGGGAATAGTTTCGGGTCTAGCAGCTCAGGTACGATCAACATCTTTCCGTTACTAAGATAGCTGCAGCCGCATAGCATATGAAACGTCTTGGTCTCGACGGCGGACACCTTGGTCGTGTTCAAGCATTTCGCGAACTGTATGATGCCCTCGTGGTTACTTCTGGTTGATTCGCCTATGTAGATTGCGCGATCTGTTACGAGAATGTCGCCGCCTTCCAGCGTTCCTGGTTCGGTAACGTAACTCAATTTGCCGATTTCATCTCTATAGTTGCGAAGGTCCTCAGCCAGCGCCCGATTCTCTCCTCTTCTAGATTCCTCACCGAACCTGCCGATAACGCACGTAGTCTTCCCCAAGAAGCCGGGGTCATAAGCGAAAACGGAGTCGGGTAGTTCTTCTAGAGCTGGCAGATCTAATACTGTCAACCCCGACTCCTTTAGAATGGAGACGTATGCGCGGTGCTGTCTCTTGGCCAGGGTCACATCGATCTTGTCTCGTTCCGGATTCGAGGAAACGCATCGAGCGTAACTGTCGCCTGGTGGCCTTACGAAAATACTATCGTATAGTCTATCCAATTCAGCTTCAGCTCCGACCGTAGGCTATCCTCCTTAGACTTTAGCCGGTAGATAACCAAGCGTCTAGCCATTTCCTTCTCTGAAAACGAGGCTACAGGGTTTATTGTAGTCTGATCCGGTGCCAAAAAGAAGAGGCACTTAAGATGGTAGTAAACATCGACGGACAGTCTCTGAAAATCGAGGATGTTGTAAGAATCGCTCGGCGCAATGAGCCTATTGAGCTAGAGAAAGAGTCCGCGGATAGAATTGTCCGTTCTAGGGAAGTTGTTGAGAAACTGATCGCGAAAAGGGAGAAGCTTTACGGCATATCCACTGGCATAGGGGAATTATCAAACGTCTTATTATCTCCGGATCAGCTGAAAGAGTTCCAAAGATACGTGGTCTACAGCCACGCAGCCGGCTGGGGCGACCCGGTTGCAATAGACGATGCAAGGGCCGCCTGGTTGACTCGAGTAAATGTCCTTTCGAAGGGGCATTCCGGGTTGAGGCTTGTAGTTGTGAAGACGCTCATTGATATGCTGAACAAGGGCGTCACGCCGGTCATGTGCCAGAAAGGTTCGGTTGGGGCGAGCGGTGATCTGTCTCCGCTGGGGCAGGGATCGTTGGTCTTGATGGGAGAGGGAGAGGCCTTCTACCAAGGAGAGAGAATGGCTGGTAAACAGGCTATGAACAAGGCGGGCGTTCCAACGATAGAGTACGAAGCGAGGGACGGCCTGGCAACGATTAACGGATCGAATCTGGTGGCGGGAATGGGATGCTTACAGGTTTTCGATGCTGATGTGCTGCTCAAGAGCTCTGAGGTTGCCGCGGCCATGACGCTGGAAGCCTTGACTCCCAACATGTTAGCTTTTGACGAGAGAATTCACAAGGCGAGGGGGTACGAAGGCGCGGTTGAGTGCGCCGAGAACGTAAGGAGGATCGTTACGGGTAGCGAGATCTTGAAGCAGAAACCCCAGAAAGTCCAGGAATCCTACAGCCTCCGGAGTACGCCTCAGGTTGTTGGAGCCGCCAAGGACACTTTGAAGTTCTCAAGGAGAATGTTTGAGGTTGAGATTAACGGCGCGGGCGATAACCCGTTATTCTTTACAGACGAGGGAGGAATCTGCTTGACGGGAGCGAACTTCCAAGGCACACCCTTAGCCTTCGCCCTAGAATACTTGGGCATCGCACTTACGACCGTTGGTGCCCTATCCGAGAGAAGAATGAACAGACTGGTCAACCCCGCCCTGAGTATGGGTCTACCGGCCTTCTTGACCAAAGGAGCCGGAATGTTTTCAGGAATGATGCTCGCGCAATACACCGCTGCATCGCTTGTATGCGAAAATAGGGTTCTATCGACTCCCGCGGCGACCGGGTCTATTCCCACGGCGGCGGATCAAGAAGATTTCGTGAGCATGGCGAACACAACCGCAATCAAGACGAAACAGATTCTGAAAAATTCGTCGGCGATATTTGCCATTGAACTTATGGCTGCAACCCAAGCTTTGGATTTCAGGAAACCATTGAAACCGGGAAAGGGAACACAAGCCGCACACGATGTTGTAAGGAAGCATATAACACATCTTGAGGAGGATAGGCCACTGTATCCGGACATCATGAAATTATCGAAAGTTGTCGAATCGGGAGAAATTCTCGAGGCGGTTGAAGCATCCGTCGGAAAATTGAAGTGAATGATCGTACTACTCCGTACCGATAGCTTCTCGTGGGCAGGCTGTTGATTGCAATACCACATGCTAGAGGAGATACATCAACAACCCAAAGCCATAGCCGACACGCTACAGGAAGCATTCAAGAAAGCTCAGAATATCGTCCAGCAATTAGTTCCGTCCAAGCTTTCCATGGTTTACTTTACTGGGTCCGGAACCAGTTATCATGCCTGTCTCGCGGCTAACTACGCTCTATCGACCCTTACCAGAATCTCTTCCACAACGTTGCCTGCGTCGGAATTCTCGTCTTGGGTCAGCCAGACAGACCGCACTGGCACGGCCGTGGTCGCGATTTCACAATCTGGAGAGAGTGTTGATGCCTTAGCGGCAGTAAATGCTGCAAGTGCCGCAGGAATGCACACTATTGGGCTGACAAATTCACCGGGGAGCACTCTGGCTCAGAAGACGGAATTCCAACTTTTGGCTAGGGCAGGTGAAGAAAAGGCGGTTACAGCTACAAAGAGTTTCACTGCAACATTAGCCGCAGCATATGCGTTGGTAAGCGAGTTGGCAAGGGTAGATACTTCCGGCTCTGGAAACAACGAACTCGAAACTAGCTTGCTCGGTGCCTCTGAGCGAGTAAGGTTTACGATAGCCTCAAGTGAGGATCGGGCGAAAACCCTTGCCTCGAAGTTTGCTGATAAACAAATGTACTTTATTTTAGGAAGCGGGCCGAATATGCCGAGTGCTCTTGAAGGGGCGCTCAAACTTAAGGAGAGCTGCAATGTTTATGCAGAGGGTTTCGCGACGCGGGAATTTCTTCATGGGCCTATGCAACTCGTCGATTCCCGCACGCCGGTCTTCTTGCTTCAGGGGCCTCAAGAAGGAGAACAAGTCCTTCAGTTAGCCAAGAGTTTTCTCAGATTTGGTGCCCCAACGGTGATAATAAAACAGAAAGCCACACATAACGGGGAAACCGGCCTTGAAACGATCGAAGTCGCTCCCGACCTTGAGGAAGTATTCTCAACGCTAGTCTACGTTGTCCCGTTACAGCTTTACGCGTTCTATTCAGCCCTCAATAAGGGGCTCAATCCGGATAGGCCGGTCAAGCTCACTAAGGTGGTTAAATGATGACGAAGACGAAGGCGGTTTTGTTTGGGATTGAGGATGTTCTCTACGATGCTTCGTACCAGACAAGTAATGCACGTTTGAGTGCGGTGAGGGCAATGATACAGGCCGGACTGCCGGTGGACGTGGAGACGGGGTATAGGAAGCTTGAGGAGATCGTCAAGGAGCTGGGACCGGACAATACCAAACACTTTGATAAGTTAATGGAAAGGTTAGGGCTAAAGTGGAATCCCGCAGTTATTGCTGCAGGGGTTGTTGCGTACCGTGAGACGTACCCCGTTTACCTCAAACTCTATCCAGACACTATGCCCACGATAATGGCCCTTCGGGAGTCAGGGTTCAAAGTGGGATGCGTCTCGGGAGGGAAATCTGTGAAACAATGGCAGAAACTCGTCAGCCTGGGATTACAGCACTGCTTCCACACCGTCGTTATCTCGGAAGACCTGGGATTGCAGACGTTCAGCAAGGAAGTTATCGCTCGCGCTTTGAAGATGATCAGTGTCGGCAGTTCTGAGGCCATATATGTTGGCGCGAATCTGAAGACGGAGATTCCAGTAGCCATCGAAGCGAAAGTTGACGCCGTGAGACTTCGCAAAGGAGACTCTCGCTTGGAGAAACTGGTGGGCGTTGGGCCGGTGCGGGAAATAGAGAAGCTTTCGGAGATCGTTCAGCTAATGCAACCACTCTAAGTAATGTAACGTGTGCGTAGTCAAGTGATTGAGCCGTTTCAAGCTAGGGTTCGGTTCAACCTCTAAAAGAAACCAGCGCCTTTCACGCCGTTTCGCCTACGAAGTGGCATGCTACGAATCTGTTTTCTGATATTTGTTCCAAGATCGGTTCCTTGACGTGACATAGTTCTTTTGCGAAGGGACATCGGGGGTTGAATCGGCATCCGGGAGGAGGGTCGATGGCGCTTGGCGGTTCTCCGCTAATTTCTACGCTCAGGAGATTTTTCTTCTTCGGATCGGGAATTGGCGCCGACGCGAGTAAGGCTATGGTGTACGGATGTCGAGGCTTCTTGATCACTTCGTCTGTGACACCTTGCTCCACGATTTTTCCTGCGTACATGACGTATATTCGGTCCGATAGGTATTCAGCGACGGATATGTTGTGTGTGATGATGAGATAGCTCAGCCCGTGCCTTGTTTGAAGGTCGAGGAGAAGGTTGAGTATCTGGGCTTGGACTGACGCGTCAAGGGCGCTTGTCGGCTCGTCTAGTACTACAAGTTTTGGTTCACTCACTATGGCTCGGGCAATGTTTACGCGTTGCTTTTGGCCTCCGCTGAGTTGCCGAGGAACCCTGT
>Ga0187784_10005637_pt1 | contig 10109 bp, 6 predicted proteins | sample 1015_SJ02_MP15_2_FD_132964 | JGI IMG/M metagenome (GOLD analysis project Ga0187784, IMG submission 132964) | Tropical peat soil microbial communities from peatlands in Department of Meta, Colombia - 1015_SJ02_MP15_20_MG | ecosystem: Environmental > Terrestrial > Soil > Wetlands > Peat | place... | reverse complement strand
CGGCGCCGGCGCCGGACGCGTCAATCGCCGGCCGCCGCGGCCGAGCAAAGCTTCACGCGTAGCAAGAATCGCCAATGATATGATGAACGGGGTCACATAATAGAGCAGCCGGAACAACAGCAGGCCGGCCAGCAAGCCTTCCTTGTCGAATTGCCACAGCGCGACCAGCATGGTCGCATCGAACACACCTAGTCCGCCCGGGGCATGGCTGGCGAAACCGAGAAGCGTAGCGGCGACAAAAATCACCGAGACCGGAACGAAGCCGAGATGCGGCTCGTTCGGCACCAACATGTACATGGCTAGCGCGCAGCATGACAAATCGAGAATGCCGATCAGAATTTGCACCAATGTCTGCGGGCCGCCCGGCAAGGTAAGGAGCCATCCATCACGGCCGATGACACGCGGTCTCACCCATACCCAGGTGATGTAGGCGGCCAGTACGGCAAGGATAATCAGCGCAAAGGCCCGATTGAGCCAGTGCGGCAATTGATCGATCTCCGTCGCCTGCTGCGGCGCGTCGAGAATGCCGAGTCCAAGCACGGTGGCGTTGCCGAGCCAGAACGTGAGTCCGGCCACAAAGCAAATTTTAGTAACTTCAAGGACGCTCAAGCCCCAGGCCGAATAGATGCGATAGCGCACCGCGCCGCCGGAAAAGACGCTGGCGCCGACATTGTGCCCGACGGAGTAACTGGTGAAGCTGGCAAGCGCTGCGACACGATAGGGCACCTCGCTGCGCCCGATCGTGCGCAAGGCAAACAAGTCGTAGAGCGTGAGCGTTAGGTAACCGCAAGCAACGAAGATTCCGGACTTGGCGATGGTCCGCCAATCGGTGGCCTTAAGCGCTTCGAGGAGTCCATTCGGATCTATGTCGCGGAGAACCCGATAGAGCGCCACTGCGGCTACGGTAATGATCGCGAGGCTAAAGAGCGCGCCGAATCGACTGATCGCGGCCTTGGGGTCGAAAAAGCGCGCCGAAGCGCTCAATCGCTTCAGCATCCCGCGCTCCGCATCGGCCATGCCTGCATCTAATCGCCGTCTCGTTCTGCCCACCCCGAACGTTAAGCCGCCCCACTAGCAGATGTGCGCTCCCGGCGCGAGCGTCTGCAGCAACCGCTCTGGGCGCACCGTTTGGCCACAGCGAGCCCGGCAGGCGACTCGCGCCCGGCTCAACATATCATCCATTCGGCCATTCGCTATTTGCCATTGGGATGAGGCCCATTGCCATGGAATCGGCCGAACTTGATCCGTCCGATCCTCCTGGACTAAGAAACTTTTATCATCCGTGGAGAGGAAAATGCCCGAGAAAAATCTCGAAGACATGCTCAAGACCCGTAACCCGGTCGAGATGCTGCGCAACTCGCAGCTGGGCGCTTACGTTTACCCGGTGGTGCCGGCGGAATTCACCAATTGGCGCGACGAACAACTTGCCTGGCGCAAGACTGCGGTCCTGTTCGATCAATCGCATCATATGGCCGAGATGATGGTCACCGGCCCAGATGCTTTCAAATTCATGAACTATCTCACCATCAACAGCTTCGCCAATTTTCCCGTCAACCGCGCCAAGCAGTTCGTGCCCTGCTCGCATGACGGCTACGTGATCGGCGACGGCATCATCTTCCATTTGGCGGAGAACCAGCTCAACTTTGTCGGCCGCGCGCCCAATGTCGATTGGATTCAGTTCCACGGCGAGACCGGCAAATTCAACATCAAGCTGGAGCGTGACGACCTTTCGCCGTCACGGCCCGGCGGCAAGCCGGTGACGCGCCGCCATTACCGTTATCAGGTGCAGGGGCCGAACGCCTGGAAGATTCTGGAAAAGCTCAACGGCGGCGCTATTCCCGAGGTGAAGTTCTTCACCATGGACGCCATCAACATTGCCGGGCGCAAGGTGCGCTGCCTGCGTCATGGCATGGCCGGCGCGGCAGGCCTTGAAGTGTGGGGCCCTTATGCCGAAGGCGAGGAGATCCGCGCCGCCATTCTTGAAGCCGGCAAGGAATTCGGCATCGTCGCGGTCGGCGCGCGCGCCTACGCCACCAATACCTTGGAGTCCGGCTGGATCCCGTCGCCGCTGCCCGCCGTCTATACCGGCGAAAAGCAGAAGGCGTTCCGCGAATGGTCGAAGCCCAATTCCTACGTCGCCACCGGCTCAATCGCCGGTAGCTTCGTGTCCAACAACATCGAGGATTACTATTCGACGCCTTACGAAATGGGCTATGGCGGCTTCATCAAGTTCGACCACGATTTCATCGGCCGAGCGGCGCTGGAGAAGATGAAGGACAAGCCGCACCGGCGCAAAGTCACGTTCGAATGGAATACGGACGATGTGGCGAAAATCTTTCGCTCTTTCTTCGAGCCGGAAGTGGAGAACTACAAATACATCGACTTGCCGCTGTCGAATTACGGCTCCGCTTCGTTCGATACCGTAAAAAAAGGCGGCAGGACCGTGGGCCTTTCGATGTTCAGCGGCATGACCTGGAACGTGCGCCGGATGCTGTCGCTTGGCGTCGTCGATCCCGACATCCAACAGGGCGATGTATTGACGCTGGTCTGGGGTGAGGAAAACGGCGGCACCAAGAAGACGACCGTAGAACGCCACAAGCAGACGGAAATCCGCGTCAAGGTCGCGCCGGTGCCTTACGCGCAAGATGTCCGCGAGTCCTATGGCGGCGGCTGGCGTCTCCGGCAAACGGCCTGAAGGCGTCCGCACATTTCCGGTGATGGCGGCCAAATGGACGCGCGAGAGTTAGGTGCGATTGTTTCAATGAAGCGCCGTCCGCGCTTGCCGGCAGGGGAAGAACAATGACTGCCAAGAATTTAGAGCAGTTGCTGCAAATCATTCGGCCGGTCGAGTTATTGCGTAACCAGCAGACTGGACCGAACGTCTATCCCGGCGTGCCGGCCGAGTACACGAACTGGCGCGACGAACAGCAGGCCTGGCAAAAGACCTGCGTCCTGTTCAATCAATCCTATCACATGGCGGATCTGGCCGTAGAGGGGCCAGATGCATTCAAGCTTCTCTCTAGACTGTCCATGAACAGCTTCAAGAACTTCGCGGTGAACAAGGCGAAGCAATTCGTCCCGTGCAGTCCGGACGGCTACGTCATCGGCGACGTCATTCTTTTCTATATCGCCGAAAATAAATTCAATCTTGTCGGCCGCGCACCCGCGCTGAATTGGGTCACCTATCACGCGCAAACCGGCAAATACGACGTCAAGGTCGAACTCGACCAGCGATCGGCGTTACGCTCGGATGGAAAACGGAAATCTTATCGCTTCCAAATTCAGGGCCCGCTGGCGATGAAAGTCATCGAAAAGATTTTGGGAAAGACGCCGCCGGAGCTGAAGTTTTTCAACATGACGCCGCTTACCATTGCGGGTAAAACTGCGCGCGCGCTTCGGCACGGCATGGCCGGCCAGCCCGGCTGGGAGCTGTTCGGCCCGTGGGACGACGGCGAGGCGGTGCGAGCAGCGGTGGTCAAGGCCGGCGAAGAATTCGGGCTGCGCCTCGTGGGCGGCCGTGCCTATTCCTCGAATGCGCTGGAATCGGGATGGATCCCCTCGCCGCTTCCGGCCGTCTACACCGGCGACGCGATGAAGGCCTATCGCGAGTGGCTTCCCGCCACCGGCTACGAAGCCTCGGCGTCGATCGGCGGCAGTTTTTATTCCGACAATATCGAAGACTATTATTTCACCCCGTGGGACATGGGCTATGGCGGATTTGCTAAATTCGACCACGACTTCGTCGGCCGCGAAGCGCTGGAGAAAATGTCCAACGGACCTCACCGCAAAAAAGTGACGCTGGCACTCAATGACGAGGATGCCACCCGCGTAATCGGCAGCACTTTTCAGAAGCACAATCGGGCGAAGTTTATCGACTGGCCGTCGGCGGTCTATTCAATGCATCCATTCGACCGCGTGATTGTCGACGGAAAGACGATAGGTGTCTCCACCTGGATCGGATACAGCGCCAATGAAGGCAAGATGCTGACGCTTGCCGTGCTCGACGCCGACTATGCGGAACCCGGCACCGAAGTCCTCTTCGTCTGGGGCGAGGAAGCCGGCGGTTCGGCAAAACCGACCGTCGAGCGGCATACTCAGGTTCACATGCGCGCCATCGTCAGCCCGGTGCCGTATGTCGAAGTGGTGCGCAGAGCCTATGCGCCCGGCGGATGGCGGGCGGCACACGCCTAGGCGCGATTTGGGTCGAGGCGGCTTCGCCAAGCTGTCGAGGAAAAGGACAGTTTAGGAATTTAAGCCGGGGATGCCCGAGCGAGCGGGACAGCAGGCGGACCCCGAAGGCGCGACGCAGCGAACAAACAATGACAAATTCGGTGCGCTGACGTACAAGGTTTTGTTAACGCTATGCGCGTGTTGGACTTCGATTGAGTAGTAAAGGGGCAAGAGATGTCGTCAGCGGAATATACCGTACCGGAGGCAAACCGGCTCTTCATTGGCGAAGGAGTAACCATCAAAGGTGAAATCTCGGTGCCGGATACCCTCGTGGTCTGCGGCGCGGTGGAAGGGGACATCTCGGTAGGCAATTTGATCGTCGGCGAGACCGGCGCGGTCAAGGGTCGCATCACGGTCGCAGAGAACGCCGAAATCTCGGGCAAGGTTTTTGAGAAGCTCGACGTCAAGTGTCTTTTGATCCTGCGCTCGAGTGCACGCGTCGACGGCAATGTCAGCTACGGATTGTTGCAGATCGAACAGGGCGCCAGCATCGCCGGCGGGCTGTCATCGACCGACTACCGGCCGGAACAGAGGGCGCCGAAGGTCGACCTCTATAGCAAACAAGATCAGCGCCTCGGTAAGTCAGAAACTTCTCGATTTGGCAAGCAAGCGACTCTGACGGCGTTGGAACCGCTGCCTACTCCGGTTGCGCCGCCGGCGGAGTAGTCCTTTAGGCCCGCACATATCATCCGCGAGGGAATGCGCGAGCGGCGGTTTCACGCGGCCGCGACGGCTGGGCGCTCTTCCGCCATCGCCGCCTGTGCGGCATTGATGGCTTGCACGCCGGACGACTCGTCCATCGCCGTTTGCGGCGGGCCGGCCCAGCGCAACGCTTTATAATTAAAACCGTTGGCGATCGTCGGCTTGACCACGTCGAAATACGGCGAGATATCGAAGTCGCGCGGACAGTACAGCGAAGAATGCCGAATCTCGGCTATCTGCTCACGCACTTGCCTACTGCCGCTGCGCATGACCTTCGGCAAGATCGGATATTGTACGCCACGAAAGGCGTCGGCAATGAGCGCGGAGCAGATCAGCCGCGACGGGTCGCCCGAGCCTAACGCGATCATGCGACGGCGCCAGCGCTGCGGTACCGGCAGCGGAAACAGGTAGCGCATCAGATCGATGATGTTCTTCAGATCATAGGCGAAGCCGATGCGCGCGACTGCATACGCGCACACCGAGGCGGCATCGGCCGCGTTCAGTCCAACCGCCCGGCAAATGCGCGTGTGGTACTTGAAATATTTCGATAGCGGCGCGGTTTCGACGCCCTCGCCGATATTGGCTTCGATCAGCACGTGCGGTTCGCCGTCTGTCGTAGTTCGGCCAGTGATTGGTCCGACATAGAGCGCCGCGTGCGACCACGTCGATTGCGTCAAATACTTTATCACGCCGGCGATGTGGGTGTTGCCTTCGATCAGCAGGACGTCGGCGGGTTCCAGCGCACGGCGCAACGCGTCGGGTTCGCTCGGCGTGAACGGCTCATAGCCGTGCACCGGCTGCTGCAGATAACGGGCGATTAGCCGCCCGACGCCGTCGAGGAATCTGCTCACCAAGTCTCCAAAGCCGATGGCGCGTTTGCGCCGCGGCTTGTTTGGTGATGGTTCTCACTCAAGCGTAAGCGGTTACCCTTGCAATTTGGTTCACGCCCTTGCTGGAACTCGATGCGCCGCCGCGAGGTTTGCCCGTCGCACACCATTCGGTTACCCTGTTCGACACCCTAAAACATTGGAAACCATGCCGCGCCTTCATCGCCGCGCGTTTCTTTCCGCCGCAGCCGCGATATGCGCCGCGCCTGCGCTTGCGGCGATGACAACGCCGTTGACTATGGTCGATGTCGTCATCGTCGGCGCCGGGGCGGCGGGAATCGCCGCCGCGCGGCGGATCGCAGCGGCCGGCCGGCGCTATGTCGTGCTCGAGGCAGCCGATCATGTCGGTGGCCGCTGCGTCACCGATACGGGAATTTTCGGCGTCCCCTACGATCTGGGCGCTCATTGGATCCATACGCCGAACCTCAATCCGCTGACCAAGCTCGGTACAAGGCGCGGGATCGAAGTCTATCCGGCTCCGGCGAGTCAGAAGGTCCGCATTGGCCGGCGTTATGCGCGCGAAGGCGAGATGGAAGATTTTCTCGCCGCCCAGGTGCGCGCCGACCGCGCCATAATCGAAACCGCGCGCAAAGCCGACGTCGCCTGCGAGCAGATTTTGCCGAACGATCTCGGCGATTGGCGACCGGCGGTCGAATTTGTGCTCGGCCCTTACACCAGCGGCAAGGATTTGCGGCAAGTCTCGGCGCTCGATTTCGCCCGTGCGTACGAACGCGAAACGGATGCGTTTTGCCGGCAAGGATTTGGCGCACTGCTGGCCACGCGGGCCGATGGAATAAAGGTGAAGCTCTCGACCCCGGCGCTAGCGATCGACTTCCGTCGCAACGTGACCGTGGAAACTCCAAACGGAGAGATCACCGCGCGCGCCGTCATCGTCACACTGTCCACCAATGTGATCGCGGCCGGCGCAGTGAAATTTACCCCCGAGCTCGCTGCGGGCCATCTTGAAATATTCAGCAAACTATCGCTTGGCAGCTTCGATCACGTCGCGCTCGAGCTTGCCGACAATGCACTCGGTGTTGAGAGCGACGATCTGATTTTCGAGAAGTCCGCAGACAAGCGCACTGCGGCAATTCTTGCCAATGTTGGCGGCACTTCGCTGTGTCTTGTGCAAGTCGCCGGCACGTTTGGCCGCGAGCTTTCGGCGCAGGGCCAAGCGGCGATGGTTGATTTCGCCGCTGATTGGCTCGCAGGCCTCTTCGGCGCGGACGTCAAAAAGGCGGTCAAGCGGTCCCATGCCACGCGCTGGAACCATGACCCTTTGACGCTCGGCGCGTTCTCGGCAGCGGCGCCAGGATGGCAGAAGGCGCGCCGCATGCTCATGCAACCGGTGAACGATGCAGTCTGGTTCGCCGGCGAAGCACTGCACGAACAGCTTTGGGGCAGTGTGGGCGGAGCTTGGGAATCCGGCGAGCGCAGCGCCGATGCGGTTTTGCGCCGGCTCGGCGGAGTGAAGGAAGTGCCGGCGGCGGAAGTTTCACCCCCGGGTCGGCTTAAGGAGCGCTCGCCGCGCACGCGGCAGGAGGAGATCGGCGCGGCGCCAGGCACATTTGCGCGCTGAGCCGCGCTACTAAGGCGTTTACGCCCGCAGCACCGCTCCTGTGCGCTTGCCGACTTCGCCCACGATTTTAGCCGCCAGTGCCTCGATCTCGGCATCGGTCATGGTCTTGTCGCGCGGCTGTATGGCGACCGAGATCGCAATAGACTTTTTGCCGGGTTGAATTCCCGCGCCTTCATAAACGTCGAATACGGTGACGGTTGTGATCAGCTTACGATCCGCCGATTGGGCGGCGCGCACGATGTCGGCGGCCTTCACCTCACGCGCTACGACGAATGCGAAATCGCGCTCCACCGGTTGGAACGGCGACAGGTCCGGCACCGATTTTGCGCGAGTTGCTTTCGTCTTCGGATCGGGCAGCCGATCCAAAATAATTTCGAACGCAGCCACCGGCCCTTCTACGTCCAACGCCGCAAGCACGCGCGGGTGTAACTCGCCGAAATGCCCGAGCACATTCTGCGGTCCGATCTGGATCGCGCCCGAACGCCCCGGATGAAACCAGGCACGGCCCCCTTGGGCGATCTGCAGCGCCGCCATCGGCGCGCCGGCCGCTGCAAGCGCGGCAAGCGCGTCGGCTTTGGCGTCGAACGCGTCGACGACGTAGTTGTCCTTGCCGTTCTTCGGATTGCTCCAGTGCCGACCGATGCCGGAGGGTTTTGCCAGCGCCCGCCGGATACCTGCGGCCGCGGTGAACTGATCGGCCGGCGCATCGCCGAGGAAAATCTGCCCGACCTCGAACAAACCGACGTCGGGGAAACCGCGGTCGGCATTTTTCTGGGCGGCGGCGACAAGGCCGGGAATGAGACTCGGACGCATGTCGGAAAGCTCGGCGGCGATCGGATTGGCGAGCGCCAATTCCGGCTTGCCGCCGCCGAACAGCTCGGCGTGCTTCTGGCCGATGAAGGACCACGTCACCGCTTCCAGAAGGTTGCGCGCAGCAAGCGCGCGCTTGGCCTTGCGCGTGCGGATCTGAATTGGCGTGAGCACCGGCTTGCGCGGCGCGTCCCCGCGGGGAAACGGCGTCGCCGGAATGCGCTCGACACCGGCGATGCGCACGACCTCTTCGACGAGATCGGCCTTCTCCTGCACATCGGGACGCCAGGACGGGACCGCGACCGCAAGCCGCTTGCCGCGCGTGGCGACGGAAAATCCTAAACGCTCCAGCACGCGGCGCGTCTCGGTTGGCGGCACAGCCAGTCCAGAAAGCCGTTTGACTTCCGAACTCGGGAAAACGATGGAGCGTTTGCCGCTCGGCACCTTGCCGGCAATGATGATTGCCGACGGTTGGCCGCCGCACAAATCGAGCACCATGCGCGTTGCCAGTTCCAGTCCCGGCCGCATGAAAGCCGGATCGACGCCGCGCTCGAAACGGTAGCGCGCATCGGAATTAATGCCCAGCCGGCGCCCGGTTTGCGCGATGTTGCTCGGCGTCCAAAGCGCGGACTCAATCAGCACGTCGGTCGTCGCCGCCGAACAGCCGGTTTTCTCCCCGCCCATAATGCCGGCGAGCGATTCAACGCCGTCGCCGTCGGCGATGGCGCACATGCTCTCGTCAAGCGCATAAGTTTTGCCATCGAGCGCGAGAAACGTCTCGTCATTACGCGCGCGGCGTACCGCGAGATTGCCACGCACCTTCGCCGCGTCGAACACGTGCAGCGGCCGGCCGTAATCGTACGTGACGTAATTCGTGATATCGACGAGCGCGTTGATCGGGCGCAACCCGATCGCGCTCAGCCGCTGCTGCAGCCAAGCGGGCGAGGGACCGTTGTTCACGCCGCGCACGAGGCGGAGCGTGAAGGCCGGACAGAGTTCGGGCGCGGCAATGGCGACCGCGACCGGACAGGCAAACGCACCCTTGACCGCTTTGATAGCCGGCTCCTTGAGTTTTCCCATGCCGGCCGCGGCAAGATCGCGGGCAATGCCGTGCACGCCGGCGCAATCCGCGCGGTTCGGCGTGAGGTTGATTTCGATCACCGGATCGTCGAGGCCCGCCCATTGCCCGTAATTCGTGCCGACCGGCGCGTCATCCGGCAGCTCGATAATGCCTTCGTGATTGTCGGACAGCTGCAATTCGAATTCCGACACCAGCATGCCGCGGCTTTCCACGCCGCGGATGGTGCCGACTTGCAGCGTCATATTCTTGCCGGGGATGTAGGCGCCCGGCGGCACGAACACGCCTTTCATCCCGGCCCGCGCGTTGGGCGCGCCGCAGACGACCTGGATCGGTGCGCCCGAGCCGGTATCGACCATGCAGACGCGCAGCCGGTCGGCATTCGGGTGTTGCTTGGCCTCGACCACGCGGGCGATGACGAACGGCGCCAGCGTCTTGCCTTTGTCCTCGACGCGCTCGACCTCAAGCCCAGTCATGGTGAGCTTATCCAGAATCTCACCGAGCGGACGATCGGTGTCGAGGTGCTCCTTGAGCCAAGCGAAGGTGAATTTCATCATCGCGAGACCGAGGCGCTCAGGCGCTCAAGCCTCCGGCAAGTGTGGGAAAATCGAGTGGGCGGAAGCCGTAATGGGCGAGCCAGCGCACGTCGGCCTCGAAGAAGGCGCGCAGATCGGGCATGCCGTATTTGAGCATGGCGATGCGGTCGATCCCCATGCCCCAGGCAAAGCCCTGGAATTCGTCGGGATCGAGCCCGCAATTGCGCATCACGTTCGGATGCACCATGCCGCAGCCGAGAATCTCCATCCAGTCGTCGCCTTCGCCG
>Ga0187784_10005636_pt1 | contig 10111 bp, 9 predicted proteins | sample 1015_SJ02_MP15_2_FD_132964 | JGI IMG/M metagenome (GOLD analysis project Ga0187784, IMG submission 132964) | Tropical peat soil microbial communities from peatlands in Department of Meta, Colombia - 1015_SJ02_MP15_20_MG | ecosystem: Environmental > Terrestrial > Soil > Wetlands > Peat | place... | reverse complement strand
GAGCTTGTCATCGTGTTCGGCGCCTCGGCGATCGCCGACCGGCGCGATGTCATTCCCTCGGCGCTCGAGGCGGTCGGCGGCCGGATCGAGCATTTCGGCATGCCAGTCGATCCCGGCAATCTCCTCTTGATCGGCGCTGCCGGAGCTCGCCCGGTGCTCGGCGCACCCGGCTGCGCCCGCAGCCCCAAGGAGAACGGTTTCGACTGGGTGCTGATGCGGCTCCTTGCCGGCCTCCCGGTGCCGCGCGAGGACATCACCGGCATGGGCGTCGGCGGCCTGCTGATGGAGATCGTCACCCGCCCGCAGCCGCGCGAAGAGCCGCTGCACCCCGTGCGCAGCATCGCCGCATTGGTGCTCGCCGCCGGTCGATCGAGCCGCATGGGCGGGTCGAACAAGCTTCTCGCCGAAATAGGCGGCCGGCCGCTGGTGCGCATCGCGGTCGAAGAGGTGCTCGCCTCGCAGGCGCGCCCGGTGATCGTCGTCACCGGCCATCAGCGTGAGCGCGTCGAGGCGGCGCTGTCCGGCCTGCCGGTCGATTTCGTGCACAATGCGCGCTTTGCCGATGGCCTGGGTACCTCGCTCAGGGCCGGCATCGCGGCACTGCCGGCGCAGGCCGACGGCGTCGTCGTTTGCCTCGGCGACATGCCGCAGGTCGACGCCGCCATGATCGATCGCTTGATCGAGGCGCTCGATCCCGCCAAAGGCGCACTCATCGCCGTGCCGACGATCGACGGCCAGCGCGGCAATCCGGTGGCGTGGTCGCGGCGCTTCTTCCCCGACCTGATGGCGGTCGAGGGCGATATCGGCGCGCGCGCCTTGATTGGCCGCTATGCCGAGGCGGTCGCCGAGGTGCCGTTCACCGGCAAAGCGGCGCTCACCGATGTCGACACGCCGGACGTGTTCGAGGCGGTAAAGGCCGAGCTCGAGGGGACCTAAAGTTCCTTCCCCGCTGTCGCGGCGAAGCATGACTATTCACCAACCGGAAACCGTTCGCCGCTAGCGTCGCAAGCTTCCTCGGGGGAGGGGCTTTCATGCTCGGCATCCGGCGCGCTTGCGCGCTCATTGCCGCTATCCTCATCGGCACGAGCGGCGTCGCCAACGCCGCCGGCGCGCTCGCGGTCGGCGCCTGCGGAGCCTATGGCTATGCTTTCGACTATCAGCGCGTCGATGAGGCGCGTGCGGCCGCGGCGCGCCAATGCTCCGGCACCTGCAATATTGTCGGCGAGATCAGGCGCGGCTGCGCGGCGCTGGCGGTCGACGCCAAACGGCCCTGCGGTTCTTTTGGCTGGGCGATCGATTCGCATCTCGGCGCGGCGGAGAACACTTCGCTGCACCGCTGCCACCAGTTCGGCGGCCATGATTGCGTGGTGCGCGCCTGGGCCTGCGACGAAAAAGGCTGAGGCGGTATTCGGACTTTCGCTGCGCTCAAGCCCCGGCCTGCAGACCTCGCCACGACTGCCTGCCCTGCAGAAATGGGCATAGGTGAAAGCGCGCGAGGGCAGTATATGTGCGCCGGACGCTTCACGCCGCCTGCCGGAATCCCTATGACCGCCGACGTTTCGACCTCCGCCCGATTTGCCGCCGCGCCCGCCGGCGCCGCCGATCTGTCGCGCCGAAAGCTCGCGATCGGTTTCCTCAATTGGGCGCACGCGCTCGACCACTTCGTGATGCTGATCTTCCCGACGGTGGTCATCGAGCTTCAGGTGGTCTATGGCCGCTCCTATTCCGACCTGATTGCGCTCGGCACCGCCTCGTTCGTCGCCTTCGGCTTGTTCTCGCTGCCGGCAGGCTGGCTCGCCGACCGCTGGAGCCGCCGCGACATGATGGTCGCGTTCTATGTCGGCTGCGGATTGTCGCTCGTCGGTGCCGCGTTCGCGCCCTCGCTGTGGGCGCTGGCGGCCGCCTTGTTCGCGCTCGGCATGTTCGCCGCGATCTATCATCCGGTCGGCACAGCGATGATCATCGAGAAGGCGACGGTGCGCGGCCGCACGCTCGCCTTCAACGGCGTCTGCGGCAATCTCGGCGTCTCACTCGCCGCCGGCACCACGGCGATCCTGACCGCGGCGCTGTCCTGGCGCGGCGCCTTTCTGGTGCCCGGCGTTATCTGCGTCGCGACCGGCGTGGCCTATTTCTGGCTCGTTCCCGACGAACGGCGGCACGCGGCCGTGCGCAGCACCACGGCCGATGTCGCCCTGTCGCCCAAGACAGCAGTCGTGATCTTCGCGTTGTTCGCGGTGATCGCGGTCTCCGCGGGTCTCGTATTCAACACGCTGTCGGTGGCGTTGCCGAAGATCGTCGACGAGCGCGTCGAGAGCAACATCTCGCTCATCGCGGTTGGCGGCCTAACCACCGCGATCTTCATGTGCGGGGCGATCGCGCAGATCAGTGTCGGGCGCCTGGTCGAGCGCTTCCCGGTCCATCTCCTGTTCGCCGCGACCGCGATCCTGCAGTTTGCTGGCGTGGTCTGGGCCGCAAACGCGAGCGGCGTCACGCTTCTGTTCGCGCTCGCCTTCACCTTCGCCGCGATCTACGGACAGATCACGCTCAACGACCTGGTCATCGCCCGCTACACCGCCGACGCCTGGCGCGGCCGGGTCTACGCCGTGCGCTATTTCCTCACCTTCATGGTCTCGGGCGTGGCGGTGTCGCTGATCGCGTTCCTCTACGGCCGCGGCGGCTTCGGCCTCGTGCTCGGTACGACTGCGATGATGGCGCTCGGCTTCTTGGTCGCGGTCATTTTGGTCGCGATCATCGCCAATGGCGTCGAGCGGGCGCGCGTGCCGCTGCCGGCACCCGCGGAATAGCCTTCATCCCGCGCTTATTCCGACGCCGACGGTCAATCGAGCGCCCAGAGATAAGCCGCGGTTGCGGCGATCCCGAGGGCGGTTCGGGCCGCGTGCAGCCATCCCCATTTCTCGATCAGCGCCCGCGACGCGGCATCCGCCTTGTCGGCGGCGATGGCGTTGAGCCTGTCGTTGGTCGGCCTGATCACCGAGAGCGTATCGGGCCAGTTGATCAGGATCAGCACGGCGCCGGCGAGCCAGCGCCAATCGCCGCTCGTCCGTAAGGCGGCGAGGCCGAGGGCGCCGGAGACGAGCGCAAGGCTCGCCTGCATGGCGAAGCCGCGTTGGTAGCTCGGCTTCCATTCGCCAAGCAGGGCGTGGTCGTCGAGGCTGAGGCGTGCCGGTTGCTCTACGACGTTGACGTAGAACGCCGCTCCGGCGAACGCCGCCGCCGCGACCAGCGCCAATAGTCCGAGTGGAATCGTCATGGCATCCTCCTTGCGTAAGCCGGCGGAACTGCGTTTGACAATATGTTGTCAATAATGGTATCTGTTGCTAACATGACGACAAGGCAACACACGCCGGCAGGCGCCGGGTTGACCGGTCTGATCCTCGAAATATTCCGGGTCAACGGCCGATTGCTTGCCGCCGGCGATCGGCTGGTCGCCGGGCTCAACATGACGAGCGGCCGCTGGCAGGTGCTCGGCGCCGTCGCGCTTGCGCCGGCGGCGGAACCGGTGGCGCGGCTTGCGCGCAATATGGGGCTGACGCGTCAGGGCGTGCAGCGCATCGTCAACGAGATGCGCCGGCAGGGTCTGATCGAGCTCAAGCCCAATCCCCATCACCGGCGCGCCAGACTGGTGACGCTGACCGCCAAGGGCCGCAAGGCCTTTGGCGATGCCACCGACCTGCAGGTGCCGTGGGTCAACGCCGTTGCGAGCGGGCTAAAGCCGCGGCAGATCGCCGCCGCCACGCGGCTTCTCGAGACGCTGCGGCGGCGGCTTGAGCAGGCCGAGCGCTGACGCTGCTGTGAGCCGCGTTCAGGCCGGATGCCGCGCCGCGAGCGCCATGGCGATCAGCGCGCTGCCCCCGAACAACAGATTGATCCCGACCAGCAGGCCGAGCGCCCACAGCGCCGTTCCCGGCAAGCCGAAGAAGATGATGCCGGCGAGGATGAGGTCGATGATGCCGCTGACCAGCATCCAGCCCCAGCGGCCCGACGACCCGCTGCGGTGGTCGATCGCATACATGATCGAGGCGATGCCCTCGACTACGAAGAAGGCGATCAATACCAGTGTCAACGAGATCGAGCCGCTGATCGGCCAGATCAGGAGCACAACGCCGGCAGCAATGGCGATGATCGCCGACAGAAGCGACCACCAGAACCCGGGCGCGTGCCGCGCCCAGAACGTGGTGATCAGGCCGACAATGCCGCTGATCAGGAACAGCCAGCCGATGAGGATGGTGAACGCGATGGTGGCGATCAGCGGCACCGCGATCGCGGCCAGACCGAGGATGACGAGGACGATGCCTTCGATCAGGAACAGGACCCAGTGTTCGTGGATCGCTCCGGCGACCGCGCGTCCGATCTCGGCGGCTTCGGATTGTCGGGTGGGTTGGTTCATCGTCATGGTCTCACTCCCCGGAAAATGGATCGCTGTATCTCGGTGATGGCTGAAAATCCGTGCTGGAGCCGAAGTTCCGATGGCTCCAGGAGGATTAGTCTCGCATAAAAGCCGCCCTTGCATAAGCCGCAGGGACCGCCTATTTACGGCAACAGCAACGTTGAGCCTTAGGGTTCCGTTGTGGGACGGCCACGGTTATGACGGGTGACGCCGGATGTACGCGCACCTGCTCATTTCGTGGCCGTTGCGCGTTTTTGGCTGCCGGTCCCAAAAACCCCAGGGCTAAGGAAAACCCTGTCATAAAATGGTAATGGTCGGCGGTCATGAGATCGAAAAATCCGGCTAACCAAGACGGGTAGGGGCGCGACATGACTGACACACGCGTCGATTTCGGCATCCTGGCCGGCTCCGGCGCTCCGGTCCGACACTTCAAGGCCGGCGACGTCATCTTCAATCAAGGCGACCCCGCCGAAGAGCTTTACGTGATCCAGAGCGGCACGGTGGAAATCCGTCTCGGCAACCGGGTCCTCGACACCCTGCCGGAGCTCTCCATCTTCGGCGAGATGGCGCTGATCGACCGCTCGCCCCGCAGCGCCACCGCTGTCGCCACGACCGACGCGACGCTCGTCCCGGTCGGCGAGAAGCAGTTTCTGTTCCTGGTGAGCCGCACGCCGCATTTCGCGCTCAACCTGATGCGCGTCTTGGCAAAGCGGCTGCGCACGACCAACAAAGCGATCTAGTAAGCGAGCGAGCCGTAGCCGCGCGCCATCGCAGCGGCAAATGCGGGAATTAAGGCGAAGATCGCCGCCTCGGCCCATAGAAACCGCCTGACGGCAAGAATATCGGCTGCCGCCGGAGCAAATTCGGCACTCTTCGCCTGCGCCTGCCGCCAGCGGATGATCCGGATCGTCGGGGCAATCGAGATCAGCCCGACGGCGACAAAGGCCGCCATCTTCGCCCAGAAGAACAGGTTGACCGAGTAGTAGGCCCAGCCCTTGGCGGCGAAGAACACCCGCGAAAACCCAACGATGATGATCGCCCCCGCAATGATGCCGTACCAGAGGTCCACCTGCGCGAACCCTGACAACGTCCTCGCGCTTTATGCTCGGCCGGATCACGCCGATCTCGAATGCGAGAATGCCGGCGAGCAAGAAAACCAAAAGATAATGCACGATGGCGAGCGACAGATCGGTCGTGGCGTAATCGAACATCGCATCCTCCAGGAGCCTTGCAGAGCAGGCGGAAGAGATTTCACCCCTTCAATCGCTCGATCAGCGCCATCGCCGCCGCCGGCGCGCGGATCTTGCCCTCGTGGATGATGTAGGCAAATACGTCGCGCGGCGCGTCCTGCTTCGGCGCTCCCGCCGGATCGACGCGCGGCAGATCGTCGGGCGTCTTGCCCTGCGCCCAAACCTTGAGCCGGCCGGCCCAGGCGTCGAGCGCCTTCGGCGGATAGGCGGTCGGGATCGTATCCTCGCCGCGCTGCAGCCGCGCATAGACGAAATCCGCGGTGACGTCGGCGAGCGAGGGGTAGGTGACGTGGTCGGTGAACACCACCGCGACATTGAATCCGCGGACGAGGGCGACGAATTCCGGCGCGCGAAAGCTGGCGTGCCGCACCTCGACGACGTGGCGCATGCGCCTGCTGCCGGCCTGCGTAGGCAGAAGCTCGAGGAACTTGCCGAAATCCCCGCCGTCGAATTTTTTCGTCGGCGCGAATTGCCAGAGCAGCGGCCCGAGCCGGTCGCCGAGCTCGAGCAATCCAGAATCGAGGAAGCGCTTGATCGAATCTCCGGCTTCGCCGAGCACACGCCGGTTGGTGGCAAAGCGCGGGCCCTTGACCGAGAACACGAAGCCGTCGGGTACGGTCGCCGCCCATTTGCGGAAGCTCTCCGGCTTTTGCGAGCCGTAGAAGGTCGCATTGATCTCGATCGAGGTGAGGCGGCTCGCCGCATAAGCGAGTTCTTTCGCCTGCGCGAGGCCCTTGGGATAAAAAACGCCGCGCCAGGGCTCGTAGTTCCAGCCGCCGATGCCGACGTAAATTCGACCGCGGGAAGGAGTCATATCCCTGTCACGCCTCTGCGGCACAATAGCAAAATCGGCGACTGAAGAGTTAGTCCCTCGCCGACAGCGGCCACGATGAGCCGGTGACGCCGGACGAACGCGCACCGTTCATTCGTGGTCGTTCCATTTGGTGCCAAGTGTCGTTCCATTTGGTGCTAAGTCCCGAACCCAGACTTCGTCCCAGAGTAGTCCTCGACCCAGACTTGTCCTCAACTCAATAGTCCCCATACCGAACAGAGGCCCGGGCGGTCCCGGGCCTTTGCTTTTTTCGGTGCGTCGACCGTCAGCCGGCCTTGTTGGCGCGGCCGGAATCAGCCTGCTATGAGGTGCGCGCGCCCGGCAGGGGCTCGGCGCGCCGGAGAGCCTGATTTTGCCAGCGTTCAGCGTTGCCGCTTTGCCGGAGCGGCGCTACGAGGCGGCCGTCGCCGCAACAATCCTCGCGCTAGTTGTTGTCCGCCTCGCCTGCGCGGCGGTGATACCGCTCAGCTTTGACGAGAGTCTCTATTGGCTGTGGTCGAAGCATCTCGCCGGCGGCTATCTCGACCATCCGCCGGTCAATCCGACCCTGATCCGGCTCGGCACGACGCTGTTCGGCGACACCGAGTTCGGCGTGCGCGCGATCTGCGTCCTCATCGCGCTGCCGGCGAGCCTCGCGGTCTGGCGCGCCGGCGCCATCCTGTTCGACGACGAGAGGCTCGGCGCCACCGCGGCGCTCTATTTCAATTTGACGCTGGTGATGGCGGCCGGCTCGATCATCGCGACCCCGGACAACGCGGTCGTGGTCGCGACCACGCTCCTCCTCTACACGCTGGCCAAGCTCGCGGCGACCGGCCGCGGCGAATGGTGGCTGGCGATCGGGGTCGTCTTCGGCGTCGGCATGCTCTCGAAATACACCACGGTGTTCTTTGCCGCGAGCATTCTCGCCTGGCTGCTGCTGGTGCCGGAGCTGCGCAAATGGCTGCTGACGCCGTGGCCGTGGTTCAGCGGAGTCATCGCGGTCGCGGTGTTCTCGCCGACGCTCGTCTGGAACGCCGAGCACGGCTGGGCCTCATTCCTCTATCAGTTCAAACGGCTCGGCGTGCACGAATGGAGCCTGCATTTCGGCGAGTTTCTTGCCGCTCAGATTGGCCTGGCGACACCGCCGATTTTCGTCCTCGGCTGCATGGGGCTCGGCGCAACGCTGCGCGGAAAGGGCGGACCGCGGGCCGCGCGCGTGCTCATCAACGCCATGGTGTGGCCGTTTCTGATCTACTTCGTCTTTCACACCTTCCATGGCCGCGTCGAAGGCAACTGGCCCGAGCCGATCATCGTCGCCTTCGTCGTGGCCGCCGCCATCGCGGTCGAGAAAATCGAATGGGCGGGCGTTTCCGCGACGGTCGCGTCCTGGTCGCAGCGCCTCGCCGTGCCGGTCGGCCTCCTCATGGCGGCCTGCGTCTATGCCCAGGCGGCCTTCGGCGTCGTTCCGCTCGGCCCGATCGACCCGACGGCGCGCGCCTTGGGCGCCGGCTGGAAGGAGCTTGGGATCGAGATTGACGACGTTCGCGCGCGCCTCGGCGCGCCGATCGTGCTGACCACGGATTATGGCGTGACCGGGTGGCTCAAATTCTACCTGCCCTCGCATCCGCCGGTCGCGCAAATGAACGCCCGCATGCGCTATGTCGATGCACCGCTGCCCGACCCGGCGCTGTTTGCCGGCGCCATCATGTATGTCTGCCCCTATGACTGCGGCGAGCTCGTCATCGTGCGTCCGCGCTTTGCCTCGGTGGAACTGGTGACAACCTTGACGCGTACGCGCCATGGCGTCCCCATCGACCAGTGGCTCATCTACCGCCTGTCCGGGCCGATTGGCTCGCCGCTCGACCCTCCGCGTCCGGGATGACGGGCAAGGACCGCGTTCTTCGAGGAACCGGACATTTGTCGCGGTTGGCGAGGCACCCGTTTAACCGGGCTGTGCTAACCTAGATCCTAGGAGCGTGGCGCCATGAAACGACGTATGGCGGCCATCTTGGTCGCCGATATCGTTGGATATTCGGCCTTGATGGAGGCGGACGAGGACGGGACCGCTCGGCGCCTCGCCGTCTGCCGCAGCCTGGTCGACGCCGAGATCGCGAAGTGCGAGGGCCGCCTGTTCAAGGCGATGGGCGACGCGGTGCTGATCGAGTTCGCGAGCCCGATCAACGCCGTACAATGCGCTATGAACGTTCGCGCCGGACTGGCGCTCGCAACCGGCGACGAGGCCGATCCCCTGCGCATGCGCTTCGGCGCGCACGTCGCCGACATTCTCGTCGAGAATGACGATCTGATCGGCGATGGCGTCAACCTTGCCGCCCGTATTCAGCAAGCCGCCGATCCCGATGCGATCGATGTCAGCGCCGTCCTGTTCGAGCAAATCCGACGCAACTCGCGGTTCGCGTTCGACGATCGCGGCGAGCAGACTTATCGCAACATTGCACAGCCGGTCCGCGTTTACCGGCTGCGCGGCGAGATCGATCGCCACGTCTATCAAATCGCACCGACTCAACCGGCGCCGTCGCAGGCGAAGCGGCCTTATTCGCTTGCCGTCATGCCGATCGAGGCTGCGGCGGGAAACGAAGACCAGACATACCTCGCCGACGGCGTCACCGAGGAGCTGATTTTCGAGCTCGGCCGTTTCAAGAAACTGTTCGTCAGCTCGCGCTCGGCGATCCGCGCGCTTGCCACAGCGCCGCACGATCCACAGACCGTCGGCGACCGGTTGGGCGTGCGCTACGTGCTGACCGGCACGCTACGCCAGTTTGGACCGCAGATTCGGCTGAGCCTGACGCTGTCGGAAACTGCGACCGGCGGCATCGTGTGGAGCGACCGGTTGAACGAGAGCTTCGAAGGCCTCGTTGAGCGGCTCGATGATCTGGTCTCGCGCATCGCCTCGACCGTGCTGGGCCGGATCGAGGAAAGCGACATCGCCGCGGCGCGACGCCTCAAGCCCGAATCGATGACGGCCTACGAGTTTTATCTGCGCGGCCTCGAATTTCACCGCCTCGGCGGCGTCGTTGACGAGAATTTGCGCGAGGCGACCCGCTGGTTCGAGCGTGCGATCGAAGCGGATGAGAACTTCGCCCGCCCGCGGGCGATGTGGGTGTGCGCCAGGTCCGGCCTGCCGGAGTTCGACGAGAGCGACGGCGAGCGGCGCGTGCAACGCGCGCTGGAGCTCGACCCCAATGATCCGGAAGCCAACCGCATCATGGGCTCGATCCTGATGCACCGCGGCGCCTACGACGCGTCGCGGGAATATCATGAGAAAGCGATGGCGCTCAGCCCGTGCGACGCCTACGTCAAAGGCCGTTCGGCCGCGTTCTATAATTTTTCCGGGGAGCCGAAGCGCGCGCTCGAGCTCCTTGACGAGGCGGCCGAGCTCGACCCGTTCCTGCATGTCTGGTGCGTGGAGGAGCGCGTCGCCGTGCTCTACAATCTCGGGCGGTTCCGCGAGGCGATCGAGGCGGCGCTGCGGCTGCCGTTCCAGACCCGGCGATCGCGGCTATATCGCGCGGCAGCTCATGCCGCTCTGGGCGAGGCCGAGCGGGCGCGCGAGGTCGTTGCGCAAGCATTGGCCAACGCGCCCGACCTGACAACCGGCATCGTCGAAGCTCACGAATTCTATCG